>Ga0224501_10004801_pt1 | contig 10668 bp, 7 predicted proteins | sample SF_Oct11_sed_USG_4_FD_169105 | JGI IMG/M metagenome (GOLD analysis project Ga0224501, IMG submission 169105) | Sediment microbial communities from San Francisco Bay, California, United States - SF_Oct11_sed_USGS_8_1 | ecosystem: Environmental > Aquatic > Marine > Sediment | place: USA...
TCCGATAGCTCCCTATCCCTCACTCCCACTCCCTCACTCCCACTCCCTCACTCTCACTCCCCCTCATCAGTTTCCGATTACGATGTTTAACAAAAACTGCAATAGATCTTAGTTTGAGCCCGATGCTATTCAGCAAGGCAGGAGTGATAGATTAGTGGACAGATCGCTGGGATTATAATCAGCGATTACACGCGGTCTCACTGGCTGGCCTTGTCACTCTCATCTAGTTTAGCCTAGGTTATTTTTAATTTTTCTGAATAATATTTGTATTATATATTATATAATATAATATTTTATATTAGCCAGCAGCTGTTGTTTCTAACTTTACCGAGATGAGGGTGGAAATGGCGAAAGAATCAGGACGCCAGACGAGACAGACTTTGGCGCCGTCTCCTGTTTCATTCCCGCTCGGCAAGCGGTGACACCGTGTCATGATGCGAGTATAAATTAACCCCCTCGTGCCTCTACCCCGTAGATTGATCGACTTGACGACTCGCCATCGTGCTGAGACAGAGATGGAGACAGAACGGCTGCGATCGGCTCAGATTCAGGCGGAAAGAACGCTGGAAGCTCGCGAGAGAAGTCATAGACAAAGAGTCAAGGTCAGTGTCTCAATTTGAACATCAGGAGTTTGACAATAGCTGGCTGACCAGAATAGATTCTGCATTGCAGAGGTCCGGGTATTTGCTATGACGTAAACTGGAAAGCGGCCAGGGCAGCTGTCAGTGAAATTAAAATTGGCGGAGTTTCATTTCCGTATACTTAAAGGAGAAGCAGCCCCAAATTGACGTTTATTCTGAGCAAACACAGACGAATTACCGTACGTTCGTACAAAATTTCTTGGAATTTCCATACGATTCAATGGTTCAATCAAATTAGTTTGCCGCAGTTTGTATGCAATCACTGATGTTAAGAACTAATATACCAGAGATATTCATACATCTGCACCCATATTGTGCACTGAATCACTAGTAATACCAACCCAAAGTGAGCAATGTTTTCACCGGGTCAAGAACAGCCCATCGAGCGAGTCATTATACGTTAGTAGGTGGAATCGCTAAAATTCAGTATCGGGGGTAAAAAACTCCACAAACTCTCTAATATAATCCTTAAGTTGTGATTTTCTCTCTGGTGCGGGTCTTCGTACTCCACTCACCTTCAGATCCTCAGGGTATGATAACTGGCGGTAGTTAAGATAAACCCACAATTATTGAAGATCTACCTCTCCCATCTCGTTAATAGTAGCCCAATTGTCGGTTTGGTGACGTGTGACCACTTTAGCCCCCTCCTATGATACCGTGGCAATGACTGTTCATGAGAAACCTGCCTTCGGGGAGTATAGCTCACTATCAGACAGCGAATCCCTGGCTCTGTTGCCAGACCAGTCTCTGACTGATTTCCGTTTTCTGTTATAGGGCCTCGAGGAACAGGTTTCCACACTAAAAGATCAGCTGAGTCAGGAAATGAGAAAGAGACAAGCTTACATCAGGTAACAAAATAAACCACATGTGGTTCGCTGTTGTTACCGTGAAGTGATAGCTTGATGGCTAGCATACTGCGCTCACGGTTTTAATAGCGTACTGCGCTCACATTTTTTATAGCGTACTGCGTTCACAGTTTTTATAGCGTACTGCGCTCAGTTTTTATAGAGCACTGCGTTCACAGTTTTTATAGCGTACTGCGCTCACAGTTTTATACCCAGTTTGGGGAAAAATTTGTCCTCCGCAACACCCTCATTGGTTTCCCGACGGATCCTAACACCAGCGACCCAATCACAGAGCTCCTAACAGCAGCGGCTCCATCACAGGGCTCCTATCAGCAACGGCTCCATCCCAGAGCTCCTACCAGCAGCGGCCCCATCACAGAGCTCCTAACCGCAGCGGTCCCATCACAGAGCTCCTACCAGCAGCGGCCCCATCACAGAGCTCCTACCAGCAACGGCTCAATCACAGGGCTCCTACCAGCAGCGGCCCAATCACAGAGCTCCTACCAATAGCGGCCAAATCACAGGGTTCCTAACAATAGCGATCTAATCACATGGCTTCTTTATGGTGAATGGGAGGGGAGACAATAATAACTAGTTGCACAACCTCGCAGAGGCGCACGGGTGTAAGCAGAGAGTCTCCTATTGGCTGAAGATTCGCGAGGGCGACTTCTTCATACCCCCGACGCCTGTCAGGATACGAACCAGAGATTGTTATTTAAATTTACATGCGTCTGAATTATTCTGATTAGTCCACTAATTAATAATATTGTCTGTGATAAACTATTAGGGCTTGACCTGGGCAGTTGAATCTCTGATATGATTTTTATGAACTTTTGATGCGTTAGGTAACACTTGATAAACCAGCGGTGTAATTCGCGGGTGGACGGTGTTTTTCCTCCCAGCTTATGGTCCTGAAATAAGCAAAGTTATTAGTGTTTGGTTGCCATAGTCGCCTTCGTGGAGGTTTTAGAACAGATCTGGTATAAAAATGCTACAATTGGTAATAGTTTCTGGGATATCGGTGTGGATCAATAGACCTACTAATACCACTGCTAAAAGGGTTTGTGTCTAGCAATCGCCCCCCCTACTCGCCCCAACCCACAACAACCTCTTCTTATAGAACAGCCTAACGCTCGCATAGAACTTTCGAAATTATTGTATTACTGATTTGTTGCTGACTTTCTCGTTGGTGATCCGTCGCTGACTTTGTGGTTTCAGTCGATCTGCTCGCGCTGACAGCGAGATTCGTGACATCAGGAATATCCTGGACACATCACTGAGTAACGTCGCTCGGGAGGCTAACCTTGACGCTATCTTACTGGAACACGAGACGCAGAAACTTAACGACTCTATTGGTGGAGGTACGAATTGTATACTGTACTCGACTCGACTCGACTCGACTCGACTCTACTTTACAGTACTGCACTGCACTGCACTGCACTGCACTGCACTGCACTGCACTGCACTGCACTGCACTGCACTGCACTGCACTGCACTGCACTGCACTGCACTGCACTGCACTGCACTGCACTGCACTGCACTGTACTATACTATATTAAATGTGTGTCAGCTTACACATCACCCCTGAAACTCAGCTCCTCTTCGCGAAAATAGAAAAGTGATCTTGACCCTTATCCACTGGTTTTTTCATCACTTTACCATGGTGTTGCGAACCAGCGGTAGCAGTTTGGAGTGAGGGGGTTACTAAAGGTCCATATCAGACAAACACATCAGTTTTTATTCATCTACACTTATGATCACTCGAATAGGTGGCATCTTATGGTTCACTTCCACTTTAATGCCTTCCACCTCCTCTTCTGCAGGTCGGGTTTCTCCGGTACGTGGAAGTCCTCGTCGGCGTTCACCGAATCGCAGCGTCTCACCTTTGAGGATGCAGGGGCGTCTCACCTCCACGCCGACAATCGGTGCCCGCCCGGCGCGTCGTACTATTAGCCCCAGCCCCGTGGGCAGTCTGAGATCAAGAAGAGTCTAACAGCCACCGAACAACTGCCCACACACCGCATCACTACTGCCTAACAAAAACTGCCCACGCTCCGCATACTAATGCCGGAGCGTAGACTGCCCGCGCACTGCGTCACCATTCCGCCTGTTTCATAACCACGTCACGCCTGGCTCTATTTAACGTTCAGACCATCACTAGGCTTGCCTCCTCAGTGTGTGGGCAGGGGTTCCCCGTTCCAGTACCCCGAGGGGAGATCATCTGAACCTGTTTCTGATGTTTTATCCTTCTGATTTCGCTTGAGTGTTCGTAGCAGAAGGATCCACCTTCCTTCTTGGGGCCAAGATCTCATTCTTCTGTTAAACCGTCCAGAATTTCCTGTGGTGAGAATTTTTCTAACATAATTTTATATTTTGGTCTAAGCTTCGCGCACACATGATGAACAGTAGTTGGCAGTCTATCTAAGCCTGATGAATTTTCTATGACTTTAGCCACAAATCACATGATCGAAAGTAAGTCGAGTCTTGAGAATCTAGATGGAAGTTTTCCAATAGTTTTGAGAATCTAGATGGAATTTTTCCAGTAGTTTTTGTGTGAGTACTTGAAATGCAAGTAGCAGCTTTCTCGTTTTTGCTAATTATTATCAATTAATTTATAGAACACTGTTTCCTGTGATGCTCAAAATACAAACATGCTGAATTCATCTCGCTCTTATGTCATGCAGACTGCACAGCAGGAATGAAACGGTTTCAGAACATGAATTTGGGAGACTCCTTGAAAGGATACTTAAGTTCTGTGTGGATCTCTATTGAACAATCAGTGATGGTATCTGGTATTGTTTATGTCTTTCTGGGGGCCCCCCACTGGGGCATAGACAACTATAGGCAGTTTGTTTCTTTTCTGATTTTGCTGGAAATTGGCTGAAAGGTGTCTACATGTATCAGGACGACACCTGTGCAATCATTTCTCACTCAGCCCACTCATTCAATAGCTATCATCAAAAGTCCAAATGCTCTATATATGTCTATCATTGGATGAGGCTTATTAGGTTCCGCGTGAAAATCTTAGCAGCCTCTGACATGGAATCCGATTATGCAATACGCTGCACTTGGGTGTTGTCACTCCACCTGTATAGGTAGGAATCGTGCCTAAATAATCGGTCTTCACAAAGAGACCAATATATAAGGGCATGCTAAAAGCTTAAGTAGCACTTTAACGTTCATGCAGCTCTCTCACTTGCGTACGTTACCGAGTTCCTGATAGTCTGTAATCACTACGTATATAATAGTTGTTTTCGGACAAGCTAACATAGCCCTAATGCGTTGGTTAAAAGAGGGCTCTATCTTTGTTTTAAACAGGATGGTCGAATGCCTGAGTATAAGAATAGTTCCCTCCTGTGCGCAAACATGAAACTAGCTTCCTACCTTACGTCTAGCAGCTTTTCTCAGTTGAACTCAACCTTTTCTCTTCAATAAACGCCTGGTGATTGAAGATGGAATTTCCTGCATCTGCGCTGCCGATGCTGGGGCCAATTTTTACTTCAAACAGTTGTATTCCGCTTCCTTGATACAGATGAAGGCGTCTCTTCACTGAATCCGCTGGATGCGAGTCATTTTGTTATTGCTGATTGTATTATTGTTTCTGGAACCAACTGTGGCTGTATAGCAGGATGTGGAAGGGCTGTACCCAGCCGGATGCGAAAGGGCTGTATACAGCCGGATGCGGAAGGGCCGTATACAACCGGATGCGGAAAGGCCATATACAGCCGGATGCGGAAGGGCTGTACCCAGCCGGATGCGGAAGGGCCGTATACAGCTGGATGCGGAAGGGCTGTACCCAGCCAGATGCGGAAGGGCTTTATACAGCCAGATGCTGAAGGGCTGTACCCAACCCGGCTGCGGAAGGGCTGTACCCAGCCCGGCTGCTATCTTCATACGCGCATTGCCAATGGTCCTGTGTATCGTAATCGTGGGGGAGTCATTCTGTTTGCATGGGGAGTAACTCCAAGTAATTGGAACGCAACTCCTGAGTCCCAGTGTCCTGTACAGTGTGATGGCGCGTGTAGCCAGTACTAGATCTGAGATACCCATACGCCATATTGTTTAACAAGGATGGTATCACAATGAAGTACCTGTTGCTAGCTGCCACTCTGCTATGGCTCACGGATGCATGGCTACTTACTCATTGATTTATAAAGCGATCTTTACTTTTCTGGTACGGTATCTACATAATGAATGTTTTATTTCATTATTAGATAGATATGCTGATACAAATGTGAAACCGAAGTGCACATAACATGGATAACACATAACTCTCTTTTAAATGTATTGTCTCTCCTATCACCTGCTATCACCTGCCATCACCCAGTTATTGCCTGCATGCTATCACCTGCTATCACCCACTATCACCCGCTATCACCCGCTATCACCCGCTATCACCCGCTATCACCCGCTATCACCCGCTATCACCCGCTGTCTTGGTATAATGCCAGTAGTCCTATGTACAGATCTCTCACACACACACCAGCACCTCCCATTGACTAGAACCCATTTGCGGAGTCTCGATATCTGGGGACTCGCTGATCATTCTAATGGATGACTCCGAATCCAGAAAATATTGATCTCGCCATCTCGGGGTGTACGGCATCCCGATTATTGCCATGAGTTGTCTTTCCCTTAAAGCAGCAAACTCCAACGGCTCAGACAACACTAGGCATCATGCTCAGGTAACACTAGGTATCATCGGATTCCCAGCAGAGAATGTGTATGGATGTTAGCTGTGCATATGAAAAAGCAAAGGTTGTCCCAGAGTCCATAATGGTCGCAGGAAGGAGGGGTGTGGCTGATGGAGAGCCACCATGCGCCGATAACGGTATAGCTGGGTTAGGGGACTACTCCTCTTTCTCACCACCTTCACTAGCTCCAAAAAGGATCAGTTGCGCAGTGAACAGACAGAGTGTCCGAAAAATCCGGTTCGCAAGCCGTGCGTTAAATCTGGAACCTGCAACATCGGTGGCAAGCGGTCTAACCACTCAACCACAGCACCTCGTTTGAGCTGGGCACATATTCTGAGATTTTCAGTATATTTGTGGCTGTTATCACCACGCGAGCGCTGAGCTAGTTTCATGAGTTCAAAATGGTGGTCAGTTCACTCGCTTGGTTTCTTCCGCTTGTCCTCTCTGTTGCTTCGTTAGGGATTATATCTACGACTTCACTGGTTAATGGTAAGTCAGCTGACGTTAGCGCAATAAGATAAGATAAGATAAAATCATTTTGGTTGACACGGGTGACATCACTTTAAGGCTATGGCTTATGATTAGGATGGTACACAGTTTGCCCAGCAGAGTTTTTACACTTTAGATGAGCCTCCTTTACCTAATACGGATTCAACGAAGGAGAAAGAGACGTATTTAGAATCGAACCCGGGCCGTCTAGTTTAAAGCCAAATACACAGCCTCTCAGCCCATATGTTCTTCTCGGGTATGGCAGTGCTGCCGGGTTAGACCCGCTGCGGGGTTAGATCAGCTGCCGGGTTAAACTTGCTGCCGAGTTAGACCCGCTGCACGGTTAGACCCGCTGGCGGGTTATACCCGCTGCCAGATTAGACCAGCTGCTGGGTTAGACCCGCTGCCGGGTTAGGTTACTCGTTTTTGACCAGTTATGGCTTAGTACGGAGCACGTTGTGTTGGCCAGTATTAATGCTCCAGGTTGGGGGTCAATCAACCTAAGTCACTCTAGACACCTGCTCAATTTTGGCTGCTCTTACCGAGCAGGGAGAGGCGGATCTTTAACAGCTATGGAGTGATTTTGACTATCATTATCCACTGGTTGGGACCTCCATTTTTCTATCATGCCATGCTAGCATTTTGAAGTGGAAGGGCCTGCTGAAAGCCCATACCAGAAAAACAATCTTCCGGCAGTGAGATCCGAATCTCCGATCGATATTGTATTGTAAAATTTTGTATTATCATTTCATTATTTTGCCACATTAATATCACTTCTGAGAAAGTGAGGTCTCGCACTTGTAAAAAGCAACTATAGGAACAAAGGATTTCGTATAAATTGAGCGTTCAATGTGAAATTCAATTTCGAGTAATCTCAACCCTAATTATCTAGTGGTTGGGACCTCCATTATTTTCCGAAATTTGACTATGTACAAAGAAAAACACGGAGGCAGAGACCTACAGATTCAAAATCCGAGCTCATTACCAACTGAGCATTCCTGGCCCTCGTGATAAACCACTAATCTCTCTTTCACAGGCTCAGTAGAGACTAGAGAGGGTCTAAAGACCTCTAACCTTTTTCACAGCAACTTTGGAGGGGCTCTATAAGGTTCCGTAGCCACCACTACAAAGGCCTTCACAGGTTTTCACCGACTCAGTAAAGCCTATAAAGGCCTCTAACTTGTTTTCACCGACTCAGTAGAGTCTATAAAGCCTTCTAACTTTTTTTCGCAGACTCAGTAGAGAGATTATGTGGTAAGGAGTTACTAATAACCTCAGCTAACCCACGAGGCTTCCTTCATCTTAACCGTAGTGAGAACTCCAGAAGACTGAGTCACTGCGTAGTCACTTTGAGAACTCTTCCAGACAGAAGTCTCTATGTTAGGTTCCTGGTGAGTTCATCAATCAAGTCAAGCTCACTAAAAGTTGGTACTCCTCGTGGGCCAGCAGTCTGCCGGTTGTAGTATGCCACACAGGCCGACTCTTCACCCGACTAAACAAAACAACTCTCATGATTATGGTATCGATATCGACAACGGGAGTACGAAGCAGAGTTATTTTATTACCATAACCGGTACCGACAACAAATTTCAGCTGAATCTCCTGAGTGGAACTGGTTGAAATAAACTGTAGCCATGTTGATTGGTTATTAGCTAGCTTACCCCAGTGTGGAACTCTTTAACCGGTCTACGAGAGCTATCCCACTAGTATGCCACACTAACCGATTTTCCATCCAAATAATCGTTTTTGTGAGCTCCGACTGCCGCTAAATTTCAAAAGGACATTTCCAGAACTGTTTGAAATAAAACTGCAACCATGCTCATAATATTGGTTATGCTCTATTAGCTTAACTTAATTTGCCAGTAACGGCTTAGCATGGACCACCATGTGCAGGTCAGTATCATCGCTCCAGGTTGGGGGTCAGTCATGCTAGGTTAGTTTACCCCTCATGCACCCGCCGAAACCCGCCTACTCTTATTGAGAAGGGAGAGGTGGGTCTTGAACAACCGTGGAGCGACTCTGACCCTTACCCAGTGGTTGTCATATGTTACTTTTTGTTTTAATAGATTATGCTGGAGTTGAATAGCTTAGCAAACTGATGTGACATTCCAATTTGCGGCATGCCGCTGGTATTCCTATAAATTAATTTGTTTAATCACAGGTTAATTATAACTCATTTTTTGCCGATTAATTATCATTTATGTTTTTATTAGAGTAATAGTAATTTATTTTATTTTTTTCAGAGTATTGATTTTCCAGACTGCGGTAAACAGGAACTCACCCTCTATGAAGGTGATACTAGAGATAAAGCCTTCGGTTCAGAGCCCCATTACTGTGGCAGACCCATCACTCTCTCCAGTAACCAAGTCGGTAAGGGATAACACATTCTCTCGATCAGACCTATGATCAGTGCCAGGGGTATGCAGGTACTCTGTTCAGTGCTGGGTGTATGCAGATACCCTAACCCATGTCAGGGGTATGAAGGTACCCTGACACAGGTCAGGGTACCTTCATACCCCTGACATGGTTTAGGGGTATGCAGGTGCCCTGACCTGTGTCAGCTGTATGCAGGCACCCTGACTCATGTCAGCTGTATGCAGGTACCCTGACTGGTGTCAGGGGTATAACCCGGGATCCAAAACCGATGAGGGTGTTGCGAATGACAAATATTTTTCTCCCAAACTGAAAATCAAACCAGGGACTCCGGGGCTCAGCCAAATGCTCTTCCACTATCCGGTTATCTCCCACTATCCATTGACATTATCGTGGTACCCTAGGTTTGCTCACAATCGCCCCTGGAGTGGAAGAATACATATTTGAATTCATCACTAACAACTACACAGAAACACGTGATCTGTCATTTAGTTTCCTCTACGCATCCAGTGAGTATCACCAGATATTATACCAGAATGAGAATAGGGCACAATCTTTAGTTTGCATAAGAATGCAAACTGGCTCGGTTACTCGATCAGTGCACACATGGGTTTTGTAAGGGCTCAGAGCTCAACAGCACTACAGCCCTCACCGGCCTTGACATGCAACTCACCAGCGGTTAGTTTTGTTGTTCATACGTGTAAGTGCGAACCCGCTTTCAGATAAGCAACATACTCCAGTTCCGATTTCGATCAGACAGCGCAAAGATGTTGACATTATGTGCGCTCCAGCTGTCGATTGAATCGCTTAACGCAATACAGTATCTTAGGCCCCTGTAACTAGAGCCCCTATAGAGACTCAACGGTATTGTTATCTTGGTATAATCTATGGTATTACCAGTGCCATGCAGGATGTCTCTTCTATCTCTGGTATTACCTGAAACTGTTGTTTGTGTCAATGGTTGTGCTATTTCTCAGACCACAGAATTTACTGCTTAGTGATTTTCCAAGATGGCTAAAAAGCCATGAGGTTTATTTTCTTAACTTCAACGAACAAAACAATAGGTGGGAGAACAACTCCAAGTAATGTGAATACAGTAAGCAACACTAACTTATTAACAGCTGTTATGGTCATTCACTTCTGTTTATACTCCACATTATAAAATCCCTGTGTGGGGTCTGTGTGACAGAGAGATTGTGTCGGTGCTCAGGTTGGATGTCTTTCCTGCCACCATCGTTGACTATCCTGAGATTTGAACTCACGACTCACGCGCCACTCACATAATCCTAACCACAAAGCCGAGACAGCTGCTTCTTACTGCTTCAGCATTGCTATGAATCTATGCATAGGCAATTGTGAAAGTCAGGATCAACCAAACTTGTGATCTCATATATAGATGTCAACTCTGCAGGCCTTGCTACAAGTGAATCACAAGTTCTCTTTACTTCATTTTAAAGAGCAAACAACTCTCCAATAAACGGCCATTTAATTTACAGCGTGTGAAACTGAGCAATGCAATTTAGAGTGGATCAAATGAAACTGCTTGATTTTGGTGATGTCAGACCTTATTATTATTATTATTATTGTTATTATTATTATTATTAAATCCTTTGCGGGGCCAGCCTT
>Ga0224501_10004802_pt1 | contig 10665 bp, 8 predicted proteins | sample SF_Oct11_sed_USG_4_FD_169105 | JGI IMG/M metagenome (GOLD analysis project Ga0224501, IMG submission 169105) | Sediment microbial communities from San Francisco Bay, California, United States - SF_Oct11_sed_USGS_8_1 | ecosystem: Environmental > Aquatic > Marine > Sediment | place: USA...
GACAGCTTTTGAATCAGCAGGCCGTTGTTAAGATGGCGGCTGAGCTTGGACAGAGAGATTTGATTCTGATTGCCGGTCGTTATGAAGGCATTGATGAGCGTTTGATCAAGCAGTACGTTGATGAGGAATGGTCTATCGGCGATTACGTGCTAAGCGGCGGTGAAATGCCGGCTTTGATCATGATTGATGCCATAGCCAGGATGTTGCCCGACGTGCTTGGAGATACAGATTCAGCACAACAGGACTCGTTCATGGAGGGGCTGCTGGATTGCCCGCACTATACACGGCCGGAACAGATTGAAGGCGATGGTGTGCCAGAGGTGTTGCTGAGTGGTGATCACCAAGCGATATCAATCTGGCGAGAGAAGCAGGCTCTTGGTAGGACATGGTTGCGTAGACCGGAGCTACTGGAAGAACTGCAACTGACTGAAGAACAAAAGAAGTGGCTGGGCGAGTTTCAACGGGAACACGAGCAGTCTGAACATTGAATTTTGATTAGAGGGTAATGCCGGGTAGGCATCACCAATTAGCGCAAGAGAACGCGGAGATAAATTATGAGCACTATTATTCAACAGCTCGAACAGGAACAGATGGGTCGTGAATTCCCCACTTTTTACCCTGGTGATACCATTGTGGTACAGGTACGTGTAAAAGAGGGTGAGCGTGAGCGTTTGCAGGCCTTTGAAGGCATCTGTATTGCCAAGCGCAATCGTGGACTGAATTCTGCTTTCACAGTTCGTAAAATATCTCATGGTGAAGGTGTTGAACGTGTGTTCCAGACATACAGCCACAGTATTGCTGATGTTGCAGTGAAACGTCGTGGTAAAGTACGTCGTGCCAAGCTGTATTATTTGCGTGGTCTTACTGGTAAGGCTGCTCGAATCAAAGAGAAATTGTAAGCTGCTATTTGTTGGCAGTGGTTATAGCTATTAATGGCCCTTTCGAGGGCCATTTTTTTTGCCAGTAGAAAGTTCGCGGGAAAAATTTTTTTTTGCAGAGTAAACTGCGATCTATGGATTTATTCGTAATAAAAAATCGTTTATTGCTATCACTACTGGTGACCTGCTGTTCTGTGGGCCCTGCTGTGGCCGAGGTGGTACTGGAAGAGGTTTCTCAAGAGGTAACTGCTGAGATAACAGGGGGTGGGGTTGCGGTTCCAGTGGTTAGTGCGGGGCAGGTAGAGCTGGAATCGGTAAGTGACATGGATGAGGCGAAGAATCCTTCCGTGGTATTTGTGTCACTGGAGCAGATGGATGAACTGGTACAACTGGGTTTGCCTTCGCTGGCTCTGAGCCTGCTCTCACAGGAGCAGAAAAAATGGCCAGTATACTCACCGGATTGGTATGCATTTGAACGTAAACATATTTCACTGCTATCTACGCTTGAAGACTGGCAGGCGGTGATTGACCGTACCAGGCTTTTATTAAAAGAGGCAGAGCCTGGGCGGCAGATTACCAGGCAAATTGCGCACTGGTTTCAGACGCAGCAGGTGATTGCACAGTTGAGGCTGGGACAGGCGGAGCAGGCCCTGATACAGCTGCGTGGCCTGCTCTGGCATTCTGATAAACCTGAAACAGGTACGTTGTCTGAACCGGTGAGCTCAGATTTAGTGGCACTCTGGCGACGCCTGGTTATTCGTGCTTATCTGGCGATGAATGTCGATATCGATGCACAAAAATCTTTATTGCGTTATCAGGTTGACTACAGCAGTAACCATCAAAACCTCAATCTGGACTGGCGCCTGCTGCGGGCGAGGTCACTGCTGCGCACAGACCGCGCCGCTGATGTGATAACGCTCCTGGCCGATACAGATTCCCATATTGCACAGGCAATACGTTTAATTGCCGCATTACGTACCCGACCTGAAAGCGCTGTGTTATACGCGCAGGAAATGCAGATGCGTATTGCTGATACAAAATTGAACAGGGGCGAACTCTGGGCCTATCAATATGTGCTCTATCAGGCATACCTTACGCAGAAAAAGCTAATTGATGCATCACGGGTATTGAGGGAATTAATCATCCAGGTTGATGCCCATGCGATGCTGGGTGAAGAGTTTGTTGTTGGCGGTGATGATCTTTGGAGACTATACGAGAGTATTGGTAAACAGCTGGGCAATAGTGCCAAGTTATTACTGGGTGATGATCTTGCCTGGTATAACAAAGCGAGTGAATTACAGAAGAATAATATAGTAGAGGCACTGAGCCTGTACGTGGTGCTTGCATTTAATGCAACTGATGTGACTAAGCGGCAAATGGCACACAGGGAAATCGTGGTTTTGCTGACTAAAGATAAAAATGGACTTGAATTAGTGAATCAGCTTTATCTGCATGGTAATCGAATTTCGACGCTGGAAAGTCTGCCGCTGGCTGTGCGCTATAGTCTGGTTGATTACGCATTAACTAAAGGAGACATGGAGCTGGTAGTACGTTTAATGAAAAGCGTGCAACAGCCACCAGATGGTCAGGATGAGTTTGCCTGGGCGATGCGTAAGGCTCGTGTCCTGATTATGGAAGGGGTATACGATGAAGGTGAAGCCGTGCTGGCGAGCACGCTTAATGCAGCTCAGCAAATTACACCTGATCAACTCGATCAGTTTCTTCAGGTCATTTTTGACCTTCAGACTGTGCGTAGGCATCAACAGGTATTAGTACTGCTAGATTCTCTTAGGCCTGAATGGTTAAACGAAAATATTGAGCGCGAATTATTTTTCTGGCGAGCCGAATCCTATGCATCTCTCAATCAATATGATCGGTCTGCATGGTTATATTTGAAGTCGGCACAGTTGGCTGATCAGGCAGAGGCAGGTCTGTGGGCGCAATCAGCACGTTTTAAAGCTGCCGGTGCTCTGGTAAAAGCGGCCTTGTATGATGATGCTCAGGCTATTTATAAAATGTTGTTACAGGTAACAACGTCAGAATCGAGAAAGTCGGTAATCAGGCAGGAACTGCAACAGATTCGTTTATTACGTAATTCAGAGAAAAGTTAAAGTGAGAGTATTTGTTGCTATTGAGTGTGCAGTAATAAAAACACCATTTACAAAGATGGAGCTTATATTCGAAAACGGCTATTTGATTAGTGTGGATTTTTTTTGTACTAAAAATCTATCGCCGCCTGTCTCGGAAAATGCAAAAAGAGTCTGCCAGCAGATTGATGACTATTGCTGTAAGCAGTTGCTGAAATTTGAATTTGATGTCTTGTTGAAACCGGAGGGTACAGCGTTCCAGAAGAGAGTATGGCGGGCATTGCAAAAAATTCCTGCAGGCCAGGTGGTGACTTATGGTGAGCTAGCCCAGCGTTTGAAAACCTCTGCCCGTGCTATAGGTAATGCCTGTCGGGCTAATCCAGTGCCTTTGATTGTGCCCTGCCATCGGGTTGTCGCAAAATCGGGGCTAGGTGGTTTTTCAGGGGTTGAACAGGGGGCGCCACTGAAGATTAAAAGCGCACTGCTTGAACATGAAGGCGTCATTCTTTAATCATTTTCTGGGATATTAAGTACACCGAAAGACTGTTCAAAGAGTCTCTATTTATAATGATCCGTTTAATCTATAGCTTCATTTTTTCTGATGAGTGACCAGCAGTATAAAGAAATTATTCTGGCTTCGGCCTCGCCGAGGCGCCTGGAGTTGCTCCAGCAGATAGGCGTCTGTGCCAGGGTCCAACCAGTACCAGTCGAAGAAGTGCAGTGCGATGGGGAATCATCACTGGATTTCGTGCAACGCCTGGCCATGGAGAAGGCGCGGTACGGCTTTGAACTCGTGGTCCATCAGTGTATTGAATTACCCGTACTGGGCTCAGATACTATTGTCGAGTTAGATGGGGAGGTATTCGGAAAACCCTCAGATGTCGAGCAGGCAAAGGCAATGTTGACTAAACTCTCAGGTAGGGTTCATCAGGTGCATACGGCGGTGGCGATAAAGGTGGCGAAGGCTGAATATCTGGCATTGAGCAGTAGCCATGTCGAGTTTGCTGAGTTATCACCTGATACTATTGAGGCATATATTGCTACTGGTGAACCACTGGATAAAGCAGGCTCATATGCAATTCAGGGTATCGCTGCCCAGTTTGTGAAGGATTTACATGGCAGCTATTCTGGTGTGATGGGCCTGCCATTGTTTGAAACCGCCGGGTTACTGGCCAAAGCAGGTGTGAAACTACTCGCGTGATTACAGGATAAGAAAAATAATAATGTCTATTTGTAAGGAAATTTTGATCAATGTTACGCCGCAAGAAACGCGCGTGGCGATTCTCGAAAACGGTATGCTGCACGAACTGTATATCGAGCGTAGCCGTAGTCGTGGCCTGGTGGGTAACGTCTACAAGGGCAAGGTCGTGCGTGTCCTGCCTGGCATGGAGGCGGCCTTTGTTGAAATTGGCCTGGAGCGAGCGGCTTTTCTGCATATTTCAGATATGGCGGGTTATAGCAAGCAGAATGGTAGCGATGATTTAATTACGCATCCCCAGATTGGTCAGCTGTTGAGAGATGGTCAGGAAATACTGGTTCAGGTAATAAAAGATCCGCTTGGTACCAAAGGTGCGCGTCTGACCACCAATATTACAATTCCATCTCGTTACCTGGTGTTCATGCCTAATTCAGAAAATATTGGCGTGTCTTCGCGTATTGAGTCGGAAGAAGAGCGTAATCGACTTAAAGCTATGTTACTTGCGAAAAAAGATTTGAATAAAAATGCGGGTTACATTTTACGTACGGCGGCTGAGCTGGCAACGGAAGACTCTATTGAGCGTGATATTAATTATTTAAATCGTCAATGGGAAAATATTGTTGAGGCCAGTGACATTAAAGCTGGCATGGTGGTGCACAAGGATCTGCCGCTGTATCTCAGAACGCTACGTGACATGGTCGACGATGATCTGGAAAAAATTCGTGTCGATTCGCGAGAGACTTATTGTGCAATGCTGGAGTTTGCTGGTACTTATGTACCTGAGATGGAAGACAAAATAGAACACTATCCTGGGGAACGCCCGATTTTTGATCTGCACGGTGTTGAAGATGAAATTCAAAAAGGTCTTGAACGTAAGGTGCATTTAAAATCTGGTGGTTATCTGATATTTGACCAGACCGAGGCAATGACTACAGTCGATGTGAATACAGGTGCTTATGTCGGTAGCCGTAATCTGGAAGAGACAATTTTCAAAACTAATCTGGAAGCAGCACAGGCGATAGCTCGACAGCTTCGCCTGCGCAATCTTGGCGGTATTATTATTCTTGATTTTATTGATATGAGTGAGGATGAGCATAAGCGCCAGGTGATTCGTGCACTGGAAAAGGCGCTGGATAAAGATCATGCACGCACTCATGTCTGTGAAGTCTCGAGTCTTGGGCTGGTGGAGATGACACGAAAACGTACGCGTGAAAGTCTGGAGCATGTGCTTTGTGGTGTTTGTCCGACCTGTGAGGGCCGAGGTTCGGTGAAAACTGCTGAGACAGTGTGTTACGAAATCTTCAGGGAGATACTTCGTGAGGCACGCCAGTTTGATGCTAGAGAACTGCTAGTACTGGCGGCGCAGGAAGTGGTTGACCTGCTACTTGATGAGGAGTCAGCAAGTCTTGCGGAGCTCGAAGACTTCATTGATATCCCCATACGTTTTCAGGCGGAAGCTCTGTACACCCAGGAGCAATATGATGTTGTTATTTTGTAATGTCGATGGCATTACGCCCTGAGAAAGCACAATGACCTGGCTTGAGAAGCTCCGTTTATACCTTATTTATATCATTGCTATATTTCTAATTGTTATGGCAGTGGCGTTTAGTGTTTTGCGAGCTGTGCTGCCACATGCCACGGGTTATGTAAAAGAAGTTGAGCAGGCCTTGAGTGAGCAGACAGGACTGTCTGTTTCTATTACCAGTATGGATGCCGATATGTACTGGTTAATGCCGAGACTCAAGCTGGTTGATGTGGTTATTTATGATAGTGATAGACAACATGAACTGCTTCATCTTGATGAGGCATTTTTTGCTTTGGCCTTTGTCGACTCACTTTTACAATGGTCGCCTACGGTAGGGGATGTCAGCCTGGTAGGAGCAAACCTATATATTGAGCGCTATGCCAATAATCGATGGCGGATTCAGGGAGTTGAGTTTGGAGGTAGCACTGTCGCTTCAGGGGGTGATGATGCAAAAGAGGTGATTGAAGCGATAAGAAATACAGATTTTTCCCTGCTTAATATCAATATCCACTGGCGTGACTATCAGCTAAGTACAGGACAACTCGATTTTATTGGTTCCAATCTTTATATTGAGGAGTTTCTCGACCAACACAGTCTTGAGATTGATTTAAATCTACCTGCGGTTTACGGGAAAAAATTTCGCCTTATCGCCAAAGCCGATGGTGATATTGCAAAATTATCTGAAGCTGATCTTGCAATTTATTTACAGGGTGAATCGATAGATATAGCGCAGTGTCTATCAGTGATAAATATAGAGGGAATTCCTTCGGTCAAAGGGGTTTTTAGTGGTGAACTCTGGCTGGATAGGATTGCGGGTATATTTTCGCAGGTTGTTGTTGATGCTTCGGTAAAGCAGCTAGAGGTTAAAAGACAAAGCTATGGTAGTTTCCACCTCAACAATATTACTGGGAAGGTTGGTTGGAAAAAAAACAGTACTGGATGGCAATTTAGTAGCCGTGATATTCATCTCGCCAGAGATGTTCTGGCATGGCCAGAATTGAGTAGTGTTGTTGCTGAGCAGAACGAACAGGGGCTTAAGATATCAGCCAGTTATGTTCGTCTCCATGATCTAATTTATCTGGCCACTCCCTTTCTCGATGCAGAGCAATTGAAGTTTGTTAAAGACTCTCAGCTTGGTGATGTTTCAGGTGATTTATACAATACCTCTGTTTTATGGCCTGGTTCTGGTAAGGACGGCCTGCAATTATCGACCGTTTTTGAAAATCTTTTTTTTCATCTGCCGGATACTGATATTTCACTCCAGGGATTAGATGGTGCTCTTCAGTATCAGGGTGGTGACGGGCGGGTGGAGTTGCTATCTGAATCGGTCAAGATGAACTTTGGTAGCCTGTTTCGTCAGCCGATGGATATTGATTTAATTAATGGTGTGGTCTCTATTTGGCGTGATAATAATAACTGGGTTATTGCTTCTGATGATTTGTATTTATTAAATTCAGACGCAGAGTTGTTTGCTCGATTGAACCTGTCAGTTAAAGAGGATGCAACTATTTTTGCAGATATCCAGACTGATTTTAGAAATGTTATCGGCGCCTCTATTCATAAATACTACCCAGTTTCGATTATGTCGAAAGATCTGGTGGCTTGGTTGGACATGGCAATTACCGACGGTTTTGTCGATAGTGGTAGTTTCATATTGCACGGTGATATTGGTCGCTTTCCTTATGCCGCAAATGATGGTGTTATGGAGATAGTCTTTGATACGAGCTATCTGAAACTGAAGTTTCTCGAAGGCTGGCCGGCGGTGAATGACTTTTCCAGCCATGTTCGTTTTTATAACGACTCGATGTTTATCGACAATGTTACAGGGCAGGTATATCGGGGGCGATTAAGTAAAGCCGTAATATCTATTCCTGAGCTTGCTTCACCAAGGTTATTTATTGATGGGCATGTGAAGGCACCTGCGGAAGACTTCCAGCAATATGTCTGGAATAGCGGACTCGATAAGGTAATGGGAAAAGCCCTGAAACAATTTCAGGCTAATGGTAATACTGATCTTGATCTGCATCTCGAAGTGCCACTAGGTGATAGCAGTGATGCTGTTTTGGTAAAGGGGGGGCTTCAGTTTAACGGTAATGAAATGTATCTGCCGATAATGGACTATACGCTCAATAATGTTTCAGGCCGCCTATCTTTTGAAGGCGATCAAATAAGTGCCGAAAATATCAAGGCTGATTTTGAGAAGGCGCCAGTGAGCATTGATGTTGTTAGTGTCGCTATCGAGGTAGAAGACAAGATTGAGAAAAGTTTTACGGGTGCACCGGATGGAATTAATGGTAATAAACCTGTTTCAGAAACAGTTGCCTATATCAATGGCAAGCTGCCTGCTGATGGATTGCTGAGAAAGTTTAGCTGGATACCCGAAGGCTGGATTGATGGTGCATCAGATTGGGCGGTGGCCCTGCATTTTCCGAAGATGCTGGATGAGTATCTGGTACAGGTTACAATGAATTCGAGTCTGGAAGGAACAGAAATTAGTTTTTCGGACTCGATGACGAAGAGCTCAAAAGATTTACTCCCAGTAGATATTGATCTCAAGGTGCGGATCGATAGTTTACAGCTAGAGGTTAAATCAACCGATAACTTCACCTTATCGGCAGTCAGAAATAATGAAGACATGTGGGATTTTGTCGTTGATTCAAGTCTAATACGCGGATCAGGTATATTCGCAGAGGACCTGAACAGGGATTCAACCGCAACACTTGAGTTAGAATATATCGATTTGTTGACCCTGTTTAAATCCAGTAAGAAAGGTGGTGATTCTGTTGCGTTAAAACCAACTTTTTTCCCTTCCCTGAATTTTAAGACCAAGGTATTACTTTGGGATGACTGGACATTTAATGATGTCAATCTTAATACTAGTTGGCAGCCTCAGGGTATGCTGGTTAATTCGGTTAATTTGCAGGGTCCCGCCTTAAAGATTCATGGTCAGGGTAGCTGGTTTACGACCTGGCAAAACAGGCAGGAATCCAGATTCAAATTTTTTGTCGACAGCAGTGATCTTGGTCATACACTGTCAGTGATGAATTTGACACAAAATATGAAAGGCTCTGTGCAAAGTGCGGTCGTTAACTGGCAATGGTATGCAGAACCCTATCGTTTTTCATGGCAAACTGTTCAAGGTAATTCGCACTTTACGATGAAGGATGGAGCAGTAAAGGCCCTGGATCCGGGTGCAGGCGGGCGAATCGTAGGGCTATTCAATGTATTTAAGTTGTTTGATCGGTTAACTCTGGATTTCAAGGATGTATCGGGCGAAGGCTTTGCCTTTGATAGCATAGAGGGTGACTTTGAGTTTGGTAATGGTCTCGCCTCGAGTAAAAATATTGAAATAACTGCCTCAGCAGCTGATATGAGAATGCAGGGTAGTATTGGCATGGTGGCCAGGGACTATGACTTGATTATGCAGGTAAGACCACATTCTTCAGAGGCATTTTTTACCGGTGGCGCACTGGTGGGTGGCCCTGTTCTTGGCGCGGGTCTGGTTTTGATTAATAAACTTTTCGGTCTCGAGAAAAGTGCTTATGATGAATACCAGATCACCGGTTCCTGGGATGACCCACAGATCAAACAGACAGGAAAACGTAGTAATGAGGAGAATAGTGACTCTGGCGGCGAAGGAAAATAATGATGAGACAGCGGTGTTCGTTTAAGATATTCAGTATTGAAGTGATAAGTCAGGTTGTCCTGTTAGTCTTGATGCCGCTCTATCCGACGGCCCTGTATGCAGAAACTGTGGATTTAGTGCATGATGCTGCTGTGGGTGTAGATGTGGAAAAATCTCATTCGGAAGATGCGAAGCAGGAATGGAGACTGACCGAGGAGCAGTGGGATCTGTTGAAACAGGGTGAGCAGTTGCTACAGATGCCGATGATGCGCGAGATTGTTGGACAATGGGAATCATTGCGATCATCTGAGCAAAAATGTGCAATTGAGCTGCTTTATCCAGGTGGTGAGGAAGGCGAGCTATGGGTCGAAGAGCTTAAAGATAGCTTGATTTCACTGAGTATTCCTTCACAATATTTATATGTGGTTCCCGGTAGCGGTGAAGCAGATATAATTATATTTAAAATATTTATCGTTGGAGATGTATAGTGTCGAACAAAGTAGCAGCAATTCAAATGGCATCAGGGCCAAATGTGCAGGCAAATTTGGCCGAGGCTGAGAAATACATCAATATTGCTGTGCAGCAGGGAGCTGAGCTCATAGTCTTGCCGGAAAATTTTGCCATTATGGGTATGAGGGAAGTGGATAAAGTTGGTATTGCCGAACTACCTGGTCAGGGAGTAATTCAGAATTTTCTCAGGGATCAGGCTGTAAAACATGGTGTCTGGCTGGTTGGTGGTACGGTACCAATAAAATCTGAGGAAGCCAGTAAAGTTTATTCAGCCTGCCTGTTATTTAACAGTGAAGGTGAAATGCTAGCCAGATATAACAAAATCCACCTGTTTGATGTGACCTTGGAAGAGACCAATGAAAGCTATGCTGAATCGGAGACTACAACTTCTGGTGATGACATCGTTGTGGTTGATACGCCATTTGGTCGACTTGGTATGGCAGTTTGTTACGATTTGCGTTTTCCTGAGTTATTCAGGGCAATGGCAGATGCCGGTGTCGATATCTATGTGATTCCTTCAGCCTTCACCAGTCTGACTGGTAAGGCGCACTGGGAAATCCTGATCAGGGCTCGTGCAATCGAGAATTTATCGTATATGGTGGCTGCTGCGCAGGGAGGCTACCATGTAAATGGTCGTGAAACACATGGTGACAGTATGATTGTTGATCCATGGGGAACCGTGCTCAATCGTCTACCGCATGGCACGGGTGTTGTGGTTTCGGAAATTGACATCGCCAAACTCCAGAAAACACGCAAACTATTCCCTGCTTTGAACCACAAACGGTTGAACTGCAAAATCAGTTGTAGTTGATCGCTATTTCTTTGTTATTCTGGTTTAAATA
>Ga0224501_10004803_pt1 | contig 10664 bp, 12 predicted proteins | sample SF_Oct11_sed_USG_4_FD_169105 | JGI IMG/M metagenome (GOLD analysis project Ga0224501, IMG submission 169105) | Sediment microbial communities from San Francisco Bay, California, United States - SF_Oct11_sed_USGS_8_1 | ecosystem: Environmental > Aquatic > Marine > Sediment | place: USA...
AAGGAGGAATATGAGACTTCAGTGATTTGTTCATTCCTCTTTCTTCTTGCCCTTCTTACCTTTCTTCTTCTTTCCTTTCTTCCCCATCATTTATCACTCTTCTTCTTCATCTTCTTCTTCCCAGTCCTCATCTTCTTCCATGTCCTAATCCCTCAAAAATTCCTTAAGGCACAGCAAGGCGTATATATGCATTTCGTTCAAAGAAATATGAATAAAAAATCCTTTCCTAACGAAAATATGGCTTGTTTGGTCTACAGTTTTTGCCTTGCATACAATTTTTCACTATGTAAGCGAACATGCATGCATGCAGGAAAAAGTGGAACAACATAGAGCAAAAGGTAACCACAGAGTCATGTATTCAAAGTTGAGTGAATTGCGAAAATGAACTGAACTGGTTAACCTTTCGTCCGCGTTATTTTCGTTCTGCCCAAAATGCGCCAGTATTCAACTTCAACACCGGAGGCAAGCTTTGACTTTAATCCTTTCTCTTCAGGCAAGGGGGCTTCAAATATTTCATATGTTTCTAGGTCCATCACCTGAACAGCCGATGGCAATATCGCAACAACTTGACCTCCCTTTTTCTCGATGAGAGGCACTTCAGCTTGTGCACTAACCGGCTTGACAAACGTTCTTTTTGCTCCATCAAACGTGCCTATAGCTACGATTCTCGCCTTTGCAGAGCCGTGTTTCCCCGGCTTTGACTTTGTTAAACTGACAATGCGACATGGTTCTCCGTCAATGATTACGTAACTACCAGTTCTCAAGGCTCCTACTTCCATGGGCTTGCTCACTTTTCTTTCACCTCGTCACACAGCAATCCTTACAACGTGATTTATAATTTAAGGTATCGCTGTAACGTTATGAATTAACGAGTGAATTAACCATTTTAATAGTTAGTTTTCGGCATTCTCTTATATTTGGTTTAAGCAGTAAATGTTAGTTGTTGCGTTGGAGGAAATAGAACTGTTTAATGCCGTGGGCTTAGTTGCACGCGTTGACCGTAAAGCCGCGTTAAAATTTGCAACAAAACTAGTAACTCACCTTGAAGCAAAAGGACTGTCTATATTTCTTGAGCCAAAACTAGCAAAGCATATCAACAAGACCAAAGCCGCTTTGCCACTGAAAAAAATGAAGGCTGATCTAATCGTCACAATAGGCGGCGACGGCACCATCCTGAGGACATGCCTTCGGATTCCCAAGCCTGAGCCGCCCATTCTCGCCATCAATATGGGTGTGCGAGGCTTCTTAGCAGAAGTCAATCCCAAAGAAGGGTTAGAGGCCTTGGACAGATGTTTACAAGGGAAATTCATGGTTGAACGTTACATGAAGCTCGCATCTTCTATTGCAGACACCCGACTGCCCGACGGTTTGAATGAGGTTTTCATCACGTCTCACACACCAGCCAAGCTTTTGTACACTAGAATATGGAAGGATGATCAGGCGGTGGCAGAGTGCCGAGCTGACGGAATAGTGGTTGCGTCTCAGGCTGGCTCAACAGGATATTCATTGTCTGGAGGTGGCCCAGTGCTTGACCCGGAAGTTGACGCTTTCGTTTTGACCCCCATTTGCCCGCTTACCGTTTTTCATCCAATAGTTTTTTCTGCGAAATCCACAGTCAGCATCGAGCTTCTTAAACCTAAAAGAGCGGTTGTGGTGATAGACGGAGATTATCAAATTAACATGGAACCGAAGAATCCACGCATTACGATTAAAAAGTCAGAATACACGTCCTCTTTCGTTCGGTTTGAAGGCAATTTTTATCATCGTTTGAAAGGTAGGCTTCTTTTCTCTGAAGGGGGAAGGCCCTGACGACGACTAATAGGAAAGTCCTCGTCTTAGATGCTTCTGCATTTATAGCAGGCTTTGATCCTCTTTCAGTTGATGATAGACAATATTCGGTTCCTAAGGTGGGAAAAGAACTCTTTGCAAACTCGATGCCTTCGGTGCGGTTTAACACCGCAGTGGAAGGTGGGAGGTTGAGAGTTAGGGCACCGAGCATGTCTTTCCTAGAAAAGGTTGAAGAAGCTTCTAAAAAGGTTGGAGATGTGCTCCTTTCTAAGGCGGATAGGCAGGTTTTGGCTCTGGCTCTCGAATTGAAGGATGAGGGTTATGATCCGCGGATTGTAACGGATGACTATTCTATTCAGAACGTGGCTAATCTGGTGGGAGTAGAGTTTGCCTCTCTCATGACTTTTGGAATACGGTACCGCTTATACTGGATTAAATATTGCCCCGCGTGTCATCGGAAATATCCTTCGGACTATAAACATAAACATTGTCAGGTGTGTGGCACTGAGGTTAAGAGAAGGCCTTTGACAAGAAAGCCTGTAAGAAAATAGGGAAAGAGGCGGAGTTTTTGATGCGCGCCTTGGTCAGTAATACAAGCTCTCGTATTCATAGTATATGGTAGCGGTTTCGCTGTCATCTAATTCGATGGTCCATGTGAGTATGTTACCTTTCACCGTTGGCTTCGGATTTGATGACAGAAGGTTGCAGCGATAAGCCAGGCTCTGCTGAATAGCGATGACGATGTTTGAATCTTTGAAGTTTCGAATTGTGATCTGTTTACCGATTATGTCGCGGCTGGATCCATGGATTTCCTTTAGGGTTTCGACTTTGACTTTAATGTCGTATGCGTAATTGACGATGATTGTGCTTTCGCCTTTCACAGGGGTGTATTTCAGCTGGTCTTCTCCTACCCAAACGTTGTCTCTGTAGATTTCGATGATTCCTGTGGCCAGCGGCTCTGAGAGTGTGTTGTTGATATGATATCGGTTTACTACTTCTCCTCCAGACCAGAAGTATTCTTGGCGCAGTTTCACCGTGCCCTCGAAGAGGGGTAGTTTCGTCGTCGTTCCTTTCTGGAACATGATTTTCCTGCCGAGGGTGTATTCATGGTATTCGTCTAGTTGTGTGGGAACCCATTCTTGATTGGCAGACATTGACTCAAGAGCGTACACATTTCCGTAGGCAAAGGCTTCTGGAATTGAGCCACGGTAGACTACGTGTGGTCCTCCTGATACAACTGTGAGGGTTACGTTGTCCCAGTTTTCCACGTTTTCTATGACTGCCCAGCATTCCAAGTTCGACGTAACCAAGTCGAGATAGTATACGGGTCTCCATATGGGACCTCTGATCAGATAGGAAACATCAATGGTATACTCGCCTAGGGTAGCATCGGTTAAGACTTCTACCAGCGTTTGTGGACCTTGAATTTCAACGACTTTGTTGAGTTCTATTGCTGTGATTCTTTCGGGTGGGATTTGCACTGTTTTGTTGTCGATTTGTAGAAGAAGCCATTGATCCCAACTGATAAAGGTTCCAGTGTAGGTTTCTTGTTCCGTATACACTATTATTGTGTCTCCTTTTTCCACTAGTGGATGTGTTTCTTGGCTGAACCGTATCTCTAAGATGTTGATTCCTTCTACTCTTAGGGTTTCTATCAGCGCACCTGCAGGGAAGTAGAATTGGATGAGTTCGGTTTCGTTGTGGATTTCCACGGTCTTTTGATAGGTTACAAAGGTGTATCCGTTTTGGTATATGGTCACGGTGTCAGCGTAAGAGGCTGTTTCGGAGATTCGGATGAAACGTGGATTGTTTAGAATAACGGCTGCGAATACGGTGAGCGTTAACGAAGCTATAATCAGGCAAGCGATAGGCACCGCTCTTTTTGCCGTAATCTTCCCAAATCTCATTCTTAAAATCACCAAGGAAATGTGCTTTTCTTTCCTTATAATCCCATGTTTTAGAACGATTTGTACTAATTTTTGGACGGGTTACTTGTTGTATGGTTGCATTTAAGGAACGGAAAGAAGAAATCGGAAGAGTATGGAATCAAAAGAGTTTGTTTTGCATGCATGCATCTTCTGCTCTTCACAAAGCGCAGTTAATCTAAAGATGCGCGTCCCTCTAGATGAGTTCTCCCCTAGCGGTCATTGCAACTGTTCCACCAACATATACATCTATTTTCCCTTCTCTGTCTTGTGCTTTTAGGAGAAGTAGCGAAGGCCTGCCTATTTCGTAACCCTGTTCAACCCGAATGTTGATTCGATCTTTTCTGAAATAACGGTGTTTCACTAAATATCCAGCTAGGCAACCATTTGCACTTCCTGTGGCTGGGTCCTCAGGTATACCATAGTAGTCAGCGAAGAATCGAACGTTCAAGTCATTTTCTTGATTATATGTTTCGGGACAAAAGATGAGTATAGCTTTTGCCTGTATATCTTTGATCAACCTGAAGTATTTGTCTCTAATTATTCTAGCCCGCTTCAGGGCATCTAGGGTTTTCAATGGAACTATGATAGAAGGACCTCCCGTAGAAACCTCTTGAATAGGAAATCTACTGTCTAACTCCTTCGAATCGAGGCTCAAAACCTGCGAAATCGATTCAACATCGAAAGCTCGGCCAAAAGTTGGTTGTAATTGCTTCATCCACAAAGTATCAACATGCCCTTCACTATAACCAAGTGTAACCGGAATCTGCCCAACCTTCAAATTAAGGACTATTGTGTCAATAGGTTCTTTCACGATTTCATGTTGTATCACATAGGCAGTCCCCAGTGTTGGATGGCCAGCAAAGGGTAACTCTAATTCCGGAGTAAAAATGCGGACATCGTATCCGCCGTTCCGCTTTTCATCTGACAGAATAAAGGTTGTCTCCGAATAGTTCATCTCTTTGGCAATTCGTTGCATCTCAACATCTGAGAGATTTTTGGCATCTCTGATCACTGCGAGTTGGTTGCCAGCATATTTTTCCTCGGCAAACACATCCACTATGCAAAAATTGAGCATTTTTCTTCTCTCCACTTATCTTGCGGTCGCGCCATTAATAATCCGTTCCCCAAGCTGGTAGTAATTGAAGTCGCCACCTGTGGCCCAGATAATTGGATGAACCTTCCTCCAATCGAGCTTACCATCTGTAATGCACCGTGGATCAGCATATGATTTGATGATTCTGCCTATGATTCCTTCGTTAGGGTCATAGTCGAGGATTTCAGTCATTTCACACTCCATATTTATGGGACACTGGCGAATCATTGGAGCGGTTTTCAGCTCTCCGTAAAATGTGTCAAAGAGCGATCCCTTGTCGAAGTTCCGGCCAGACTTATTTCCACAGATGTTCTTTTCAGCCAATAGATCCTCTGAAGGGATGTTCACACTGAATGTTCTATTCTCGTGAATCCCAATTCGTGTATACCGTTTCTTATACAAACTGAAGAAAATGTATCTCCCAAAGTCAAAAGGCGAAATATACCCGATTACAAGGTAGTTTGGATGGCCGTTGACCATTGCTACAACCAAAACTACCGGTAGTGGACTCAACAGATTTCCTTCAAGTTCCTGTTTCATCAATCTCTTTTTGCTCATTTGCATTCACCTTTGAATGGGAAATGATCACTATGTATTGGTCCACATATATTCACAAATCCACCGGACACCAACCACTCCATTCGTTCACCTTTAAAACTATTAAAAACAAGATTTGCGTGCACATGAGCAAGTTTCTTAGCTTTTGTAGGCTTCGACTTGAACACTCGTTATTTTTCCGCTTAATTCTTGAGAAACGCTCGTGTTGTAAGTTGATTCAGAGATGACCCTAATGTTTTTGAATCCCGCTCTTTTTATAGCGCCCAAATATTGACCTTTTTCAAGGGCACCTGCAACGCAACCTGCCCAAGCATCGAAACTCTTCCTGACTTCCTCTGGCAATTCTCCCTCTGTTACTAAGTCACTAATCATGATTCTTCCGTTAGGCTTCAGGACTCTGTAAGCTTCTCGGAACACCTTTTCCTTGTCAGGAGATAGATTAATCACACAATTGCTGATGACAACATCTACAGAATCATCTTCAATTGGTAGATTCTCTATGTCACCTAATCGAAACTCGACGTTCTCGTAGCCATGTTTTGAAGCAGCGACCCTAGCTCTATTGACCATTTCCTCTGTCACGTCAACTCCAATCGCCTTCCCCTTAGGTCCAACTTTTCTGGCAACCAAGAAGACATCGATTCCGCCGCCAGAGCCTAAATCTAAAACTGTCTCACCTTCCTTCAAACTAGCCAATGCGACAGGATTTCCACAACCTAAACCCATGATTGAGGCTTCTGGGACATTTTTTAGGTCCTCCTCAGAGTAACCTATTCGCAATGCCGCGTCCGTGGCAGAGGACCCGCAGCAAGATGATGAACGACGAGTTTTCGCTATTTCACCATATCTTTCTTTGACAAACTCTTTAACTCTTTTCTCTTCCATCTTCATCACCATTAAGAGTGCACGAAAGACAGAATCCCAATGGATTCCCATATACTTCGGCAAAACATATTTCTTGAAGCTTTTTTTTCGGTTTAGGTGAAGGCTTTTCATCTGAAACTCCTATTGCCACAAGAACGATAATGTACATGTGTTCTGGTATCTTCAAAACCCTCTTGACCTCGTCAACCCACTCTTTTGGGCGTGACTCGTAGTTTGCAATCCAGCAAGCCCCGTAACCCAACGCTGTCGCTGCTAATACCAAATGTTCCGTGGCAATCATAGGATCCCTCGTGGGCCAAGCCGCGCGTGGGCAACATGAAACGCTTGGATCTCCAAGCACCACAATTATGGCGTTAGCGTCAGCGATGAAAGTTTGTGGGGAAGGTCTCGCGAGAAGCTCTTTCATTTTTTGATCCTTCACAACTATGAAACGCCAGGGTTGACTGTTATTTGCAGACGGAGCAAGTCGGGCAGCTTCAAGCATTTTTTCCAAATCGTCATCTGGAATGTCATACTGCTTGAATTTTCGTATAGATCGTCTTTTTTCTATTACTTCGAAGAAGTCCCCCGTAATATCTAGGCTTGGATGTTTATGCATGTATTTTTCCCTCAATATCCTACTACAAAAAAGTAGTAGAAAGATATATAAATCTTCTCTGACACAATCTTATCAGAAGGAATAAGAAAACATGGAGAAAATCAACCAAACTGTCAAAGAGAGCGTCATATCTAGACTCAAGACGCTTGGCCTTTCAACTTATGCAGCTAAGGTTTATTTGGCGCTTTTATCTCATCCTTCCACGTCGGCCGGTTTTCTTTGCAAAGAAACTGGCATACCTGACTCCAAAATATACTACACTTTGGACGAGCTTTCAAAAAAAGGACTGGTAGCCTTTCAGGAAGGGACACCAACCATCTACGAGCCTCTACCTCCTAAAGAAGCTATAGGCAATTTGAAACAGCAACTTGTTGAAAATTTGAATCAAATAATCATTCAGGCAGACAGCCTTGCGGACTCTCTTTCACCCATGTTTGAGAGTGGGGAAGGCAGAGAGGATATGGAGCTGGCCTACATAATTCGTGGGCGGAGAAACATCATAAGAAAGATGAAAGACTTGATAGGTTCCGCCAAAAACGAAATTGTGGTTTTCACGTCGGAGAAAGATCTGTTAGATGAACTAAGACCTTCCATAATAAAAGCAAAAAAGCACGTTGAAACTAAGCTTGCAATAACTAGACAACTCCAGAAAGCCATGAACCCAGAAGAATTGGGCCAACCAAGGATGCTGGCATGTCCTAGCAACATTGTTATTTCTGACATGAAAATGCTTATAACAGTCTCTAGCTGGAAGAACGAGATTGCAATAATGACTAACGACAAAGTATTGATGACTATGTCTAGAGAATACTATGAGAATCCGAAATGCTGCGAAGAACCCTGCTAAATATGCGTGTAGGACAAGGTACCCATCAACGTGTATTTCGTCGACCTCGCTTCCCCACCTAGCGTAAACGAACAGATAGAATCCCAAATCGGTTATCTCAAATTTGCGCGCGTTTCTGCCTTGTTCACAAGTCTTAAATTCCTATTTTTTGTAAGACGCAACACGCTGGAGAGAGAAACTTGGATGAAGAAGCATTTAGAAGTTATTGCATCAAAAGAAATGTGAAAGAAGAGACTATTCAAGCGCACATCAGAGTTGTGAAAGATTTCGAGGGTTTTCTGAAAAATAAATATAAAAACAAGGGTTTCAGCAGTTCTTCACCGAGCGATATGCAGAGCTTTGTGGCGCATTTAATGGAGAATAAGAAGAACACGATTGACAGTTTTGTGGCCCTCTTAAGATACGCCATTTTCGTGAATAAACGAGAGTTAGTAGCTTTCCTGTTCGGATTCATAGAAGGATTTGGGGCTCTAGAGAAACTTTCTGGAACACTGAAACAAACTGTGGGTGAAAGCAAGCGTGACGAGATATTCGAAGGAATCAACTTGCCTCCACTCGGTACAGACCCTAAAGACAAGCCGAAAGTAACCAAGAGAATCATGGAAAGACTTGAAGCCGCACTCGACGAAGAGACATTGAAAGAAATCATGTCAAGTGGGCTTGACGTTGGTCCAAAAGAATGGTATTCACCGATGAGAGAGAAGTTCTTGAAGTCCAAGAGCATAGACGATTTTCTGAAAAAAAGACACGAAGAAGCTGTTGAGTTGCTTGAAAAGCATAGCAGGGAGAAGTCGATGTTCTATGCTCAGGAGATCAATGAAGAAGTCGTTGAATACGTCCGAAACAACCAGGCAATCATGGGTGGAGTCAGAGAAGGAGACATAATCTACGAAACAAAGATTCCATACATGACCAAAAAGTACCTGCATGAAAAAGACGAGGAGATGAAGAGATACTACGCTTGTCACTGTGCGTGGGTGCGCGAAACTATAAAATCAGGCTTGAAAATCTCGCCGAACTTCTGCTACTGTAGTGCGGGCTATCACAAGCGACCATGGGATATCATTTTCGCCCAACCGGTTAAGGCAGATGTCATAGAAACTGTCTTGAAGGGCGATCTCGTCTGCAGGTTCGCCATACACATCCCAAAGCAATTCCTGGAATCCAAAGGTGCAACCCAGAAGATGTAGCACGTGCCTTGCAAACGGTTCAGAGTGCACTCTCTCTTATTGATTGGAGTGACGCCCGCGCTCTAAGATTTGTTAGTATTTTGGCGCCGGGGAAGGGATTTGAACCCTTGAGGCTCAAAGAGCCACTGGATCTCGACTCTGCCCCTTCTCCTAAGCCTTCCATAGTAGGAAAAAAGGGTGTCCAGCGCATTACCACTCTGCCACCCCATGCTGAGACACAACCTGTCTTGGCAACGGAGGACTAATACCCCGGCCCATGTCTTTCCCAAACCCTCAAAGCCACTCTACATCTAAAAGCATTTTGTTCCCCACAACAAGTCCCCACAATCAAGACTCAGAGAAACACTTTTCAGCTTATCTATTCGGCAAACACGACAAAACGCCTCCTACAACTCAAACAATTTTTCCCACACAGACCAATTCTCACGTAATTCAAGTTGAAAATTCACATAATCACCAGCCAAAACAAAACCTCTATAACACTCACAAACAAAATGAAACCAAAAAAGCAACCACGACACCAGCACCCCCCCTAGGTAGGGGGTCTATGAGAGAGACATGCAAATGGCGTAACAAAAAAGCACAAACCTCAAACAGGCTTAGGCATCACCAAATCAGCAATATCCACGCTCTTATCATATATCCGACTCATCAAAGAAGCCACAGCAAGAACATGAGCCGCGACATCAACAGACAAACCGTCAACAGCAGCCTCAACCTCACCAAACAAAGACAAAGCACTCTCTCTTTCATCCCTCACAGACTCAGCCACCGAAACATTGCGAGAAAATACAGCCCTCAAAGCATTCTCATGCGCCTCATAAACCAACTTATGAAACCGCAAAACAAGCTGCAACAACTCCTTCGGAAGCTTCACATCCTCCAACTTAGCCACCTTACTAGCAATCTGAACAGAACGATCACCAATCGACTCAACCAAACTAGCCATCAAACGATAATCCAAACAATCAATAGGAAACACACCTAGCTTCTCGCTCAAACCCGGATTCTGAACAACCGTCCGCAGACTACGCACCAAAAGAAAATACAACCGATTAACCTCGTTGTCCCTCGCAACCACATTCTTAGCCAAATGTACGTCGCCTTCAACCAAAGCAGTCACAGCATCCCGATGCATACCAGATGCAATAGAATATTCGCGGCGAAGAACCTTTTCAGGCGGAAAAGTAGAAGGCTCCAAAAGACACTGCATAACAATTTTGGAATAGTCTTCCTCAATGATTTCTAAGCCAACCAAACGACTCGACGCCTGCTTAACACGCTCACGATCAACAGAGCTGATCCTATCCTTCGCCTCAACTCGAATAACATCATAACCCAACAGATACTTCCCAACAATCTCACGATCAAGATACGGAGAAGGTTTAACCACCGCCACCTGTGGAACACGTTCCACATCATATTTCGGATCAACACAAAGCCGCCCATCAGCCATCTCAGAAACGGCAACAACGGAACTACGCTGAAGGCCACTTCGCTCAGCCCACTCTTTAGGCAAGCAAACAAAAAAAGTCCCACCACTTGTCCTCTGAACTTTTCGCAAATCCATATCAAACCCTCAATGCAAATATTAACTCATCTGAATAATAATCTCTTATTAAAAGATAGGTGAACAATGTTAGGATTGACGGAAAACATCATAATAGGTATAGACTTGGCAGCAACAGAGACTAATCCAACACGGTGGGCCCTGTGGAGAAACAAAGCTATCTCCACTTGTTACCTACACGAAAACAAACAAATCTTAGACCATTCA
>Ga0224501_10004804_pt1 | contig 10663 bp, 11 predicted proteins | sample SF_Oct11_sed_USG_4_FD_169105 | JGI IMG/M metagenome (GOLD analysis project Ga0224501, IMG submission 169105) | Sediment microbial communities from San Francisco Bay, California, United States - SF_Oct11_sed_USGS_8_1 | ecosystem: Environmental > Aquatic > Marine > Sediment | place: USA...
CTGCCCTGTATCGGGTGGCCATCCGGAGTGTCGAGCAAATTGTGCAGGACATATTGAAGGAATTTGGAGCCGTTCCGGGAGATCTCAAGCAAGCGGTGTTTCACCAGGCGAACGGCCGTATTCTTGGGCAAGTGGCTGATCGTCTGGGAATCGGGCAGGAAAAACTGTCGTCGGTCATCGAACAGTACGGCAATACGTCATCGGCCTCGTTGCCGATCGCACTTGATGCGGCGGTTCAGAGCGGGAGTCTCGTCTCCGGCGATCTTGTCCTCTTGGGTAGTTTCGGCGGAGGTGTCACGTGGGGAGCAGGTCTGCTGCGATGGTAGGTGTTCGGTAAGAGGACTATGTTGTCTGACGTGAAGGAGTATGTGCAGTGATGTTCGGGCTCATCCCCAAGGAAGAAGCGTTTTTCGAGCTATTCAAGCAGGCGGCACATAACGTCATCGAAGGGGCACGTTTGCTCAAGGATATGATGGAGCATTTTCATGACGTGCACGATAAGGCCAAGCTGATCAAGGAAGTGGAGCATGTGGGGGACGGTATTACACATGACATCGCCTTGCGTCTCAATCAAACATTCATGACGCCGCTTGATCGTGAGGACATCCACGACTTGGCCAGTGCACTGGACGACATTCTCGATGCCATTGAGGCCGTCGCGGATCGGGTGGTGATGTACAAAGTCGAGAAACCGACCGATGCGGCGGTACGTCTTGCGGATATTTTGCATCGGGCATCAATGGCCGTTGCCCGGGGCATTGATCGAATCGATATGTCCCATGACGAGGTCAAGCAATACTGTGTCGAAGTGAACAGCTTGGAAAATGAAGCTGATCGTGTCTCCAGGGATGCCATCTCGGAACTCTTCGACAAGGAGACAAATCCGATTTCTGTCATTAAATGGAAAGAAATCTACGAAACGTTCGAAGACGGAGCCGACCGTTGTGAGGATGTTTCGAACGTGATCGAGCGGATTGTGCTCAAGCAAAGCTAGCCGCGTGCGTCTCCCGTTTCAAAGTGGTCCTCGTTTACCCTGAGTTGCCATGACGGTTTCAGCGTAAATGAAGAGGGAAACTGTTCCCGACGCATCGGGCTAAGAGGCAGGGGCGATTGTGCCGGAACTCACCGGGCTGTTGTTGATCACCATCATTTTGGCGCTGTTGTTCGACTTTTCGAACGGGTGGCACGATTGTGCCAATGCCGTGGCGACGGTCGTCTCGACTCGGGTGCTCAGTCCGATGTCGGCGGTGATCATGGCCGGGGTGTTGAACATTGCCGGGGCGTTTTTCTCCACAGCGGTGGCAAAGATGATCGGAGGCGGCATCGTCCATGCCGAGGCGATTACGAGCCAAGTGGTGGCTGCCGCGATGGGGGGAGCGATTATTTGGAATCTCGTTACCCTAGTACTGGGGCTGCCGACGAGTTCGTCTCATGCGTTGATCGGCGGTCTGGTCGGGGCGGCTGCCGTTCACGGTGGGTGGGAGGTTGTTCAATTCAAGGGGTTACTCTCCGTGCTGGAAGCCATGATTCTCTCCCCTCTGTTCGGCTTCGCCATGGGATTTCTGATTATGGTGGCCGTCAGTTGGGCGTGCTTCCGGGTCCCGAGAGGGATTGCCGCTAGACTGTTCAGCCGGTTACAGCTGTTTTCCGCGGGGTTCATGGCGTTCAGCCATGGCGCCAATGATGCACAAAAAGTCATGGGTGTGATCACGTTGGCGTTGGTGGCTTCCGGTCAGCTCGCAACGAACGAAGTGCCGACATGGGTGATTGTCGCTTGTGCCTTGGCGATGGGAGCCGGAACCATGGTCGGCGGATGGCGGATTATACGGACGTTGGGGATGAAGATTGCCAAGCTTGAGCCCGTGCATGGGTTCGCCGCTGAAACAGGCGCAGCGACAGTGTTATTATTTGCCGCTCAAATAGGCTTGCCCGTCAGTACGACCCATACGATTACGTCGTCCATTCTTGGGGTCGGATCCACGAAACGCCTGTCTGCGGTACGGTGGGGACTGACCACCAAAATTCTGTATGCCTGGGTCTTTACTCTGCCCGGAGCGGGAGTGCTGGGAGTCCTTGTGTATCTGTTACTGGGGTCACTTATGTAGCAGGATGCGAACACATCCGTCAGCGAAGTGCTTGCATCGTTTTGAAACACGTGAAGCGCATCCGACCATCAAATTTCGGGTTTCTTGTCTGGTGAATGGTGCAGAGCACAACGTCTTCCCGAAACGCGCGATTCGAAACCCGGAACGCAGACGTGAGATACGAGCGAGCTTGACGAGGGACGCTACCAGGGAATCCATCGCAAAGAAAGCGGGCTAGGCTGGTAGTTGAGGCCCGTTACTGATCGGGAGGCGGACGACGAATCGGCTGCCTTTGGGTTCATGGGCTTCCACCCACACCTGTCCTCCATGTCCTTCGACGATATGCTTTACGATAGCAAGTCCCAATCCTGTTCCGCCCAACTCCCGTGAGCGGGCCTTGTCGACTCGATAGAATCGCTCAAAAACACGTGGCCGGTCCGCCTCAGGAATGCCGATCCCGGTGTCCGATACCGTCAGCTCAAGCGCGCCGCCGGTTGGTTCGGCGGTCCGCGGAATAGGGGCTTCTCCGGCGCCGACGGTGATGGTTCCTCCGGCCGGTGTATATTTGACGGCATTATCCAGCAGATTCGTCAGGACTTGGACCAGCCGATCTTCATCCCCTTCGGCGGCGGGCAATCTCGTATTGATTGAGGCGATGAGTCGATGCCCCTTCTTTTCGGCGAGAGGTTTGATGGTTGAGAGGGCTCGGTCGATCACTGCATGGATATCGATCGGGTCTGAGCGAAAGGAGATGCGTCCCGACTCTATTCGAGACAGTTCGAGCAGATCTTCGATGATGAGGTTCAGTCGGTCGCTTTGTTTGAGGATAATGTTGAGAAAGTGTGCCGTCATGTCGGGGTTATCCATGGCGCCGTCCAGCAGGGCTTCCACGTAACCCTTGATAGAGGTCAGCGGAGTTCGTAATTCATGGGAGACGTTGGCGACAAAGTCCTTGCGGATGGTTTCCAGGTGTCGTAGCTCCGTCATGTCGTGACACACCAATACGATGCAGGCCTCATTGTCTCGCTCGCCTCCGGCGACCGACGCGTCGATGTGCAGACATCGATTCGTCAACGGCAGGACAATTTCCACTTCTTGGTTCTTCCTCGATCGCAAGATTGCTTCGACCAATTCATTGAGCTGCCGATGGCGGAATAATTCCGCAAACGGCCGTCCGCGAGCTTCGGCACGGGAGATGCCGAAGATACGTTCCAACGCGGGGTTGATTTGCAGGATATAGCCACGGCGATCCAAGACCATCACGCCTTCCACCATTGAGGTCAATACCGCCAACAATTGTGCGCGGTCTTCAGACAATTCGCCGATCTTGGCGTGTAGTTGGTCGGCCAGTTGATTGAGTGTGGCAGCCAAGAGTCCCACTTCGTCTTGTGCCGAGGTTTTGATGGGAAGGGTTTGAGTCCCTGAGGCCAAACGTTGTGCCGCCTGGGTGATATCAGAAAGCGGTTGAGTCACGCTACGCGCCAGCCAGATCGTCAGTGACAGCGCGGTCAGAAATGCGATGCCCAGCGCGATCAGAATATTGTGGGTCAATTGCTCGATGTCGCGTTCTAGGAGGGACATCGGAAAGCCGACGCGAATAATAACGGGAGGGGTCTGTTCGGAGCGTGTCATCACTAACGCCCGATACATGGTCCGTTCTCCGGTCGTCTGGCTGGTCCGAATGTCACGGCCATGGCCTGTCGACAGTGCCTGCCGGATTTCCGGCCTGGTCCGGTGGTTTTCAATACCGGGAAGATCTTCGTCGAGGATCGCGCTGTCGGCAAGAACTGTCCCATCCGCGGCGACTACTGTGATTCGGGCCGATGCGCGAGTTCCGATATCACGCACCATGGGTTGAAGCTGTGATGCCGAAGGCAGTTGATCGGATGAGAGAAACAGGGGGTGGAGACTATATTCCGCTAATTTGGCTGTTGCTCCGAGATTATCGCTCAGCTGGACCAGGTGTTGGCGCTCCAATGATCGTACGGTGACGATCCCGGCGATAGCCAGGCTGCACGCGACTGCCAATAGCGCTCCGAACGTGACTTTCCATCTGAGCGGCAATGTCATAATGCGAATAGTAAGGGGTAAGGGGTGAGGGGTGACGGGAAAACACGGTGTTTGGAGACTGATATCATACGTTTCCTGCCGGCTCTTTCAGCTTATAGCCCAGAGATTTGACCGACACGATTGCGTCCTCGAGTAACGGTAGTTTTTGCTTGAGTCTACGGATGTGGACGTCGACGGTTCTGGTCGTCCCAAAGTAGTCATATCCCCACACGGTGTTTAGGAGGACATCGCGCGTGAGTACGCGGCCAGGATGCTGGAGGAGGTGTTCAAGTAAACCGAACTCTTTTGCCGTCAAGGGGATTTCGTCTTGCCCAAGACGAACTTCGTGCCGTCCAAGGTCCATTGTCAGGGGGCCATAGTAGTATTGGCCGGTGTCGGCGGTGGATGTTCGCTCCATTCGGCGTAATAAGGCCTTCACTCGTGCCGTCAACGCTTTGGGGCTGAACGGCTTCGTCACATAGTCATCCGCGCCCAGTTCGAGCCCGATCACCGTATCCGATTCCTCGGCTTTCGCCGTCAACATGATGATGGGCAGCATGGCCGTCTCGGTTTTTGCGCGGATCCGCTTACAGACATCGAGCCCATTCATCTCGGGCAACATCAAATCCAGGACCACTAAGTGGGGTTGTTCCTGCGCGACCTGTTTGAGGCCTTCCAGGCCTGTCATGGCTGTGACGACTCGGAACCCCTCTTTTTCCAGGTAGAGTTTGACGAGTTGCAGGATGTCTTTTTCGTCCTCGACGACAAGGATCGTTTTGGGGGGCATGATTCCCATCAGACCCTGAGCGTACGGGGGAGGAGAAGGAGAGTCAAGTGAATGGGTGAAGGGGAAGGAGTGAAGGGTGAGGGGAGGGAGACGCAGGAGGGCTCCACGGAATCCATCGCTTACTTGTAGGCGATGGCTGCGCTGGATGGCCCTGCCAGGTGAACGACCTCAAAACGTGTAAAGCCGACCTCGCTACACCATCGGCGGAAGTCTGCGCCGGAATAGTCGAATGCATCCCCGAATTCGATCAGCATGTTGAGTGACATCAAGAGCCCCTGCACGTTCTCGCGCCTGGCATCATCGATCAGCGCTTCAATGGCCACCAGCGCGCCGCCCGGCGGTAACGCGTCGTACGCCGATCGGATTAAATGCATCTTTTTCTCCAGATTCCAGTCGTGCAGAATCATGCCCATTGTGATGAGATCGGCCTTCGGCAAGGGGTCTTTGAAGAAGTCGCCGGCTGCCGTATGTACACGAGTATCAAGCCCAGCGGCAGCGATGTGCCGCTTTGCGATCGGTTCCACCACCGGCAGATCGAAGCTGGTGCAAGTGAGGTGAGGGTGTCGCTTCGCCGCTTCGATGCTGAGCAGTCCTGTCGCCCCGCCGACATCACAGAGGGTCTTGAAGGTCGAAAAGTCGAATTTCTCCGCAAATGCCTCGAAGTTGGGTCGAGAGATGCCCGTCATGGCGCCCATGAATTGCTCCAGCCGGACTTGGTCGGAGTAGAGCTCCTCGAACATCCCCTTCTGCCCGTGGCTGACCTCATTCTGTGGTCGGCCGGTCCGCAAGGCTTCCGGTAGATCATTCCAAAATTTGAACAGTCGTGCGTTGAGCATGACGAGGATACCGCCGATAAAGCGAGGGCTCGCCGCATCCAGGAACATCGCTCCTTCCGGCGTATTGACGTACTGCGCCTCCGGTCCGTCTCCCTCGCGGTCGAGAAACTTCATGGCCACCAACGCATCGAAAAAGTCAGGATTGGCTCGCGCGTGGAGTCGGAGTTCTTTAGTAAGTTCTGATCCGGTGAGTCGACGCGCGCCGAGGGTGGTAAATACCCCCATCTCAACAGCCGTCAACAGAACCTTCGAGCCCCAGAAGCCAAAGGCAGTTTGCAAAATAGAAGAGGGATTCAGCGGAGCAGTCATGTCGCAGTCATTCTCTTGTCGTGGTGTGGGGTCTCAGATATTGAGACCATCACTGTCTTACATGCCTGGGACTATACCATAAGCACAAGCGACGTACATGATGATAGTCTAGAAGCGTAACGAATGTTTTTAGCATCAGCATGATGATCGAGATAATTGAATGGAATAGGCGGCATCAGGTTACGGAGAGTTGCCAAGCGAGAGAGTTTGGCTCTATGGACAGCAGGGCGGCGGGAGGCGCTGGAGGATCGCGGTGTAGAGCCATTTGGCAAGAGCAAGACTCTGCTGCGTCTCTGCCATAGAGGGGACGATACTGTCACCTGGGTAGCGGAATTCCCAAGCGAAGACGGTGAGTGGGATAACAGGATGCACTGTGTCTTTCAAGGTGGCATCAATTTGCAGACACATGCGGCCCAATTCATCAAGGTCGTGGGTCTTCTTAAATGGGGTGTCGTGTGCGGTCAAAAAGGCTTTTAGTGCTTTCTCGACTGCTTGCTGGCAATGGAATAAGGCATCTTCAATGAGCGGGGGGTCAGCTTCCAAGTCAATTTGGGCGCCACGCAGATCATTGGCGGACTTGGTCAGCCATCCTTTGACGATTGCAGCCTTCTCAGGCTGCATAGAGTAGCACTCCTTCTCGCTCGACCGTGGCTGGTAATGAACACACCACGTGCCGCTGCCTCTCAAATTCGTCGTGTGTGAGGACCAGCACATCTTTGGCGACTCCGATGCCGAGGAGTGCGTTAAACGCGGTTTGATCTCGACGATAACGCGGCAGGGCTGAGCCGGGAATCACGACCAGTAGATCGTAGTCACTGTCCGGTCCTGCATCGCCTCGGGCCTGCGAGCCAAAAAGATAGATTCGCTCAGGTGAGAGGGCAGTTACTAGGCGTGCGACCATTTGCTCAACCACTGAATTGCTTGATCTGACGGTCATGTGTCTGCGCTCCAATTGCGTGGCGATTATACCAACTCTGCTTCCGATGTCTCAAATTCTACGCGATTCCCTGCAGGCGCAAATCTTGATAAGTGCTGGCCTTGCCGGTAGACTCGCATGCCAGAGGAGTATTGAGGTTCCCGTGTCATGCTGAATGGGCAGCATTGCAGCAGGCGTGATTATTTTGGCAAACAAATGCAACACGGGCAGGACCTTGCCAAGCAGCCGGTGTCTGCTTTCTCCAATTTGGTTCCTCGACTCATGACTGATCCACGAGTTTGGCAGGTTAGCGATGCCGCAATCACCTGAACTCGCTGGTGGCGAGGGGTTCACTTTCGAGGGCGACGCGGCTGCGTTCTATCTCGCCGCGCTGTTAGCCGAGGCATATGCACCTGGCGTCGATGATCGAATTGTTGTCCGCGTGTTGGTTCAGCAGCGCGACTTCGGCGAACCGCTCGATGATGTAATCGTCGACTTTGAAGATATCGCAAAGAACCCCGCTCGTCTTAGTCTCCAGGTGAAGCGTTCGCTCACGATCAGCGAGGCGAAAACGAACACCGACTTTCGCGAAATAATCCGTGACAGTTGAGCCACCCTCAAAAAGCCTGATTTCCGCATCAACACCGACCGCTACGGGGCAGCAGTTGGCATGATCACCCCTACCAAAGAACGAGCACTCAAGACCCTCTGCGATTGGGCCCGAGAAAGTCTGACGACTGAACATTTCGACGCTCGCTTTGCAGGAGGCGGTAATGCCAGTGACGATATCAAAACGGTCAAGAACGACGTTGTTGTCTTACTGGAGGAAGTAGCAAAAGGAACGTCGTGTACAAGTGAAGAAGTGCATCGGTTCCTTGCGCACTTTGTCCTCATTCAATTTGACTTCCTTCGCGAGGGTGCCACTGATCCTCCTGATGCCATTAATCGCATTCGAGATTGCCTCGCACCAGGGGACGCTGGCAAAGCCCCCCTAGTCTGGTCGCGGTTTGTTCAGCTAGCCCGCACATCAGTTGGCAAGTCAGGCCATTTTGATCGCGCGCGGCTGGTGCGCGTGATCACCCCTGTCGTACGTCTTCGTGGCGCGACATCCTTGCGACTGGATCTCGACAAGTTGACGGAGCTCTCAAAGAGTTACGCGAACCGCATTCCTGACGATGTTGGCGGAATAAAGCTCGACCGAGCTTCGCTCCTTGAGAGCCTGGACGCCAAACTCATCACGGCCCGTGTCGTCCAGGTCCGTGGCCTGCCGGGGAGTGGCAAATCAGTTGTGGTGAGGCGCGCAGTCCAGCGTGCGCTGGAACGTGGGCCAATCCTCTTTCTCAAAGCCGAACAGCTCGAAGATACCAGCTGGATCAGCTACGCGACATCGCAAGGTCTCTCGGGTTCCCCCCTAGAGCAACTTCTTGTGGAGGTCGGGGCCGCCGGCACTCCCATTCTCTTCATCAATGCAATCGATCGCATTGAGAAGGAGCGCCAGCCAGTCATCCTCGACGTGATCCGTGTCATCGTGGAGTCGCCGCTGCTCGATAATTGGCGCGTCGTTGTCTCCCTTCGCGACACTGGCATTGAAGTGCTTCGCAATTGGTTGGGCGAGTTCCTTGATGCCTTGAAGGTCGAGACGCTTGAAGTTGGTCAGCTGACCGACCAAGAGGCCGAGACGCTCGCGAACGCCAAGCCACACCTAAGACCGCTTCTATTTGGATCAGCCCAGGTGCAAGAGATCGTCCGACGACCATTTTTTGCGAAAGTGCTGAACCAGAGTTACGTGGCTGACCCCAGTGTCCCGACATTTCCGCCCCGATCTGAAGTCGATCTGATCGAGAATTGGTGGCGGCGGGGCGGCTACAACGAAAGCGGCCAGAGCGCAATGGAACGTCAGCGCGTCCTGCTCGATTTGGTGCGTATTCGTGCCCGCCAGCTTAGTCAGCCGATTCGTCTTAGCGAGCTCACCTCAGTCGCACACATCGATGACCTAAGATTGGATGGCATACTCCAGAATGCTCGCGAAGGGATTTCTGTCCGCTTCGCTCACGATATCTTCTTCGAGTGGGCCTTCTTCCATGTCCTGGCCGATCGTGGGCCCCAATGGATGGAAGAGATTAAGGCCTGCGGGGAGCCGCCGGCGTTAGCACGTGTCGTCGAACTTGTTTCTCAGTGGGAGTATACGCGGGGAAGAGATTGGCGGACGTACCTGACACAAACCGAGGGTTCTGACCTTAGATCACAATGGTTGCGCGCGTGGCTGGTCGGTCCCCTCGGAACTGCGAGGTTCAAGGCTGATGAGGACCAGTTCGAGACCGCCGTTTTTGCGGACGACTTCCGGCTTTTTAGAAAGGTGCTCGTCTGGTTTCAGGCGGAGAAAACATCCCCAAATCCAGGCATCCTCGCTGGGGCATTCTCACAGGAGCAACGCCAGCGATTTGCTTATATTCTCGGTTGGCCGTCCGATTTCGCCGCGTGGCGTCGGCTCATCGACTTTATTCTACGACACATTTCAGCCATTCCGCAGAGGCTCTATCCGGAAATCGTCGGAATCTTCGAGGTGTGGTAGAACGCCCTCGGCGACCTGCGAAATTCGACATCCCACGCTCTTCTACAACAATGTGCTACATGGCTTGCCGCGATCAGTACTACCCATGAGCCTGACGGAAACTCTGCGTACTGGGAGAAGGTGCTCGACTTGGGCGCCTTCCGAAAATCTCTAGGCCAGCTTCTCTTAAGATCGTCGAGAGCCGAGCCGACTTTTGCGGCCGATTACTTGCAGCGGGTCATCAACTCGGAACGCATCCGCGACGATGCCTTTCATGACATCATTGCCTTCTCTCCCATTCTCGCCCAATCGCTGCCCCAGTTGGTCGTCCAGCTTTCACTGGCGTTCCTGCGACAGGAGCTTCCAGATGAGCAAGTCGCGCGCGAAAAGCAGCAACTTCGTCGGGCTGCCGAATGGCGTAAAGCTGTTCTGGCCAAGCCGGAAGCAGAACGCACACGCCAAGAAAACAATTTACTTTCGATAGGGCCTTCCCTGCGAACCATCGGCGATTTCGACCACCACGACTGGCGAAGGTTATCGATCCACGACGACCACCGAAGCTTCTGGCCTCCTTCGCCGCTTCGAGAGCCCTTTCACTCGCTTTTTCAATCAGCACCCGATGAGGCACTGCGGCTCCTTCGGGAACTCTGCAATCATGCAATAACCGCGTGGCGACAATTACAGCATCACTCACGTGATCGCGGCGGCACCCCCATCCCGCTCGAATTGACCTTCCCCTGGGGCACCCAACGGTTCTGGGGCACCGACCAAGAGTATCTGTGGTTTCGGTCGACGCGGGCACCGAAAGCCATCGGCTGTGGATTCATGGCGCTTGAGGAGTGGTGCTTCGCTGAGCTTGCGCGTGGCCGGCCCGTTGACGAGCTGATCCAGCAGATCGTCAAGGAGAACGAATGCATCGCCATCCTGGCATCGCAGCAATGCTCGCGATCCACACTGAAACGGTGTCTGAAGTAACATTGCCACTGGTTACCTCACAGCGTCTGTTAGCTGCAGACTATACCCGAATGGGGCAAGACCTCGCCTCGACTGTGAATCTGATCGGTTTCACAAGCCAAACTGACAAGTCACCTACTGAGGCGATCTCAAAATCAAATGCCCGACCTGTCCGCA
>Ga0224501_10004805_pt1 | contig 10661 bp, 7 predicted proteins | sample SF_Oct11_sed_USG_4_FD_169105 | JGI IMG/M metagenome (GOLD analysis project Ga0224501, IMG submission 169105) | Sediment microbial communities from San Francisco Bay, California, United States - SF_Oct11_sed_USGS_8_1 | ecosystem: Environmental > Aquatic > Marine > Sediment | place: USA...
CCATGTGGCGAGGTCCAAACCTACGCTGCATAGACGCAGAAACAGGAGACGAAATATGGAAAATAACCCAGTTTTCAGCAAATGGCGGAGCACATCTCGGAGGAATAGTAGTATTCATGGGAGAAGGACATACCGTCGGTCTCAACTACTATGACAATCAGATATACTGCTTCGGCAAGGGCCCAACCGCCACCACAGTCACGGCATCACCGAAAATTATAGCCAATGGAACCAGCGTACTGATAGAGGGCACGGTGGTGGACACTTCTCCTGGCACGAAGCAACTCGAACAGGCAATGCGTTTTCCAAATGGAGTTCCAGCCATATCTGACGAATACATTGAGGATTGGATGGAGTACGTGTACATGCAGCAGGCAATCCCCGCATTAGCAAAAGGAGTTGAAGTAACCTTAGGCGCCGTTGATTCAAACGGCAACTGGATCCCCATAGGCAAAGCAACAAGCGACATGAGCGGCATGTTCAGCTACATGTGGACTCCTCCAAACGAAGGCGAGTACACCGTCATTGCCACCTTCGAAGGCTCCGCAGCCTACTGGGCCTCATACGCAGAAACAGCCATAGGAGTAACCGCAGCGCCAGCGACACCACCGCCCAAAGAACCAGAAGATGAAGCAGCAGCCTACACAGCAATAGACCTAGCCATAATAGCAGCCGTTGTCGTAGTTGCAATCCTCGTCGTATACACCCTCTACACAGTCAGAAAACTGCGAAAATAAACCTCAACATCACCCCCTTTCTTTTTGTTTTTTAAAGAAACAAACGCTGACTAAACCACATGACAGAGACGCTGGCTTCATCCCTAACGACAAGTTCAAAATGGCGGCTTCTTTATTGCACTAGGAAGGAGACTGCAATGAGAACTTCTTAGCACGCAAAATATCCAATGAAAATATCCAGATTACTTTTTAGCTATCCAAAAACTCATTTCAGGTTTGCAAGTATGCTTGTATATATAGAAAATCGGATTTAAACCCCATGTTCCTTTAAGGTGGTAGTCTATTCGAATGAAAAAATCAAAGTTCTCCTTCTCAAATACGTATTCTATTTTCTTATGGTCTAAGGGATGTTCTCTCTTGTGCCAATAATCAGCTAAAGTATAATCAAGAGAAGGGATATTTATCCCCAAAATCCTGAAATATAAAGTGTTGAGTAACGGATTAGAATGGAAATAAATATGTTTGACCAGATTCGCTACATTGTGTGATTCACTCTTCCAATAAAACGGAGATATTTCATGATCCAGATACATCACGCCTCCCTTTTTTAAGAAAATCGTAAGTCTTTGGATTGCATCCACATAATCTGGTAGATGGTGTAGCACAGAATAACAAGCGGTTAAGTCAAATTCATCTCTATCAAAACTCACGTCTTCTACCGGCGAGTTAATAACAATCAATTTTTTGGCTTCTAAGTAATTTTTGTACTTTTTTTTCAAAATCTTACACATCTCCGCAGAGATGTCTATTGCAGTTACTTTGTAACCCATCTCTAGAAGCTTACCGGTTAAATTTCCTGTACCCGCCCCAACATCAAGGGCCTTTTTCTGATTATCCGCTATGAGTCTGTCCACCATCCTTAATGTAGAGTTTATTCTTTTCTGCTCATGCTTGCCATATACTTCTGGATGAAGCAACTCATAACATTCTGCCTCGAATCGATGGACTGCAACGTTCGCCTCATGAATTCTTTCTCGAAGATTTTCGTCTATAGACAAGTCCCTTTTTTTCCTCAATTTTTCGATTTCACAGCTTTCATGATAATTGAAAACATATGTAGCTTTCCATTAATATACGATTAGGATAAGAATCAAAGATGACTTGCGCGCCTTTTGACATTACTGAAACTGGACGGGTTTTAAGCAGGGCTAAAGCCATTTCGCGTGCGCGCGCATTTTTCAGATATGAAAAAATTATGCAACATTGAAAGAAGGGTAAACCGTTTAAAATATAAATGCGCGCTCATGGTGAAAGATCTTAGCTTATCTGAAGTTAAGGTGCCGTGGCTAATTCTGACTTACGCCAATCAGCATTAGTCAACACGAAAATAAATTTCGATTATGTCATCAAAAAGTCTCTTGAAAATCTCTTCATAGACCGCATGGATCAGAATGAAAAGATCATGTGAGCCTGAACTATTGGAACAGGTATATGACAAATTCGATCCGAGAATACACACTCTCCACGAGCCAAGAGTTAGACTACAGTTCCCAAAAGACAAAGTTCCGAATCGATCTTCTATACTTAACGGTCACCTCTTCTTATCAAATAGCACATTGCACACGATAAAGACCACGCAAAAATCGCCCCTCCGGAGATAATTTCAGAGAATGCCCCTATCAGCAGAAGCGCGCAAAGATTTATTTTTGGAACAGTACGATTGGCTGAGATCTCTTTAGGTTCTGCATGCAGTGCCGTCTGCTCGTCTAACACTTTCGTTGCCACATCATTTTCTCAAAATTCCCGGAACCAGTTTAGGCAGTTTAGTTCGCCATAAGATGTGATTTAACGCTGTTCGGGCCATAATTTGACTATAAAAGTTTCTTTTCAATGATTGATGGAGAATGTACGCCGGGGAGTAAAAGTTATTGTAGAATTTCTTCCTTGTGTCCATGAGCTTATCATCGGGTAGGAGGGGATTTTCGAAGACCGGCGTTACGTTGTCGTAGCGGCTCCAATCTGTAGACATTTTCCAACCCATCTCTTTCACGAGGTCGTAGAACTCTGTGCTTGGATATGGCATCGCAAAGGATATATAGACATCGTCCGGCTCCGTTCTTCGAACGAAATCGAGGGATTCCTTTAATGTATCAATTGTCTCGCCTGGGTATCCGATGATCAAAAATACGCCGAAGGATATGTCGACCTCCTTTGCCCACCCAACCGCCCTCTCATTTTGCTCAGTCGTGGTCCCTTTCTTCATAGCGTTTAGAATTTTTTGGCTATTTGACTCAACTCCTAAGCCAACGAGTTGGCAGTTTGCCGCCCTCATTTTAGCCAAAACCGCCTTAGAAACTTGGTCAACCCTCGTTGAACAGTCCCATGGAAGGGCAATCTTTCTACTATTGATTTCCTCACAAATCTCGAACACTCTCTTCTTGTCGAGCGTGAACGTGGGATCGTGAAAAGTGAAAGCATCTGCTCCATGCGTATCCCTTAACCACTCCAGCTCATCGACGACGTTTTTTGGGTTTCTTGTCCTAACCCGTTTCCCAGACATTCGGGATGCAAGACAGACGGCACATTGGAATGGGCACCCCCTACTAGCCATGATAGGCAGAGTCAACTTCCCCAAATATCGATATTTCCTTAATGTGAAATATTTGTATGCTGGATAAGGTAACTCGTCTAGGTTTTGAATAAATGGTCTATTAGGCGTGCGAACGATTTGCCCGTCCTTCCTAAACGTTATGCCTGCAACCTTTTGAAGATCCTTCAGGCAATGGTTAGATACATAACGCGCAAGCTCCGATATAGTTCGTTCACACTCGCCTCTCGCCACGATGTCCACTTCTTTATGTTCACTGAGGGTTTGTTCGTCCATTACTGTGGCGTGCGGTCCTCCCAAGACGATGAGGGCCCTTGGATAAGATTCTTTTGTGACGCGAGCGGCTTGGAGCGCCGATTGAAATGTAACGGTCATAGAGGTGATGCCGACTATGTCCGGCTCGAGGCGGACTATCTCCTGCTTTAAACCTTCATGAGTCATGTTGAGAGGAGGGCAGTCTACCACCGTAACCTCGTATCCGTTTTTTTCAAGAGTGGCTGCCATGTAAGCTAGACCTATAAGTGGAAATTGCGGATGCAGAAAAGCCTTCGGGGGAAGCGGCGGATTAACTAATGTTATTTTAGCGCTCTTTCTTTCCTCCACAGGCATACCAACCGAAGCTCTAATAACGTATTGTTTTGTATGTGGAAAATCATTTATAAACACAACGTTAGCGCGCGCGGGCGAATTCAATAAATGGTTAAAAGTCGTATTTATTCTCGTTTTTGAATTTAGACGGTGTTTTGGGCTTTTCTGTATGCAAGCATGTTTCTCTTCTCGCGCGCGCGCATCATTGCGCGCGCGCAAGTAGATGGTGTGGAAATTTGTAATGAAATAACTGAATCGATTGGGTTCAGAAAGTGTGCATTGCATTGTTTTCAAGGCGACGTTTGCGACTTATTTAGGCTTTATCATAACATGGAAAATGACTCTCAACGCCAATTCTAGCGATAGTTCATTACGGTGTTAGATAGCTTATCCATCAAGTCTCCAGCGCTAAACCCCTGAGTTTTTCTTTTGCTGATTAACCCTGCGCATCCGGGTTAAAAAACCCATCTTCGTGCAGATTATGGACGCTGAAGTTTGGATTTGGTGGCTCTAAGGAGATGCGCGAAAGCCGTTCGTGTTGCTGAAAAACCATACATCCCCCCTTTGGCGAACATATGAAGAACATAGGTAGGACGGAGATAAAACCTTTGAAAAGCCTGTTCGCGGATTTCTCTCAACTCTTTCATGCTCAATGTTGGAAGCTCAAAGATGGGAGTCGCTGTATCGTACTTATCGAAGTCAGTTACCTTTAGCCAGCCCATCTTCTTCACATAATCAGCCATTGGAGTTCCAGGATAAGGCGTTGCTACATAATAACCTATGTCATCTGGATTTATTTCTTCAACAAGTTTAATAGTTTCCCATGCGGTTTCTGGTGTTTCACCTGGAAAACCAAGGATTACGCTTGCGATGGTCATTATTCCAGCTTCTTTTGCCAATTTAAATGTCTTCTTTGTCTTCTCTGGAGTGAATCCTTTTCCCATGGCATCTACAACCCGCTGCGAACCTGACTCGACACCTAACCACACTGCAATGCACCCGGCTTTTCTCATTTTTTGAAGCAAATCCTTTGTGACCATGTCAACACGAGTCCCACAATCCCACGTTATTCTAAGTTTTCGATTCCGGATTTCCCTGCATATTTTCTGAACCCTAGATTGATCTACGGTGAATGTATCGTCATAAAAAGTAAACTGGTCCGCACCGTAAGTGTTGTGAAGAAACTCAAGCTCGTCCACGACGTTATTTGGACTTCTCATCCGATACCTCCTGCCAAACATCCTAACAGCTGAGCAAAAATTGCACCAAAAGGTGCAGCCCCGGCTCGTCATCAAAGGAAATATCACCTTTCCATATTTTTGAAGACGCTCAAGAGGCCAGAGATGATGAGCTGGAAAAGGTAGACTGTCAAGGTCTTCTATGTAAGGCCTGTCTGGGTTCCTAATAATTTCCTTACCCTTTCTGCAGGTTACACCTAAAACATCATGGAAAGCCTTCCCCACCTTCAATCTTCCCACAAGCTCTAGCAACGTGTTTTCACCCTCCTTCCTCACAACAACATCTAGGTATGGGCATTCTTGCAATGCTTTGTCATCCCAAAACGTAGCGTGGCAGCCCCCAAGAACGGTTAAGCAGTTTGGATATACTTCTTTGGCTATTTTTGCTATGTGCAACGCAGACTTGTACGTGAGAGTGGTGGAGGTCACACCAACCATGTCGGGTTGCCGCTTGCTAATTTCACTTTCAAACCCGTCATATGAGAGCTTGATGGCTTGGCAATCGATTACATCAATTTGATATTGATTCTTCTCTAAAACAGCAGCCAAATACCCGATGCCTAATGGAATGAATGGTGGATGCTGGTGAGCTTCCCTCGGGTAAGGGGGGTTCACAAGGGTTACGTGCGTCCTCATGTTTCTTCCTTCCCCTAAACGTTTATCCTTCCACGAATACATGAGGCCTCATGCTTAATATGTCTTATATAATTAAGTGTTCACGCACGTGAAAATAAGATTAAATGATGAAAAGGCATCAAAGCGATCTCTTGAATATCCTGATAGGGAAACACATGCATTTATTCCACCATAGCAGAAACGATTTGCTGACCGGTGAGGGCCTCTATGTCTCTTATTGAGAAAAAGGAAGTGTTCTCTCGCCTTCTTTAGGTTATTTCTTTGGCGTGTTTGACGGCTGCTTTAGCTAATTCCGTTTCAAGTTTCATGCATAAGGATGTCTTCAGAATTATTGCGGCGATTGGGAAATAAAAGAGTTCCAAGAGTAGAGTTAATCAACTTAAGAAAGAGATACATTGGAAGAACAAAAATTAGTATCACCGTTAAAGCGAAGATGGCGCCGTTAATTTTTTCTGTTCTAGGATTTCTGTTCTTGAAGAATGACAATAGCGTTCTTGCTGTTTTACTGTCCAAACCGTAAGGATGGAGAACGTACGGTAGCTTCCACGGGGGTTCTCCGAATATGAGGTCTATGATTATTGCGACAAAAACGATAATTGCCATTAGGTAAAAAATCTGAGGGAACATGTTAGCATTCATGTGTTTATGTTTGAGACATTTAACTCATATGTGTTGGGGTTACGTCATACCAGCTAAAGACCTCACTCCAAACCATATGGTCCTGCATCCAGCGTCTTTCATTTTCCTTAGCAGATCTCGCGAGATCAAGTATACTCTGGTATCTTTGGTATTCCAAACCAGCTAGCGACTTTGGCGACGATTATAGCAAATATAGTAAAAACGCCGTAAATCACAGTGTAAACAAAGTAATTAAAAGTTACTCCATCAAGATAGCTTCCATTGATGGGACCGAATAGCGGGGAATACCAAATGTATGTCTGGGTAGTAAATATTATTGCGACTATGGCAGCCACCATTGACCAAATCAACATGGTTTTAAAGCTTGTATCACCCCGCATGCGCGAGCGCGCCATTAAGGCTCCGGCTATGTATCCAGCCAACATGCCGCTCACAATCACGCCAAGCCAGTCTGCGGTTGCAGAAAAGGCTGTGCCATAGTATACGCCCATGCTCACTACAAAGAGCACACTCAGTAGGAATCCTGATGCGCCTCCAGCCCACCTGTTCCAAGTCAATCCAAGAAAGATTGGAATACCACAGGTGAGCAGACCCTCAGCGATACCAACGCTTAATATGAACTGTAGCGGTATTTCTGTTCCTCCCCAGAGCCAAGATGGGAGAGATATATGTATCGTAGCCAGAACGTCCGATATCACCGTCGGGAAAGCGAGTATCAACACACCGAAAATCAATGGCAAAACGAAGCAAACTGAAATGTCGCTAAAGATCGCACCTACCACTTTATCTAATATCGACAAACATTTCCACCTCTTAGATTATTTACATGTACTATGAATTAATAAGCTTTTCACCATAGTTGCGCACGTGATTATAGCAAGCGAAACCAGACCAGATAATCTGCACGCGCTGAGACGAAAGTCGCTCCCAAAATTTATTAATTATTTTATGGCTTAATGCTAGCTATTCTTTCTGAGTTGATGACAAAATATAAAAGTGCTTATGTGCATTAACCAAACATTTTGTTATAATCCGTTCGTAACTTCAAAATGCGCGCGATTGATGGTTATTATCAAAGGTTCTGCTAACCAATAAACTTCAACGTTTCAATCCACGTACGCATTTTCGTATAATATCTGCTAACGGAATTCCCGAAGGACACACATAGGAGCATATCCCACATTCAAAGCAGTCAGTAAGATACAAACGTTTGGCCCTTTCAACATCTCCTTTCTCCATGGCTTCAACAATCGATATAGGATGCAGATCGAGTGGACAGGCGCTGATGCATTTGGAACATCTAATACAATCTGTTCTTCTCTTAACAAGTTTATACTTGCTTTTCAAGAAAACAAGTATGCTTGTAGTTCGCTTTATCAGAGGGGTCTCTGTTGTGCGAATAGAAATTCCCATCATGGCCCCGCCTAAAACCACTTTTTGTATATCGTTTGGACTTACTTTAAAACGATCAAGAATGTGGCCTACCGGGGTACCTATCTTCACCAACAAGTTCTTTGGCTCTTCCACGTCACCACTTAAGGTTATTACCCTTGACGTTAGGGGTTCTCCCTCAAAAACGGCTTTTGCAACAGCATTAACGGTTGCCACGTTATGTACTACAACGCCCATCTCATAAGGAAGTTTTCCAGCTGGGACTTCATAGCCGAAAATTGCTTTCTGTAGCAGGTTTTCATCTCCCTGTTGATACGTAAACGGCCTTGCAACAATTCTAGTGTCCGGATCTCCGGAAAACGCCTCCTTCAACCTCTCCACGGCCTCGATCTTATTGTCCTTTATGGCGATTACAACTTTTTGAGAGCCTAAGACCTTACGCATTATTTTGACACCTTTCAGGATGTTGGAAGTTTTTTCTACAATCAGTCTTTCATCACAGGTAGCGTAGATGTCACTTTCACACGCGTTTACAAGAAGATGTTTTATCGGCTTGTCAGGAGGTGGAGAGAGTTTGACGTGTGTTGGAAAACCTGCTCCTCCCAAACCGATTATTCCCGCCTCTCTAACTCTCTCAATAAGGAAATCAATAGAAACATCCTTCAATTCCGATTCTGAGATGGGTTTCAGAGTTTTGTCCTTTCGTTTTTTTCCGTCATTTTCTATGAAAATTGCTTGAGGAAATTCCTTATAACAAGGATTATACGCGTCGCTTATTTTTACCACTTTGCCGGAGATAGGGCTGTGAACTGGGGCACTTATTCTTTCCCTGGAGTCAGCTATTTTTTGCCCAATTGAAACGTTGTCTCCCACCGAAACTAAGGGAACATTTGGAGCTCCTATATGTTGAAGAGCCAAAATCACCGCGGTTTCTGGGTCAGGAAAAACCTCGATGGGAACTTTTCTTGCTTGCTCTTTTTTCTCTTTTATCTTGGCAGCCAACTTTATTCATCTCCGTCCGAATGGTTTATGGATTCCTACCCGATCAAGAAGGGGAACAGTTAGATTCATTATCACTAATGCTAGGATTGATCCGCCAAAGAAATGACCCCAAATTTGAAGCGCGAAAGTAAGTATTCCTAGACCTATAGCAAATATTATCTGCCCAAGGCCGGTTAGAGGCGTCGTAGCCGGATCAATGGCCATGAAGAAAGCTAAGAATATTACGCTGCCCACAAAAAGATGAAACGCTACCCTTAGAATGATATCTTCGCCGTTGATGAAGCCATAGCTTGCGGAAATAATAGCGGTTGTTGCCAAAAAAGTGAGTGGGATTCTCAATTTCAGATAACCGCGAGAAACTAGGAGGAGAGCTGTTCCGACGACTATTACAGCGATGCTTGATGCTCCACCTACCCACCCATGGTTTTTCAATACTGTCAGAGTCAGGAGAGGATCTTTGAATGGAGCATTATAGGAATAGCAGGCTTGCAGTGCGACTTGGAGTGATGCGAAGGAGGATATATCAATAATAGAGTGATCCTGTGGCATCAAAGCCATGCTCCATATAGGGGCTAAAACTAGAAGTTTAGCTGCTGCAACCGGATTCACATATTTCCGTCCCAAAAGGCCTTGAATTCTTTTGAAAAGTATTACCGTAACCGCAGATATCACGGCTACGGCGATGTATTGTATGTTAGGCTCCATTGTAGGGACCGAGTATTGAACTGAGTATGGTATTCCGCTTGAAAAGGATAATGCAACAATGAGTCCGCTAACGGCTGCAGAGTATGTGTTTATTGGGCCTTTCTTTTTCATGATTAGGGAAAGCAGATAGTCAGAGATGACGGCGACTACGACAGCTGTTATCTCCATGAACAGGGCGGTTATTCCAAACGCTAAAATCGCTGTTGCTGCAATGACGCAGAGTGCAACAAACGTGTATTTCATTAGGAGATCCTTTGTCACGCCCCCCGTCACATGAGGCGATGGTTCAACAACCAACTCACGGTTTATCATATTTGAGCGAGAAACATAAGTTTTCCTATTTTTGGCCCTCATTTCTGCAGCCTTCTTCAGGTTAGAGCTAACTTTTTTAGAAGTTGAGAGATATTAAGCTTTTGGAAACTTTTTTTATGTAAAGGTCTTCAAGTTGAACACTTATTGAGTCGTGAGGTAGATGAAAAATAGAAAGGTTTTGTTTGTTTTTCTCGCTTCTCTGCTCGTTTTTTTGCTTTTTTGAGGCTTTATTTTCTTGTAAAGGACACCTCGAGACCTGCCCCATTAGACGTTTTTGTTGGTGTTGACGTTGCGTATGACGATGTGGAGGGAAGGGAATTAAGAAGCTTGTTGACGAGGTTAGGTCTTACACGAATCTTTTTGTGATAGGCAGTACAGGTGTCGCCTTAAACATTACGAAACTCGACGAAGTTTGCCAATACGTTTATGATAATGGGCTTTACTTTATAGTTTTTTACACATCCAACAGAACAGTTTTCTCAGGCTCAATGGATTGAAAATGCTAGGCAGAGGTGGGGTAGCCGTTTTTTAGGATTGGACGCTTATCACGAAGCTGGCGGACGCCAAATAGACTGTGATCGTCCCTATATGCTGGTGGAAGAAGCGGATAACTACACGGATGCAGCCAACAGGTATGTTGAGCAATTGGATGAGGTTTTGAAGATAAGTTTTACAGAGTATATGCGTGTTGGTGATTTTCCCTTGTTTACATCTGATTATGCGCTTTACTGGTTCGATTATAAAGGGGGGTACGACGTGGTTTTGGCTGAGTTTGGATGGAACCACAGCAGGCTTTTGAATGTGGCTCTTTGTAGGGGCGCAGCCAGTGTTCAAGGAAAAGATTGGGGGGCTATGATCACATGG
>Ga0224501_10004806_pt1 | contig 10660 bp, 9 predicted proteins | sample SF_Oct11_sed_USG_4_FD_169105 | JGI IMG/M metagenome (GOLD analysis project Ga0224501, IMG submission 169105) | Sediment microbial communities from San Francisco Bay, California, United States - SF_Oct11_sed_USGS_8_1 | ecosystem: Environmental > Aquatic > Marine > Sediment | place: USA...
CAGCACCATGCGTTGAAATGGGCACTCCTGCAGACCCCAAATCATCATATGTAATGATTTGAGGATCTTCTAATTTGTACAGTAAATCTTCTTGCCATGGAATCATCGACTTGCTTCCAGGAATATTGCTAGGCTGCTCTATTGATACTAGTTTAGAATCATCTTCTAGCACGTCAAGCATTGCCATGGAGCCACGCTCTTCTTGTATTCCATGAACGTGGAAGAGATACCTGCCAGATTCGGACCACTTGGCCTCAATTATTGCAGTGTCACCGTTTCCAATCAAATGAGTCTGTGCATAATACGGCTCGTTCCAAAGAATACCTGAAGGCCAGACCTTGAAGATTGTGCTATGAACATGGAATGGGGATTGCAAAACGCCACCTATTCCCATAACGTAGAATCGAGCAAGCTCATCTTCTACTACCTGAATCGGATTATCCATGTACTGGTTTGCATACCCGTTGATAGGATAAAATTTTGTGAACGTTGCAAGTGGATCATCTGGATCAAACTCACTTAATACAAAGAGGTATTCTCTTGCAGGCTCCATGTCGTGATGAACTGGATCAATTATCATTGCTCCGAACATTCCCATTCTTACATGTTCTGTTGTAGGAAACGCATGACAATGATACATAAAGAATCCTGCCTCATGTGCCTTGAAGGAGTAAGTGTACTCTTCTCCTGGATTGATCATTGGGAACACTCCATCATTTGCAGAGTTGTGAGTTCCATGAAAGTGAATAGTGTGTGCATATGGTGTATCATTTACGAATTTGACCTCAACCTCATCACCCTCATCAAATCTCAATGTTGGTGCAGGAACTGTTCCGTTGTATGTCCAGACCATTGCCTTGACTCCCTTTGATACCTCAATTTCTGCATCTTGTGCAATTAAGGTATAGTTTCGTTTTTGCGGATTTGGATTATCAGCCCTTGGATAAATGTCATTTTCAGTTATTCCTGCGGCATGAATCTGTTGATCCTCTGCCTGAATAATTATGTTGGAATTTGCCATGTCAATAAAATAAAATGATGCAGAACCTACGCCAATTATTACACCAATAACGATATACCAGATTGGCTTTATCGTACTGGTCATCATTGTTCATGATACTGTACAGGTATAAAAGGTGGTCAGCTGTTAAGCTTACCTGTAAGCCTAACCTGAGACTATGCTCTATGAACGTCAACATCATAGTATTATCATGAAAGCAAATCAAATACAAAAACCAATGAGCAATTGGGACAAAATGGTTCATGCACCATTTAAAAAAGTAGTAAAATTCGATCTCATCTGCATGGGAATCGGTGTAGTGATGGGCATGGGCATAGGAGCATTCCTAGTATCACACATCTAGGAATTGTCTTTTTTTCATTTTTATTATAATACACCAAAGATATGATAAAATCATGATTTTTAGTTTTCTGAAAAACCCTGACAGGAGGTTTGTCTTATCATTAGAGTATTTGATTTTGTCTCTTGTAATTTTTTATTTTGTTGTGTTGTTTTTCTCTGAATACAAAACACTTGGCTTGGAGACTCCAATAATTGAAATTCCACAGCAGTTAAAGCAGATTAATGAAGTTGTATTGTATGTGATGCTTGGGTTGCTTTCATTTGAGTTATTATTAAAATATATGAAGATTAGAGATTGGAAACTGTTTTTAAAAAAATATTGGTTTGATGTCACTATGGTGATTCTTATCCCAGTATTTTCTGGAATAAAAATACTCAAAGCATTAAAAATTATAAAGAAAATAAAAGTTGCAAAGTATGGTTTCAAGGCAGCAGACAAGTCAAGAAAGAAGGTAGCAAAAAAGAGTCAGAAGAAATGATGGAAAAATATGGGTATGATATAGTTTATTCTGTATCACGAAAACACCAAGATAAATAATCTGATAAAATAAATCTAAACATGATAAAAATATTCAGCTGATCACATGCACATTCAGAATGTTTGTAGTGTGTTATTGAAAAGATATTAAAATTATTAGATTACTGTTATTTCCTATCTGAGTCTGCTAACATTACAGTAAATAATGTAAAATCACCAATCATTGTAATGAATAATGAACATCGCAAAATAGAACTATTCCGTTTGGCAAGGTTTTAGCTGATATGGAATGACCGTCTTCTAATCCTTTTCCACAAATATAACATTCTACCCTGCTTACCGAGGTAGGTATGTTTAGTGTATGCACGATTGTTTGTTTTACTCCTTGCATGGTGATTATATTACGATCAACTATCCTATAAAGGTACCGTACTATACCGTAATCGTTTTATGCCTGATAAATCAATAATTTCAGACCAAAGTGATCTATGCAAAGTCAAATCACCAATTTAAATAATAAACCTCTATAATCTTGTTTATGGGTGGACACCTTTGGAAAGACTCATGCAAAAGTAATACCACTAGATTTTCCTGAAAACCAATTTCAAATTTACAATAAAATTTCAAGAAATTATTCACATTCATTTCTCTTTGAATCGCTTACTGGTCCAGAAGTTCTAGCTGAAACATCAGTGATGGGTTTTGATCCAAAAATAATCTTCAAGGGATTTTCAGACAGAGTGGAAATAACTCAAAACAATAATCTAAAGATCATCCAAACCACAGACCCTTTTGAAGAGTTAAAGAAATTGTTGGGTAAGTCAGATGATCAAAGTTATCGATATCTCGGTGGTGCAGTAGGGGTTGTAAATTATGATGCAATAAGACTGGTTGAAAATATCAAAGACTCTCACAATTCACCACAACCATTAATGGAGTTTGGAATTTATGATGATGGTATATTGTATGATAATTTGCACAAAAAATTATTTTATTTTTATCATGATGAGAATCGATTTGACAAATTAATCATTAGCAATTACTCTTTTGGAGAGTTTCATTCAAGTGAGGTGAGACCAAACATGGACGAAAAAAAATTCTCTGAAATTGTAAACAAGGCAAAAAAATACATTCACGATGGTGACATTTTTCAAGTAGTATTGTCTAGAAAATTTGCATTTGATGTCAGTGGAGATTCTTTAACATTGTATAAAACATTACGAAATCTAAATCCATCGCCTTACATGTATCATCTAAAACAACATGACAAAACAATTATCGGTGCATCCCCTGAAATGTTAGTTAGAATAACAGATGATAAAGTAGAAACATTCCCAATTGCGGGAACTAGAAAAATCACTGATGATGAGGAGAAAAATAGTTTGCTAGCTGAGGATCTAATTCATGATGAAAAAGAATTGGCGGAACACACCATGCTTGTAGACTTGGGTAGAAATGATATTGGAAGAGTATGCAAGTATGGAACAGTTCACCCCGAGTCTCTAATGGAAATTAAACGATTTAGTCACGTTCAGCATATTGTTAGTCATGTTGTAGGTAATTTAGCACCTGAAAACGACATGTTTGATGCATTTCAGGCAGTATTTCCAGCAGGAACAGTATCTGGGGCTCCAAAGGTTCGAGCCATGGAGATAATCGATGAATTGGAAACAGAAGCAAGAGGACCCTATGCGGGAGCAGTTGGTTATTTTTCTTACAACGGATGCTGTGATTTTGCAATTGCAATTAGAAGCATATTCATCAAAGACAACAAGGGATTTGTGCAATCAGGGGCAGGCATAGTGTCAGATTCTATTGCCCAAAACGAATTCAAAGAAACAGAACACAAAGCAGGAGCTATGCTTCAGGCATTAAATGAGGCATCAAGTTGAAATTTCTAATAATTGATAATTATGATTCATTTGTGTACAACATTGCACAGTATCTGGGAGAGTTACAAGTAGAGTGCGATGTAATCAGAAATAACAAGATTACTCTAGATGAAATCAAAAAAAGAGATTATGATGCAATAATAATCTCTCCAGGTCCTGGCACTCCTGAAGATAAAAAATACTTTGGAATCTGCAGTGATGTGATAAAAAAATTAGGACCTCAAATACCGATACTAGGAGTATGTCTAGGACATCAAGGAATTATTGATGCGTTTGGTGGTAAAGTGGTAAATGCAGGATGTGTACGACACGGTAAGACGAGTCCAGTTGACCATACGAATTCAAAACTATTCAAAGGCGTGAATAATCCATTTAGAGCTACGCGTTATCATAGTTTAGTTGGAGACAAAACAGTGATACCAGATATACTGCAAGTCACTGCAGTAGCAGCTGATGATGGAGAAGTGATGGCAATACAACACAAAAAGTATCTAATTCAAGGAGTACAGTTTCATCCAGAATCAATAATGACTGAAGATGGAAAAAAGATTCTTGAAAATTTTATCAAACAAGTAAAGGAGAAAAAGAAATGATTTCAGAGATGATCTCAAAATTACAGGAAAAGTCAGATCTCACATATGATCAGATGAACCATGTAATGACCTATATTCTATCTGGTAAAACAAATGACTCTCAAAATGCCGATTTTTTATCATACCTGGCAGATAAGGGGGAGACTGATGATGAATTACTTGGAATGTTAGATAAAATGCAAGAATTCTCAGTTAAGGTAGAGCCTAAAAACAACGGAATCATAATTGATATGTGTGGAACTGGAGGAGATAGACTCCAGACATTTAACATATCCACTACTGCATCCTTTGTTGTTGCAGCTGCTGGCGGTATTGTGGCAAAACATGGAAATCGCTCAAGCTCAGGAATTTCTGGCAGTGCCGATATTTTCGAATATTTTGGATATGACTTGGATTTAGAGCCTGCAAAGATTGCAGACATATTACAAAAACATAACATCTGCTTTATGTTTGCACAAAAGTTTCATCCTGCAATGAGACATGTGTCTACTGCAAGAAAGAATCTGGGAAAAAGAACCGCATTTAATCTTCTAGGCCCTCTATCAAATCCAGCTGGTGTGACAAACCAACTAGTAGGGGTTTTTTCTACGGATTATTTAGAAAGACTACCATTAATCCTCCAAAAGAGAGGTGGCAAAAACATTATGACAGTTCGTTCAGATGATGGCATGGATGAGTTTTCTACAAGTTCAGTTAACCGTCTATGTATCTTAAAAAACAACAAAGTAACAATGAATGCAATTGATCCAGAAGTACTAGGTTTACACAAATCATCATTACAGGACATACAAGTTAATTCTAAAGAGGCTGCAATCAAATCATTTGTTGGCGTATTAAATAACACTGCAAACCAATCTATGATTGAGACTACTGCACTTAATGCAGCAGGTGGGTTAATTGTTGGAAACATATGTGAAAACTTTGAGGAAGCAATACAAATTGCATTAGACACGATAAAGAGCGGGAAAGCATTTTCATTGTTGAAAAATTTTGTTCAAGAGACAGGTGACATTTCAAAGCTAAAGGAGATCACTGATGGCTGAAAATATTTTGAGAAAACTTGTGAATAACTCACAGATGGCGATCAATGATGGTATTTACGAAATAGATGTCAATTTGAAAAAATCAACCAAAGATTTTAAACAAATTATCAAGATGAATCCCCACGCAACATTGCTAACTGAGATTAAATTCTCATCTCCCTCATTAGGTAAAATTAGAACATTGGCGGATCCTGTAAGTATTGCATCTCAGATGATTGCTGGAGGTTCAAAAGCACTTTCAGTATTAACTCAGCCACACTTGTTTAATGGTTCACCGGAGTACTTCATGAATGTAAGGCAGACAGTGGATGTTCCAATGTTAATGAAAGATATTATTATCGACAAAGTTCAGATTGATACTGCAAAAAAAATTGGGGCTGATTTTATGCTACTTATTCAGTCCCTTTTTGATCAGAGATTTTTATCTGAAATTGATGAGTTTATAGGTTATGGACACAAACAAGGATTGGAAATTTTACTTGAAGTTCACACTAACCAAGAGTTTCAAAATGCACTAAAGACAAACGCAGATCTTATTGGAATTAACAACAGAAATCTTGACACACTGGAAATTGATCTAAAAACAACAGAGAAAATTCTTTTAGGGTTTGAAAAGAAAAGACTAATTCTTTCAGAAAGTGGTATTGATACTCCTGAAGATATTCAATATTTAAAAAAGTGTGGAGCGGATGCATTTTTGATAGGTTCAAGTATAATGAAAAGTGACAACATTGAAGAACAAGTTAAAAAATTGGTGAATGCATATTGAAATATCCTATAAATGGTCGATTCGGTGAGTTTGGTGGGAAATACATACCAGAAACTCTAGTTCCTGCGATTGAAGAACTGGAAGAAAATTATCTTAAATTCAAAAATGACAGCAGTTTCAAAAAAGAACTCGATTATTATCTCAAAGTCTATGCAGGAAGACCAACGCCATTGTACTACGCAAAAAATTTGTCAGAAAAAATTGGCGGGGCAAAAATTTATCTAAAAAGAGAAGATCTGCTGCATGGAGGGGCTCATAAAATCAACAATACATTGGGTCAGGCAATTCTTGCAAAAAGAATGAATAAAAAAAGAATCATTGCAGAAACAGGTGCAGGACAACACGGGGTCGCAACTGCAATGGCATGTGCATCTTTGGGAATGAAATCTGAAGTGTATATGGGTTACAAAGATACGATGAGACAAAAACTTAATGTGTATAGGATGAATATGCTTGGCTCCAAAGTACATCCAGTAAAATCAGGTTCCATGACACTAAAAGACGCAATTAACGAAGCAATTAGAGATTGGATTACTAATGTGGAGACGACATATTATCTTCTAGGCTCAGCAGTAGGTCCTCATCCATACCCAGTAATGGTCAGAGATTTCCAAAGCGTGATTGGTAAAGAAATTAAATCACAAATGAAAAAAATTAACAACAAGGCACCAGATTATGTAATAGCATGTGTGGGTGGTGGTTCTAATGCAATTGGAACCTTTTATCCTCTGGTAGATACCAATGCAGAAATTATTGGGGTAGAAGCTGCAGGTCAAGGATTAAAATCAAAAATGCATTCTGCAACATTATCTGCTGGAAGCAAAGGAGTGTTGCATGGGATGATGACATATTTGCTTCAAGATAAAGAAGGTCAAATTACAGAAACGCATAGCATTTCAGCAGGATTGGATTATCCTGGAGTAGGACCAGAGCATTCATACTATAAGGATACAAAACGTATCAAATATCATTCTGCTACAGATAAAGAAGTAATAGATGCATTCTTAATATTAACAAGAACTGAAGGAATTATACCTGCCCTTGAATCGTCTCACGCAATTGCTGAAGCGATGAAGGTTGCAAGAAAAGGAAAAAAATCAGAATCAATCGTAGTTACATTATCTGGTAGAGGAGATAAAGATGTAGAAGAAGTACAAAACTATTTGGATAAACATGTCAAAGATTAAAGAAAAGTTTGCAGATCTTGCTGCAAAGAATCAAAGGGCATTAATTGCATACATTATGGTTGGATTCCCAAATGAAAAAGCAACAATTGCAGTTGTACGAGGATTAGTAACTGGTGGCGTAGATATTATCGAATTAGGATTTCCATTTTCAGATCCACTAGCTGATGGACCTGTTATCCAAAACGCAAGTAATGTGTCACTTCAAAATGGAACCACAATTTCCAAATATTTTAAAATTATTAAGAAGATCCGAAAAATGACCGACATTCCACTTGTAATGATGACGTATACCAATATCTTATTTCACACAGGGTATCCAAGGTTTATTGCAGAAGCTAAAAAGGCAGGAATTGATGGATTTATTCTTCCTGATATGTCAATTGAGGAATCAAAAGAGTATATTCAAGCAGCAAAAAATAACACGGATACTATCTTTCTAATATCCCCCAATACCAGTAAAACCAGAATACAGAAAATTTCCAAAGCATCAACTGGCTTTTTGTATCTCGTTGCAGTTTTTGGTACAACAGGAGTCAAAACAGGAATTAAAAGTTACACACTAGATGCAATTAAGAATGTAAAAAAACAGACGAAAGGAATCATTCCACTTGGTATAGGATTTGGTGTGTCAACTCCTGAAGACGTTAAAACGTATGTAAAGGCAGGTGCTGATGCAATAATTGTTGGTAGCGCATACCTGAAATTAATTAATAATACATCACAGGATAAACTAGAATTAAAAATTTCGCAGTTTACTAAGAGTCTCAAAAAACAAACCATTCTCTAATCCGTCAAAAGTGTGGCAGTCGTACACAAACTGGTTGAAGGGATTGTTATTTCCAGTTTTGACTGCCATACCAGATGTTCTCAAGGAATTTAGCTCAAAGAAAAATAAAAAAACTATGGTAAAAAAAACAAAAATTTATTAAAAAAAAGAATTTTTTTTATACACTTGTAAAGATCGTAACTATTTGAATAAAGAAAATTTAGAGCGAGCCATAAATAAAGTAGAAAATAAACCAATACTTAGTATACTAATTGCCAAGAATCCAAATTCAGGGATTACATGGGTGCCAATAATTTTAATCTCTCTAGAATGTGGTTCTATTGGAATTGTTAATTTGGTTCCAGTAGATGATTCTTCACTTGTAAAATCCACCATGTTTCCATCTACTAAAGCGGTGTTTGGTTCATCAATAAGATTTGAAGGCAAAATTAATATGATTTGTTCATTTAATGTATCGCCAGAAATAGTAAATGTTAATGTATTTCCTTTAGGATCTACATGAACCTCCTTTTGGAGATTGGTGTCTAAAATGTATTTGATCTTAAATCCTAAACCGTCATCGGTGTATCCAGAAGCTACACCATCAATTGATCTAACGCTTCCAGGATTATTCACTACATGAACTACTCCATTCATGTAAGGGTGTATGCTACAAAAGTAGTAAAAATCGCCAATGTCATTAAATTGTCTAGTGTAATGTTTTCCAGCAGTGAAAAAACCACTGTCAAAGAGACCATCTACTTGACCATCTTTAGTAACTGAAGTAATTGTGTGAAATGCAGTGTCTGCATTACTCCAAGTAACTGAATCCCCTGGATATATCGTGATTTTACCTGTAGTTACGCCTGTTGATTTTTCAGACCAAAAATAAGGAGCATTAGGATCTGCTGCACCTGATGGAATTTTAATATTATATGTTTCAGCAAAGGCCAAACTCCCAAATCCTATACTAAATAACATGAATAGCGATAAAGCAAAAAAGTCTACTCTCATATTATTGATGTATATAATCTGGTATTTCAACTATTCAAGATCGACAAAACATACAAAAACCAGATGCTTGTTTCATTGATGTGCAGACGAAGTTTATTTTTGTGACAGGAGGTGTAATGTCAGGTCTTGGAAAAGGTGTAACTACTTCCTCAATTGCAAAATTATTACAGTTAGTAGATCAAAAAGTATCATGTGTCAAAATAGATCCATATCTTAACTATGATGCAGGTACAATGAATCCCGTCGCTCACGGAGAAGTCTTTGTTACTGAAGATGGTGGTGAATGTGATATGGACATTGGAAATTATGAGCGATTTCTAAATCAAAATATTCTTAAAAGTCATAACATTACAACGGCTCAAGTTTACTCTTCTGTAATTGAGGCCGAAAGAAAAGGAGACTATTTAGGAGCATGTGTTCAGATTATCCCGCATGTGACTGATGAGATAAAAAATAGAATTAGAAAAATTGCAGAAGATGAAAAATTAGACTTTTTGATTGTAGAATGTGGGGGTACTGTGGGGGACATAGAATCGTTACCCTTCTTAGAGGCACTAAGACAGATGAAAGTTGAAGAAGGCCCCCAAGGTGTGATTTTTGTTCATGTGACATTAGCACCATCGCTTGATGTAGTAGGAGAACAAAAAACAAAACCGACTCAGCACAGTGTTCAGGAACTCAGAAGAATAGGTATTCAGCCAGATTTTTTGGCAGTAAGATGTACTCTTCCACTAGAAGAGAAAACCAAGAAAAAGATTGCAATGTTTACAAATGTCACACCAAAAGACGTTTTATCATGTCATGATGCAAAGTCCATTTTCAAAGTCCCACAGATGCTTCATGATCAAGGAATTATGGATTCGATATTTACAAAATTTGGAAAGGTTGGTATGGTCAATACATCTACCAAATGGGACCAATGGAATAAGATTACAGAAAACATGGTGAACCATGAAGGCCAGAAGATAAAGATTGCAATGGTTGGAAAATATGTTACACTTGCAGACAGTTATGTTAGTGTAAACCATGCACTGAAACATGCAGGAGCAAAAATAGGTAATTCAATTGATATAGATTGGATTGATTCAGAATCAATTACAGACTATAACATTTTATCAAAATATGATGGAATCCTAGTTCCAGGAGGATTTGGTATAAGAGGATCAGAGGGGATTATTCAAACTGCAAACTTTGCTCGTGAGAAAAACATACCCTATCTTGGAATATGCTTTGGATTTCAATTGGCAGCAGTGGCATTTGGAAGAAATGTCCTAAAGTTAGAAGATGCAAATTCTACAGAGATCAAAAGTGATGCAATAAATCCAATTGTAGATTTACTTCCAGATCAAAAAGATATTTCAGATATAGGAGGTTCCCTTAGATTAGGTGCAAATGAAATATTCATTAAAGACAACACAAAGGCACAAAAAATTTACCATAGAACCATAATTAACAAGCGTCACAGACACCGATATGAAATTAATAAAAAATACCTTTCAGAATTTGAAAAAAATGGGTTAATATTTTCAGCTGAAAGTGATAATGGAAAAAGAAT
>Ga0224501_10004807_pt1 | contig 10660 bp, 7 predicted proteins | sample SF_Oct11_sed_USG_4_FD_169105 | JGI IMG/M metagenome (GOLD analysis project Ga0224501, IMG submission 169105) | Sediment microbial communities from San Francisco Bay, California, United States - SF_Oct11_sed_USGS_8_1 | ecosystem: Environmental > Aquatic > Marine > Sediment | place: USA...
TGTGTGATCCCGGTCATGACGACCTTCCGTTATGTGTGATCCCTGTCATGACGACCTTCCGTTATGTGTGATCCCGGTCATGACGACCTTCCGCTATGTGTGATCCCGGTCATGACGACCTTCCGTTATGTTTGATCCCGGTCATGACGCCCTTCCGTTATGTGTGTGAGGTACTCACATTAATCGTGGGCTGAAAAATAAGCCGGACTGTGAGGTGGAGCATTGATACTGATCCGATTGTGGCGCTCCATGCTAAGCTGTCACTGGTGAAAAAACAGGCATGCGGCTTCACAACAGTGAAGAGCTCACACAAGGAAAACCCATTGTTCCTGCCCGATAATCTTGGCATATTCTGCTTTCGTATCTTTGAAAGTGTCATAGGCATGCACAAATTGACCTACTGAGCCTTTCACTCAATGTTTTTCGGGGAGGGGGGAGTGTTATCAGGGCCTTTTCTGGGAGGTTACTCTATGAGAGCATTCGCGATGTGGATGAATCACAAAGTGACGCCTAAGCCGGGAATTGAACCCAAGAGTCCGGATTATAAACCTAGTGTGCTCAGTGACATGTCACTGGTGCGCTCCACACTAAGCCACCTCTTCACACTTTTCGCTCTTCAGTTGAGGTATTTATGCGTGCATAAAACACGAAAGACATCCACTCCAGACAAACTCACAAGTTTTACATGATAGAATTTGTCCGGACAGCCCTAGAGATGAACAACTATTTCTATTGATATAGCTAGCATAACTGTTAGGTGAATACATACCAACCTCAGACACGTGGCCGTCGTATCTAGCAGACCTTCTAAGTCTGAGGCTTGTTGGAGCTGTATAGGAGGTAGGAATTATGAGGAGCTCGGTCATTCTTAAATTGGGGAATAATGCAAGGAGCTCAGCATGATTAGGACTTGTACCCAGGATCTTTCGATCATGAGCCCAGCGCTCGAGCGACTGAACTATTTCGTTACACCTAGGCGTTAAAGGCCTTCAGTAATGAATGCTCTTTGCTGGTAATCTTTGGACATATCTGTTCTTACATATCATAGCATTAAAAGTACCTCAAACCATTAGATCAAGGGGGACTTGTTCTTCTCCAGTACATACTTACACATCAAGGGGAATTTCAACTGATAGCCGCCAAATATTAGCAAAAAATGCAACTAATATCAGAGAGTGAAAGCCAAGGATTTTGGTTTTAACAGTTTTATTCGTAGCAAAATAAAAGTGGCCTCGCCACTGAGTTAGCGAAGAAAAAAGAACCAATCAGTGATAAGAAGTCGCATATGTTATGGGAATGTTACGCTCGCTTGCAAAAATGGTGAAACCACAGTCTTAGACCAGAGGGTGACTATAAACTGCTGGGCTTCCAGACTATTTAGGTAGCTCACTGACCGTACAGACAGTGTAGGCTGCGCCTCTGGATTCCTAGCAGACGAGATACGACTGAGTATGAGAGAACAACTCCGTATCAAACAGAACATACGTAACGATGAGGTCGTGGAGATAATTTGAGAAGCAGGGACTGGGAGTTGTCTAATCATGTCACAGACACTAAACAACACCAACAAGAATGTGTTTGGATATTTTTTAGGAAACTCGCGATAAAAAGCTAAAGTAACCATTTTTTCTGGCATGATTACAAGCTGGAGATGTACAGGCAATTTGCTGCTGACTTAGCAGGGATGCGTGACTTTGGACAGCCGCGTCAGACAGAGCAGCGAATTGGACTCTCCTTATTCTGGATGTAGACTGTCCAGTTTGGCATCTTGTTACGGCTGATTACTAAATGCTGACCACGTGGGTAGTAGTATATTTATGGAGTAGAAAAATAGACTTTAAGCCCTGTTAGAGCCCCGGTTAGGAGATCTGCGGTACTGCAAGGGCGTCACCAGTCTCTGAGGAGATTTTCTCGCAGCATTGCTGGCTGGAGAGTGTGGCCTTGTCACTGCACGGCTGACTGGAGGAAATTGTTTGAGATTCTGTTCGTACGACATTACCAAAGTCCTGTCCTTTGGCCGCCAGATCCAGATAGGACACTTGCACCTAAAATAGGCTGAGTGGTACAACAGCGGTACATTGATGAGTGCATCCATCAATCTGAACCCTGAATTAATTCGTCCTAAATCACATTCACTGCATTCCTAACGGTGAGTGGCGACCTCGCCCCCAAGGGCTCAGAAAGAAAGGGAAGAGTTTCTTCTACAGACAGGCTGGAGACATTACATTTCATACATAACAACTTTTATCCTTGAACCATCTCTCCCCCGCTGACAATGTAACCCATAGGTATAATATATGATGATAGATTACTCTGTGTTCCTAGAAGACCCCTCAAACATCTTCCAAAACAGCACATAGACTGTAGGCCTATTATTCTACTATTGACGAACTAAATGCCCAAGTACGCTTAACACCCGATCAATACAAAACTCGCAACACTAGATAAGGGAGTTACACTCCCCTGACACAATTCCACCGAAGGCTATGCCCGTGTGTGAGGATGCGTGGGGATGAACGTGTTGTGACAAGGTCCAAATATTAATCGGGCAACATGCCACTACCAACTCTAATCAGGGGCGCATCCATCTAAGCTAAAAGATAAGCTTTGTTATTGGAATGTGAAACATTCAACTCTCAAATGTCAATAGCTGAGACACTGCTATATCGCACCCCTATTCACACATACACACACACACACACACACACACACACACACACACACGATGAGTCAAAAACAACATGTATTCTAATGTGATCCCTTGGTATCCCTGTTGCTGAGAGCTAGAATAACTTCAGTTCTCGGTCATCGGTCATCGTTGCTTTTACTTCACAAGGTTCAGCGGTTAGCCTCAATGGTAAAAAATGAGTGCCCGCTATCTGGTAAAGGATGTCTAACGAGTAGTGAGGCAGTTGGCGCAGTGATTCTGATTGATGAATAGTCAGGATAAGAACCCTCTCCACTTCCCCAATATCCAATATCCAAATCAATCATTCACCTCATGCTTGAGGAAACTAAATATGAAAAGGGAGGTCAACGACAACAGGTTTCGCAAAATTTTTATCAATTTCCATTGAAAGTGGCATACTTATTAAACCCAAATGACTAGAAGCCATTAGGCCATTATAAATGAGACGTCCAGAGGCCAACAACATGTATTATTCCTTAGTCATGGGCTGCCCAAATTACACAAAAAGAATGAGGTTCTATGTGACTGACGAGACACTGGTTCACTATTACCTTTACATGTACATGTACCAGTATATCAATCTATGGATATACCCACCGAGTTACAGAAAAGTTCTAGGGATATCTCAGTGTTTTGCAGTGACAGGTGACTGACTTCAGTATTATTTAGTTTCAAATTTACTGGCAAAACAAAGGAAAAAGCTATTCCATTTTCTGGACTATGAAAAAAAACTACACCATAGTTCAAATGGGTCTTGTATTTGGGGTGGGTGGGCTACTTTCGGGCGGGTGGTGTTACTTTTGGGTATATGAACATGTTTTTCGGGTGTTATTTAGGTATAGTAGGTTATCTCCCTGTATTACCATCACTGGATGGGCAAGACCTGTCGCCGCCCCACCCCTAAGATCTCTTGCCCTTCTTTGGCATAGCACTCACTGGTTTATGAATAGCTAACTTCCTCTTGGCTTCATCTATAGAGCACCATTTCCTGAACCGTCCGTGGGTAGTGTTATCATCCCAAACCTCAGCCAGATCAGACACTATCATCGCAAACACCCAAGTCTTTGTCTTCTTCTTCTCGTTCTATGCAAAAAAAGTAATCAAGAGCATTAGCCTCTGAACTATCATGTAATCAGGTATTGAGGGGAGTTGGGAGGCTAAGTTGAGGAAAAGTTCTGAGGAATTCAGCTCCTGCACTCCCGTATAATCCCTTATTGAGAGCAGTTGGGAGGCTTAGTTGAGGTAAGGTTATGAGGAATTCATCGTCTGTACTCTCGTATAATCCCTTATCGTGAAGAGTTGGGAGGTTGAGTTGAGGAAAGGTTCTGAGGGATTTAGCCTCTGTACTCTGAGGAGCTGAGAGGCTGAGTTAATGAATGGTTCCGAGTGATTCAGCCTCTGTAATCTCATATAATCTCTTATTGAGAGGAGATGGAAGGGTGATGGGAGGGTGGTGGAAGGGTGATGGGAGGGTGATGGGAGGGTGATGGGAGGGTAAGGAGAATGAATGCAGCTCTCATAGTTCGGGATTTGTTTATGATCCTCTTGAGGATGAAGGCTATTACCCGGACAGGCTCCTCAGTAAATAATGGCTGAGTAATAAACACAGGTTAGTGGCCTCTAGGTAGAGCTCTTGGCTCGCATAGGTCAGTTACTTTATTTCGATAGGTTATATACCACGAACAGGGATTGATTAGCAAGAAGAATAAGCTGCTATCTACCAAAATCACCTTCGGTGAGATGACCGCTAACACGAGGGTGAAGGAAATGTCTGTTTGTCTGCTGTGTGGTAATACTACTGCTGGGATCGCTGAAGCTCAAGGCCATCTGACTTACAATATATAACAATATATGGATTTTGCATTAGAGGCTGTCCAGCATACGCGTAGCGGTGAGTGCACAGACAGACGGCCCTTGAGCCTCGCTGATGTTTGTAATAACACGACTACATACGCAAGAGCGGAGAGCATCGATCAGTAGTCCAGCTAATGCTCAATCTGCCTTGATGACATGCCACATTTGTTTGGTTCAAGCAGGATCAGAATCAGAGCGTTTACCCCATAGGGGTATCCTCATAACCTCTTCTAGAGGTGGATATCCATAAATCACCTATACTCATTAGTGTCCCGTTTCTCGAGGGCATCCATAATGAGCACACTTTTATCGAAAACTTCACCAATTTATATTAATAGGTCTGTCTGCTGGTTCGTAAAAGGTGCTATGAAATTTGACCCAAGGTGCCATATGACCTGGAACCTTGTTCCATAACAGAGCATTAGTGAATTAGTGCTAAATTTAGTCAAGGCCTAGTCCAAGGGTTGGGTGTCCTCAGTTTTATTGAACTTCTTTCCTCAGTGAGGTAACAGACTACAGATTGTAGGCTATTAGTGAAGTAATTATAGTCATACAATGTTGATATGGGTAATAAAATCATTTTTCCTATTTATTATTGAGGGAACCTCTGGCAACCCTTCGCTGCAGAACTGATGCTAAGATCGACTGAACCATGCATATACCTTTTGAAGTCTGAAGTTGAATCATTTTCGATTGAGGAGTTGATTTGTTATGGAGTCGGTCGGATTTTTAGGACACATATCCATTGAGGGATTTAGATAACAAATGACCATGGTTAAACCGAGTGTAACATGTCTCACTATATATGGACTCCGCATCCATGCAGTAACAGCGTATTACTTCCTTTCAGCTATATGCCCCTGACTTTTGGAATGATTATCTGCGTTCTCAGTATTAAGAAAAGAAAAAAAGAAAACTATGACAGCACAGGGCGAGCTGGTATCTATAGCATTCAGGGTGGTGAGGAATATGCACCTCGACCTGTTGATTTATTATAGTGAGAAGAGCATACTTCCTCACTCACCATGGCCGGAGGCATACAGCGAGGAGAGCTGTTTCTTCACTCGCTATCAATAGCTGTGAGGAGACCATGCCTCTTCACTCACCACGACCTGGCCGAGACTGCGAGTGATGGAGCCAGTGACACCTCCTTCCTCATAGACCTCTCTCTGAGCTGCATCTCGCGGATCCTCCATTTCCTCTATGGATCCACCTGGGATTATCCACCATTCCTTGTTTAACTCTGTGCTGTAGTGTTTACTAGTTATCAATAGTACCTACAACACAAACGGGTTAGTTCTTAGGGCTTTCATATCATCCTCACCAACATTACATCAACAACCAGTGTATGTGGCCATGCATGTAGCTAACATGGCCTATTATTTCTCGCCCAAAAACGACTCCAACGACTCCGGATGTTTCTTTTCTCTTTTCGCTATCAACTAGCGATGATCCTTGTGGTATGATTTTTGTCAGCTTGGCACTAGGCCAAGTTTCATATGATTTCATCACTGCGGGGTTATGACATAGAATCCGAGTGCATGGTTGGCTTTGAACCTGTTACAACATTTGAAACAAAGTAATGTTTACAAATCAAATGCAATTACAAAGTTTTTGTTCAAGTGCATGAGACTATTAGCTTGGAGCTCAGAAAATCTGCACAAGGGTGAACAAAAATCTTCTACTACACTGCAAGGAATGTGAAGGGTGTGATCACAGGAGTATCAGGGCTACCACATCATCTCTTTGCTGAGTGACAATGCTTCAAGTTGATCTATCATGATTCATGGTGAAGGATTGGACTTCTGAACGGTCCAAGCATTCCTGGAGTCACTCTCTTTTTTTTTCTGCCATACGTAGCAAAAGTGGTTTGTCTTTTGGCTTCAAGATAGTCATGACCATCCAAATATTGGGATGGTTCAATGGCAAAGCGAAATGTTCCAGAATACAAGTCCTAGCCATGCTGAGCGCCCACAGTGTGCGTGGGAGCCTCATATAAATCCTCGCATCTATTGTTCCAACAAGCCTCAAGCTTATTAGGATCGTTAAAATAGGACACACTTGTGCCCAAGTAGAACATTATAAAAAGGATCGGATGAGGGGCGGTTCACAGCAGCATATGCCGAGAAGCAGCAACTTCAATCATATTGATTTAGTTTCTTAACCGGGACACTTGAACTCGACTTAGACAGAACTCCAACATTATTTTTGTATTGATTATGAAACCGAGTTAGTATGTCGGTTCGGGAGCTCCTATAAGTCTCTTCACAATCGATAGGACATTGGGGCTGAATATTGTAACATTTATTGATATTATGATCGTGTCATGTTAGGTACCAGGCAGACTGCATCCATGTAATGCAAGACTTTAAACCGGTCAAAGGCTGCAAATGATAAACTTTCTCCATCACACTGGGGTGCAATATGCAGAACAACCAATTGAAAGAAAATAATTGCTAAATAAAAAATTCATGTTGGCAACTCAGGCTGGTAACTGTTTCGCTGCAGACAATCGGCGCGCCTGCTATGCTAATGACCAGTTATTTGGCTGGGCCCAGCAGGCACCTGGCGCTAAATGACAGATGATTGGGAGAAGCCGCTAGCCTAGCGCACGCACGCGCTCCTCACATGGTCCGATGTAAACGCACACAAGCACATAATCCGTCCATTCAACAGAAATGATCAATGCAACTTGGCCATCAAGGTATGTGTTTGAACACGATTGATAACACATTCCAGGATAAGCATGCTGAGCCTGACGGTCAGCCATTGTTGGCTAGTTTCGGATGGGTAAATGGCTTAAGGAAGGTCCTGGCATCGATTCAAAGTTGATAATACTAATTTAGAGCTATCCATCCACCAGGCACGCCCTCCATCTATATGATGATGGCAATTATTATCTCATATGCTGGTTTGAAGTGCTTTTTACTGATTGATTGAGATGAAGGTAATTATCAGCTCCCTCCCCTTATACTCTCTCCCAACTAACCTACCAATAAACACATACATTGTATGTATACTTTTGATTATCAGCCAACCTATAAGATTGCATTACTGACAACATAGGTTAAATGGCTGGCTTGTGTAGGCATGACATCCTGAATGATAATTTTATCAACGATTCCATGAAAGGACCTACCCAGATTAATAGGTCTTCTAAAAAAGATGGATCAATAAATCACTGTTCAATACCACATCACCAACCATTGGGTCAATAGTGTCATGTCAATGCTCAGCTGATCACAAGCATAGTTAGAGTAAATCTTGGATCACAAGTGTACAATAAAAATTATTATCACCACCAGAATGGCATGTCCAGTGCCTGGAGCGTCTGTGGTCAGGGTTTTTGTTCAATCTTATCTTCAAGGGTGAAAAACTGGTTCAATCAGTTCAGCTGAATTGACGCTGTGTTTTGCATGAGTGCTGTGCAGTTGGGTAATATGGCTGGAGTAGGTAACAACTATGCAAACGCAGCTCACTCAAACAACCCTGTTCAGTCATCTGGGACTACTTGTCATATCTATAAACAGAATTATAGACCGAACAGGACCCTCAAGTTGGATTGCAGTAATGGGTTACCTCAGAGATGTTCATTGTTTTACGCGCAGAAATGTCAGTGCTATGGGATATGCTATCATTTTACCTAGAACCCTTGATTCTGTACATGGTTTCTGGCCGTTGAGGGGTTTACAATTTGTGTGTAATATGACTGCACTTAGGCAGCTAAGCTAGTTATTAGCTAAATTTAAGACTCCTGCGTATCAGTCACAAAGGTCCGCGATACTGCCAAGTAATACAAAGGTGATTATTGCTGCATGCAGCTGACAACAAAAAATCACATTACACTTTAATTCAATCCCAGAGTCTTATTACATAATCGGTTAAACAAAACAAGACTTTGTTTTCTAATACACATTTTGAAGAAAATCTCAAGGTGACCTTTATAACAAGGTCATGGTGAGGATTCAAGAGTTGGGAACCCCAATAGATTGTTCTTCCTGAAGAACAAACCGTCCACCCGGACCAGATCACACTAATCACCAGCCACATAGAGTACAGCCATAGCAACTGACAACTGATCGGTGCAAAGAGTATAGAGTTTATAAGTTTGAAAATTCAGCGCATGCATTTCTTCACAAGAAATTGATATTACAACAGCAGTGTATATTGACCATACAAGATGAAGACTATCGCAACTTGGGGTAAAGAGCCAACTTCAAACCTTGTTCTGAAGTTCATATCATAACAGGGCTGAATTGTTTCATTTGTGCTTACACTGTTTCAGTACTTGCTACAGTTTCAGAGTTCAGAAGCGAAGGATTAGTTCAGTTTAACATAGAGGAAAAGAGAGTTAGAATTAGATAGTAATATGGAAAATGAGAATTCTATTGAGAACTACTAGTTAGTTAGTAGGTTGTATGCGATTAATAATAAAATAATTATAATACTATCCTGTTACTGTTAGAAGAATGGTAGTCATGGTAGATAAACTCAACCATCCGAATTGAAGGCAGAGACATACGGTGTACGAGTCAAAAGTCAAAGATATTTGACCAACCGAGTGACAACAGACTGAAGTCTAACTCTAAGCTAGAGTAAGAAGAGTGACTATTCTGCTCGCTTACCTGTTTTTCTTGAGCATCCTTGAAGATCACGCAAGCCGCCCTTCGCTTGTAACCGTTCTCATCGAAAGTACATTCTCCTTCTGCTCTTGTCTTAACCATAGCTTCTTGGAGAGATTTAAGACAAGGAGACGTCCTCAGCTCGCCTCGATATCGCTTTACGTAGTCCTATTTAACAATGGACAAGTGGATCAAACGAGACCAGCTCACTCCTTCATGAAAAGTGATTTACACGCTCCTCCATCACATTACTTTATAGCTATACCGCCCCACGCACCTTATTCTGCAGACAGACTAGTAGCAGCGGCTGTCCGCACTGGCTAACGAAAACAGCTCGCGACCAATAGCAGGTCGTGACTCGGTAACCAACGAAATTGATCGTGATGGGACAACTTCCGCCAGATTGAAGCCTGGGCTCTAGTACCAGGTATTTTCCCAACGGTTTCCCTAGTCATAGGACACGAATTTAACCACTCCTATCTTTTACCGCGTGTCCTCCACAGACCACAGTGTAGTGTAGTTCACCCCTATCGCAACAGCTGCTAAAGTATACAGGGGCGCCCAAGAAAGAAATCATCTAAGTCAAACTGTTTCACAGGTAAGATCAGTCTTCTAGTCTATACTAGTATACTAGTAGTCGTACTAGTAGTAGTAGTAATAGTTACCTACCTCAATACTCAAGTCAAGCCCATTCATTCAGTCAGAGTCACTCAGTGATCGGCCACTCCTTGACTCGCATAGGTCTGGTACGATGGGTGAGTTCCGTCACCGCTGTGTACCTATAAATTAATTTCAACGTCGAGGGAATTCGTGCGATTGACCGCAAGTCACAAGTAAAGTAGCCAGCAGTCAGTGTGACACTGACCGTGACAAGCTGAAACTGAATGATAGAATCACACCCAATCATTCAATGACTCATTGACTGATTCATTGAAGGTCATGGAGTTTGAAAGACTCAGTCTCACTGATTGGCTGAGCCATTCAGTCGCTGATACTCAAAATCCTAAGGATAGTCGATGTGTCAGCCTCAAAGTGGCTTAGAAGTTAATTTATGTCACTGTCTCGAGTCAACTTAATCATCCCCTTTCACTTTCAGAAAGACACTCCCTTGGTTACCCCACTTCCCCTCTGATTTGTCCCAAACTGGCTAATATACTGGTGAAATAACACTATTAATATTCTACACTAGCTCTCAAGAGCTGTGTTTCCCTGATCGGTTAATAACTGGTGCATAGTTGTTACTAACAATGACTGGAAAAGCCAACCAGTGAATGCGAAGTCATCTAGCGGCCGGTTTCTTCCCTAGCGGGCCAAAATGCCCCGCATGGTTTCAAAAACAGGATTGGTCGTTTTCTAGATTGCAAGCTGCAGTTTTTGACTATTTTGAGCTCATTGCTATCAAAGTAAAAGACTGCTGGTCACACTTATCATCTACAACTACAAGTCTGAGCAGGGTGAGTCAATCTCTAGTGCCTACATACTACTAGGACTTCAG
>Ga0224501_10004809_pt1 | contig 10660 bp, 12 predicted proteins | sample SF_Oct11_sed_USG_4_FD_169105 | JGI IMG/M metagenome (GOLD analysis project Ga0224501, IMG submission 169105) | Sediment microbial communities from San Francisco Bay, California, United States - SF_Oct11_sed_USGS_8_1 | ecosystem: Environmental > Aquatic > Marine > Sediment | place: USA...
CATCAGTATCACCCCCGCCATCGGTGGGGCATTCTTTCAGGGCATAAATGCCACTTACACCATAACCTACGAAGCACCCAGTTCAATTGAATAGTTTGAGGGAGTTTTAGAGTGACGAAGTCCCTCTAACATAACTAATTCCCCCTCTTCGGGGTGTCCAAGAGGGGCGTTAGCCCCCAAATATGTTACGGCGAGTCTAAGAGGGGGCGAATCCCCCTCTCCAAGAGTGGAGAGGGGGGTGAGGTTGACAAAAACTTAACGGAGGAGTCTAAAGGAGACAAAACCCCAAAATATATTAGAATATGTTATATAATTAGGCAATCCAAAAGGCGCTCACCACCATCAGCCAGGCGGAGGAAAGTGTTGACTCGCTCCCAAGGGGTAGCTTGAAGGGGCTCTGCCCCTTCAAAAAACTCTTGTGGGCGGGAGGGTGGGAAAGAAAGAGGTCTGTAAAATATGAAATTAACGAAAAACCTGAAATTTAACGAAAAAGGTCTCATTCCGGTAATCGCCCAGGATGCCGATACCGGCGAGGTGCTCATGCTCGCCTACATGAATGAAGAGGCACTGCGCCGCACCCTGTCCAGCGGCGAGGTATGGTTTTACAGCCGCAGCCGGCAGGAGCTCTGGCACAAAGGGGAAACCTCAGGCAGCATCATCAAGATACGTTCAATATGGAAGGACTGCGATAGCGATACCATCCTGATTAAAGGAAAAGCCACCGGTCCGGTGTGTCACACTGGCAACAAGACCTGCTTCTTTCAACAGCTAACCGAGCCAGATGTAAAGCCTTAATGTTGACATAACCAAAAAAACAATTCTCAAAGCTAATCAGATACGAATTGTTTCCCCAGAAAAAAGAAACCTATGTCGCCTCCTCAACCTGGTCAAGCTCCACCACCTTCCTTAATGCCGATAGGGCAACCTCAAGCTGAGTATCATCGGGCTCCCTGGTGGTCAGCGACTGCAGCCAGAGTCCAGGAGCCAGAATAGCCCTGACTATCCCGTTATCAAAGTGCTTGTTGCCAAAATAGATAACCTCATAGCCGAGGGCAGCAATAACCGGGATGAGCAGAATCCGCGATAACACCATCAGCCAAAGTGTTGGTCGCCCAATAAGGGCAAAAACTATGATGGCTATAATCAAGACGGCAAACAGAAAGCTAGTGCCACACCGACCATGAGCCGTATCATATTTTCTGGTCGCTTCTATTTCCAACGGGGCACCATCCTCATAGGCATTTACCGCCTTGTGCTCAGCACCATGATAGGCAAATACTCGCCTGATGTCAGGCACTAGGCTCACTAATCTAAGATAAGCGATAAAAATAGCCACCCGGATGCCGCCCTCTATCAGATGAAATACCAGGGATGAAGTAATATATGGGTCAAGTAACTTGGTAAGGAAAAGGGGTGCCATAAAGAACAGGCCAACAGCCAAGGCCAGAGAAAAAGCCACCAGAGCCCAAACCAATGCTCCAGAAATCTCCGCTTCTTCCTCCTCCAGAGAGACATTAGCTGAGTAGAGCAGGGTCTTAATACCTAGAACCAGGGCCTCAATCAAAACAATGATGCCCCGTATTACCGGGGTTCTTCTCATCCAACCAGTATAAATACCTGCCAGCGGCTGAGTATCCATAGCCAGCCCGCCACCAGGGCGACGTACTGCGGTCACCACAGCCTTCCGTCCCCGCATCATTACCCCCTCAACCACCGCCTGACCCCCATAATAGAACCTCTTGGTCATTAACAGAACCCCTTAATAAGCAAAAAGGAGCGGTCTTGCAAACCCGCTCCTACCTCCTTAACAATATCAGCTTAACCTTCTATCTTGTAGCGACGCTTAAACCGCTCCACCCGCCCCAAGGTATCTACCATCCTACGCTCCCCGGTGAAAAATGGATGACACTTACTGCACAGCTCAACCTTTAATACCTTCTTGGTGGAGCCGATAGTAAAGGTATTGCCACAGGCACAGATTACCTTGGCATCGGTGTAATAGGGGGGATGAATCTTGTCCTTCATTAACCAGTTAGCTAGCGGAGACGCTAACCTTCCTCCTGTTATTGCTAGTCGGCTCGAATTTAACCTCACCGTCAATAAGAGCGTAAAGAGTGTAATCCCGTCCTACACCCACATTATCGCCGGGGTGAATGCGGGTGCCCCGCTGCCGAACCAAAATAGTCCCGGCATTTACATACTGCCCAGCGTATCTCTTCACCCCAAGCCGCTTGGACTTACTATCACGACCGTAGCGGGTACTGCCGCCTCCCTTTTTATGTGCCACTTTCAATCACCTCTTTTTTGCGCCGCCGCACCTTCTTCCTAGCCGGTTCGCCTTGCGCTGCCTTTGGCTCAACTATCTTATCTATAACCAACCTAGTATAAAGCTGGCGGTGTCCCGTCTTCTTGCGATAACGTACCTTCGGCTTATACTTGAAAACAATAATCTTCTCGCCCTTGCCATCTCCCTGCGAGGTGGCAACTACCTTTGCCCCATCAACAGTGGGCGCGCCTACTGTTACCCTGTCGCCATCGGCAATAAGTAATACCCTGTCCAACTCAACGGTATCACCCTCAGCCACATCCAGGCGTTCCACATCTATTGTCTGACCGGGGCTTACCCTATACTGCTTGCCACCGGTTTCAATGATAGCGTAAATCTTAAGCCTCCGCAAACAGGTTATTCTAACAATTGCTATAGCTAGATGTCAAGCGACAGCTTCTGCCACAGATCTCTTACCTTCTGCTTTAGCTGGCTAAGGTCGCCATCATTATTGATGACCACATCGGCATGCTTTAATCGTGCCTCTGGAGATAGCTGGGAACGAATACGAGCCAGGGATTCCTGCTCAGAAAGTCCGAGCTTCTCCTTAAGTCGCCTGAGCACCATGGACTCAGCGGCTACAGTAACCCAGACCTCGTCTACTTCGTCTAATAATGAAGGCTCGCCAGCTTTCATTGAAAGCGGCACGTCAATTAAAAGAGGTGCCTCCAGTATAGCCACCTCCACCCCCCGCCGCCGATACTGCTCAATCTCAGCCTTCACCATCTCATATATCCGGGGGTGCACCATCTGATTAAGCCGGGCTAGAGCCTCAGCATTGGCGAATACTATCCTGCCAAGCTTCTTGCGGTCAATATCACCGTCGGGGGCAAGAATCTGCCTGCCAAAGGCAGCCACTACCTCCCGCCAGAGCCCAGCACCAGGCTTAAAGGCTTCATGCCCAATCTTATCAGCATCTATGATGACCGCCCCCAGCTCAGCCAGAAACTGAGAAACGGTGCTCTTGCCACTACCTATACCACCGGTAAGACCTATAACTTTCATCCATCCAAGTCTACTTGCAAATAGCCGAGCAGTCAAGGGTGTTTAATAGGGGCTATATTTGACCGTAGTTGAGTGATATAATGAGGTAAAGGAGCATTATGCGTGAGGCAATGCTCTATGAGAAGCTGCCCAACTCCAGGGTAAGATGCAGTACCTGCCAGTGGCGCTGCAATATAGCCCCGGGCAGGTTTGGCGTTTGTCGGGTATATCACAATAGAGACGGCACCCTGTATAACCTGAACTATGCTAAGGCCTCATCGGTAGCCGTTGACCCTATCGAAAAGAAGCCTCTATTCCATTTCTTCCCCAGCAGTCTGGTTTTGTCCCTGGGTGGTTGGGGGTGCAACTTCCACTGCAAGGACTGCCAGAACTGGGAAATTTCCTGCCCGGTGGATAATGAGCCATGGCTTGGTTCCCGGGAGGTCCAACCCCAGGCAGCAGTGGAACTGGCTAAACGCTACCAATGCGATGGCATTGCCTGGACATACAATGAGCCCAGCATCTGGTTTGAATATACCTTTGATTCTGCCAAGCTAGCCAGGGAAAATAACCTTTATACCGTCTATGTGACCAATGGCTATCTCACCCCTGAGGCTCTGGATGCCATTGGACCTTACCTTGATGCCTGGCGGGTTGATATTAAGGGTTTCACCGACTCCCTCTACCGTGAGCTGGCGAAGGTAAGCCGCTGGCGAGGGATACTTGAGGTTGCCAAGCGGGCTAAGGATAAGTGGAATATGCATGTTGAGGCAGTGACCAACATCGTACCCACCATGAACGATGATGACCAGCAACTTGAGGGCATTGCTAGCTGGATAAGGGACGAGCTGGGTGAGCTAACCCCGTGGCATGTGACCAGGTTTTACCCCCACCACCATATGACATATTTGCCGCCAACCCCTATATCCACCCTGGAACATGCCTATGAGATTGGGAAAAAGGCTGGACTCAAGTTTGTCTATGCCGGTAATGTTCCTGGACATAGCAGTGAAAGTACCATCTGCTACAACTGTGGTAATCTTATTGTGCAGAGGTTCGGCTACCAAACCCGGGTAGTCGGTCTGGAGGACTCAAGGTGCAAGTTCTGCGGTGCCAGGCTAAATTTTAGGACGCTGGTAGCAGAGAGGAGGGCATGATGGTCCGGAATCCGGTGGTCGCTGGGCAATTCTATCCAGAATCAGCTTCCCAACTGAGGGCTATGATTGAGGGGATGGTTGATAAGAAGGCGAAAAAGAAAGAGGTAATCGGTCTGATTTCCCCTCATGCTGGCTATATTTTTTCCGGGCCAGTGGCTGGGGCAGTTATATCCAGAATCAAATTTAAAGACACCTTCATCGTCATGGGTCCCAACCACACCGGAAGCGGAAAACCCCTCAGCATCATGACTGAGGGCATATGGAAAACACCATTGGGAGAAGTAGAAATTGACTCGGAACTGGGCAAGCAGATTCTAGCCAACTCCGACTACCTACAAGAGGATAATGCCGCCCATCTCTACGAACACTCCATTGAAGTGCAGCTACCATTTCTACAATATTTCAAGCCGGATATCAAGCTAGTGCCTATTGTGTTCGCCTATGCCAGCAGCGCTTTCTACAAGGAAGTTGGCAAGGAGATAGCCAAATCGGTTAAAGACTTAAATAAAAAGGTGGTAATCATAGCCTCAAGTGACATGACCCATTATGAGCCACAGGAATCGGCTCGGAGAAAGGATACTCAAGCAATTGAAGCTATTCTGGATTTAGATGAGGATGAACTGTTAAAAAGAGTTGATGAATTGAATATATCAATGTGTGGCTATGCCCCAGCGGTTAGCCTTATCGTTGCCGCCAAGGAATTAGGGGCATCAGGGGCAGAACTAGTTAAATATCAAACCAGCGGAGATATCATGGGCGATTATTCAAGTGTGGTCGGCTATGCTGGAATAATAATAAAAGGCGGAGGGTAATAAGATGCATCCCCTGGTCAAACTAGCCAAGAAAACAGTTGAGACCTTCGTTAAGGAGGGCAAGCCCCCCCAGCCAGAAGAGCTTACCCATGAGATGAGGGAGAGGGCGGGGGTCTTTGTTTCCATTCATAAGTTGGGCCAACTAAGGGGCTGCATCGGCACCTTTGAACCCCAAAGAGATAATGTGGCTGAGGAAATCATGGCCAATGCTATCAGCTCAGCTACCAGAGACCCCCGTTTTCTACCAATCAGCCCCAATGAGCTTAAAGACCTTGACTACAGCGTGGATGTGCTGACCATGCCTGAGCCAATAGCAAGCAAAGACCAGCTAGACCACAAAAGGTACGGGGTTATCGTGGAGGCTGGAATGCAGAGAGGCTTGCTTCTGCCCGACCTTGAAGGGGTAGATAGTGTGGACTTTCAGATTGATATCTGCCGCCAGAAGGCAGGCATATTGCCCGATGAGCCAATAAGGCTTTACCGATTTGAGGTGAAGAGGTATAAGTAGGGGGCAGGAGGAAGAGACGTGACAAAACAACATTATTAAAAAATAGGGAAACAATTCCTATCTGATTAGCTTTGAGAATTGTTTTTTTGGTTATGTTAACTGGTTTGAGGTGAAAAGATATAAATGACTACCGGCGTATTCTTTCATGAGGTTTTCAGCGGGAAGGACTGGGTTATCATCGGGAATAAGTTTCAAAACTTCCCCCAAGCTATGGAGGATGCCCTGAAGCTACCCAACGTCAAGCTGTTTACCCCACAGAAAGTCTCAGAGGAGCTACTGCTTAAGGTGCACTCGCCAAGGCTGGTCGAAGACCTAAAAGAGGCGTGGTACTATGAGGGCGCCAGCTATACGGTTGGCGGCTGTGTTGAAGCCGTTGAAAAGATAGTTTCCGGCGAGATTGATAATGCTCTGGTATTTGGCGTGGCTGCTGGTCATCATGCTGGTCATGACTCCGCCTGGGGAGGTACCTATGCCTCCTGCGCTGGTCCAGCCTTCTTAAATGCCAGAGAGAGATTCGGCGAGACAAGATTTGCCATCCTGGATACCGATTGCCACCATGGCGATGGCACCAGGAATATATTCCTTAACGATGACAAGGTGCTTCACGTCTGCTTTTGCGGCTGGAGCCAGGTGGAGGGTGATGGCAACAAGGTGTGTGTCGATGCTGGCTGGGAAACCACCGATGAGGACTATATGAATAAGGTAAGGCAGGAATTTATCCCTCGGGTCAAGGATTTTAAGCCGAGGATGATACTGCATAATCTGGGGCATGATACCTGTCAGGGGGACTATGGAGACCGGGGGTTAACTCCCGATTTCTTTCCCCAGCTAGTCAGGGAGATAAAGCAAGCCGCCGAGGAGGTGTGCCAGGGGAGGTATCTGATAGTTACCCACGGTGGCGCCAGAGCCGACGTGGCTGAATATATCTTCCCCAAGATAATTGAGTTACTGGCGGAAAAGGGGTAGATTGGAGGGGGCGAAGCTTCATCGCTTTGAGGTGAAGAGGTATAAGTGAAAGAAGAGTTAGTGCTTGAGGAGGTAGAAAAATGGGGGCTAGTAGATATGATAACCTCAACCCGAGAACTGAAACAGAACAAACCATTGCAACAGAAACAAAGAGAGCCCTTGAAAAAAGAGGTTTCGAAATAAGGCATAATGGCACGGAAAATACTAATGCTGGTCGCAGTGTGCCAGATATTGAGATTTGGGATGACCGGTATCACATTAACTTGGAGGTAACTCAAACAAAAAAGGCCAGCGCCGATCGTGAGTATTTAGCAATTAAAGACCATCTAGAAAACACCAAGAAAGCATACCCAAGAAAACAATGCTTCGTATGGTATGTTTCTCCAGAGACACACTATCGAATGATTAATGCAATTAGGGAACACAACATAGCGCATAGGCAGGAAACTGATTTAATAATCATGCCTTTGTGCTTCTCTAATTTTGAATTATTCATGGACAAATTGATGCGCGCCACACATGATGAGTATCAAAAAGACCAAATAATAGGTCTTTTTTCAGAATACCTGTACTTTGTAGATGATGAACGAGTTTTAAAGACTCTACATGAAAAACTGTTTTATTCAGACATTGAACTCAAGCGGGAAATAGAGACAAAGGAAGAAAGTAAACACCAAGAGACTGTAGAAGAATTAATATCTGGTTTAACTAAACTTGAACAGGACTTAAGAGACTATAGGATTGCTTTGGCAACCGATGCAATAAGAAATGTGATTTTCCTTGTATTTATTAAACTCTACGAAGAAAAACGTGAATATAACGGGGAAGAAAATAGATTTGCAATAGGCTCATTTCTAAGATTCCAAGAGTTCGTTGGCCAAAAGAAAAGGAAGAAAGCTATCCATTATTTATTTGAGAATATTTTGAGAATATAAAGGAGGACCCCGAACTAAAAGAGGCAAAATTATTCACAGATTCAGATAGACTTTCTGAAAAAATGAATGATGATTTTGTGCTTAAATATTTTATTGAGCCTTTTTCACGCTATCACTTCTATACTACAAAGGTGGATGGGCTCGGTGCTGCATATGAAGTTTTAGGGAAGTTATCCGGTAAAGATGTCAAAGTTGGTCAATTTTTCACTCCAGAATATGTTGTTAGATTCATGGTTAGACTTTCCGAGTTGGAGCCTACTGACATAGTGTTAGACCCCGCCTGCGGGACTGCTAGATTTCTTACCTATGCGATGGAAGACATGCTATCTAAGGTATTAGGAGATAATATTGAAGCACAGAAACAAAGAATCAGGACTACACAATTGTTTGGAACAGATGATGATTTAAACGTGGCCAAATTGGCTAAGATGAATATGTATATTCACGGTGATGGAAAGGCTAATATTCAAGATAAAGATGGACTACTGCTATACGAATTTGACGAAAAAATAGATGTTATCCTAACGAATCCCCCATTAGGTGAATTAACCTACATGAAAGACACGTACGACGAGAATTTCAGGCTAAAAAGAATGGAAGTAATACCGCGTAAAAACGTCACAGAAGAAAATCTCCAGAAATACCAAACGAGGTTAAAAGAATTTGAGCAAAAGCTTGAAGAAGCTCAGGGAACAGGCAAGAAAATTGCATTCTATGAAAAGAAGATAAAGGAATGCGCTGATAAAATGGCAGAGTGTCGTGTCTTAATAAGTCGTGGAGAGACAAGATTTGAAACCTCAGGTAATCAAATGAAGGGGGGAGCATTATTCATAAATGCAACAAAACAGTATCTGAAAAGCGTAAAAAATGAGAGTGCACTACCGGAATGGAGAGGCGGGAAACTCCTGATCATACTTGACGAAGGTGTCTTGAATACTGATGACTACAAACCAGTAAGAGATTTTATTAAGAGACATTTCTACATAAAGGCAGTGATTTCATTAACTAGAGATACCTTTGTCCCTGTTTCAAACACCACAACAAAGACTTCTATTTTGTATGCCATAAAGAAATATGACCCTGATGCTACACAGCAGGAACCTATATTCTTTGCTCATGCGGAGAAAGTCGGCATTAATACCAAAAAGAAAGTCTGTCCAAATCATTTGTTCAATAATGGTAATGATATCCTTACGAAGTATAGAGAATTTAAGGAAAAAGTATTAGCGTCTTATGATGGAATGCATTTTAATAAATCACGGTTTTTAAAACTTGGCTTTGCCAAAGGTGAGATACATGATTGAGGGCTCGAACTATTATTATCGGTTTCCCGAAGTATTGGAAGACAGGCTAGATTTCATTTTTTATCATCCCAATTTCGACAAGATCACTAATCTTGTAAATAACCTAAAATACCCTTTGCATAAAGTTGGGGAGTATTTTATTAGAACATGGACTGGAGAGAATCTAGAAGTCAGAGATTCAAAAGAAAAGAAATACCTTTACGTAAAAGTTGAAAATGTAGTGGACAATAAAATTGTCATAACAGAAAATTCTGAGTTCTTAAGTGAAGCCGAATTAAGTATACTTTCTAACTCAATTGCTAAGCCAGACTCAATTTTGGTCACTCGCGTAGCTTCTTTTGGGAAAAGCGCTGTCGTTAGCAAAGATTTTAGAGGAGCTATAAGTGATAATATTCTGTGCTTTGAATTAAACGAAAAGGTAGAACCGGCTTTCATATCTCGATTTATAAATTCAATGCTAGCGAAAATGCAACTTCAGCAAAGTGTGGCTGGCATGGGTAGAGGAGTGCTAACTTATGACAGGATTGGCGATTTGTATGTAGGAGTTCCTTCTTCACGAGATGAACAAAGGCAAATTGTAGAGCAGGTCGAATCAATAGAATCTCAAGCTATTAACCTCGAAAATGAGGCAAAAACCGTAATGTCCCAGGCAGAAAAAGTACTTTTGCAAAAGCTGGGAATTAATATGCCATCAAAGCTGGAAAGGATAGATTATTATATTGATTTTTTTGACGATCTTAATAGATTAGATTTTGTGTTCAACAACCCAAGGTACGATATTGTAGAAGAATTAATCTCTGAATCTAACATCACATTTGTGGAACTTTCAGAGGTCGCATATTCCCTACAAGATAGCAGGAACCCAATGGAATCGCCAAATGAGCAGTTTCTTTATGCAGATATAGGAAATATTGATACTAGGTGGGGGGTTATAAATCCTGTTACAATGTATGGGAAAGATGCTAAAAGCTCTAGGATCCGCAGAGTAATGTACGCTGGAACGGTTTTAGTATCGACCACAAGACCTACACGTAACGCGATCGCGATAGTCCCTGAGGGACTTGATAATCAGATATGTTCCACTGGCTTAGCTGTTTTGCGATGTAAGGAGAATATGGATAATAGATTTCTCTTTCATGCATTAAGAACGCAGTTAACAAACCTACAATTTGAAAAATATTGTAGCGGGTCAGGTTATCCGGCTATAACCCAAAAAGTAGATTTGCCCAAAATCAAGGTTCCTTTGCCTCCTACAATCAATGATCAAGTTAGAATTGTCAACAAAATAGAAAATATCCTAGAAGAAGCAAAGGGGAAAGAACTTGAAGCCAAGTTGAAATGGCAAAAATCTATAGATATGTTTGAGTACAAACTAGGAGGTAATTAAAAATGGGCTATATTTCACCCCCTTTTATTCTTAATGGGGAGTTTTAGAGGGGCGAAGCCCGTCTCCGAAGATGTGAAGTCTTTGCGAGGAGGAAAGCGACGAAGCAAACTAAAAGATATAAAGATTGCTTCGCCTTCGGCTCGCAATGACATACCAGTTCGGCTCGCAATGACAGAAAAAGGCTGGGAATGACAGAGGGGAGGGGATTGCTTCGCTTCGCTCGCAATGACGGGGTGGCAATGACATACCAGTTCGGCAAGCAATGACAGAAAAAGGCTGGG
>Ga0224501_10004810_pt1 | contig 10658 bp, 7 predicted proteins | sample SF_Oct11_sed_USG_4_FD_169105 | JGI IMG/M metagenome (GOLD analysis project Ga0224501, IMG submission 169105) | Sediment microbial communities from San Francisco Bay, California, United States - SF_Oct11_sed_USGS_8_1 | ecosystem: Environmental > Aquatic > Marine > Sediment | place: USA...
AACTATTACTCATTAACAATCGTTGCTCCCCACCCCACACTTTAAAGTTACAAATTACATTATAGGTATTTTGTCTACATGACTGATTCTTTGTAGGGTCTTTCTCCCCAAAACTTGCGTCTTTTCCACACCCCTGTTGGCATCTCAAAGCGTGTGGCCTGACTGCCCATGTGACCGGTTAACAATCAGTTAAAACACAGCTTTCCTGGTTAGTATATGTGTTATTCCAATTCACCTGAACACACTCCCAGTGTTCATTCAAGCCCAGCCCAGATTAGAACAATACTCAAATTCTTCAAATATCACTCATCTTTTAGGTATCAAAATACAGCCAACACAAATGCTGTGTTAGATGCTCATTGTCCTTATTGATGCTTATTGATGCTTATTGATGCTTATTGATGCTTATTGTTTCTTTTTCTGAATAGACTTAATTGATGTGATTATATTATAGAGCGTATAATAATACTCAAATTCCTAGAAAATCGCGTAACATTTCAAAACATGAATTGTGGTGTTCCAGCTGACGCATTCACATCTATAGAGCCTTTGTGTTTCTTATGACACCAGAAACCCTATAACATTTTATAGAAAGTAGACGCGGGCACCGAGCATTGTAGACGCGGGCACTGAGCATTGTAGACGCGGGCACTGAGCATTTGAGCCCGAGGCAACCACGTGTATGACTGAAGCATGGGGAGTTATTGGACCGGCTTCTAATACTTCACAATGCTTGTTACGGCCTTAACATTCATTCATTATTTTATTAGTTATCGGCTTATCAGTTAAAATTTAATAGGTGAATTCGCGTGCTTGCAACCGAAATTTTGCCTAAACTACTATTTTCGGCCGCGGAATTCTGTTCACATGCTTTCGGTCGCAGATCGCGACCGAAAGTGAAAGATGCTTTTTTGGATCACGCTTTTGAGCAGTTTAGCAGATTTAGGTTTTACAGCCTAGCGGCACCAAACTTGTTATGCAGCTGTATTATGACTTCAGCGAGCTGGGTCACTGCGCTCAGCTGGATTAAGGAAGACCTACCCAGCTTTATAGCATGCTCCAGAGATGTCCTAGAAAACCTTTTACAAACCACTATGCGGTGGCTGACTGCAAAGCCAGACGTATTATTTCTACTGTCATAGTTGACACAGCTCAGAACACAACACAAGCAAAAAACTGGTCAAATACGATATATATCCCTGATTCAATACTCATGCTCATCAGCACAGCGAAAACCATCAGTAGGACTTTTTCCTAATAAATCTGCTCTCGGGTTGCCCTTGGTGTAGGGGTTAAGCGCGATGGTCCAATTAGACACTTAATAGAACATTTTACACAGGTTCACCTCCAAAGGTTTACTATTTTTTTGGTTTTTTTCACCATGTTTTCATTATATCTTAATATCTATTCCATATAGGGCAAGAGTCTGCATGTGCATACTAAATTTCATGCAATTTTGTGCGGTCTCTACGAGGGTACTGGATTTTATATTTTTGTACACAAAGCAATGGGACAAAGTGGCCGTGGAGATAACTTCTAATTTGTTACATTGATGGTGTTGAGTATTACCTAGATTAGTAACTTGGAGATCAAAGCTGTAAATACAGTTTTTCTCAACTCACTCCCTACTGTTTTCAAAATGTTTTATATTTTGTCTTGCTAGAAACCATCTCATCAGAATCAGTCTCAGAATCAAGACGATGTGTGCAAACCCTTCAATTTATTATCAGCCACGTGTAGTCGAGTGAGCCGAATGGAGAGATCCTTAGGTAGAAGCAATAGCAGTTATCCCTATAATGTCATCTCCGGATCCCCTGGGAGCGGAAATGATTGGCTGTTATGGTTGGCAGCACCCTCAGGTTAGTATAAATACATTATGCGGAAACTTTCACACTATAAGAGAACATTCTGGCGCCGACATTTGACATCAGACATTTACTTGAATTCTGATTGTGACTATAATCGTATTCTTTTTAATAGCTGCCTGAAGAATAATATTGGCCGTGTTGTATTTCCTTGATGTTCTCTATGGTTTTTGTCTTGGACTGGTGTATAAGCCAGCCCATTTGTGATTAGTAGCAGTCTACCGGAGGCCCTTGAAGCCTACCGAAATAAACCAGCCGTCAAGCAGAATCATTGCTTTGTGTCTGGCAAGTGGCAACGTGTAGACTCGCATAAAAACAGCAAAATGGCTTGACAATTGGGCAGCAGCATAAAGAGAGCAAAGATCAACTGCTATAACACCTTTGTACCTCATTGGTACTTCGATATCATGAGTGCTTAAAGCGTTTCCATGCAAGGTTATTCTCAGAGTTAATAAAACATCATAATCTATGATTATTTGAAACAAATTAAAGACTGCCTCTTAGCCGGGCCGGGCCGGGCCTCTATCTATCTTCTAGTTTGTACATCGCAACCCTGATGGTTGATATATTGCCAGTACTGCACAGCTCTGCCTGTGTCAATCTAATCTTATCTTTCTTGATAACCTTAAGCTAGACCGATTATTGTTTTAGGTTTTTCCAAGGACCATATTGTTCTGCAACGACAATGCTCAGTATACAAAAGACCAAGGCCATTATGGAAATACATAGGGTACAATACCACATCTTCATGTCTGTTTTATAAAACTCATGAACCCTGGTGGTGGGGATCTAACACTCTGGATGTACATAGGGCTGCCCTTCTGATCAGGCATCCATTTGACTCCGCCTATTCAGAATATAAGAGAATCCATGTAAAACGTGGTCCTATCAAGCACTCTAGTGATGGAATCAACCTGAAGATGTTCTTCCTTAATTCAACTGCTTCTGAGATAAATCCAGGTGGGTTGTCATTTTTTCTTATTGCTGTACTAAAACAGTGATGCCAAGTCGGTATTATAACCGACACCTTTTCAAGATGTAATTGGGGTTTTATCTGTGATGACAATGAGGTATTCTGTCGAAGACAGGCTTCTCTTGACCTGTCCAAGGTGTTATCACTGAGAAACCAACAATTTTTGACTCTTTGTTCTATATCATAAGATTCAGCTTTTTTGTTCTCGTGTAATAAAAGCAGTTTATATGTCTCTTAATAGACCGCCTTGCGTGATTGCCTAAGTTGCATCTGAATTGTTTTGTAGAATGGAGCTCATATTTGCAAAGCCACTGTAAAGCCTGGGCAAACCACGCACATTATTGGCTAACTGAAAACAGAGCACCACTTCATATAGTGATTTACAATAGTATGAAAACCCGGACGAAATATGAACTGCGATCTCTGCATACCTTCCTTGGGCTGAACTATGCTAAGCATCCAAATTTACAGTAAGCGGCTACCATTCACCAAAGCTGTTCTTCCTCGAGATCCGTATTTCTGGTAAAATTTCAGGAGAGTTATTCTATTCGATATGAGGTTGTTAGCCTAGCCCTGCCATAGCCCCATCCGAAATGGTTCAATGGTTGACCGACTAAAAAAACAAATGCCATCGTAAGTGAGGATCAAACGCTCTAATTTTTTCTGTTATTGGGATCATCATGATCAATATGGCTAAGAAGGCATTCTTCCTCTTCACTATCATCACCCACAGTACTCAGGATGTAATGCGTGCGAATCAACCAGTAAGTGCGACTGTTTAGTTCGCGACTTAAAATCATTATTCAAGTCAGTGATTCATTTCAACTAGGAGAGCTACAATAATTGTGTCTTTTTGGTAGGGCAAGCCAAAACAAGATTTGATTGCATGAGTAAAACTCTGCTAGGGGCTGTTTTTGTTTGTGCAGCCGAGTCCCTTGAAACAAAAATACTGCTAAGAGTAAGACCCACAAAAGGACTAGCAACTTTTCAGCTAGCTCGCCCGAGACGTGTCCATGGGCAATATGATGATGGTACCTATCCCAGTTATAGATGTACAGTTCATACCTTACTACTTTAAGAACGTAATACGCTGGTGCATTCATTTTCACCATAATCCTATAAGCTTACTGGATATATAGTTTGTGCAACTGTTCTATCTACAACTAACTCCCTTATGGCTGCTATGAAACTCATGTAACGGTCACATATTCATATTCAGCAGAATTCCATAGATACTTTTTTTTCCAGTCGACATTGCTGTGTGGAAAAATTTCCCATCAACCCTGCAATAAAACGAGCCAAGTCTTATGTGGATGACTATAAAGTAAGTCTGAAGTACCCACACACCTGTTCGATTTGGTTGGATTGATTCTGTAAATAACAAAAATAAAAGTTTGTTTAGCTCAGCGATAGCAATGCGAACGCATGCTGAAACGATGCATTCAAGTTGTTTGGTTGGGTCAGTTAAAGGGGTTATGACATGGGCAAAAGAGACTTCACTTGTTTGTAGATTCTGAAGCCTACCATGAACAAATGGGCCCAACATTCAGTTCAAATGGAAGCTTAGATATAGTCCTATCCAATGCGCATACTTAGTGCCCTCGGTGACGCGCTTTTTAGACTGTCGACGCACCAAAATTGGCCTCGAGATAGGAAATTAACACAGAGCTGTTGGTATTTGCATTGATTTCTCGGCTTATGCGCTGATGTTTGGAAAAATCTCTTGCAGGGGCATACTAGACTTGTTGTTACACAAGTCTATATAGAGGAAATGTTCAACAAAAATATAGAAATAGGGTTTCAGAGTGCAGTTTTCACCTCGGTCAGTGTCAGCGAACGTTAATGCCATTATTGGGAAATGATAGAGGCCCGAACGCAACGGTCTCTATATAGGGCAAAGCACTTCTTATAACTTAAGTTTTCTCCAATCTTACGTTCAATTTTACATTCTGCTCGATGTTATAAGGGGTGAAGACCACCAGGTTAGATCCCATTTTATTTATATTCAGGCCATTTGGGTGGTAGTTATTCGAGTGACCAATATTCGCTTTGTGGAAAAAGGCCAGTCGCTATCGCTACAATGAATGCGGAATTGCCTTTAAGAATAGGGAACACAACTCCGAAAGTACGTCAACCATCGACCGTGTCTTAACCCCTTTAACAACTCGCTAACACTAATAGAGTAAGATAATTTTATTTGTTGTCAATAATATTATTAAGGCATAGACAGATAATGGATGTATTCGCGTGCTTGGGTTTTGGCGTCTGAAACCGCGTTTTGCTGTTCAAAGGTGCGTCCGAAAAGTGCGTTTTTACAAACCATGTACCGCGGCTGCATCTGAAAGTGAATTCAACCGCACAAACAGAATTATGTGCCTGAAAGTAGATGTGCTAGTTTATACAGTGTCAAGGTTATCAAAATGTCAAGGCTAACTATCGATCGCTTTCTTACTCGCTTCACGGGTCGCTCCGTTGTTGTGAAACAGACCATGAAAGAAACTGCACAACATTTTTTGTCATTAGACGCACAAGATGTTGAGTGAGTACAACTCCGGTGCGCCCAAAACTGCACCCGAAACCCATTGTGTTTTAACTGTGCCTACCCATTCGCGTGCTCGCGTCTGAAGATTTTTTGTCTGCATCTGACCGAAAGCACGCGAATAGACCTATTAAAGTTTATTTTTGATTTTGCGTACAATGTGAAAAACAGGGACACTGCGGTCAATAAAACAGTAATGGATAGCAAGATAGCAAGGGCTCAATAACTAGAGCCCTTGGCCCAAGATTTACGAATCCTGGTTTCAAGTCCTAGCAACGCTGAGCACATGCTGCGAGAAGGAGCGCCTCACAAAATTTTTAGCTCCTACAGCTCCAAGCTGCAGGTTTTAGAGGTTCGTTAAATAGGACAGCCAAAAGCCCGAGTAGAGCAAAATCAGACTGCCGTTGATGATTTGACATTTTGATGTGAGGGTGAATGAGCTGGTTACCCGTACGACGTAACTTCAGACTGCTCGAGAAATGATCTGTCCCTAAAATGTGACTAGCGCCAACCGCTCTGTCAAATGTGAAATTGCTTCAGCTACGACCTTTCAGTAAAAAACAAGCACCTCATACGCATTCATTGTGGACCCATATAGCCCCTTCTTCACTTGGGTCTTGTCTCTTACTATTAATATTTACCTGGTTTGCTCCTTCAGGAAACTTTATATAATGCGTCTAAAGATCTGGTCGAACACGCTACAGCTGAGGTACAACAGCTGTTGGAATCAAGATGGCCAGGGAAATATCACATCACTAGAGGATAACCATCGATATTTTACAAAAATATAAATTTGTAAATTATGCGCTCATGTATGTAGGCAAATAACTGGCACACTTACTAGAAGTTGTTTGGTGCTTTACGAATAATTCCCATGCTTTATTCCAATCTGTAAATGAATTATAATCAGTGCGGGTATCAATAACATACTCTAATCATTAGAAGGTTTAATTAGTGTGAGTAATAGAGAGGTTAATCATTAGATGGTACCGTGAGGACTTGGCAGGGTGATATTTCAGTAGATGGGGTATAGTGTTAGTAATAGAGAGGTTAATCATTAGATGGTACCGTGAGGACTTGGCAGGGTGATGTTTCAGTAGATGGGGTATAGTGTTAGTAATAGAGAGGTTAAGATGCAAATGGTTACCGGGATCGCTTGCATTATAGCGTGTACCCGTTTGCATCTTAACCTCGCTATAGGTTGACCATCATTAACTTGCACGTTCTTATTTCAAGCGCACCACTGCGTTCCCCAGTGACATAAAATAATGACACTTTGTGTCATTGTTTTTACCAACCCACCCAGCTAGAATTTATACCTCCTCTGCAATACAACTTTCCAGTGGTGGGTTTATATTCATGTATGTGTAATATCAGACATTTTGGAATCAGCTTCGCTTGGCTCTAATTGCAAAACACATGCACCAAATAACTTGGCAAAAGTGATCGTTATGAAATGCATTTTTTACTAGCTTGAAAATTGAAATTAGAATTCTGAAATATTTTGATTGCAATATACAATGTTGGGGCTTTTATGCTTTTTCTGGTCACTGTGTAAATGGAAACATTGTGGACTAGTTTTGTGTCTCCCTTTTGTCTTTCACATTTCTTCTCCAAATGTTCTGTTTGAATTATTGACAAACTCATTCTCCAGTGCAATCATGCTGAATGACCAACTAATGAGTGCACATATAGGATCTGTTGCCCGCTGCATTATTGGTGGGCGTATCTCGAACAGTTGATAAGGGTTCGGATCATCCCATGATTGTCAAACATGCAGCTTCCCCTTCTAGTGTGAAAATAATTTATATATTCTTTAGTCGGTGGTGTATAAAAAGGGTTAACATACTCCCAACCTTCCAGGATTATGCATTCAGGATCGTATTACGATGCCTCATGCAGAGTCAACTGGTGGTATGGTAGAAAGGATGGTCCTGGGCATAGCGAAACCCCTGTCCTACCATGTAGGTTCCCTAGATATTGCATGTACTATTGGCCCTCAAGGCAGAGGGTTGTCATACACATGTAAATATATACATGTAGGTCAAAACAGTGGTAAACATCAGACCTTTTAATTAAGATCAGAAATTGATTTTCTCAACGCATAGACGAGGAAGAGTAACTTATTGATCTTCAGACTGGTTTCCTTTGATTGAGCTGATATAATGTTAATACTATTGATCAGCCGTTTCCCTTTTTAGTCATTATAGCATCTGTCTGATTGATTAGGCTGCCAATAACCGGAGCACCCGACGAGGATGAGGTATCTTGCTGAAGGGAGGTTTCGTATAGCCTGTCTTGGCGGCATTGAGATATTGGGTTATAGATTATATATATATAGATTATATAACTCGATGTCACGGGATGGTACTAAAGTGGTACCATTGCCTTTCTCCAGTTCCTGGTTGGGGTCAGTCAACCTAAGCTATTCATGTACACATATGGACAATTGTGGAGTAATCTTGACTCTAATCCGCTGGTTTGGACCTCAATTATTTATTCCGCAGTGGTTCAAAACCACCCTAAAAAATTAGGGGGGGTGAAAGGTTCCTAAAGTATTGTACCAAAGAAAAACCTCATAGCACTGGAAAGCGAACTCACAACCCTCAGATTATATTCTGCGCTTTTACTGAGTGAGCTAGCCTGGCCCCTGGATCATTAAACACTGCCCAACTTCTCAACCAGCTATCTTCCCCTGCAGTGTTTTTTCAAACATCACAGCTGGCGATAAACATAGTTTTTCTTGATAAATCTTGCTGACTTCCTGTTGCGGTAATGTGGCAATGCCGAGACATCCATCAAAACCCGAATTACTGCACAGATACGTTTCAGAATTGTACCAAGTTGTTGAATATTAGTGAGTGAGTGGTATGACATCTCGGATGATTTAGTCAAATGTTTTGAGCCTCAACGCGGCGCCGCGCTGAGGCTCAAAACATTGCACTTGAGCCATAAGCGTAGCACCTTCTAAAATGTAGAAGGATAAAGCCCTAACCATAAAGTTTTAGATAAATCTAAGGCTCTAACTGAGCCCTGCATTGTGTTAGACAACGACTCATAAGCTAGCAGTGACCTTTTAAGTTTGGACATCATTTTTTCAATTCCAGTCTATTTCATCGTCATAAAATGGCTCTTCTATGCCAACTGTAAACAAGTTAAGCATGCAGATCCTAAGAGGAAGCAGTGGGACCTTAGTAAAATATACAATGCATAAGGTAATTGAGTGCATCAACTACCAGTGGGATCCCTGTGTTTGTCAACCCCTAGTTCACACATTAATCAATTGTATCACCCATACTGAAAATAAAAAGATGACATTAGACATGGCGATCATTGTCTACGAACTAACACTGCTCAATATTGGTAAGTTACTTGCATGCATTTCTCTGAAATACAATATGCATGGTATATAGGTTCGACTCCTTTTTAAGGGCCTTGTTTAGGATTGATTATACACATTATGTAAGATAAATAAAATCCCTTTGAGGAGAATAATACTTGACTTGACTTTATTCAAAAAGTCGTATGTTCGAATCATGCAGGATTTTCCTTGGTATACAGCTATCTACAAAGTCTCGCACTTCAATTTGCTAGCATGGTTTCGTTATAGATCAATAATGGAGGTCCCGACCTATAAATAACAGTCAAGGTCATTCTATGGTTGTTAAAATCCATTTTAATTTATTTCTCAATGAAAGTATCCAGATGAGTACAGGAGTGACCCTTAACCTTCCAAGAGTATTTGTTCAGTCTTGTAGCACAAAGCTATACACCAGAAGCTGCAAAGAATAATGGGTACCATCAGAGATACCGGTGACCTGGCTCTATGACATTTGGTGCATGGATAGTGGGGCTGGAGGAACAAAACACAAAGCCCACTACCCGCCACAAGCCATAGAGCCAGGTCACGTGGCTACACCAGATATTGCCCCTATAGTGGAGTTATCCTCTCCCAGCGGAGCATAACTATGTCATCCTATAACAAACTACTTGGTGATTACTAAACAATGTGCTTACAACGAAAGCACAAGGTGTTGTATCATATAGCAATGCATATTTTCAGTCTTTTTATCTGTGCATGGATGTGGAAACTATGGCTATGAAGACTTCTGTTCAAATTCCGTTCTAACTCATTATGGCGTACCAATCAAACTAGCTACGGGGTTCCCTAGCTGTAGTGCAGGACCATGTATCTTGGCAATCACAGCTGAACCAGGTGAGAACCTAAACAAGATATTCCTTTAGTTGTAGTTGTAGCCATAGTCACTAATTGTGTAATATATATCATGATACAGAGTATATAACCTGATAGCTATTTAAGGGACCTGTATTTTCTCTCTAACCTAGTTTAACAGCCCCCCTCACCTCAAGCTGTATGCGTGTGCTGGACTGCCACTGTCACTAGTTATATGTAATTCTAAACTGTACTGTCACTAATGAAGCCTCAGCATTCATTGAGTTTGACCAGCTGATCTGAGCCCAATATCTCAGGCTCAGCTAGGTTAGGATTTTATGCTTGACACCAGTTGTCCACTGTATTGGTGTATTATTATGAACCAACTGTATGAACTGATTGAATCTATCAACTATATGGAATGTCTATACCTAATGGTTACAAAACCTACTCCACTTCTGTCTTGTGGTCCCTTTCCTTATGTTCTAGGCATTCAACTACTTGTAACTGCTGATGACTTGGGGTTAAATGTTGGTGACTCGCGCTACCCCTGCCATTCAGTGTATGTTAAATTCTCAAACGGTCAAGGATTAGAGAAGTCAGTATGTGGCAGAGATATTACGGGCCATTTATTTGATGGACAAGGGGAGACAATATGGATAGAACATAATTCCGACAGATTAGAGGATAACTTGGCCATAACAATACAAGGTAAATGCATTCTCTTCCAGTTGGGTTTTGATGATTTTTATTTTCCCATCCCTTTTGCCAGAACTCCCTATTGGGTGCTGTCATGCCTGGTCTATTCATGGTTTATCCTTGCTCACCTGATTGACAAACAGCGATAATCCCACCTAAAATAACCCAAATAAACCAAGACAAATGACGGTGAATGAATATTCGAGGAGATCTCTTGATATCTGTTGCTAGCAAAGTTAACAACAGGCTAGTTGTGAAATTGTTGGAAATCATTTCGACCAGAAGTTTGCATGAATTTTAGTCCACCAATAGTCCTGTCTAAGCAAAGGAGAATAGTTGGGAAAATTTCACATGATTGGTTCTTAGTTGTTAAACTCTTTGGCCATCCTTTCAACGAACCTCCTGTGG
>Ga0224501_10004811_pt1 | contig 10656 bp, 4 predicted proteins | sample SF_Oct11_sed_USG_4_FD_169105 | JGI IMG/M metagenome (GOLD analysis project Ga0224501, IMG submission 169105) | Sediment microbial communities from San Francisco Bay, California, United States - SF_Oct11_sed_USGS_8_1 | ecosystem: Environmental > Aquatic > Marine > Sediment | place: USA...
ACGATAAAACTTCGCTCACCATTGACATTATATTTAACAGTTCATTGATTCTACACTGAGGGTAGAGAGGAATCTGAAAAGTTTGACAACAGCTTTCTTCGTGAGTTGTGTGTTTGTATAATGCAGCTTTTTGCCTTGGATTGAGTCAGGAATGAGCTCGAGAAATTACAAACAAAAGTACTTACATGAACACGCGTGAGTGTGTATACATGACGAGCATGTAAGCCGATCCTTCATGACTGGATAACCAAAAACATGGTATACAAAAAAGTTACCGCAAAATTAAACAGCGCATGAGTACGCCGTGACTCAAACTGACCATTTCACTTTCATACTTTGGTTTTTTGGTTTTTAGCAGTAAGTGACCGCAATTTAGCTGTAATTTTTCATTCATTTGTCAGGGATTGCAGTGTTTATATTGCGCTGCTCCTGTTTTGTTCTGAGTGGTGCATGCTGTTGAGTCTAAGTCTTAAGGTGAGGTCTCTGTGCCTGGAAGGCTTCAGTCTATTTAAGCGAGTGAATGAACTCTTCTTTGCTGACCAAGATATTTATTGACTAGCTATTAGTTAGAAGAGGTGTAAGACACAGAGGGAGATAATAGGTGGACCACTGCTTTTTATAGTGCAGTAGGCCATTAGTTAAAGCTAAAGCGTGGTTGAACATAAGAACAAAACCATGTGGTGTATGAAATCACCACATGACACTTTCTCGTAAAATCTCAAAGATAATCTAGACATTTGTGTGTGATTCAAGCTATGTGGTTCATCCTGTACGTACGAATTAGCGATAATATGCAACCAGCTGTGCTAAACAGGAGATTTTGAAAACAAGATAATTATTATAGATGCTTCCGCGATGTTTAACGCATATCCGGGTCGAGTAGTTTCAGTGCTTGTGAATCATCTCTTTGAAATAAAACCAAAAGTGAGCAGATAAAAGTTAAACCAAGTCATTATTCAGGTGCTTAACGCTATATACCGGGAACACGCCAACGAGAGCCCTTCATCTTAACGCTATATACCGGAAACACGCCAACGAGAGGCGTTCATCTTAACACTATATACCGGGAACACGCCAACGAGAGGCATTCATCTTAACGCCATATACCGGAAACAAGCCAACGAGAGGCATTCATCTTAACGCCATATACCGGAAACAAGCCAACGAGAGGCATTCATCTTAACGCTATATACCGGAAACACGCCAACGAGAGGCGTTCATCTTAAAATTTTCCACTGACTCTGATTTAATTTGGAAAGTGTTCTTGTTATGTTTTTGTGTTGTTAAAATACAAAAGCTATTTCTTTTTCCTCCCTTCTAAGTGTAAGATGCACTCTAACTCCTTTTTCAGCAACCTTGAAGTTCCGCATACTTTTAGATTTCTTTGATTGGAGTTGACAAACATGGTCAGCCAGAACCTGCGTTTTGGAAATGGTGTCGGATATTTCAAAACTGTTGCATACGTGAAACCCATAGATATGATAATAATATTAGCAGTGTATCCAATGGTTAAATCATTGAGTTCAGTGATAAGGGCCTCCTTTCTGTGTGGCCAACATGACTCCGGATTCACCACAGGTAACACCCATACGCCTTCCAGCACAACCTCAGAATTCCAAAACTTTCATTTTCAAACATTTGTTTTCCCTCTTCTTAGTCCGACTGGCTTTTTCAATGCTTCACTTACACAACTTGGACTTTTCTCTACTTGTTTGCAGAAAAAAAAATGGCTGCAAGTGGACCCGTTGGCATAGTCAGTTATAAATGACGTTGATTGAATCCATGGAAAGACTTTGGCATCCCATATAGGGAATCCCAACCCCCAGATATAGCTCCTAAGAACCAGCCAAAAATCTTCTGTTTTAGTATTGGGCAATATCTGTTGAAACATCGAACTTGTAGTGCCTACAGTTTTGTATAAATATTTACTCACTGAAGGACTGGCCTGCCTCAGTCACTGAATTTGGTCATTTGGATCGGCGCCATAGCAGATGGTGAAAGTCATCATGTGGATATGAACAATAAATTTAATCATTGAAAATATAATACGCAATGGCACTAGGAAAGTACCTGCCGGTCACAGACGATAAAACTACCTTCTCGTATAAAAAATAGGAACTATTATACAATTAAATTAAAATAACGAACACGAACAGATATTGATAATAAAAGTAGGAATACGGGGAGCGATACCTTTATTATCAGCATATGCATAGTAAGAAAGATTGCTTCTAGATTCACAGAAATCGTGCGGAGGTGAAGTTTTGGATGTCCTCTGATTGTGTGGTGCGAATACCAAATAAATGGACCGAACAGAAGCCACCGGATAAACTCAAGGGATAATATACTTAGAACTTAGCTTGACCAACAGAGTCTTAAGCAGCAACAACTAGGAATGAATTCAAAGGGATAAAAAAAGTAATGTTTGAGATGAGAGAGGATGGCCGTGGCTATGTGATATCAGCTTACGGTGGGAGTCACCATTTTGTAATGCAATCAGTCATATTCCATTGCCCAAGGCGTGACTCTGCCCAGTATCTGTCGAGTCTCTGCCAAGTCTCAGTTGAGTCTCTTACGAGTTTCAGTTGAGTCTCTTACGAGTTTCGGTCGAGTTTTCCGGCTAGGATTCTGATAGTTGCAAAGAGCTCAGGCTTGTTGACACTCGTAGATACTTTGACCCAGACTCAGCCACAGACTTTGGACCATGGATAAAGTTAGTTAGTCGATTAGTCAGCAGAGAACATGGTTCTGTGATCTGGCTAGCCACTCTGTCAGAAGGCCACTAGATGATCATCAAGCCGAACACAAGGTTTCCCAGGTGACACGATCATGCGTCCTGATACAGAGGGTTTTCCACCATGCTAACTCCTGCCTCCTCGCGTGCTTCTCGTTTTGGACGAGATTTAATGATAGGAGTATAAAGTGCTGCTGGTTCATCGTACTCCACCTAAAACAGCCAACATACACAGTCTGAACAATTGACGCCTGTATACCATCTGTATGAACTGCCTAATAAAGCATATTATGTTGTTGGTTAGAGGTCAGCTGCATGTTATATAACAGTCATCTTCTTTCTCTTTGCGTTCTCCCACTTGTGAGGCCAAAATTCATGACCTCCTTTCTCCACTTTCTCCTGCCTCTTACGTCAGTACCCTCCAAGTTATTCTCCTTCATGTCTTCGGTGACACAATCTAACCAACGTCTTTTTGGTCTGCTACTGGTTCTTACACCTTCTACTTGCATGCTTAACACTCTATGATTGATGTGCATGCATGCTAAGAGTCAGGTACAGCATATCTACCTCAGCATTATGATCAGGTATAATATCCGGTAGCTCGGCATAAGTGTTCTCAGAATCTGGGTTAACCTGACTATACTGAGATCCATCCTATAATAAGAAAGACGAAGCTATCATCCAGGTATTTTCGGTCTGCATTGATATTCTTAGTCCTACTAAAGAGCGTGTGATAAACGGTTAGAGACAGATGGGGAATTAGCATGTGGGTTTGTCTGGTTTCTACTGTGTGCCCTGTTACAGAGTGCTACCCCTTGCGCCATGGGAACCCAACTCTGTGAGTATTGTAGCGTATAAGCAGTCATGGGTGACGAGGTGTGTCATGAGTATACTGACATCCTGGTGTCACGACCTAAGTAAGCTGACAGAGTGTGATAAAGACTCCGGCCTCGACCTAAATGGCATATCACTGACACCGGATTTAAGGAGGGTGCATCATATTTGCCTGCGAAGATCTTAATTATGACTTCATAAGCTCTTTGTGAGAGATCAGGATAGTAACAGTCATAGAGCCCCAGCCTCTATATAGCCCCTATATAGCCCCTATATAGATAATGATTTGTTACTCACTGCTGCAGAGTAATGATGTATCATGGCAGTGCTCTCACTATCCTCCTCCTCCCCTGTGACGTCTGCTACTCTATAAGCTCCACCCTCCTCCGTATCTATAACAAGGGAGAGGTGGGGGAGTGAGAAAACTGACTGTGCTGAGTAGTTAGTGAAAAACACAGAGTTATCCTCTCCCAACACAAGGATGGGGTTGTTTAGAGCAGGTATGGGCAGTGCGGAATAGTAGGGTTGGGTACTACTGACCGGACACGCATGGGTGAGGGCAGTTCAGCTCATGATAATGATGAGTTAGTGATGAAGTATATCTCCGCTCCGCTGGTACACTCTGATTCTGTGGCTCGTTGTTATTACGACGTAACCTCATCATCATCTCCAATTTTCTCTTCTTACGCCTACAGATAGTAGAGGCTGGTATATGTATCACGTGCCATAGGGTGACGCGATGGCTTAGTGGATAGCGAATTGGGCTTTGGACCCGGGGTTCCCAGTTCAGTTCCCAGTTCGGACACAAATTTTTACCTTTCACAATACCCTCGCTGCTTCCGAATCCTAACGTTGAATAAAGGAGGCTCTCTTATGGAGTTACCTTCTCTACGGGGGCACTCGGGTGTCACCAAAAAGTCTCCTCATGATGCTGGGAAACACCGAGTGAAAGAGTCGGTGTTTCCGGTCGCTAGGCCAATTTCTGCACGACCGCTGACGGTCGTTCTGTCATGGAGATAAAAAAAAGACTGACTAGCCGTTGGCTACACCCTCCACCAATGACAGAAATACATACTGATCTGACTATGCGCAATAGCGGAAATACCAGTCCAGTGAACTACTCTTTAAATCTATTCATCTTTGGGGAAGGTGTGTTGCCAAAATATGCCTGGCTATGTCCAGTGATGTAACGTACAACAAACTGAAGTAGAACTAGTCTGTTGTCAAGTTGACATTGGGCTATTTGCCCAATGTCAACTTGGTGTCTAGTTACATAAGTAGTCAGTGATAAAACCAATCTCTACAATGGACTTGAAACATCCACTACAGAGCAACTGATGTTTAAAGTTTAATATAAACCAGAGCATGTCTGATGTTAATTACAGGTAATTTGCAAGAGAATCACCATGAGTCAGTTGTCCAAAAAGTCATGACTCACTCAGCGTCGCTGTTGCCGACAATCTACTAGTCATTTCTATAACAGAGTTGAAATGACATGCTATTACCTAGAAAGACACAACTCACGTCCAGGTCAATTGAAAACTAGAAAACTGTAGCTAATTTTGGCTTGGTGGCTCACAACAAAAATTGCAATGAAAGTGTTCGTAATCGAACTCCTACCTTGGCTGATTCAGCCATGTTATGCTAGTGACAGGGCAGATGTTGGCGGATGATCCATTGTTGATTTGAGTTAGTAACTAAACCATTGACAGGTGTCAATGTTTCACTGCCAGCAGATTATTATCAATCAGTCTCAAAAGAGTTGGCATTCATCAATTTAACAGAAGGCAAGTTAAACGAGTAACACCCCGAGCAATAAGAAAAGCGTGAAACGTTTGTCTAACTCTTGACTATGAATCACACATTGTGATTCGCTCACAGGGACACGATAAAATATCAAAGAGAATCCCGGATTATATTTGGGCATAGAAAAGCAGACCAATACAGGGAAAGCGGCCAGGTATATCTCAATATTAACAGATCAGAAGTCTTCTTTTACAACCTATACTGAGGAGACATTACAATCACCTGAGAGGATTCTAAAGTCAGGTCTTCATAGTAGATTTTTTATCATTTCAGCTGCCTAATCCGCCTCCCGATATATTTTACACCTTACATGCCATCACATGCCACCATTAGCAGAGCCAGGACCATCTTTACCACCGGGCTTACAGTAGCACGGCTGTCAGATAGGCCATTAGGCTGGACATATGAGGATGGAACGGAAGCCGGATTGCATTGTCACTCACCTTACTAAGAAACAGTAGACAGTCGGGACAATGACGGCTGTGATGAGCACAACAGCTAGCAGGATGGCGAGAACTATCACTGTGGTATCTATAGGTTTACGAACCTTCTCAGTCAAGGTGAGAGCTGCGGAGAGAGGAACTGGGGGTTTATAGGAAGGCAACCGCATGCAGTACGGGTGGGATGCTTCTAGGGGGTGGTAGAGGCGGAGTAAGAGATGTGGTAGATACCGCACGGTATTTACCACAAGGGGGATCGGTATATCAGCTCCGAACCACAAGTTTTAGGTTGTGATTAGGATGGAATGAGGACACTCATGGTTGAACAACTAGTCGGAGTAGCATGGGGCGATAAGGATTGGAACCATTGCAATCCGTGACCAGTGACGTCTGTCCCCATGCTTCTCATTATCTTTTGTTTTGATACGAAATGTACAAAGCTGAGCAACGAATCAGTGCCATAGAAAAAACAACCCAGTCAATTTACATGCAACAATGGAAATGATAGGGGAAACCCCATTGAAACTAGGAGAAATTGGCCCATTACCTTTATAAATTTACATTCCTGGCTATTTGACAGGAATAAGCAATCTTTAACCAGGACTTGGAGTTTTCTAAAATAATGTCAACAGTGCGGATTAGTTGGTTCAACATCTAATTCTTAGAATTATGTTTCCATGGACACAAAGAGTTAAGCCACCCTACTGACCTTGCACTGTGGTCATCTCTGTCCTCGTATGTGTTGTCGTTTGTCGTGAGCTCTTCTCTGTTGTCACAGATGGACGGCTGTAATCATTACATCTCACAGATAGGTCCGTGTCTGTAAAAGACATGTGGCAATACACTCTGTGACAGCCGCGCAGGTTGCCCGTGACAGCAGCGCAGGTAATCTGCAAAAGCCACGCAGGTAACCTGCAACAGTCGCGCAGGTTACCTGACAGTCGCGCGGCTTGCCTGTGACAGCCGCGCAGGTTACCTATGACAGCCGCGCAGGTTACCTGTGACAGCCGCGCAGGTCACCGGTGACAGCCGCGCAGGTCACCTGTGACAGCCGCGCATGTCACATGTGACAGCCGCGCAAGTTAGTAGTTGCTAGCGTATTTAGCAAACATGCTCGCTGACAACATTCAGAGTGATTGAATAAAAAAAATTAAAAAAAAGTGACCAGTTTTGAACAAAAATCTATTCCGGTCAAAAGAAGACAGCATTCTGAAGCCAGACGGGTTCGGATATTTCTTGCGGAACTTAGTCACTGAATGAGCGAGTATAGACCACGCTTGAGAGACTCAGAGTGAGCACCGTGTACGCTAAGAGTAACTCTGACTGATTTTGAGGCTAGAGTACATACAGGAAGATCTTTGTGACGAGCAATTGTGTTATAAAGCAGCTTTCACTTCAAAAACGTAGGCGCCACCCCAATAAGCTTGAACTGACCTGACCTCATTCAGCTTCAGATTGGGTTAAAAATTATAGGAACAATTAGAGGTGTGATCTTCACCATTGAGAGATAACTTACCTGGTGAAAGAAGAGAGACAAATACAGATGACCTTCCATGTAGTGTGTTCCCTATTTGGGCCTGGAGACGCACGGTGGTGCTGCCGGTTTTGGTAACATTAAGCTCGCGTAAAGCGTATTCCGGGTTGCTGGCGTACCGTCCCATGCCAATATAAAATGTTTCCCTATCATAGAAGACAGGCACATCGTGAAGGTTCAGATTATAGGGGACACGCTGATCTTTGGGTATCAGCTCGCATGTACACTCTTGGACAGATTGGTTTCTTAGTGGAGCATGAAACACGACCAAGGGTGAAGTTCCGGCTGCATACTCCAAATTATAGCTACCGCAGAGTGAGATAGGCCCTGTAATTAGACAGGATGAACATCAAACTGCAATGTGCCACATCTGGGAAAAACATCTATACACATTGAGGCATTGCGCGAGTTCTGGTTCTGTATAACTCATCATCAACAGGGAGAGCTCGGCCAATCTTACACATGGAGAAGCATAGTTTGGACCACAGGGGACTCAAAAGTTCCCATTTTTCCTGATAGAATACTCACGTGTTTTCACACAGCTGTAATTAATCTTGATACTCTTTGGAAGGTGTCGGTCGCGTAAGTTACACAGTTCAGCCGTAAGATATTCCCTTGTATGAGAGTCACCTCGACAGGTTTCTTGCTGGGCACAGAATTTATTCAGTACGATGATGTTTCTGCATGTGTTCATCTTGCCACTAAAGTAGGCTGCCTGAGCGGCATCTAACATTGGTTCACAATATGTGGAATTAGGCTGGCAAGACCAATTTCGGTCATCCATATAGTCTATACTATTTATTTGTATTTTGGTGTCATCCAGGCATCGTAGATCCAAATCCTCGACCGAAACCTTGGGCGGCTGATCCGTATTGAAAAATGCATAGGAGGTCTTGCTGAGGGCTAAAACTGAAGTCCAAAGACAAGAGTTAGGGCAAGATATTAATACATAATCGGATCAATCAACTGGGCTGGAGTTTAGTTAGTTTTACTCAGCAGAGAATCGGGACTGCCAGATTGGTATTAAATAAATCATCAATGAAATACTTACCAGTGGATTTCAACCATATAACCAGGAAGGCAAGACACGCCTGGTATTTGTAGTCCATGTTCTCCCATTCAGATTCTAAATACTACAATGTAAGGGAACTCCAGGCTATCAGTCCTTAGCTTTAAATACTAATTTGGCTTGCAGTATTTGCTTGTCATGACAGATCTGACAACATCAAGCAGTCAGCTAAAAGCTTTTGCTATTACTAGCAAAAGATACCTGGATAACTTAGTAGACGAACACATGCCTGAGCTAGGAGTAGGACAAGGGGCATGCTTAATTAATTATGTCTGTATCGGTGTCTGGAGTGAACGCATCTACCTGCGCTTGTTAATGAATAATGGACTATACGTCTATAGGCTACATAATAATTTGATCCGCCTATTACTGAGTGACTGGCCTGCCTCAGTAGCCAGTTACTTCCTCGACTGCTACCCGTGTAACGGTAAGTCTAAGTGTAAGTAGCGTATGAAGTTACCAGTTAGTGTTACTAGTTAGTGAGGGTGATGATAGTACTGACTGACTGAGTCAGTAACAGTGTTACTGACTCACTCTCAGTCAGTCAGTACTAACACTGACTGATCCACTGACTGACCTGCCAAATCCTGATCACTCACCCGAATGATTTGAAAACATGAGAATTTTGTGGAATAGTTTACTTTTCAGTTTCAACGTTCAGACTCAGAGGTATCTCAAACCAATTAAAATATTGACACCCCAACCCACCAGCTTCCCCACTCAACAAGACATAGCAACTTCCCGGGGCCTTTAATAAGCTGTTCTATAGCCCTCATATCAACGCCCTTGATTGGTCCGTTTTCCAGGAACTGGCGCTGATGTTAGGTGACTTAGCTCTTTAGCGTCTGGCGGGTCGTGGCAAGGCAAGTAGTGTAGGCAACTTCTCAATCCCCTACCGCGTGCCAACGGACCAAATCACCTTGCTACATCCTAGACAAAAGACTAAGGCCATGCATCTCTCTGACAGAGACTTGTAGCTATCTCTGTTGATATTGATAGAAATACTAGTCCACATGTTAGCCGCAGAATAAAATATCAATATACATCTAATTATTCATGTGCCATTAGTCTACACAAATACATACGACTAGCTGTGTTAGCTGTGGTCACTTCGCCTTGGAACCCTAAAGGCTCGCTATCTGCTCAGAGAAGCATAAGAAGGCAAGGTGATTCAGTCCGATACTGCTCTGTGAAAAGTGGTTTTTGCATCTGGGCAATGAGCACAAGCAGGTGAAATTTGAAATCATTGGATTAGACCATCCGCACCCACACAACACCACCCCCCAAATCCTCGCCCTGGTCCCTCCCCCGCTTGTGTACATGTAGCTGCTAGCACTCCTGACTGCATATCTCCTGGTAGTACTGAATCGCCTGTGTACCCTGGTATAGTTGACGGTATATAATAATTATAGGTATATAAAGTTACCTATGTATCCAGTCACTGCTAAACATCAGTATGAGAACCTCCAGGTGTGTATGATACGGAGTAGATATTTCCTTATGATCATTCACCAGTCATGGCTAAGTTATGGCTAGCCGCGTGGTTTTGGAGCTTCCTCATACAGAATGCAGAACCTTATGGGAAGATGGCTGATATGGCAAAGGATATTGGCACTAGCATTCGGGAGCTGAGGTAAACATAAAACTATTTATCGCAGAAGAGCGTTTTTCCGCTTCACGCTCTGTTGCGGTAAAAGCTTAATTTTGAGTTAGATAGTTGTTTTTTGTTCACCAGTGATAGTTCAGCAAAGACCACCATGAACAAGTCAGTACCCTCACTATAGGTTGAGGGTCAGTCAACCAAATAAGTCATTTTACGTATCACCCGCCGAAATTCAGCTACTCTTTTCGGAAGTCTTCTCTTGGCCCTAGCTGCTCTACTGGTTGGGAGTGACAAAACAACCCCGGCAGGAGACTTACCCGGCAGTGAGACTTACCCGGCAGTGAGACTTACCCGGCAGTGAGACTTACCCAGCTATCCTGGCTCCCATAACCCGCTTGAAATACCATCAACAGATCCTTGAGTAGAAGGGTGAGGCAACGGCTTGGTGGATAGTGCACTGAGAGGGCTTGGTGGATAGTGCACTGAGAGGGCTTGGTGGATAGTGCACTGAGAGGGCTTGGTGGATAATGCACTGAGAGTAATGACGGCTTGGTGGATAGTGCACTGAGAGTAATGACGGCTTGGTGGATAGTGCACTGAGAGTAATGACGGCTTGGTGGATAGTGCACTGAGAGT
>Ga0224501_10004812_pt1 | contig 10655 bp, 7 predicted proteins | sample SF_Oct11_sed_USG_4_FD_169105 | JGI IMG/M metagenome (GOLD analysis project Ga0224501, IMG submission 169105) | Sediment microbial communities from San Francisco Bay, California, United States - SF_Oct11_sed_USGS_8_1 | ecosystem: Environmental > Aquatic > Marine > Sediment | place: USA...
ATGTATATATACACACATATATATATATATATATATATATATCCCAACATACTTGAGAGCGTAGATTTCTCCATTTCAGCGTTTGGCTGTCTCTCAAAGACAACTTCTACATTATCCAGAACAACAAGGCCGCTCTCATCCAAGACAAAGTGTGCCTTAATTCCCTTTGACTCTGTGAAGTTATCCACCTGCTTGGCAATCTCGGCACCCACACCCTTCACAGCTACATTAGTAAGATTCAGCGGACCAAACATCCTACAAAGGGTTGTGTGCAATGAGAACATGACTCTTACAATCGCCCAATCAACAATTGGAAAACCCCAGCCAATGATCCTCCCCACATTGACAATCATTCTTTGTATGCACCTTCCGGAAGAGGGTTAACTCCGATTGAATAGTTGACTTACTCCAGTTCAGTTGGCGTGAGGAAGCTGAGATCACCATAGTTGACACTGAACTCAAAATCATCTGTGTGCTTGTTAAATGTCATGACCTTCTTTTGGGGGAAAGGATTCTGTTTGCTGAACAGAGTTCGGCTGACAACTTTAGTAGATTCCACACCTTCATCATCAACTCTGGTTCTTTCGAACTCCACCTGGCAATACGGGGGAGCCTTATATTACCACTAGGAGACTGCTAAGGCTTTAGCTCACCAAGATCCGAATCCATCACACAATGGCCTCAGAGTCAACATGCCCCCGATAGAGACAAGGAACACGACAAATCTTACCACGTCAATCGGTGTCCAGTGCACCGCATATATCTATGAAAATGAGTAGACACACTTACAGTAAGACAGGGTCTGGCCATGGTTCAAATGAAACTACACCCGGACCTTCAAATTAGAAAATAGTGTGTTCACTGTCCAGCACATTTCCCGCAGAAGTTGTTAGTAGGTACAGAGTTACGTTACCACCTACCTTGAGTTCGGCCTTAGCACCAAGCCTCTGAGAGGAAACCTGATCATCATCAAAAAGTATGACGGTTGGTGTGTTACATACATGAATGGCACCCGGGTACAAACAGAACGTGCCTGCTAATAAACCTACTGGGTGTGACTTCCTCCTCACCTGAATGGGATAGATGTTGGCGTCTTTCACGGCAAACGTCTTCACTTTGAATCCGGTGCTGAGGTATGCTGCCTGATAGACGGCACCCAACGCAGCTGACTCATCCGTGTTGATACTCTTACCAAGCTCGTCCCTGCCTATAACCTTCATAAGCTTCGCCTGTACTTTGGGTATGCGGGTTCCTCCTCCCATCAGTATAGCCTCATTTATCTCCCCCTGTAATCGATAAACTATAGGTGATATATCGGATATGGGGTCAGAGTAAAATTGGTTTAAGACACCATAGTGTTATTTTATACATGGAACACACATATATAGTCAAAGTAATTGAAATCTTTGTTCATACTTTAGTCTGCCCAGTCATCATCCAACAAAAACCAAAGTCTCAATGTCAGCAATACAAAACTCGTAGAAGAGACACAGTATATTTGGGCATCAAGTTCACACAAGAGGTTAGAATGAATGAATGAATAATCAGCGTAGGGTTGTACTTGGTGATTATTTGCCAGATTTATATCATACTGACCATGGTAAGTTCGGAGTTTTTCAAGGCATCCTGAACAGGTTTGGCAATTCTCTCAAATAGATCAGCACACAAGTTCTCAAACTCATCGCGTTTCACTTGGATCTTGAAGTCCTCATCGTCCATAAGATTCTCTATCTGCAGTTGGGAAAGAAGTAAGGAATACTGCTCATTGTACCAACGTTATACAAAGAAATGAGCAATCTGAAGTCAATGCGTTGATAAAACAGACTGATGACATTGTGCACACCTGCGCGTAAGCTTCCGAGTTAGCGCTGAGAATCTTTTTCACCCTCTCCGCCTCCTTTAGCAACTTGGCCATCGCTCTCTTGTTCGTATACAAGTCATTGCTGGTCTTCTTGGTGGCAGAGAATTTCTTGGCAAGATCATCCCTCAGTCTCAATGTCATCTCTAGAGAACCAAGGGTGCGATCGAACCCGACAGCCTTAACAGACACCTGGGGATTCGTCTCAACAATTGTTCCCACTTTCATCTTCACCACCTGATAGCTAACAACGGCTGCGGTTGTTGAAGTGGATCCCATGTCGAAAAAGAGGTAGTTTTGAGCAGTGCTGTTAAATTCCTTTCTTCTAAAGATACCATAGTTGAGGGCAACTACAAAGATTAAATCTGTAGTAAAGGTTTATAGAGGAAAAAACGAATTTAAAAGCTAACCAGCTAAGTGCATGGATACATGAAAATTGACCAACATTACAAGTTTAGGTTTCCAGTCAATCACTCAACAATAGCTCAACTTTGCAAACTATTTCAAGGCTGGATAAAGGATGGCCCGATGACAGGAAGATGTCAACTATGAGTTCGCAACAGTGCCCAGGGAACAGAATAGCACACCATGTGTATACAGCACCTACCCGCAGCGTGCGAATTCATGAGTTGAAGCACCTTCAGCCCGCTGATCTCTGCAGCTCTCTTTAGTGCACGCCTTTCAGCCTGGTTATAATAACTGGGACAAATGATGACTGCGTCGCTAATTTTCTGCTCCGCAAACACCTCTGCATACTGTTTCGCTGATTCTATAATCATCCCTAACAATTCCTCCACAGAGTATTTGGTACCGCTGCAAACAGTGGACGCAAAACATTACTAAAGCGTCAGCTTGGCAAAGCCTGAGTATGTAATATTATAGGACCTGAAAGACCAGAACTAAGAACTTTTCTACGTTTACAGCATAAATTACACAAATAAGTGTACAAACAGGTTTGAGATAGTCAAACTAAAGTAGGTCAGGAAGCAGAGCGAACGAACTTGGCCTATGCCATTTGATTTTATTCAGTCGGAACCTTCTCAGGGTAGCAAGCTGAGCTGTGTTGCGATGAGCGCGCACACAATTTTGAAGGTTATGTCTTCAGCAGTTGGACTAGGCTCGTGTCTAACATTGATAAGGCACAATTCCCACTACTCACTCAGGATGCTCAAAGTTGATTGTAGCTCTGTCGGTGTCATCTTCTAGCTTATAGTATGGGAATCGTGACTGGAATGTCTTGACTATTGGGTTGCTGGTATTCTTGGCCAACAGATCCCGAACAAACTGGTAGGAATAATGAGGATACCGAATGGCCTAAAAAAGAGATCATACTTCCAAAAGTGTGGAGGCTAGTAGAAAAGGAAAAGGGGCTCCAAGCCAACTTGGGCAATTTGAGAATTATTGTTGTGAATGCGCAAAATGCAGCTGGGGGGCAGGTTTATGTATGCCATGCTGGGATAATAGATCATTAGACCCAGTCATATAATTGTGACGCGTGTGCGCCCTAAGGCCTCAAAGCTTGCTCTGTCAAACTATTCGCCTTGTGCGCCAGGTAGACCTCTATGCATTGGATGACTTACCGCATTGTGACCAGGATTTCCGAACTCTCTATCGCCATTTTCTCTTAGAGAAACCAGAGTCTGCGTTTTTCTCGCAGAATCTCTATAAAAAAAACACAATATTTTTATGAATCAGCGAATATTTGTAGCAAGTGTACCAGTTGCTGAAGTTAAAGAGTTTCAGACAGTTTCCTAACTGAGCACTACACCACCCTTATTTAGAACTAAAATCTAACAGGTTAATGCCATACTTACACATTAAGCACTATCTCCATAGGGACACCAGGTTTGACAATTCCAATCTTCATAAATTCATTTCCGAGATCAATAGACATTACAGCTAGCGAGTCTGTGGAATATGCACATAATAAACCGTGTAACAAACCTCATCTTGCCCAAACTCACAGAATGCAATAAACACAGTATGCAAGGGGAAGTTTTTACGTTATGACTCAGATTAGTCAGAGGCATGACATCACATTAAATTACAAAAGCTCCTGAGTGTGACATCACAAAAATGGAGATATACAATTGTGATGTCATCCCATAGCAGAAAGCTAAGTTGCGGTCAAGCATTTCATAAAAACTTCATGGTGAACCGTTGTTTCGTGTCAGGGTGAGGCAATCCTATATATAAGTAATAGCAAATTGCGCACAATGGGGCTTCTTAGTGGTGTGCACTGGGGATAACACATCCCCACACTACACATTCACGTACCAACTAGTGTGACCATTGCCAACAGCAGCAGAGTACTCCGTACTAGGCGAGAGAACGCCATCTCCACAGTCCACACGGCTAACAATTTTTCTCCAATTGTACGCTCGGTAGGAATCTGGAATTATTTGTCAAATTGCAACTATTGACGCGAGTATACTTAGCACATTCTTTTAAGAGAACACAATTTTCATATGTGTAGTGGTTAAGTTTCATGGACTTCATGGGTTTCAATTTGGTTGTCAACCATGCGTCGATCACACAAGTTACACTCACTGAGTCAGTCAGTGCCGCAGCTCAAATGACTGAGTGCCAGTTTGACACTGACGGCATTATTTTCCTTCTGTCTAGTGATACAGACTACAACCTGTGAATGTCGCCTTAGTTTTTGTGACTGATCACACTGTGAGTCAGTGTGACTGTGAATAAATCATGATAATCTAAGTAGTCTCACTCTCAGTCACTCTTGTTCTGGATGTAACTAATCGACTAATGAATGAATGATAAGATAAATGAATTAAGTAACGTACTGAGCATCTAGACTAGAGTAGACTATGATTGATTGACATAGATAGAATCGATAGAGTTGATAGCCTGATGCGACAGTCAGTGAGTGAATAAATAACTTCAATAAGGAATAATTATTCAATTAACTTAAAAGTTAATTGAATTTGAATGATTGATGATTGGATTGATGATTGATCATAACAATTACAAACATTTGATTTGATGATTGAATGACTCAGTAACTTAAGTAACACTAACTGGTAAGCCATAAACCAAGGAGACTCAGTAGAGTAGCCAGTCACTTTCAGTTTGACCATGACTTATTCACTCAACCGTGCAACCATACTCATAATCACACTCAGACTCACAGTCAGAGTCACTGTCAGTGAAGGATGTACGACTCACGACTACGACTACGAGTCAATCACTTACTGACTGACTCAGTCAATCATTTACTAAATCAATCCAATGGCTCCACCATAGTCACACACTGACCACTCCGGTGATAGTGAGAGTTACACTCACTTACTTACAGGTGACTTACACTTAGTAGTTAGTTAGTCTAGTCTAAATCTAATCACTAGTCTATTGTAAATAAATAATTGTGACTGCCTAGTAACAATTGCATTAGTAACATTCACTTTGCAGCACCCACACCACAGCGTCACAGTCAGAAGCTCCAGTAGCCAATGATCAATCACAATTCAGTCACACTCACTCAGCGGTCGGTGAGGACTGACTGACTCACTCTCGGCCTCAGTCAGTGACTGAGTCAGTGAGTGAGTCACTCACTGTCCGTGTCACTGTCAGTCAGTGTCACAGTCACACTCACTCACAGTGTGTCAGACTCAGCGACCAGGGAGTGAGTGGGTCAGTCTCAGTGTCTTACTCTTAGTCTTACCGTAAGAGTCTTAGAGTGTCAGTCTTAGTCAGGTAGTCGTTAGTGTTACTTAGTTAGTTAGTAAGTTAGTCTTACTCTAGTCTTAGTCTTAGCATCACCGAGACCAACGAGCTCAAACTCATATTCTAGTTTAGTATTACCTGCCGAAGCCAGGAGTTTATAGTAAAGGTAAAGGTAAAGGTGAAGGGCAAAGTATCCCGTGAGCTCAGCGGTTTGTCTGAATCTAGCCAGCCACTCCAAGTCTTTCTCAATCAATGGGAAAAATCTTCATCAGCTGTTCTTTCTCTTCTGTCAAACCATAATGTGGCGAATACTGATTGGCCAATCAATGCTCACAAAAGCACGTGTATTTCCGCTCTGCGTACACGTGTACTCGGCGCAACGCCGACTATCGATGGGAAGACAATTTCCCAGTGGCAAGCTAGCGTCCTGGCTTCACGGCAACACTGGCTTGGTAACTTTGCTCAGTAACATAAAAGCTATTTCAATGTTTGTACCTGCAAGTTGTATGGTGACTAGATAGGACTGCAACATATGCTTATAGACTAGTTATACAATTTGGTAATATTCTGACTTCCAAACAAATTCTCATCAAATGATGTTGCACCCAAAACAAATCCGCAAATTAACTATTCGCAAATTACATGTAGCTATAGTATACCGCATCATCAATATAGGGTTCCTGAAATCCAGACTATATAATTCCACAGGCATTTATTTTCATCATGAAATAGATAACTTAAATACCTTCGTTTAGAAATAAAAGACAACTACTGGTATGGTTATGACCGTGTGAACAGAAACACAGCAGTATCACAGTGAGGAATAATACGATTGTGTTATCACAGTGAGGGACGGAATAATACGATTGTGTTACAGGAAATAAGAACACAAAAATGATGATAATCATCAATGGAAAGACTGGCACTAAACACAATACAAAAAAGTGTTTGTTTATAACATTGTCATCATATCAAGGGGCTGGTTGTGATTCTGTAGATATCGCAGCAGCCAACCAGTTGTAGAGCTTGCCAGATGAGATGATGTGACCGTAGGCTGGATTGAAAAGTCTCTCCATTGACTTGATGTTCCCTCTAGTCATTTCAAATGGAATCTGTAAAAAATCTTGTATTCACTATGGTGATTATTTAGTGATTCGGGAAGGGGGCTGGTCAAAGACAAAGTAACTTTTTAGTATGCTGGCTCCTAATAACATACAGCTTTGCAAAACCTAAATAGCTGAACACTGGCATTTAACCTTGGTTAGGAACCTGCAATGTGAGGTGTGGCTTTGGGTTGAGGAGATATGTCCACTCACCTTGGCCTCCTCTCCGGGCTCCACCACCATAGACATCATCGTACTCTCCCTTTTAAGCTCGGGTTGGGATGGCTGAGATTTAGCAGGAGTTGGCGGCTTTGGATCCGTTGGGCCCATACCTCCTTCATCAGTTGCCGGGGCTGTTGGAGTTTCAGACTGGAGTACTGGGGGTGGCCATTCCTGACCAAACAGCTTATAACAGTCTGTCATGCAACGTCTAAGCAGCGCCTGTAAAAATATGATGTCATTAATTGTTCGTTAATTAATTTAGAAGGACACATATACAGTTATCCCCCTCCACCCTTCTCCGGAGCTAGGATCCTCAAGCCAGTCTGAGTAAGGGGAGGCTCTCTTTCTGGCTGCCGACGGCAGAACACCAGAAGCTAATTATAAAAACCAGATGAAAATCTGAGTGGCTTAGAGTTATCTCTATGCTTCAAGTCCAGCCTGGTGTAACAATAAATCTAATCTGGGTCACTACCAAAAAACTGGAAAAGTTCATAGCAACACACGTTCAATGTTGATGCATTGTGCCTGACTGACCGTGAATCTGAATGATTCCCGAGACTATACAAGGAACTTCTCTTTTGGGTTACAGATTCGCCGGACCACATACGCCTGTCTGATCCCGGTATAAGCTTCATTTAAAAAAATGATTTAGCGGATGTGAACATCTGCAGATTTACCAAACCATGTCACACACTAGCAGTTATGCATAGAAAAGCGCAAGAAAGCACAACCTAGGGGACAGGACAGGGAGAGAGTAGTTGGAGTTATTCAATATACCTCTATCGCTTCATCCTTTTTTAGTTTTGGTGAAGCGACTTTAGAACGCAATGCTGTCTTTGCTTTTCCCTTAGAACCAGATGAAGTGGCCGACGATGGCACGTTTGCTCTTTTTGTTCCGGAAAGACCAGTGTCAACCAGTGCAATCTCTGCCTTTTGAAGCATATCCAATAGCCTGCGATCAAATAACACAATAGATTCTAAATGGTGTCACAGAAATAATCCTTGTCGCAGACACTATCCCAGGTGTGGCCAGTCTTTTCAACAATGAGCTACAGTTCCGGGAGGCCACCATGTGGGAGCCATTCTTCCAAAATCCGGTTGGATTTTCATAGCTTGAGCAGTTACGTAGATGTAAGCGGATAGGTCAGAAAAATCCCAAAATAATATCATTTCCATGTAAATAATGTGAGCTTGTCATGCATATTTTTGTCTGGAGACAAAGGGTAGATTGTTGAGCGCACTAAGAATCGGCTATTTTGACCCAATAGTCTGCCCCTGAGTCGTAGGTTGGACACACATACATTAGAGTGTCCGCCATCATTTTTCCAGAGCAATCACCTGACCTGTTTGGCAGTAGAGTTAATAAACATGGGATTGAACCGAACCGGGTACACCAACGATGTAAAAAATAGTTGTTAGATATGAATTATAAACATGTAGTTGGTACCAGTTGGTTTATAAGCAAAAGCCTGGTATGAGGCCGATTAATACCTACCCAAAGAAGCTACAATAGACATGTTCCTTTAGAGTTAGCTATTTATAATGTTTTGATACCCCAGACATTGGACACAGGGAGCGATCACCATGTTCAATGCCCCCCCCTCTGATTCAAATCCTTATAAAACAACCACACACATTCAATTATAATTGCCCTTTGCCAATGATATATACATGGTAGGGGGTATTGGCTATATAGGGACTCTGTTTCTGGCGCCTGTTTTTGTTTTACTATTCACTTTTGATACTATATAACCAAGAAAATTTGCCGTTCGGATCAGAGGTGGTTTGGTTAATTCACTCACCTTTCATGCAGGTCATTTATAGTAGAAGCATTCACCTCAACCTTGCCAGCATAAGATCGGGTGATCTTCTTGTTATCTCTATCCTTCTTGCCAACAGCGTAGAGGAGAATGAGAGCTCTGCAAAAATGTTGTGCGCAGTGACCGATCTCCTGACCAATCAAAATTTCAGTTCCTATAGTGTAACCACGCGATAATGACAAGACAGTACTCAGTGGCTTTTATCATAATTATTGAGTTTTAGCTACAAACAGCTAATCTTACATTGTTTTGTACTCGCGACCATAAGGAGATGGAGCAGAACTCTACGCTTGTGGCTAATAATGAGACAAAACCAATGCTAGGAGCCCGTTAACTTGGGTTGTGAAATCACAATCAGTATCGTGTGAACTATTTGAATGTGAAGGTTGTACCCTAGCCAATGTATGGGGAAGTGGCTGTTAGAGGGTCAACCTCTGGTCTATTTTTATCAGCCATTGTCGTCGGTGGCTGGACTTCGACCTTCCTCCTCACTGTCCACAGGTTGTGTGGTGTCATTGAGGGGAGATTGAGCTATCTTCTGCCACACTGGCTCAGGACGGGATGGCAGAGTGTGATCAGCCAGGGAAAAATCCCTTGGAATACTCCGGTTTGGCTGGGAATTGAACCCGGACCATAGGGAGGACAGACGGTGAGCTATCCCACTGAGCCATCATGACTGATTTAATGGCCTATTTCAGAGGCCTTAATAATTACTTACGAGCAGTCGTTGCTTGTAGGTTGGAGTGATGGTGAGTACCATTGTAAGATGAGTTCCTGGTCAACCGGTCCAGGCCCCACTTGAGCTGGTATCTTAGGTGCCATAGTTACAGATGCTTTTCTCTCTATAGGTACTGGAGTGGAGTCAGTAAGCTCCTCATTCTCCACTTTGATAGTTACCTATGATATGATACGGTGATAGTTACCTATGATATGATACGGTGATAGTTACCTATGATATGATACGGTGATAGTTTCAATTTAGCATAGACGTTCAGATTTCTCTTGCATGACTTCTTCATTGTTATGATGAAGCTGCCGCCGCCGCTGCCGCATTATATACACACAGTTATGATGAAGCTGCCGCATTATATACACAGTTATAATGAAGCTGCCGCTGCCGCCGCTGCCGCATTATATACACAGTTATGATGAAGCTGCCGCATTATATACACAGCTATGATGAAGCTGCCGCTGCCGCATTATATACACAGCTATGATGAAGCTGCCGCTGCCGCCGCCACTGCCGCATTATATACACAGTTATGATGAAGCTGCCGCATTATATACACAGTTATGATGAAGCTGCCGCATTATATACACAGTTATGATGAAGCTGCCGCTGCCGCATTATATACACAGTTATGATGAAGCTGCCGCATTATATACACAGTTATTCATCATTTATATTGTTGCATGGAGCACCACAAGCGCACCAGTGTTAATGGTCCACTTTAGAGTGAGCTTGCTTTTTGCTTAGAGCTAGGAATAATGTTAGGAGCTCACACTCACAGTGAGAATTTGCTGTGATCGGGATTCGAATCCATGTTTTTACAGCTGAGACCTCAGTGCTCTACTACTGACCTATGCCGTTAACTGCTCAGATATAAGTATAATATATAATATATAACCGGGTTGCTTATTAGATATAAGCACTCCTGCACTATTATTAGATATAAGCACTACTGCACTATTATTAGATACAAGCACTCCTGCACTATTATTTGATATAAGCACTCCTGCACTATTATTAGATATAAGCACTACTGCACTATTATTAGATATAAGCGCTACTGCACTATTATTAGATATAAGCACTACTGCACTATTATTAGATATAAGCACTACTGCACTATTATTAGATATAAGCACTACTGCACTATTATTAGATATAAGCACTCCTGCACTATTATTAGATATAAGCACTCCTGCACTATTATTAGATATAAGCACTCCTGCACTATTATTTGA
>Ga0224501_10004813_pt1 | contig 10655 bp, 4 predicted proteins | sample SF_Oct11_sed_USG_4_FD_169105 | JGI IMG/M metagenome (GOLD analysis project Ga0224501, IMG submission 169105) | Sediment microbial communities from San Francisco Bay, California, United States - SF_Oct11_sed_USGS_8_1 | ecosystem: Environmental > Aquatic > Marine > Sediment | place: USA...
TTGAGTGCCTGGCCATTGACTAGTCATCAAACTTGCGATATTATAAGTCATATAAATGGCCGATTAAACTCCGCCTTTTTAAAAGCGTTTTTCAAATGGTGCCGCTTTTGCCATCTTTAGCACGGATTTAAGGACACTTCTGCCATGTCTATTGCACTGTAATTTGACTAAGGCAGGTTTGAAGACATGCTGATTCTGATCAGCCAACAAAGTATTGCCTCGTCATCCAACCTTTAAGCCTTTAAATTTGTGACATACCCTCTCAAGTAGATTTGGGCATAGCTTTGACTTGGCGGTCGGTGTCTCCTGTCTCTCCGAAATAGAGGGATCACTGGCCACGCTGCCGACGGGTTTAGCGACCTGCCTCAGTTTCTCGGCAGCCGCAGTAGCAGCTGCCACCTTTTCCAGAACTTTCTCCACCTATCAAAACCAAGTTATACATGTAGAGATAAGTGAGAACATTACATTGTGTCTATAAACAAGGGTTACCGAGGGTAACATACAGCTATTCCAATCAGCTCGAATTAATGGTTAGGGATAGCTTGATAGCTCAGTGGTAAGGTACTGGGCTTGCAACCATTGGAACCTGGGGTCGAATCTAAGTCACAATGGGATCCTGTTTTAAGTACAAGCTCCTCACATTAATCCTACCCACAGAATCTGATACAGTCAGTCCCTATCGTCAATCATCTATCCTGTAACACCTAGAGCCCGTAAGAGTCAATTCGATTATACAGAAATTTACAGCACCAAATGCTGACAAAGACATACCTCAGATGGGACTTTTCCTCGGGCCATTTCAAGGACATCCTGAGCTGTAGTGAGCTCCTTACTGCCTTCGGGGGGTTTAGGTAACTCGGCCGGCTCCACATCTGGCACAGAGTCGAGTAGAAACTCTGGATGCCATCGTTTTACCTTCTCCGGGTCTACCCTAACAGGTGGTGTTAACAACTCACAAAATTTCTACAAAATGACTAACGTGTTTCATCAAGCATGCAATGACAATAAAGCCCATGATCATAACCAGATGAAATTGTTGTATTAATATAAAATAACACACTTCCAAATGCTCCCGCTGTTTACCTCATGACCTGATTGGAGAGCTTGCCAGTAAGACGAGAGGCACCACGTGCAGCCAGGGCTATTTAATCTTGTAGCAAGGCATACTACAATGCATCACCGTGCAAGGCCTTATGAGGGCGGCTGCACTTGAAATAAGCGGACCCCAGAAACCTTATAAGTTTACAAGTGGTTGAAACAGACACTGATCCTCCTTACAGTGTACATACAATCCACACAACAGACCGTTTTGATGAGGCTTTGAGTCTGCCGCATACACAAGGATAAAATACAGGGAAAACGCAATAAAATACTGAAAAAACCCAATAAATTTCAGTAGCGATAGAATGTAAAGTAATTTAACATGTATCCCCTACAGATACACTCATGTACGCAATAACTAATATCACTGACTTACCCGATGGTGCTCTCGGACAATGTCAAAGAGTCTATTTCGAAAGATGTTTTTACGATTGACAACTTCATTACTACTAAACACTGGCAGACCATCTTTTCTCAGCGCTATATCTCTAGAGCTGTTCTCATCAACTGAAAACAGAAATGTTTTATAGCTAATCTGACCAGTGTGGTTCTTTTATTAAAGTGTAAGTGAACTGTAAGACATGGTCTCGCAATGTACCCTTGACCAATTCGTGCCATTTGGCCGGTGAGCCGAAAGGTTCACGTGTTGAATGCCTATCTCCGGGTTAGCACCACTGAGTTTGGCATGTGATATTGGTCTAAACGATCTGATACTAAAAGAACCACAATTCGAAAACATTGGGAAGCGGATAAGTCACCTTTGAACTACAGGAACTCATTTGTTTGACCACCAGCAGCAAAAAAGCCACCGCGTTTTCAACTTTCCCGACTATAGTTTGACTAAATATGCAGTGTCGTTACAGCCACGAGTTATCGAACGACTGACTTGATATGATTATATTGAACAGGCAACCGTCAATCCCAGGGTCAAGCAAACTGATTTAATTAACAATTAACAAATGGACGCAAAATATGCAGAAATCGCTACAATTATATTATGAGTTGCCTTTCCTTTATGTCAAAGGGCAAACAACTCCCAATTTAGTGTGCAACATGTTTAGGAAGTTGTCCGACTTTTATAAATCCATATAATGCATATCAACTGCATAATGCACTTACCCGCCAGATTGGCCTCTACCGTCATAACATGTTTGTTATACTTTCTTCCGCCCACGTTCACTCCTTTTTCCTGCCTGATAGTGTACGACTCCGGGTAAACAGTCTTAATCTGACCCAAATGATGAGGGTCAAAGTTCCTACAATAAAATCTCGTCAGTTTGATTGAAGGCTGATTGAACCTAGACCAAGCATATGGGAGAACCACAAGTGCCCTATATGGAAAATTATGTGGGTAGGGAAACTACTACAAGACTAGAAGTCTAGCTGACACTACACCGGAACTTCTCTGCCTTAGTTTGATGAAGTGGGTCATAATGTTTTTATCCCCATTGCATAATTTACTCCCGAGCTGTCTAGATACTCCAGGCGGTCGAACGAATTTTTGTTAGAGCAGAAATGTTCGGGCAGTATGGCGCGTTGACATTGCGTTGGAATAGCAGTAGGACAATGTGCAATGGACATTAGGCTGCCCAAAAATGCATGATGTATGAACACCTAGCACATAAATGAAATATGAGTGGGTGACTGGGAAGGAGGTCATGCTTGTCATAATCTCGACTCACTTTCTAAGCATTTCCTGGACGGTGTTTTTCAGCTTATCGAATGTGCACGTCTCCAGGCGATTGTGCATGATGCTGACGATTGTTTCTGTTCCCCTGAACATATTCTCCAGTAACCTGTACTTGAATGGGAGTTTCAGGGTAGAAGCTATCGGTGTGGCCAGGTCTTTGTATTTTATGTAAGCCGGTTCCACTGACTTCTCCTTGCTATAATCCGATCAGTTCAAGCATAAGTAACATCCACACTCCAACAAAAACAATAAGTTTTGTATTAAAATGATAGGAAATAAGGCAACCCCAATAATTTTATAAAAACCCAGAATCTCTTGGTAGTATTCAACATGTGGTGAGACTGATATTACATGAAGGAAGTTTGAATATAAAAAACAGGGTGTCGCTTCCAATCTTGCACTCTGTGTTCAGCATATTATTTATCAACTCACCTGCTAAACTGTTTTACTGCAGTATTGCCTGTACCTTCTGACTGTTTTACAGCAGCATTGGCTGTACCTTCTGTTTTCTTGCGCGTATCCCGGGTTTTTTTTAATTCCTTTGTAGCATCAGTGACTTTCTGTAGACATGCCTATAAAAACAGCCTCATTTTCACAGTGTATGTCATTAGGTGGGCCATTTACAAATAGGAAGGCTTTACAAATTGATAGAATTGATTTAGACTTGCCAGGAAATAGATAGCCCGACCCTATTTTAGGACCGTGCAGCCATAATTTTAGCTTGGAATCTAAGTGATGACTTGCCCACTAAACCAGATATTGATCAATTCGCTGGAAGACTACAATGGCCGATACCATTACCAAACCAGGAGGAGTTTGGCACATTGAAGAACAGAGAATGGTTTCTGACAGCCCATCAACCCACCATCCGGTTGGGATTAAAACGTCTTCATACCTTGAGTTCAGACAACTTGCCACATTTGGCTAGCAGCTGTTTTACGTCTGCCTTAGACCCGGTTGCTGATGAGGGTAAATCTTGTTGAGTTAGCCTGGTTCCTGGGTTGTCATTCTCATTTGGTGCCGGCACCCCTTTGGTGCCCTGATTATCACAGCTACTAGACAAGTCATCAATGGCTTCTTTGTTCTAAAATGCAATCATTGTGTTTAGTCACATCATTCGGTCATCAATGAGAACAAAGACCCTTCCACATGAAATGAAATAGATTAGCCTATGTTTAAAAGTTTACCTCCATAGACGAGCCTGGTAGCACATTGTTTTCCGGCATGGCAAGCTTTTTTCGTGCTGAATTCAACCGTTCAGTGGTAAAAGAACTCGGTGTACATGTAGCTTCGGGTGTGTGATAATTTTCTATAACAATAGTCTTTCTTTTACGCTTTTGGCGTACTCCAGCCTCCCTGCAGTTACTAGATCGTTTTGTTGGGGTTGAGTGCGGACTGCCAGTGTCATCTTTGGATGACATAACATCAATAGCTCCATCCGAGGGAAGTACGGGATCTTTAGTAAAAGTAAATGTTGTGTCTCCTTCTGGCAGCACCAATCCAACTGGGGTTTCCTTAGAGGATAGTATGGATTTTACTTTAGTAAAAGCCTCCAATACAGTTGGTTGTGAGTTGTCCAAAGCTTTTGCAGCGCGTCTTCTCGGGCGTTGAGAAACTGATGCCCTAGTTTTAGCGGATCGGACAGGCTCACTGCTTTCAGGCACAGAAGCGGTGCTGCATTCGGGTTCCTACAAAGAAATCACACACAGTTATATTAAGATAGCATGCGTGTCACTCATGTTGTGTATCAAGGATCAACTTCCGGACTCAAGTTCTTCACTTAGAATTGCAGATGTTCAGTCACAGTTGATTGAAGTTGACGTAATTTACAGTGTTTCATAATCTATGGCATACTTCTGATTTCTTCAGTTGTGGAAGCCAAGTTGTCATGTGCTGGTAGATATGGAGATACACTTGATGAATATATGAGTATGATCATGATTGGAATATAGATTTTCAGTAGTCACGAGTTATTCTCCATAAAATAAAAATGATGCTGATTCATAGCGGTAAAAAGTAAATTCTAAATCACGTCATTGATTGCGCATGACAATGTAAATGTAATGGTCTGATGGAGGGACTCACATTCGTCAACCACAGTCAGACTTGGTGACTAATTGTAGTGGACATCACTATCATATTTAACCAACAACACTCATCCTCGGAGTGAGTGTGACCTTTACTCGTTACTCACTTACTGTGACTGTGAGTGACTTACGTTATTGTTAAGTGTTAGCAGTCACAAGCACAATCACAATGACAATGTTCAGGTTCCAACACTAAAAAACTAGTAAAAGTGTACCAGACTTTAGCTTAGAACTATAACTATAAGTCAGTGTGCCTGTACTAACTGTGGCTGTAACTGTAAAGTAGAGACTGCAGTACAGTAGTGTTACAGTGTTACAGTGTGTGTGCGTGTGTGTGTAACTAACTACTAACTAACTTAAGTCAGTAAGTGTAGCTCTGTCACCGTAAGTCACTAACTAAGTCAAGTGTCAACCAGCAACAGCAACAATCAATTCAACATCACTGCTGTCTACACTACACTCTACACTCAGTCTACAGTAACTTGTACGTCATTCGCATTGACTGAAACTGACTGAGTGACTCACGTCACTGAGTGAAACTGAAAGTCTCTGTGAGCCGAGTAATCAATCAGTACGGGTACCCCATTTACTCATTCACTTTTAGTTTTTTAGTCATTAGTTATTGACTTTGACAGTTTGAGCGGTTAGTCAGTGACTAGGAGTAGGTCTGACTGAGTTACACTTACCGCTAGTAGTTACTAGTTAGTCTACACAGTGCTCAGAGTCAGAGTCAGTAGAGTCTAGTACTACTAAACTAAAACCCAACCGCACATAACAGCATTTCATTGCGACTGTACCTGCTCAATTCTGGACTTAGCTACAAGTTCTGATGATTGTTCGAGTCCTCGTAGTTTCCTGCGTTTAGAATCTTGGCAATCACCCTTTCTTTTTCGAGCTGGAAAAAACTCAGCCAACCTTCCCTGGGACATTATGAAAAATTATGGTGATAAAATTAATGTTTCCCGCCGGTCAGATCACGTGACCACCGACATGACCGGGGAACACAATTCCCTATAAGGCCAACATGCGGGCGGGGTGAACTAGAATTACGCAGTGTATATTGTCAAATAATAATGCTACTAGGGTGATCTGACTCTTATATCTGTGATGGGTTGGAGCGAGGACAGTGGAAGAGCCGGCAGGTAGTCTCACCAGTTTCCCCACAGGAACTACATACATGTAAATGTATACGAGCCGGACAAAAGAGAAGGAGGGCTCGGATTTCAACTTCACTCACAGAAGCATGGCGATTTTATGAACACTGACATCTCATTTGTTCAATCTGTTCCAATTGCCCCTATTCCGAAACCCCCTCACCCCCGTAAAGGTGCTGAGGTATTACAAGGGGAATGACTCTCAGCTTTGCTTGCTGGGTTGACCTTCATCTATAGCACATTTTGATTTTTGCTGAGTCGTTAGACAAACCTTGTGTTCCAATCAGGACACTGCAGAGTTGTAAAATTCACCATTCTGGAACGGAACAAAAATTGGCAATAGGGGCTTTAACGATCAGGCCTATTAAATGGAAGCCATGTAGGAATCCCTTTTTTACTTGTAATTCCAGAAGAATTTTCCTGTTCACGATACGCCACTTTTACCTGAGGGGGGACTTTAGAGCTTGCTCTCTGGTTAACAAGGGTACTTCAACAGAACTCGCAGCGCTTATTGCCACGGCCACCTCTTGGATTCAAGCTCCTAATTCACTGTACCCAGGTCTCTTTAATTCGTGGAATTTATTCATTTAACAATATAGGGTAGATTACATAGAGTAGGTCCAGTTGTGTATCACTGTCACAACACATGAATACATAAGTTTGAGAAATAGGAAAATGTACAAAATGGCGCAATGCGGAAACCATGTCTCCTAACCTTTGGAACAGATTTACCTGACATGAAATCATTCTTTGGAATGACCAGTGGCTGAAACTACTCACTACCATCCTTTGGAATGATTTGCTTGGCATTGTATTACAAAGACCGATACGAAAAAGCTGCACAAATACTCCTGAAAAATGGAGGTACAATGTACTAATTTACTATTGAAAATCCGGTGGTCGTCTTGCTCTTCTGATTTGATCAGGACGGAGACTGCGTCGCACCCGTGGACGTTCCGATTCTGTTCGTCTCAATCGGCTATCAGCCATGACTCTCTCCGGAACTTCATTAATTTCCGTACTAGCTCGTCGATCAGATTCCGAGCGTCGTACTCGAGGACCTGGTTCTGGTTTTGATTCTCTCAGCAGTTCGGCAATAGCGTTATCCAATTCTTGCAGCTGAGACTGATACCGTTCCTGGGCAGATTGTGCAGCGGCCCCCGCAACAGCATTCTCTGCATGCACTGAAATATCACAACGGTGGACAGGTTCATTACAATGGTACTATTGTACTATTCAACTCCATGTAGAAATGCTTGAAACGCACACCGTGCTCTTAAGGTTGAGCGCAAACAGTGTTTTGAGCATACTTCTTTGCTCGCCTGAGACAAAACTCAAAGACTTGTACGCGCGGAACTTAGACCGTTTCGCATGCCTATTCACTAGAAAAAATACCCAAAAGCTATTATGGGAAGACACGCTACTAGAAAGAGCTAACTAGCAGCTTGATTCTAGATAAAAATTGTAAAATATTCAAGGTACAACAGCATCGTACTTGTATAGAATTTTAACGATAATGAAAAAAATTAGACCTGTACCTTGCACAGCGACCGGCTCAGGAGTATGTGGGGACGAAGCGGATAGGGAGTCACTGTAGCTATGCGCCCTCTCTCGTCTTGTGGCAGATCTTGCCTGATACAGCATTTCCTGGGCCTCGCGGTCAGACTGTAGCGAAATCTGTATAGCCAAGTTCAAATCCTCATCTTGCTCTTCTGCAAGTTTGATTTAAAAACTCAAATTACTACGCTGCCAGGGCACGGTTGGGTTGAATTGGATCTGAAAAATTTAAAGGTCTTTTTCAAATGTGGTGAATGTTTTTTAGTGTTTATACTGCAGGCTATTTATTATTCATCCTGTTAAGTTATAAAGTTTGGTTCCTGGTTAATAGGGAAACTTTGTCTGAATGTAAGAGAGGATTCGGTTACTCTGTCAACGTTGGCTTTATAGAATAAAAACCCACGGTTCCCTGTACACGAGTCACCATTATCAAGTGCAATGAGTCAGAACAGGCAATGGTAAAGGTGGAACAGCTACAAGTTAAATCAAGTTAGGCATCAGAACTCTAACTTATTTCTTATTAAAAAGAGTAAAATGTAAAGCAAGAAGCATTGGGCCATGATGATTCAATAGTATCATATTCCAATATTGTAGGAGAACCAGAAGTCAAAAATTGTGACAGTCTTTATTCGCGCCGTCTGCTTCTTGTTCTGATTTCAGCCAACAGATATACATCCAGTTTCTTTTCCTCACTCAGAACGATGACCTTTTCTTTCCATTGGTACAAATTGCAAGACACAATCACAAAACATAATCAATTACCCCTAGAAATTTCACTCACCCACATAAGCTGACTGTGACAACCGTAGAACATGTTCCAGAATGGGATCAGAGTCTGAAGGTGCTACATGTCTCCTGGACAGCTGGTCGCCTTCACCACTTTAAGTAGATAAATAAGAACGGTCAGTAAATGAGCGAAGTGGTGGTTTACTAGATAGCGGCGGGTTTTTAATCAGGGTCCCCCCCCCCGTTATATTCCTGTGTTTAATAACATTAAAACGTTAAATAAAGGCGGTCTACCAAGAGATGACCTTTTCTATGGGACATGCAGATGTAACCCAAAAGTCTTCCAATCAATTAGGGGTCTTTGTTTCAACGACTTGGTCACGCACCACCATGTATTTCACCCTCATCATATTCAGTTCGAAATTTTAAATAAAGGCAGCTCTCCTATAAAGGAACTTTCTCTATGAGGGCACCATGGATCATCTTTGATAAGTAAATGGCTTAGTAATGCTATCCATGATAGAAATGATGAGAGACATAATCACACTCTCAGCAACAAAGCTAGTCCATTTTCTTGAGGATGTGAGCTGTGCTGGCGATTGATGTGGCATACAATCTGAGCTTATTTACCTATCAATATCACTGCTGCTTGTATTAAGAGAATCCATGTCTTGCAGGAGCTGTACGCGTGACCTCTCCAAAGCTTGAATAAGGTCAATCTGTGGATGCTGACCCCCATGGCGAATAGCTACAACAGAGGAATATTGCAATAAACCGGATAGTGAAATCACATGATGAGTGGTACATGCAGACCTCTGTGGACACACTGTTCTTGTTTGACTGTACTATTTCTTCTTTTCATGGTCCTGGATAAAAAAAAAGACCTATGATCTCATCTAAGCTATCCACCCTTTCAGCAAACAACCTATGGGACAGCTTTACCAATTTAGACCAAAGCGTTATCCAGCCTGCACTGGTTAGCTTGGGTTAGAATGTGGCAACTTTTTATTACGCACACCATCCAGTATTACCAGCATTAGCAATATTGTACGATGTCTTCACTGTTATGGAGAAGCTGTCAGGTTAAATACTTACTAGAATGGAGCACCACAAGGGGGTCATTATGAACGCTCCATCTCAAAATGAGGCTTGTTTTTGTTTTAGACTGTGATTAAACGGAGGAACCTGCACTGATAGCAGTAACCTGACATAACCGGGATTCGAACCCGGTTGCAATCCCAGTGCTCTACCACTGAGTTATTCCACTACCTCTAACATATTGGCAATGTGTAACATTGAGCAATAATAATTTCAAGCAAATGTTGGGAAATCATAATAAGTCTATCACTGGTTTATGGGCACTCACCTTTTCTTTTGGACCTAGCGTGATAATCAGATTCTAAGCAGTAGAGGCTGCAGTAGTCATGATGCTGATCCACAGACCCGGAGTGTCTCAGCCTCATTTTGTTGCACCCTTCCGCCTTACAAAAACCTAAAAACCGAAATGAAACATGGCTGAGACGAAACATGGAAGAGACGAAACATGGCTCAGACAAATACTAAAAGGCGGAGTGTGACATCTTGCGAAGTACCCAGTATTGATTTGTGGCCAGAGAGTAGTCTACACTAGGTATTTGACATTACTCCTTGTCGAGTTTATCATTAATAGTGAGCTTGACTTAAAAGGTCAGGCCCCATGTGTCTTGTCGACAATGCGCTTGTGTAGGCCCCAATCTGCTTCCAAACCCAATAAACCTGGCACCAAGATTGGTATTTCTTCACAAGCAGCTTTAATTTCATATTGGAATATAATCCCAACAGCTCAAATGAGGGCATCGCGGCAATGCCAGCATTAAAATTATGAGATTACAGAGCATGAGATATAATTATGATGAAATTATTCGGATGAACACACCAGACCCTGGAGTTTTTCTTAGTCTCCCCACACAACAGGTAGTTTGTTTCTGCATCTACCCTCTCAGTGAGGTGACGGGAGCTGACCTACAGTACAAAACTCCCATCTCTCCTGACAAAACAGTTGTCGGGAGAGGTGCAGAAATTGGTCTTAGGAGACTTTCTACTTTCGCTCGCATATCCCATAGGGAAGGCAAGGCAACTCTATGGGTACTCCACTCCTCCTTCATTTAACGTCACATTCCGAATTAAAGAGGTTAGAACATAAACAAGGTGCTCAAATTGGGAATTGAACCATGAACTTGGGATTCTAAGCTCAGCGTGCTATCCATCAAGCCACCACTTTACCCTAACTTACCTGAAGAAGCGTTATCGTCAGAGTCATCACTATCCGAGAGTTGTGATGGGTGGTCCAGAGAAATCGGA
>Ga0224501_10004814_pt1 | contig 10655 bp, 7 predicted proteins | sample SF_Oct11_sed_USG_4_FD_169105 | JGI IMG/M metagenome (GOLD analysis project Ga0224501, IMG submission 169105) | Sediment microbial communities from San Francisco Bay, California, United States - SF_Oct11_sed_USGS_8_1 | ecosystem: Environmental > Aquatic > Marine > Sediment | place: USA...
GATTAACAAATATTCATGTATCAACCGTCAATGATAGCGGGATATTCTAGCTCAATGGCTAGAGCGCTTGACTCAGAATTGAAAGGCCTGGAATTAGAATCCTATTCATGCTGAGTGCCTGCAGTTAGCCTGAGCTCCTCAAATGATTCTTAGCTCCTACGCTTCAACAAGCCTCAGCCTTAGGAGGTGCATCAACTCCAACAACCGAATGACCGAGTTGACCAATGAGAAAATATGAATCAGGTGAATATACAGCAAAACCATACCCATTAATTCTCTTTCTCTCGGTACGTCTGGGCCATCTTTCACATAACCCAGGGATGTTAATCACGATATTGCTTTTAAACGAGTGCTGTCATTGGAAGGTTCAACTCTGAGGAACGTCTTGGCTTAAATTTCATTTCTGAATCTATGATGTCTGCACTGGTCCATCAGTACATCTATCTATCTCATTGAATGAGTCGACTTACTTACCACACTGTTTATACAACAGCTCCTCTCATTCAGGTCTGAGTAAAACTAAGAGACGTGTCTGCGGCAGTCAGCAGCTTTCCCTGGAGAGTCTCAACGCCAGTCTCGTCAGCGTGAACCTTGATGTCACCGAGGTATGAGATCACCTGTCCCCTACTTAGCCAACTGATCTCCACACCTCATAACTCGACTTTCAAATAAATTTGGTAGCCCCAGAAACTTTGATACGTACTCATAGTCAGATATTAGAGATTTGTAGTATTTCATCTATATAATAGTACTACATTGCAGTAAAATAGAGGGATAGTTCAACAGCTATATAGAGCTCGACTGAAGATTGAAAGATCCTGCGTTCAAGTCCTTGTTATGCTGAGGACCCGCTCTAAGAATGAGCTTCTCACATAATGACCCCTAGCCCTTACCTCTTCGATAAGCCTCAGGATGGACCCGCAGCCGAGTAGAACCTATCATTGAACTGTTATGGTTGATCTTTAACACAGATTCTGCGATCTCGCGGATCTAAGTTCAAACTTACCATATTCTGGTTGTCCCGGACATCGCAGATAGTTCCCAGACTAGTTTTCTGACTGAGAATTGCATTTCAAATGCAATTCTCAGTTAAAAAAGTACAAAAGCATCTGAGGAGTGCATTGTTCTGCATAGTAAATTAGTAGCACGTGGCATAACTCTATGGGATTGAGTAACAATCTGCTTATTACTAGCACAAGGGTCTGGGTAACGGGGATGAGGAGTCACACAGGGACGGACAGATGATGATTGGCCATTGCTCTGTCACACAATAGTTACTCTGAAAATGCATTGAAGTTGACCAAGCACACGCTATTACAGATGTCTCCTCATGCAATTGTATTGTAAATGAAACAACTCGACACAAGTTGAGCAAAAACTTAAATAAATTGACTCACCATGACTTGCAATCAAACAGGGTAATACTGGCCGTAATTGTTTATTGAAAAATGTTAGAAGTCACACTTGCACTACTCGGTCAAAGTGTCGAGCTGTTGAGTTGAGGGATGAACTGATAATCACACAAACAACGGCACTAAAATGTCTAGTAATTCTATAGATGTCCCTATATGCTAACTCATATGTAAATGGGGTTAGACCACAGTCGAGGGTAGACGCACTTTTGGAATTGTGTTCCCATTCTTAAAGGGAGGAAATTCAGCATTAATTGCAGCGATAGCGAGTGGTCTTTTTCCAAAAAGCAAATATCGGTTAGTCGAATAACTACGGCCTGAATGGGCCAAATAGAAAGAAGATAGGCTCTAATCACTAAAATGCTTTGCCAGATTGTCCATAGCCCTAAATAGAGGCTGTTGTGTTTAGGCCTCTATCATTGCACAAAAATGGCACTAATGCTTGCTGACAAATGTGAAAAACTGCACTCTGAAACCCTATTTCTATATATTTTGTTACGCATTTTCTCTATTCAGACTAGTGTAACTGCAAGTCCAGTATGCGCCTGCAAGAGATTTCTCCAAACATCAGTGCGTATGCCGAGAAATCAATGCAAACACCAACAGCCTTGTGTTACTTTCATATCTCGAGGCCAATTCTGTTGCGTCTACGCCCTGAAAAATGCATCACCAAGGGTTCTAAGTATGCTCATTGGATAGGGCTATATCTAAACTTCCATTTGAGCTAGGTATTGGGCATATTTGTTCATGGTAGGCTTCAGAATTTGAAAACAAGTGAAGACGCTTTTGGCCGTGGCTTAACCTCTATAACGATGCTCATGTTTTCCTGTTTTTTGCACATTCTTTGAACTGAAAATCACAGTCACCCTCTTTTTGATTTCAGGCTAAATCTCTGCATAGTCTGCTCATCAATGATAAGACCGGACGCCAGAACTCGGGTACTCCATGGAACGTTTATCGAGAGTATATCCACCTCGCTGGAGGAGGGGTTGTCATATTCGCTGTGGTCCTTCTGTGGTTTTTGTCAATGGCCACGTACGTGATTAGTGATTGGCTGCTCATCTACTGGTTAGTCTCCATTTCTCTCCCCAATCGTCAGATGTGTCTCAGAGGGTTAATTGAAACAACGAGCAGAAGCTGACAACTCCAGTTTAGGTACTGCCGGAATAGTAAATTTTCCGGTCGACTAATCGTTACTGCTTCACAGACGACTTGGTTGGGGGTCGCGATTAATCATTACTGCTTCATAAGTGACTTGGTTGGGGGTAGCGACTAATTGTTACTGCTTCGCAGACGACTTGGTTAGGGGTAGCGACTAATCGACCAGTAACCATGTGTTTCTTGGTTTCCACCCACTCTTTCCCACTGAATTTAATTGCAGAACCACATAACATCAACCATCTGGCTTTCAGGGCGGACCTATTGGCTGATCTGAGTAGGCAACAGAACTCAACATACCTCTTCATCTACTTCGGTGTGTCCTTGACTTGTGTGATCTTCTCTCTCATCACTGGAATTGTTTTCTTCCAGGGGGCTATATCGGCCTCCAAAAGTTTGCACGCTGAACTATTCCGGGTCAGTATTTCAAAGTTTTTTGTAGGCTAGTGTTAGTTACCCTTAGAACATTGCAGAGACTGCGAGAGCGCAAAACGTAGCCATGCTTGGAGTTCTCCGGCCATCTGCCTAGTGCGCTATCAATTTTATTTTTTTACTCAGACACCTAGCCATCGTTTTTAATGATCCCCTGAGCCTAGGGCTTGTTGGAGCAGTAGGAGCTAGGAATTATGTGAGAGCTCATTCTCATAGTAGGCATTAAGCATGACTAGTACTTTAACCGAGGATCTTTCGATCTTGACCAAACCACTCTAGCCAGTAAGCTATCAAGCTAGGCCGGCTCACACATTTTAAGCCGTACGACTCATTATTATGCATTCGACACCCTTGGGGCATCATGCATCTCATTGCTCTGCTATGTTTATTCCCCCGCTACCCACATCTAGGCCCTTGTCATAGCATGATTGTAGTGGTATACCTGTTGTTACCATCGGTGTCAGTTTTGTTTAATTTCTCATTTGGCCTTTTCACTGTTTTGGTGAATTCGCCGTGTTGGTTTCAATGCTCCATCTTATAGCGAGACTTCTTTTCAGTTAGGATTATTGTGAAGACCTGATCCTCACAACTGAAGCATGCTCACGGTTGCAAGCCCAGCGCTCTACCGCTGAGCTACCCCAATATTCCACTGAGCTATACCGTTATCAGCTTTCGTCACATTTTACCTCGTTTTGTGATTGTAGTCGGTGATTCGTGCGCCGATGTCTGAGATTCAGAAGGAGCCAGTCAGTGAGATCCTGAAGAGATTCTCCCAGGATATCGTGCAGACAGATGACCTTCTGCCGGCCACCATATTTGATACCATCATGGTAAGATTATTGGATGACAGGTTATGGACAACTCTCACAACCTCATTGAATGAGAGGACAGCCCCGCGTATGACCCGAGGCCGGAGGACAACTCCGAGCTATGATGCCAAAGAAAAGAGCAACTCCCATTAGCATTTGTCACATTTCCAGATTGTTGGAATTGAGATTTCTTTTGTTTGCTTACAGACATTTGGCACTATAGCAGCCACGCTTACGATGGCGTGTGCCGGAAACTTCTGGATGGGGATTATACTGCTGCCGATAGTTGGATTGTTTGTGTTTGTGCGATTCTATTACTGTCAATCAGCTCGTGACATCAAGAAGATAGAGAATAACTGTGAGTACATCTGCCGTGGGATGGTACTCAAAATGTGTAACAATCGATATCCTGCCTTTATCCGCTCTTCAGCTCTGATAAAGGCTCCATGTGAACCTAGGACAAGGACCGAACCAACAGCTATATAGAGCTCGACTGAAGATTGAAAGATCCTGGGTTCAAGTCCTTGTTATGCTGAGGACCCGCTCTAAGAATGAGCGTCTCACATAATGACCCCTAGCTCTTACCTCTTCGATAAGCCTCAGGATGGACCCGCAGCCGAGTAGACCCTATCATTTAACTGTTATGGTTGATCTTTAACACCGATTCTGCGATCTCGCGGATCTAAGTTCAAACTTACCATATTCTGGTTGTCCTGGGCATCGCAGATAGTTCCCAGACTAGTTTTCTGACTGAGAAGTACAAAAGCATCTCAGGAGTGCATTGTTCTGCATAGTAAATTAGTAGCAACCATCAATGCTGAGTATGAACAAGGAAAAATTCTAGTTTATATGTCAACATCATTCCTAATTGACCCCAGTTGATCTCCATCGACTTCGTTTGCATCACCGTTTGGTCTCGTTTCAGCTCGATTCCCCGTATTTAACCATCTGTCCACGACTCTGGAAGGCCTCTGGACGATCAGAGCACTCGGCTCGGAGATCAGGTTCCTAAACGGATTCGATACAGCCCAGGACAGGCACACGGCCGCCTGCTATACATACATTGCCACCAATCGCTGGTTCGCTCTGCTACTCGATATATTCAGCATCATCTTTGTGGCCGCTCTGGCCCTGATATCTGTGCTGGTGTCAGACCAACCTCTCACAGGTACTCCCAAACCCAATGCAGCTGTGTATCTGCTGTATACTGACTAACTGACTGACTGACTGACTGACTGACTGACTGACTGACTGACTGACTGACTGACTGACTGACTGACTGACTGACTGAGAATCACTGACTGACTGAGAATCACTGACTGACTGACTGAGAATCACTGACAGATATGAACAGGAAGAGAAACTAACTTTACCCCTCCTGGTCTAGTTGTACGGGATTTCTCTACCATTTGCCCTGGTACCCTTTTCTAAATCAAGTTTTGATACCCAAAGGCGCATAAAACAAAACTGCTCTACCTTACTAACTATGGCTATGGAATGTCAAAACACGAATATTGCTGGCCGGGTGTGATGGCCGACTGTTTGTCTTTCAGATCGCGGTGAGATTGAGAAGACGTGCCTCTGCCTATCTCTCGTCTATGCAGTGAATCTAATGTGGACATTTCAGACTACCGTCCGCAATTCGGTTGAGACAGATTTCCAAATGGCTGCTGTGCAGCGAATACTGGATTACGGGCAAATGAAACCCGAGAGCTATCCGGGCTCAACCGGTTCGACCAACTCGGAGGCACCGTCAGAATGGCCGACTTATGGAATTATCACGTTTGAGTCCGTGTCCCTCACTTACCCCGATACAGGAGTTCGAGCACTCAGAAATATCTACTGCTGCTTCAGAGCCTATGAGAAAGTATGCATGATTATATATGGTTTATATTGTCATATTCGGTTATATATGTTTTCCTGTTGTTAATATGGGATCCTTACTTTATTCCTAACTCAAAACATACACAAGCCTCAAACTACTACCCAAAGCCAATCTTTGAGTACCAGGTACCTTTTGGTCAGGTAAAGTATTTTGAGCACTGAAGGTGCGTTCTCATTTCTTGATGTCTTTCGGCCATAGCTATCACACAAGCCCTTGGAGAGAAGATGGTGGCCGCCAAGTCGTAAATTGCCCATTGAAAGGATATGAGGAATACAAAGCAAAACAGCTTCTGCCCACAGCCCCCCATCATCAACATGGTTACGGGTCTAATGGACTATACCAGGGCTGCCCAACCTTGTCAGGATTGGGGTGACTTTCAAAAAATGGGCTAGTAGCTGAGGCTGCATATGAACCATGTCTCAGCGCAGTGAGTTGCTGTATGTGCTATTAGCAATCTACGAGATTTGCACCCCCTTCCACCCTTGCAGTGAGTCAGAGGGGTTTTACAGTGTTTCACAATAATTTTCAAGTAGCTGGGGCCGGTTTAAGTTAGTGCTAAATGTGGTCACAGGTCTGGCAGCTACGACTATAGACCCATCTCTCCTCATTCTGCTGTAGGTTGGAGTTGTTGGGCGAACAGGAGCCGGTAAGCACTCCATGGTGGCAGCCATTTTGCGTCTCTATGAGCCACACGGAGTCATCAGAATTGACGGAATAGACACAGCCACCTTCAGCCTGAAGGTAATGAGTTGCAAGGTCTGGGGACCAAGCTAGTGGACAGTAACTGCTTGATACCAAGTTAATGGACAGATACAGTTAGGACCAAAGTTATGGGCAGTAAGGCCTAGGGACCAAAATTATAGACAATAGCAGTTCGAGACCAAGGTATTGAACAGTAAATGCCTTTGAACCAAGATATTGGGCAGTTTCAGCTAAGTGCGTTATAACATCTAGGGACCAGGATAATGGAGCAGAGTAACTAGGTACCAAGAGAACAGACAGAAACACCTAGGTATTGACGCATCCTATGGTCATTTTCAATAACACCGGGAGGTGCATCTCTTGAGACGATTTGCGAACAGTGGAGATGTCATACCATAAAGGAGTGGTATGGAGTTTAAATTGATACAAACTATTATGTGGTGAGCATATTCTGATGATAATTCTCTGTATTGGCTTGTAGGAGCTGAGAGAGAAAATAATGGTGGTGCCAGAAGATGCGCCGCTATTTACTGGCAGTCTACGCCAGAACCTCGATCTCAATAATAAAGCCCCAGACGCAGAGCTATGGAGAATTCTCGAAGAGGTAAGGACAGATAGCTTCTGTCAGGCTCATCATCAAGGGGTAGCTGAGTGGATAGTGTACTGAGCGATGTGCCCGGGGTCGCTGGTTCTATTCCCAGTTCGCGCAAAAACTTTAATTAAGGAGGTCTACACATAGAGTTACCTTCTCTATGGGTCACACAGGTGTAAACTTTTTTTAAAGACTCACCCCGGACGCTGAGTCAGATGGACTAAAGTGGCCGATTTCTAGACCACTCCTGACAGCTGTTCTGTCATGGAGACACGGAATTACTTCAGAGAATAATCACCCATTATAATTAAATAATTAAATAAATTCTTTGAGCGCACTCAGTTGAATCTGAGAATGGGCTACAACAAAGCCTTCTGTGGAAGAAAGTACCCCAGTTTGGTAGTAATAGATTGTGCAGTCTGATCAGTATGCCGCTGTTGTGTTGGAATGTATGCTATGATTTTTAAGAATGTCTCGCCTGACGCGATGCCGTGTTGTAGGTGAATCTGAAGCATAAAGTCGAGGGGTTGCCTGGTAGGCTGTACGCCGACATGGCCCATCTGCTGCCTCAACTGACGATTGGCCAAAAGCAGCTGCTCTGTTTGGCACGAGTTCTGCTAAAACCAGACCCAAAAATCCTCATCATCGAGGAAACAATGGACAACGTTGACCCGAGGTGGGTATTCACTCACACTGTGACTAGCTTTCACTCTGTCAGAGCTGTGATTCAGTCACACAGTAACTAGCTGTGTCTCAGTCAGAGCTGTGACTCAGTCACACAGTAACTTACCAGCTATGACTCAGTCAGAGCTGTAATCCCAGTCACACAGTAACTAGCTGTGACTCAATCAGAGCTGTAACTCCATCACACAGTAACTAGCTGGGACTCCGTCACAGCACAGCCTCTCATACTGCACTTATGAGCCAATACCGTATCATGCTAGTTGCTAAACTTGGGTAGTAGGTACCTCCCATCACTACCAGATCTAATTTGATTTAAACTGGCCAACGCTCACATAACACATAAACCCACCCAATAGGGCTGCTGAGCTGAACTCCCTAACATCTCAGAAAAAGCCTCTCCCCTGTATTGTCTTCTCGTGTATGGCAAAGCTGCCGGTTTAGATATTTATTTTTCACCAGCTACGGCTTAGCGCGGAGCACCACGTACAGTTCAGTATCGTCGCTCTAGGTTGGGGGTCAGTCAACCAAAATCAGTTTACACATCACCCTCCGAAACTCGGCTACTCTCATCAGGAAGGTTGAGGTGGATCTTTGACAACCGTGGAGTGATCTTGACCCTTATCCACTGGTTGGGACCTTCATTATTTTTACAGTGGTGTTCTGAAGCTAGCAACTTGGGGCGAGAGGCTTGCTAAAGGCCCATACCAGAAAAACACTCTGCAGGCAGTGAGGCTTGAACCGATCTATAGATTGCGAATCCGGGCTTTTTACCAGCTGAGTTATTCTGGCTCTTTTTCCCTATGTTGTAATCAGTATAAGTGGATTTATGTAAATAGAAGTTATCTTCTCTTGTAGATCAGCCGCATTACTGCAGAAGATAGTCAAGCGTAACTTTGAGCAGTGTACCGTTATCACGATCGCTCGCCGGCTGAAAACCGTCATCGACGCTGATCGTATTATGGTGATGGAGGGTGGGAAGATTAAAGAGTTAGACCCTCCTCACATGCTGCTACAGAATGAAAAAGGCATCTTCTATAACCTCGTCAAACAGGTGGGTACATGTAACTGCAGGAGAGACTGTCTGCAAGTGTAACTGCAGGTGAGACTGTCTGCAAGTGTAGCTGCAGGGGAAACTGCGGGTGGATTTTCCGATCTTGTCTCCATCCAATTTCTGATGGCCACATGATTTTTAAATTATAATCTGATAACTCCTCCCCACTCTTAGCAATTATTCGTGGTCACACATAACTAGTGTGACTTATTATTTAGCTCTCCCTTTTCTTGGGCTCTGTATCTACTGAGCTATTGCTCTGTCATCCTGTCTCAATTTAGTTAATCAGCAGTCTATGTTAAATAATTTTGGTCAACCAATCAGTTCATTGACAGTCGAACAGACGGAAGTCTACGGGCACAGAGGCATACTGTATGTAAGCGTATCACACAGGGTAGCACAAACACTTACCTGACATTTTCATCATAGGTGACATTTTAGAGTTATTCCCTCATTCAATACGCACCAGTGGAAACGTGCTGTGAGCACTTGGCTATGCCATCAACGCAAAATGAAATGGTCTGGATTTGAACATGTCCCTGACCCGTGTATAGATCTCATTATAATACAAGACCATAATATAAAACAAGCGAACATTTTGTGATCCAATTTTGTCATGGGCCATCTTTGTTTCTTGAGAGATTTTGCCATCGGCCATCTTTGTTTCAGATAGGTCAATTCATCCCTCATCTTTGTTTCAGAGAGGATCTCAGGAAGCTAATTTGCTCAGGGAGATTGCTCGCCACAAATATGAGAATAAGCCTTACGTAGGACCGGCGATGCGAGAAGCCGAGGTGGCAAGTAGAATGATGCATCAAGCCTCGCGTAATCCTGGCTACTACATCCCAGCATTCCAAAGCAGTCGACTAACTGCCGCATTTAATCATCTACTACCTAACAAGGAGGCCAATAAATACCAAAGAAAGTTTTAGTTATGACAATTCGGTAACTGTCACTAAAGTTTTCCCCAGACCGTGAATTCCTTTTTCCCCTTCTCGCGCTGTTTTCTGTTGGTTATTAATTTTAGCCATGTATTCCCTATATTTTGATGGTATTTATTTGTACATAATGTCCCTTGAACCCAGTGTACAACTGGTTTTTACACTGATATTTATAGTTAGCTTTTTAAACTAAATACGTCCGTCCGTCAATGATAGCAGTGTGCTGTTATTGGAAGAATTGAGGTATATTGCTTCAAACTTAAATAAAAGTCCTACTTATTAACCCTGCAAAGATTTTTACTTAACTAGTTGCTAAATAGGTTAACATTGTTCCTTAGCCAATGCGCGCGTAGGGAAGTGGCTGCGAGGTAGCCGGCGATAAAGCTCAGTGGTAGAGCGTTACCGTCATTGGTCTATATTTAGGCTAAATTTGTTACAGGTCATTTTATGGAACACAAACACACTGACGTGATCAGCAAACTTAAATATATAGTTTTTTTTATTGTATCAGCTCAAACGCTACTTTCCAATAATCAACGCATTACATCAGACAATTGATACAAACAAAGTATGAATTTTGACTAAAGAATAGACGCAAACCAAGGCACTTGGCCGGAAGAAGTATTAGTGAAACTAATTGATTTATTTTCTGGCAATATAACCAACTCTCTGCCTTCCAGTGGATTAAGTGTACAATTCATGGTCGGGCAGCCATTAGAAGTCAGCATGAGCCGCAGTGGGCCAGCCAGTTAAGGGTTTATTAGGGAGATAGACTCGTGTGAATAGGAAATGTTTGAATAAAAATGGGTAAAAGAGATACTTGGAATATGCTCCCCCCCCCTGTATCCCCCTGCCTTGCCTCCACTGCAATAAGACATGCGTGATGATGCATCCCACATAGGTAGGCAGGTCAAGCTTTCTAATTCATTACACCAGGCATTATTCAAAAGGGTTGTCACATGATGGCAAATTTGCGGGATGGGTATCAC
>Ga0224501_10004815_pt1 | contig 10653 bp, 11 predicted proteins | sample SF_Oct11_sed_USG_4_FD_169105 | JGI IMG/M metagenome (GOLD analysis project Ga0224501, IMG submission 169105) | Sediment microbial communities from San Francisco Bay, California, United States - SF_Oct11_sed_USGS_8_1 | ecosystem: Environmental > Aquatic > Marine > Sediment | place: USA...
CGGTTTCAATAATACATCCGCCGCGGTCAATTCTTGAATCTTCGTAAATATTTACCTTACGGAGAGATTCCATCATTTTAATCAGCTCATCTTTATGGGCTGTTGTCAGTTCCAGATCGGCAAAATTCACGCGAATATCCACCCTGTCTCTGTCTTTGATTCTTTTGAGAGCTTCACGAATATTATTGAGAACAACTTCTTTTCTTTCTACAACTTCATCTTTGATTACTTTTCTTGAAACTGTAAGAATCATATCCACCATCTGCTTTTCAGAAGCTGCGATAATATCTTCACGTACGTCAATTGCCTGGCCGATAATGGTTCCAAGTCTGTCGATCAGTCTTCGAACCTCACTCTGGCCTTTCTTAAAACCAACTTCTCTCCCTGCATCATAGCCTTTCTGATATGCTTCGTGTTCGATCTCGGCAACGCGCATTTCCGCTTCCTTGATCATTCTTTCAACTTCAAGCTTGCTTCTTTCCACAATCTGCGTGGCATTCAAATTGGCTGTTTCTTCTTCTCTTTTAGCTTTTTCTTTTGATTCCTGTATGATATTAAACGCAACAGATTTTCCTTCTTCTTCAATCTGCTTGGCTCTTTCGCGGGACTGTTCGATGCTTTTTTCAATTTCGCTTTCTGTTTCCTTGCGGTAATTCTCGAGTTCCATTTCGATCTCTTCGATCGTTGGACCGTGGTATTGCTCAATGACATTCCCTTCAGCATCAACTTCATAATGATCCAGGTCATCGGCTTCGCCTCCCTGGGCAGTCTGAAATCTTTTATAACGGTCCGGCATATCCAGTTCTACTGCTCCCTGAAGCTGAGAAATCTGAACCGGTTTGAATACGAGTTTATTGCTGGCCATAAGAATCCCTGTTAAACAATCTCAGATTGCTTTATAACTGTATAAATTATCGGTAAAGCTTTTAATTCAAAGCATAATTTGTTTTCATCTGGAAAATTCATCTGTATCCTCAAATGGATGTTCTATATCTGATTGAAGGTACCCGGAAGTCCATTCATGCTTAATATCACATTTCTGAGATCTGATATTGCATTCTTTCATCTGACAGAACCTGCAGTTATCATCAATGCAGGGATCATAGTGGAGCAGAAGATCCAGATGCCGGTTTATATCTTCGGATATCAGCCGGGCACATTCCGTTTCAAGGTCATGCATCCTTTTAACGGTATAGTATCTGGGTATTATTAAATGAAAATCCAGAAGAAGACTTGGCCCGGATTCTCTGAGCCGCAGCTTATGGGGACGGATCATTTCCGGTGTTCTGTTTTTTTCCATGGATTGTGCAATCTGAGACAGAGATTGAAGGTTTACCCGATCCATCAGACGGTTAATACTGGAACGAAGAATCTTAAAACCGGAAATTAAGATCCAGACAGCCATAATTGATGCAATCACAGGATCAAGCCAGGGAATCCGGGTAAAGTATACTACAACCAGGCCAATAATCATACCAAGACTCGTTACTACATCTGAATAAACATGGTGACCGTCAGCCATCAATGCCTGGCTGTGGTATTTTTTCCCAGCGCGTACAAGATAAAAACCAAGTACAGCATTCATTACTGTTCCAATTACGATCAGAAAAATCCCCTGATCCAGTTTTTGAGGAGTATTACCTAGAAAAATCTGAGGGATGGATTCATATAGAATCACAATTCCAGCAAGCGAGATCAGGCCGCCTTCAAACCCGGCAGAAAAATATTCAATCCTGCCCTTGCCGTAAGGATGGTCCTTATCTGCGCCCTGCCGGGTTAAACGAACAGCATAAGCGGCAAAAGAAGCTGCAAAAACATTGATGATGCTTTCAAGTGCATCTGATAAGATTGCCCTAGAATCGGTTAAATAAAATCCGGCAAATTTTAAAAGACAGATTAAAAGACCTATAATGACTGAAACATAGGTAGCAAGGACCGCTCTTTCGTATTCATTTTTCATATATTGATACTTTTATTTATAAAGAGCCTGTAATTACATTGATCATTCATAATCAAAATCATGAATCTATAAAAAAACGGATGGATCCTTAAAGTTAAGATTCAATCTTTCCGCTTCCTGTAAGTAGACAATAAATCCTCCTGCAGTTCAATTTTCAAGGAGAAAACCGAAAATCTCTTGTTTTATCATCCTCCCTGCAGGAATCAGGATATTCGGAAGGAAAATTATGATACTGTCTGGACCTGAAATACAAAAACGCCTTGGAGGCGATATTATCATTGAGCCCTTTAATGAAGGATTGATCAATCCAAACTCATACAATCTAAGGCTCCATAACGAACTGATCGTTTATAAAGAAAAAACCCTCGATATGAAAAAACCGAATGATTTTGAAAAGATCACCATCCCGGAAGACGGTATGATTCTTTCCCCGGGAAGACTTTATCTCGGAAGGACTCTGGAACATACGGAAACAAAAAATCTTGTCCCCATGCTTGAAGGCAGATCTTCCATAGGAAGACTGGGGCTTTTTGTACATATAACAGCAGGATTCGGCGATGTTGGATTTAAAGGCTTCTGGACTCTTGAAATTTCCTGCATACAGCCGGTTAGAATTTATCCGGGAATTGAAATCTGCCAGATCTTCTATCATACAATTGAGGGAGCAATCCAGGAATACCATTCCAATAAATACCAGAACAATACAGGTATACAGACGAGCATGCTTTACAAAGATTTTGAAAAAAAATAAACCTTAAAGTCTAATCTGTAGATACAACAAACTATATTTCCCGCTGAATCAACTTCATGAAGTTGATTTTAAGAATTTACAAAACGAAGATTCATTAAAAAACAAATAACAATATTATATATATATTAAAGAAATATTTGACAGATCAGGCAGGTTTGAAAAAAAATCTTCAATGCCTAAACGAATGCTTAAAAAAAGATTTAATCTCTATATGAATCTGATTGTATTTCCCATTGTATTGTCAGGACTTTTTTTTGTAATTTTTCCTGAACCCTCTCTTCAGTTTCTTTTTACAGAGGTTAGGGTAGACTCCAATCCTCTCCTCTTCTTTACCAGAATTTTCTTTTTAACGCAGATCATTCTGGGAATCACCATCATGTCGACAAAAGATAATCCCGGGAAAAGCAGAAATCTAATTTTTTTTATTGCTGCCTATCTTCTTTCCCTCAGCGCTTTTTTTCTTGCAGGAATTTATTTTTATAACTTAAAAAGCCTTGCCTCTTTACCGGGAATTTTTTTGCTTCTATCTGGAGGGTTTCTGCTTGCCTATGCTTCAAGAAACATTTTGGTCCGCGAATAGAAACAAAGAAAAGACTGAATGCAAATTAAATTATTTCAGGATATTAAAGCCATCTGGAAAAATGACCCTGCCGCAAGGGGAATGGAATTTTTACTCTACCCCTGTCTGCATATCATGATCATCCACCGGTGGATCAGCCATCCTCTTTATAGAATTCATTTAAAATTTTTTGCCCGTCTTTTCTCTCAGATTGGAAGATTTATAACAGGCATTGAAATCCATCCAGGAGCAACCATCAACGGAGGCTTTTTTATTGATCACGGCATGGGAGTTGTCATTGGAGAAACCAGCGTCATTGGAAAAAACTGCGTAATTTTTCACGGTGTCACCATCGGAGGCACTGGAAAACACAGGGACAAACGCCATCCAACAATAGGAGATAACTGCTACATCGGAACTCATGCAACACTTCTCGGACCCATCTCAATTGGAAATCATGTTATGATTGGAGCAGAAAGCGTCATTATTAATCGGGATGTTCCGTCTGATTGCACCGTAGTAGGAGCACCTGCTAAAATTGTAAAAATCGGCAAAAAGAAGCTGGCCAGACCCAGAAATCTCCCTTTAAGTCACTATCGAAAAAATGAAAAAAATCTGGAAAAACGGGAAGAATGAACTTCTCCGGCCATATTTCCTGCGGATTTTTTTTGAAACAGCTTTGTTTGTTCTTGCAGAATCCAGGGGTTTGATATTTATTTACTGTTATGATTACTAAAGAACAGGAAGAATTATTGCTTCTCTATAATGAAGCTCTTGCTCTGTACAAGAAAAGAAATTTTGTTGATGCAAGAGAGCTTTTCAAAAAAGCATTAAAAATCAACCCTGACGACGGTCCTTCAAAGCTCTATCTGGAAAGGTGCAAAGAATACATCAAACACCCGCCCGAGGACGACTGGGATGGCGTGTTTGTAATGAAAACAAAGTAATCACAAAATCATTATGGCAAAAAAGAAAGATTCATCCCTACCCTACATTACTGAAGGCGGAAGCGTAACAACTGTCTTTGGAAAAGAAACCAGTTTTCACGGCGTACTGGAATTCGATAAACCCCTGTTGATCAACGGCTTTTTCGAAGGAGAAATTAAAACAGAAGGTATCCTTCTGATCGGCGAAGATGCGGTTGTTAAAGCTGATATTCATGCAGGAACAGTCATCGTCGGAGGAGAAGTAACAGGAAATATCCTTGCATCTAAAAAACTTGAAATGACTTCTACAGGCAGGGTAATAGGAAACATTAAAACAGCAAAGCTGCATATTGCAGACGGAGTCGTTTTTGACGGCAACTGCGAAATGATCAATCCAGGTCAGGATAGTTCATCAAAAGCTTCCTGATGAATCCTTGCCGTTCTTTCCCAGGTCCATTCATTTTTTCTGAATCCTTTTAGCTTCAACTGCTTTTTTCTGAACAGTTCTGTAACAGCTGTCAATGATCCTGTCCATGCTTCTGTATCAAGCGCATCGACATAGGAAATAGAATTTCCGCCAATTTCATGAAAAGGACCTATATTTGACGCAATTGCATATTTCCCGCTGCAGAGAGCTTCAAGAAGCGGCAGACCGAATCCTTCGTAAACAGCAGGCATTACAAAAAAAGCCGCATTTTGGTAAAGTTCTTCAATTAATGAATCATTTGCATTTTCAAAAGTGATCACTTTTCCTTCGCCAATCATCCGATCAAGATTCTGAAAAAAAACAGAGCTTTCCCATCCTCTTCGTCCTGCAATCACAAGCTTCAGCGGTTTTTTTTCCAGCTCAAGGTATTTTTCATAAGCTTTTAAAAGCGTGGAATAATTTTTCCTGGGCTCCATTGTTGAAACGGAAAGAATAAAACTGTTCTTTTCCGGAAAAGTTTCAGGTTTGTTTTTTTTTAAGTGCGGCTTTTTGATATTTTCCGAAGAAGAATTCCTGATTGTCTGTTCGTATCCCAAAAGAGAAACTCCTGCTTTTTCAGGAGGATAATGAAATTTTTGGATCATATCATTCATGGTCTGTGTAGAAATCGACAGAATCCTGTCTGCCCGATTGACACTGTACCTCTGAACCGCACGCTGCTGAATTCTTGCAAGAAACCGCATCGCATCAGGGAAAAAGTAAAGAACCAGATCGTAATAGGTAAGCACGGCTGGCATTCCTGAAGGAAGAAAGGGCGGAAGCACCTGCTGCGAACCCCAGAAAAGATCAGGGGGATTTTTTCTGATTAAAAAAGGAAGCGAAGCATTGAACCAGCTCCCTCCGTAGCGTGAGAGAATCCCGCTTCCCTGAATCCATTCTGTATTTCTCAGCTGTAGGATGTCATCAAAATCAGAATGAGGCGGCCTGTTGGAGTAAAGATAAAACTGATATTTATTTTTATCAGGAAAATGATACAGAATTCTTGAAATCACTCTTGATACGCCGGAGGTGGAATAGGACAGAGGCCGGGCATCCACCCCTACTTTTATTGTTTTTCTTGAAGAATTCAACGGTGAATCAGAGATGTGACAACATGCTTGTAAACCATGGTATAGTGATCATCCATGGAAAGCAGGATTGTATGGTTATCATGGGCTTTGACCTTCCCTGAAAAATGAACTCCATTTTTTAAATAAAGCGTAATTCCCTTATTCTTTTCAATCGATTCATTTAAAAGAATATCCTGATTGGAGGGTCTGGGTTGATGGGGTGTTTTATTTTCTTTTTCCACGATAACGAATTATATTGCAGAATGCGCCTTCAGCGTTCAAGCCATAATTTTTTATTTTGAAGATAATCCTGAAATTTTTTTACCAGGATTTGGTTTCCAGCAATAAGTCCAAAGGAAAGAGGATCTTCCTGATTAAATGTTCTTCTTTGGAAATGATTTAAATCGATTACTTCTCCTCCGGATGAAAGGACCAGAGAGGTTCCTCCGCAAATATCCCAGTCATTTTTATAGGTCAGGCTTACGCTTAAATCTCCTTCTCCTGCAGAAATAAGGCCTAATTTTCTTGCTACAGATCCGGATGGAATCAGATTTAAATCTTTTTTGAATTCATCAAATTTTCCTTTTTTCCATTCGGATTTACTGACCAGAATTCTAGCTGCCTTTAAATCCGTTTCCTTTGATATGGCTCCTTGAGGAAAGATGCAGATTTTTAAGATTTCATCCCATTTTTGGCTGAAAAATTCATAAAATTCATCAGCATCTGTATTTTCGTTGATGGAAAAAGCATTTAAAATATTCAGAAGTTCATCTGGATTGTAAGACACCCTGAACGTTCCATCTTTTCTGTTTCCCAGAAGAACTCTGCCGGCATGAGGGATCGCAATTGAACCATATTCCGGATATCCATTTCTCGAAAGACCGATGGAAACGGAAAACTCACCCACTCCCTCTACAAATTCACGGGTACCGTCGATTGGATCAACAATCCATACATCTTCCTTATTGAGACGTTCGGCAGCGTCCAGCGATTCTTCGGAAAGCCAGCCTGAACCGGGTAAAGTGGCAAGAAGTCCTTTATGACAGATTCGGTTGGACAGTAAATCTGCGCCAGTAAGATGACTGTTATCTTTTTTTTTATCTACAGAGTAAGTTCCTGAACGGAAAATGGAATTTACGCATACGGAAGCAGCAAGTGATGTTTTTAGAATTCCGGTTAAAACTGTATCCATGCCTTCCGGCATGGGGATTAATTTCCTTCCGGCTTTTCAGGTGTTTCTTTTGCACCTGATGAAGGCGGGGCATTTTCATCCTTGATCAGAAATTTTTCATAATAGGGAGCCTGGTCAAAAAGTTCCGGATTTTTTGCAAAATCAAAGCGGATAATATAATTTTTAAAACGGACATAATAAATTAATTCAGAAGTTGGGCTTTCATATGCAAGTGCAGCTGGTGATATATCTTTTAGAATATCTTTCCTTTGAAGATAAAAACGTCTTGTTACGGCAAGCTTTACAGCTCGGATCAGGTTTTTTTCCAGAGTGATTATTTTTGCCTCCTCGCTTACTTCTCTTGCACGGAGAGCATCTTCCACTGCACGAAATTCATTCATCACGCCTTCTTCTCTACCCGCCAGAAGGAGAGTGGGAAATGTGAATAAAATCAGAATAAAAAATTTTGTTTTCATATTATATGTACCGCTTCTGTCATTTTCGGAATTTCCATTACTTAAATTTAACGGAAGGGATTATTTTATGGCAAGAAATAATTGAATCTGCTTGAAAAAAAACCTGATGAAAATACTGATTATGCACTGTTTTCTTTTTTTAAAGGCGTGTAGGCTGTCAAAAATTTCCTGCTGCGACCATCCTCATCAAATTCTATGGTGATTTTCTGGCCTGAAACAGTATTTTCTGCAGTGACAACTGTTCCATGGCCGTAACGCTCATGAATGACCCGCTCACCGGTTTTATATGCAATTGCCGATTCTCTCTGGGATTCATTAAAATTGTGAACAGCCCTGCCTGCATCCGGTCTGTAAGGCAGAGAAGTTTCCTCTTCTTTTTTTTCAATTACATCAGGATCAATTTCAGAGATAAAACGGGAAGCCATCCGCGGCTGGATGCTGCCAAAGATTCTTCGATACCGGCTTGAGGATAAATAAAGTTTTTCTTTTGCACGGGTAATCCCTACATAGAGAAGCCTTCGCTCTTCTTCCAGCATGCCTTCATCCATGGAAATTTTATGGGGCAGATAGCCTTCTTCAATTCCCGCTATAAAAACGACTTTGTATTCAAGACCTTTTGCATTATGGAGTGTCATTAATGATACGGCAGGCCCTCCTTCCTGCGACTTCATTTCGTCAGTGAAAAGAGAAATACTCTGAAGATACCCGGGAAGATCGGGAGAATCTCCACGGGCAAGCGTCTGTTCTTCATATTCTTTCATTGCATTGATAAATTCGTCCAGGTTATCTTTGCGGGAAATCGATTCCGGATTTTTATTTTTTTTCAGAGAGTCCAGATATCCTGATTTTTTTAAGATTCCTGCGGCAATTTCTGACGGAAAGGTTCCTGAAAAAACAGATTCGGAAGCTTCCCGGAACATTGCATAAAGATGGGCAATTTTTGAAGCCGACCTCACTCCTTTGATTTCCGGCGCAAACGGCATCGCTTCAAAAAGAGTAATCCCACGCTCCTGCGAAAGTTTTCTGAGTTTCCCGATCGCAGCTTCGCCCACTCCCCTGGCAGGAACATTGATAATTCGCTCCAGACTTACGGTATCGGATGGATTGACCGTTACATAAAGATAGGCAAGAAGATCTTTAATTTCGGCGCGTTCATAAAAACGGAATCCGCCGATAATCATGCAGGGGATTCCCCTCTCCTGAAATAGCTGTTCAAAAATTCTGGACTGCGCATTGGTTCGATACAGTACTGCAATGTCTTCGGAAGAGATCCCGGAGGAATTCAGGGACTGAATTTTTTCAACAATCGTCTTCACTTCATCCAGATCGCCTCCGCAGAGTCTGTAATGAACAGGCTCTCCTTCATGTTTTGAAGTAAACAGCTCCTTTTTGCTTCGTTTCTGATTATTCGCAATCAGTGAAGATGCCGCTTTCAAAATGGGCGCCGTGCTTCTGTAGTTTTCCTCAAGACGAAGGACTCTACAGTCTGTATAATCCGTTTCAAAATTTAGAATATTGCTTATATCAGCCCCTCTCCATGAATAAATGGACTGATCATCATCGCCCACAACAACCAGATTATTGTTTTCACCTGCAAGAAGTTTTCCCATGACATACTGAGTGTGATTTGTATCCTGGTATTCATCGATCAGAAAATATTTCCACAGATTTCTGTAAAGCGCCAGGATATCTGGATATCCGTTCAGTAATTTAACAGATTCATAAAGAAGGCCCGCATAATCCACGGCATTATTTTCTTTTAATTTTTTAAAGTATTCATCTGTTAAACCCAGAAGCTCTTTATCGTAATGTCCGGAAGAAGAATATGCGCCGCTATCAAAACGGTCACGCATCCTGTTGGCAAACTGAATGACTGCATCGTGTGAGATATATTCCGGATCGATTTTTTTTTCTTTCAAAATTGCTTTGACAAGGCTTTTCTGAGCCGCATCGTCATAAATACTGAATCCGGACTTGAGGCCTGCCTGTTCGCAGTGCCTGCTTAAAATATAAAGACCCAGAGAATGAAATGTCCGGACGAAAATATCATCTGATTTTTTTCCGAGAATACCGGAAAGACGCTCTCGCATTTCGCCGGCAGCCTTATTCGTAAAGGTAACGGCAAGGATCTGCCAGGGCGCGACATTTTTATGCCTGCAGAGATGTGCAATCCTGTATGTAATCACCCGTGTTTTTCCAGAACCGGCGCCGGCAAAAATCAGAAGCGGGCCTTCCTCATGAAGTACGGCCGTTTTCTGTACGTCATTCAGGCCTTCCAGCAATCCCAGTGAATTCTCAAATTTCATAACTACAGTATAAAGCGCTCATGAGACAGATAGTTCATCTTCTCCCAGACGGCACCTGAAAAAAGGAGAGCGGAACATTTTTTTCGGAAGATAAACTGCATTTTCAGGATCTCCGGAAAAATATTTCCTTGATTTCAGGATATAAATTCGATCTTCTTTATCCAGAGAAGGAAGGATACTTTCAAACAGGCCGGCGCCGCCTTCAATTAATACTTCATTATAGCCCCTATCTGCAAGATGTCGGCGTAAAACTTCTCCCTGAGCAGGATCTCCAAAATCAGGAATCACAGCATCATACTGAATTTTCTTCCAGGTTTGTTTTGATTTTTCTGTAACAAAGAAAACAGATTTCCTGCCTGTCGTTTTTTCAAGATTCATTTGTTTTTCATAAAAAGCTTCAAACTGATCAAATTTTTCATCGAGAATCATGACCCGGTCAGGCTGATAATCAAGGTCCTTATAGTTTTTCATTTCAATTTCCCTTAAATTTCCGAGCAAAGCTTCTGAAAAAAGATCCGTTCCTGAAAGAAGCTCCCAGTCCGGATTCTGCAAATCGCTGCACTCTCTTAAATGAAGAGAAGGAAGGTCCACATGAATGGTGCCGGGACCTACCAGAACAGCATCCAGCTTTGCCCGAAGAGCCATTCCAAAACGCAAAGACTCGTTTCCGGAAATCAAAACTCTTGAGTCTCTGCTGCCCATGATTCCGTCAGAAAAGACGGCAGCTTTCAGATGAAATCTGGGGCCTCTTCCCGAGGTCCGCAGAAGAAACCCTCCCAGAAAAGGATCAACTGCTTTCTGATTGTAATATATATTCCTTTCAAAAATTTTTTTTCCATTTTTTTTCAAACGCCTGATTCCTTCGCCTGAGAGAAGCGGGTCACGATTGAAAACAGCAAGAGTTTTTATCCAGGGATATTTCAGGATCCGGTCCGTGCAGGGAGGCGTTCGTCCATGAGTAGAACAGG
>Ga0224501_10004816_pt1 | contig 10652 bp, 14 predicted proteins | sample SF_Oct11_sed_USG_4_FD_169105 | JGI IMG/M metagenome (GOLD analysis project Ga0224501, IMG submission 169105) | Sediment microbial communities from San Francisco Bay, California, United States - SF_Oct11_sed_USGS_8_1 | ecosystem: Environmental > Aquatic > Marine > Sediment | place: USA...
CCTCGCAATATGATTAAGCAGTCTTCTTCTCTATGTAGATTTTATTACCTTTATTTAGATTCAAATATCGCGAAGCATCATCCCGATAAAGCGAAATTTCTAAATTGCGGAAACTGTCAAATATGGCAATGGGTAAACCTTCTTTCCCTTTTTCATAGGAAGAACTAATTTTTGTTATTTTTGTTTTTCCTACGACTATTTGAAATTTCTTGCCCTCAATGAACCGCAGAAAACCGTCCTGGCTAATATTGGTAATCAAGTTGCCAAAACGGTCTACATACATAACCTCACCCATCAGGCGATTTTTTTTAACCTCGGGGGAAGTAAATTTTAACTTTTTTGTCTCTTTTATTAGCGTGCCAAATTTCTCCACTTTCTCTCCCCGGGAAAGATGTGCTGCTACCGGAGCAAAGATATCCCGTCCGTGAAAGGTGTCAGATACTGGTTTCAGAAAATATTCGTCATTGGTTATCTGGATAATTCTTTTTATCTCTTTTTCTCTGAGAAAAGATAGAACTCCGTTATCAGGCGCTACAAAGATATACTTTTGTGTTTCTACTATTACAGCTTTGCGCCCACTTCCCACTCCCGGATCGACCACTGTGAGGAAAACCGTGCCCTGAGGGAAATATGGATAGGAGCTTCGCAAAAGGAATGCTGCGTCGTGGATATTGTGAGATTCTATTTCGTGGCAGAGGTCGACAATTTTTGCCTGGGGATTAATACGGTATATTACTCCCTTCATAACCCCCACGAAATTATTGTTTAATCCAAAATCTGTTAATAAACCAATAACGCCCATTTTCCGCCTTTGGTAATTGCTCCGATTCATCGGAGCATTTTAGGAGTAGCTCCGATTCATCGGAGCGTCCAAGAATTCCTTTTTTAGTTCTTCGGGCAATATTTTTCGGTTCTCCAAAGTTATCTCAATGAGCTCCACGTCTTCTCTTTTCCTGATGGCGTCGGTAAACTTATTGTGCCTTTCCTGCAATGTGCCGATTACCCTTTTGGAGCTATCGAGTGCTTTAATTACCGACTCTTGAAATTTGGGAGAATAAAGTTCCATTCTTCCAATTTCGTCTATGAGGATAATCTTTTTCTTATCATCGTTAATGGCAAGGGAAATACTCCTCCCGGCAATATTCTCTAAATCTTCAATATTAACTCCGTATTTTCCCACTCGATAAGGGCTGTTTAAGGCTTTATGGGCCAGGATCCCTTTTTTGCCTCTGAGAGTGATAATTCTGAATCCTCTCCTTTCCCCTTTTTGGCGAATCTCTTCGGTATAGAATCCTCCCACTCCCTTCAACCCGCTAATTAACTTCATAATAACTGTGGTCTTTCCCACACCCGGTCTACCGGTGAAAAGAATGTTTTTTTTCATTTTGTTCCTGAATTATGGGTACACAATACTTAATTAACTCCTTTTCCAGACGCTCTGATGGATCGGAGCTACTCCATAAAATTATTGACAATTGGGAATATTTACTATATTATATCCCCGTGATACAAAATGGCAAAAATAATATTCTTAGGCACTGCTGGGGCTGTGGCTTCGGCACAAAGAGATAATACTTCCTTGCTTTTTACGGATGATTCGGGAGAGAAATTTCTCATAGACTGTCCCGGAAGCCCTGTAACCAAACTGGCTAAACTTGGTTTAGACTATCGCCAAATTTCTAACCTCATATTAACCCATACTCATGTTGACCATATCTATGGAATGCCTTCCCTCTTACACTCCCAGTACAGGTTAGGAAATAGAATGAACATCTTTGCCACCCAGAAATCTCTGCTTCTTATCCAGGGACTTATCTCTTTTCACGGGCTCGAAGACCCCGGGAAGTTTCCTGAAATCTCTTTCCACACTATACCCGCGGATAAGAATAACTTCCCTTTTTTCCAGAAGGAAAATACCCTTATCTCTTCTTTTCCGGTAAAGCATACTCCCGATTCTATAGGACTTAAAATCTCACTTAAGAATCCTCCCTTAACCTGTGTCTACTCGGGAGATACGGCATTTAGCCGGACAGTTGTCGAGGAAGCAAAAGATGCCGATTATCTAATCCATGACTGCGCTTGTCCCTCACGGCTTGCCAAAGAGCTTGAAGAAATGCACACCTCAGCCCTCATTTTGGGAGAAATTGCCGAGGAGGCTCAAGTTAAAACTCTCGTTCCTATCCATTTTCTTACTGAAATCGATTTTGAAATGGAAGAAGTAGAAAACGAGATAAGAAAGAACTTTTCCGGAAACCTTATAATTCCTTCCGACTTTGATTCTTTAGAATTAAAGCCTCAGCCTTCTTGATGTCTGCAACAGAGTTTACATTGACCCGCCAGGTATCGATCTTCCGGTAACGCACCTCAAATTTCCTGTCTATGAAATACTGTAAGGCATCTCCAATATGGTATTCTCCCTCTGCTGACGGCTTGATGTGTGGCATGGCTTCAAAGATATCGGGCTCAATAATTGATAGCCCGCTTACTCCATAATCAGAAATCCTTTCCTTTGGCTTCTCCACTATCTTTTTAACCAAATCTCCTTCCCAAACGACCTGACCTGTTGTTTCAGGACTCTCTTCTCTATTAATAAGAAGAGTTGCCAGGGGACGAAATTTTAGATGAGACTTAATGAGTTTTGTGAAGTCATAAAAAGAGACCTGGTCACAATAGGCTAACAAGAAGTTATCTTCGCCGACAAATCCTTGAGCTTTTCTCACGGCATCTCCCGAGCCTAATGGTTTCTCCTGTTCTATGTAGGTGAGCTGCATGTTCCATTGTCCCCCGTCGCCCAGTCTTTCAGAAACGGTTTCCTGCTCGCCAGGTGAGACAACAATACCTACCTGGCCAATTCCTGCCCTCCCAAAACCTCTAAGGCTGTATTCTATCATCGGTCTTCCTGCTACAGGAATTAAGGCTTTAGGAAGCGAATTGGTCAATGGTCGAAGTCTCTTACCAATACCACCAGCCAGAATTAAACCTTTCATAAAAATGGGGTCAACTCTCTTTTTTAAAATGGGGCCAGCTCTCTTTTTCGAAAAATAGAGTTGACCCCATTTTTCTAACTAAACATTCTTTTTAAGAAACCTAAGGGTCTTCTCATCTTTTTGGCGTAATCCACAATCTTGTATACTTGAATTCCTGTCTTTTTCTTAATAATTTCTATCGCTTTATTCTTACCTCCCAAAAAATCTATTAAGCTAAACTTTTTTGCCTCTTCCCCTAAATAAATCTTTCCCGTGGATATTTCTTTTACTACTTCCTCGTTTAGTTTCCTGTTCTTGGTAACCTCTTCTATGAAATTCTTATAAATAGTGTCCAGCTCTTCTTTTAGCAATTCCTTCTCCTCGGGAGTAGACTTCTTATAAGGGATGCCAAATGTTTTATAGATACCCGAGGCCATTGTCTCCACGTCTATCCCGAATTTTTTCATCAGTTCAGAGAAGTCAGGCCGGATGGACGCCACGCCAATGCTTCCCAGGGTACTCAAACGATCAGCTACAATACTATCGCAGGATGAGGCGATCCAGTAGCCACCAGAAGTAGCATATTCTTTTATCCATGCCACCGTAGGCTTTCCCAGGCCTTTGATACATTCTGCAATCTCTTTGCAGGGAAAAGGCCTTCCTCCGGGAGAATTTATTTCCAGAATCAACCCTTTAATGCGGCGATTCTTCTTTATACCCTCAATTAAAGGAAGTACCTCGGCTGATGAGACTGTCCTGGCCATAGCCAGGAAAGGAAAAGGCGAAGAAGGGGTCTCTTCAGAAACAACCATTCCCTTAATTGGAACAATTGCAATCTTTCCTTTTTTTGCCATCCTATTCTCCTTGTGACAAACAGTCACTCACTTCTTCTTCCTCACCCTTTTCCGGAGGGCTGGGGTTAGGGATTACAAGACTTTCTATTTTAGACATATTTCTAACGTCGTCTTCTTCTTTCTTATGTGGTGTCTCCATAATTCCCGGAAAACGGGATAACTTTGGATGGTTCACGATGTTTTTGAACCCTTCACTACCTATGTATCCTTCACCAATGTGCCAGTGCCTGTCTACCCGGGAGCCAACAGGAGTTTTGGAATCGTTGAGATGAAGAAGTTTCAACTTGTCAAATCCAATGAGCCGTTCGAATTCTTCTAAAGTGTTCTCTAAACCATCTTTTTGGGAAAGGTCGTATCCCGCCTGAAACGCATGCGCTGTGTCCAGGCAGACTCCAATTCTTTCTTTATTTGCTACCCCATCAATGACGGTCTTAATCTGTGAAAACTTATATCCAATCTGCCTTCCCTGTCCCGCGGTATTCTCAAAAACTACAGATACTTTATTCTGGACTTTTTCCAGAGAACAGTTTATTGCTGCAATCAGTCTCTCTATGGACTCTGCTTCACTTGCTTCCCCACGGCTTCCCATATGGGTAATTATAAATGGGACGCCCAGTATTTCTGCTCTCTCCAGTTCTCTCCTCAGTGCATCAATTGATTTGAAATAAAAGTCCTGCCGGGAAGAGGATAAGTTTGGAAGATAGGGCATATGGACAAATAACGGCCCAATTCCCAGCGCTTTTACTCCTTCACTGAATTTTTTTACTTCCTCTCCGGAGAGAGGAGAAACAACCCATGCTCTGGGGTTGTGAGAAAAAAATTGGATTGTCCTGGCTCTTCTCTTTCGTGCCAGTTCAGGCACCTTAGAGAATCCTTCACTGATCCAGATGTGAAATCCAAAACGCATACTATCCGACTCCGCTGTTTTAAAGCTTTCTTAATCCCTCTAAAAGAACAAACCTTCCTAAGGGTTCAACCTTACACTGAAAACTATTGATAAATAGACTATTGTTACACAACCCACCGCTTAAATAGAAAAATTCAGGTTTGTTTATGAATCTATAGACGTTCTCTGCTATCCCTTTAACAAAGCTTGCCAGAACATTGTTTATCTCACACCCCTGTGAAATCTTATCAAAAATCTTAGCCATACCCAAAACTCCACAAGTAACCCCCAGAGATTCAGATGCTTTTTCTATCTCTGCTGTCTTTACATTAAAATGGTTCTCCAGAAGTTCGATGGAAAATCCCAAAGTTGCCCCACAGAGAGCGTTCCAATCCATCTCTTCATATTTATTATCTTTCATTTTTACATATTTAATGTCTCTACTTCCCACATCCACCACCAGAAAATTCCCGTCTCCAATCAATTTCCTGCTGCCTTTTTCCAGAGCGACCAATTCATTAACTACCCTGTCCGCTTTCAATTTCGCATTATGCCCGCAAGCTATGTCAAATTTCACGTCGGTCTTAAGCAAGTCGAGAGTGTTAATGACTTTATATTCTTCTTTTTGCACATCTAATATCTTGCTATAACTGGTTCCTACATCGCCTAAAAGCATATCGCCTCACTCCCTCAAAAAATGTACCTGTCACTTTTTTTTCGAAAAATAGAGTTGACCCCTTTTTTTCCCCTTTTTTTTCGAAAAATAGAGTTGACCCCTTTTTATTTATTTAATAGAAGGTAAGCTTCGATTTTGCTTTTTACGGAATTATCAAGAACGTCGTCAACCTCAACATAGAGTCCGTTATGTTTCTTTGCCAGATACTTGGCTAAAGAGTTTTTGCTACAGAAAGCCTGGGCGTAGAATACCGTGGGCAGGTCCTCCCTTACCATCATTTCCAATTCCAGGTCTTGAGGAACTTTTGCCTCCATACACCTTGCCCAGCCAAAAACGTGGGTCTCTTTAGGAAATAGGTCAAGTATACTAAAATCATTGGGAGGAACTCCCCAGAAGCCATAATCTGGCTCGACACGTTTCAATTTTGACTTATCAACATGTTTAATGACACTGTCCACTATCAAGTCAAATTTCTTTCTCAATTCCAGGTCACTTTCGCATATCGGCTGAGGATGCCTGCGAGTAGCATTATTTTGAGTGGTAATTATGGGCAAAGTAAGCTCACGCTTGAGAATTTCACTAACGAATCTACCATTGTCACACTTACTATAGCCGTTATCAAAAATGATAAGGTCTAATTTTATGGTCAAAGCGTTGGCTATAATGCTCTTGATCGTAGCGCAATAGACCTTTGGCAGATAGATTTCGGCTTTACTGTTATCGGTAAAATCGAAAAGAGTGTCTAAATCTATGAAATCGTTTCCCTTATATCTGTCCAAAATTTCCTGGGGAGGAACTCCCACTATACCTATCTTCATTTCTTTCTCCCCTTCTTATCAACCATACGCCAAAATAGACAAAGGGCGTATCCAGTAGTGCAATCGCGAGTTTGATGATATATTGTCCTTTAATTAATGTAAAAATCGGCATTATGCCATAAAAAGCAATGGTAATGAAAATAGCCGTATCAATGAACTGAGAGACAAATGTGGAAGCATTATTTCTTAACCAGAGATATTTTCCTTTTGTAACCTTGCGCCAAAAATGGAATGCCCAGACATCATGGTACTGGCTTACCAGATAGGCAATAAAACTAGCAATGATGATGCGCGAAGTACTACCTAGAATACTGGCAAAAGCTTCTTCGCCAGTCCAGAAAGGAGCTTTAGGAACGATAAGAGTAAGTCTAATCAGTCCCAGGGCGACCACCAGACTAATGAACCCACTAAAAACCACGTATTTTCCTCTCTTTTTGCCCCAAACTTCACAAATTACATCAGTAATAGGGAAAGTTATGGAATAGGCGAGAACTCCTCCGGGAACTATGAGGCCCGCCACATTTACGATCTTGCTCGCCAGAACCCCGGCAATGACCAGCCCACCGACAAAGATGGCTATCAAAAGAATATAAGCCTTTTCTACTGGCCGGATAGCCCTTTCTTTTTTTTCCATTCGCTCCTCCTATCGTCGATATAAGATAGAATAGCAAAAGAACTAAAATTTGTCAATTAAAACTGCTTACTTGAATATTTTTGCGAATATTCCGTGGGCGTTGAAGGGAAGGAACTCGCTTTTCCGGGAAGCGACGCAGGCTGAAGCCTGCGACTACCAGCTTCGCATACTAAAATTGGAAGCTGGGGTAGTCATAGGTACACTGGCAGGGAATTTTCTTGCACTTGGGACAGCCTCGTTTATACTTTTCGATTTCTTTTTCCACATCTACGCCTAAGAGGTTTGCTAAACTTAAGAACCAGGCAAAAACATCACCGACTTCTTCCTTAAAATTATCTTTTTTACCTTCACGAATCAGCTTGGCTAACTCTCCCACTTCTTCAATAAACCAGACAAAAGTCCTGCCCAGCCCTCTTTTCCTATCCCGGGAATAGTAAATCTTGTGCATTAGATTCTGAAATTCTTTTATTTCCAATAAAGCCTCCTTTTACTCCCTCACCCTACTGCTTTGAGTTCTTTTGACCAGCGCCGATAATCTTTGAGCCGCCAATCCTTTTTTGACCCTTCTCTTTTCATGGCCAAATCTTTTACTCCACATTTCCCCTCGGCGCAATTGAGGCAGTCTCCCCGACAATCTACGGCGGGAACAAACTTTTCCTTTTTTCTCCTGTAAACAGGTATGTCAATGCCTTCACAATTCGTTGCATTGGTGAACTCTCGATTTAACCCCCTGGCTTCGCCGTCAATTAGCTCATATTCCATGCATAGAGCAAAGGTCATATCTATACTCTCACAAATGTTTCGTAAAATATCGAATATTTTCTTACGATAATCGACCTTTGCGTTGAGATACCCATCAATATTTTCCACGTATAATTTTCTGTAGTCAAACTCTATTCCCGGCCCAAAATAAGAATTTAGCACCTGGAGAATTTCCTTGTGAATCTTAATGGGGATGTCAAGCACACTGGCAATCACGTGTTTAGCTCCCGAATCTTTTGCTCTTTTAATCAGCTGTCGAAAATTATTTTTTTTATCTGTAAGATAAGGGAATACAGGGTCTATCCGACATACGGCATAAATCGCCTTTTTTCCCATTCTCTCCAGGTTTTTAAATAGCACGCTACTGGAAGCCCCTCGAGGTACCAAAACTTTTCTTAAATCCTCATTTATGGTCAGAAGAGATACTTGACCAAATGAATGTTTTTGCTTTTGTATTAGCTCGAGCGCTTCTTCAGGAATTTCTGCCTTAGTAATAAATTCTATGGGAATGTTTCTTTCTACAAAGACTCTTATTATTTTTTCAGAGAGATGGTAAAGGCTATTTACCGGCTGAAATGGGTCCGTTACAGGGGAGAGATAACCGCAGGAAGCAACGTCTATGGAATCGAGTTGGTCGGAAACGACTTTGTCGAAGTCTCTGGCAACAATGATTACATTTTCTTTCCGGAAGGTCTGGAAGTGGCCGGGAAATGCTAATGCGTAACAGAAAAAGCAACCTATCCCGCAACCATTGTAGGGGTTGATGAGCATTCTCTCAGAAGTGCATTCTCTCTTTCCAGGCCACCATCCGTGAAGTTCTTTCCCGGTGGGCAAAAGTACATGCTTCTGTGGTTGTTCAATAACTTCATACGCTTTCCCACCAATTGAAATGTTCATTTACTTTTTCTTCTTTTTTGGCTTCTTCTTCTCTCTCTCGGCCGGTACTTTCCCTGGCATATTAATCACCACCCCTTTTTCCAAGTTTTTCCATTAGCACGGGAAGATTAACAATGTCTTCTCTATTATATTCCAGTAACACCTGCAGTGCCTTTTTGTTATTTTCTTCTTCATATTCGTACCATAGTTCCATAGCCACCCAGCCATTTACTTCCTTCAGGCGCCTTTTAATTCCCAGCATCTCTTCGACTTTCTTCAGTCCGCCGTAAAGATTCCTCTCCCAGCAGTCGTACATCAGGTCATAGGTTGCAAAAAAGTCATCCAGATCTACATTCAGTTTCTCCTTTATGATGGGGAGATCGAACCTGCTCCCGTTGTAAGTGTAAATGGTAGTTATTCCCGCGAGGCTTTTAAGCAAGTTTGCCCTCGTAATTTCTTTTCCCACTAACTGAATTATTGTGCCATCCCCGCGATATATTCCCAGAATGGTTATCTCTCCCTCAAATGATGTTTCAATGTCCAGAAAAGCTCTCATAATTCACCTTTCTACCGAAATAAGCATTCTTGGGGAATCTTTTCCATAGTAGCTATTTCGGCAGCTCTTTTCAGGAAGCCATCAAATTTCCCGCCTTGCCTGTATCCTCCACACCAATCTAAGGAACTATCAAACTTCCGAAAGAATTCATTTATCCGTCTGATAAATATTTCTCTGATGTACTTGCCAAAAATTGAGGAAAGGGAAATGGGGAAGATGAACTTATCGCCGGACTTAATAAAACGGAGCTTAAATTTCTTCCCTTTATGGGAAACGGCAAAAATATCCATTCCCGCCTCTCGAGGGAAAGGCTGAATTTCAAACCTCCTCGCCAGGCAACTTAGAATTTTCTTCTCTCCCCAGCCATCTATCTTCCCTGAGAAAAAGGAAATTTCTTCTTTTCCGTAATTCTCCAGAAATAGACTAATAAAATCAGCTATCGCTTCCACCTCCAGCCAGTACTTATCCAGATTTTTTCCTCCTGCCCTGTTAAGAGTAGAAGGACAAAATATTCTGCTTTTCCAAAAGATAAAATCAATTCTCTTTTTTCTTAATTCTTTCTTGAGTTTTTCCGAGACATTTTCTACAAATTGAGTTTCTGCTTTCCAGGCGGGAAGACTGTAAGGGGCACCTATTCCACAGAGGGAACTTTTCCAATCTACGGGGCACTCGCTGAGAACACATTGCCCGGGGAGAACTATTTTTGGGAAAAAATCTTTGTCGAAATCCCGGGGCAACCTTCTATTCAAAAGAGAATAGAAAGCAAGTACTGTAGACTCTGCTAATTCATAAGTCTTCTGGTCGTTGCTCTTATAAAGTTCTTTACTATCACAGACAATAAGGCTCTTTTTCTCAGTTTTATCTCTGGAAATTACTTGTTTAAGCTCGTGCCAGAAAAAATCCTTTTTGCAGTCATAACTTCTACTTATTCTAAAAGCAGAAGCGGTGACCACCAGAGGCCCCAGCATTCTCTGATTCCGAAAACCTAATCCATTCTCATCAATTCCTACAATGAGCATTTCTTAATCTCAAACTCAGTATTTCTCCCAGTGGAGAACATCTTTCAGTTTTCTTTTGGCAGGCTTGGGATCCTGTTCACTATAGCCCAGAGGAATAAGAGTGATTAGTTTAAACTTTTGGGGTACTCCCAGCAATTGGCGAATTTTCTTCGCATAGGATTTCTTGTCTCCACCCACCCAGCAGGCTCCCAATCCATGCGCGTGAGCAGCCAGGAGTATATTCTCTGAGGCTGCACAGCCATCTTCTAAATAGTGCTTTGTCTGGCGAGAGAACACAGCAATGCAAACAGGAGCCTCGGCAATAAATCTACCACGATCGGTCATTTCTGCTATTTTCTTCCTGCTTTCCTTACTGGTGACCGCAATGAACTCCACGGGCTGTATGTTTATTGCGCTGGGAGCCAGCCGACCACAATCGATGATATCCTTAACTATTTTTTTGGGAACAGGCCTGCGCAAAAATGTTCTTTTACTCCTTCTGGACTTCAATGCTTTAATCGCTTCCATATTCACTTCCTTATCAAACAAAACTTTTTCTAATTTGTCGTTTTTTATCTTATATCTTTTTCAAAAAAAAGTCAATATTGACAAATAATAAAAAAAGG
>Ga0224501_10004817_pt1 | contig 10651 bp, 9 predicted proteins | sample SF_Oct11_sed_USG_4_FD_169105 | JGI IMG/M metagenome (GOLD analysis project Ga0224501, IMG submission 169105) | Sediment microbial communities from San Francisco Bay, California, United States - SF_Oct11_sed_USGS_8_1 | ecosystem: Environmental > Aquatic > Marine > Sediment | place: USA...
ACAACATGGATGTTGTTCAACAGCCATTCAGCTACGTAGCCCGTGAGCCAAACGCCGTGAGGTTTGTTCCCCTAGACAAAACGGAAGAAATGAGTCTGCAAGAGATTTTGGAGAGACATGAAAAGGGCGTTGGCTACCGCCACCTCGTAGACTGGGCTCCAAAGTATCCGTTGATCATCGACAGCAAGGAACAGGTTCTCTCTTTTCCGCCAATCATCAATGGAGAACTGACACGGGTAGGCAGTCAGACAAAAAACTTGTTCATCGATGTGACTGGTACCGACTACAAAGCGATTGCAAGAAGCTTGAATGTTTTGGTCACTGCCCTAGCAGATATGGGTGCATCCCTTGAAAGTGTCAATGTCAATTATCCAGATCGCACAGTTGTTTCGCCGGATCTGACACCTCAACGAATGAGGTTGAGAACAGATTACGCCAATAGATTGCTAGGTCTCAAGCTTTCAGAATCTAAGGTTATACAAAGCCTCAGAAAGTCTAGACTTGACGCAAAAAAGATAAGCAAAGGCGTTTTGGAGGTTTCAATTCCTGCGTACCGAATTGACATTATGCATGAAATTGACTTGGTTGAAGAGGTTGCTATTGGCTACGGCTACTTCAGAATGAAACCAACTAGGCTGGCGACAATGACAACAGGCAAACAACACACCACAAGCAAGAAGGCGAATCGCGCCCGACAAGTGATGATCGGACTGGGATTCACGGAAGTTAAGAACTTCATTCTCACCAACAGAGTCGCCCATTACGAGAATATGCGACAGAAAGTCGGCGGAGGGATGATTAAGCTGGCGAACCCCGTCTCCACAGAATACTCTATAGCCAGGGAGAACTTGCTACCCAGTCTAATGAAGAATCTGATGGATAACAAGCATGAAAGCTATCCTCAACGACTCTTCGAAGTTTCCGACGTGATAAGAATCAATAGGAAAACCGAAACCCGCAGTGAACGGCGATTGCATACAGCCGGTGTCTCCTCCCACTCAACCGCCAACTTCACCGAAATAAAGTCCATTGCAGAGGCGTTACTCGCTAACCTCGGCGTAAAACGCTGGGATGTGAAAGCGACGAGGCACCCAAGCTTTCTACAGGGAAGAGTAGCAGCTATCTATGTCAAACGCAGGAAAGTTGGCGTCCTTGGAGAAATCCATCCAGAAATCATCAACAACTTTGAACTTGAAAACCCGGTGGGCGCCTTTGAAATAGACCTCAAAGAAATTTGAAAAGGCTCACCATTGAGTTATGGGTAAGGTGAGAAAGACGTTAAAGGTACAGTGGGTGTTTTATATAGTTAATAGGCCGTTATCAAATTGAGTGAGTGATGAGGATTGTCTGTGCCAAAGGAGGTCACCTTAGCGCCTAATGAGAAGGTTCTGATAGTGTTGGGGAGGGTTTACGTATCTTTTGCGGTCATAGTGACCATTGGCCTGACAGTTCTTGCAATAGTTCTTTCAATAATCTGGGTTGGAGTTGGACCCTCTATCCCCGCAGATATCATATACTCCCTCTACTTGTTTTCCTTGTTTTGCTTTATTTGCCTTCCACTCCTCTTATATGGACTGGGCTACTTCTACGCCAAGGGACATCGCTATATAATCACAAATCACAGAATTATCATGTTCAGGAAATTCATAGGCATCATAATAAGATCAGTTGCGTGTGATAAAATTACAGACATCATAGTTAGTCAAGGCCCGTTTGGCAGAATATTCAACTACGGCAGCATTTCTCCCATGACGGCTGGAGTAACGATGCCTTTTGGGTTGGCAATCCTTTCCCTCAGCGGCTTGCGGAATCCCTATGAAGTTAGAGACGGCATCACCAAATTGTTGGCGCTACCGGAGGCTTAAAAGTAAAGATGAGTGAGGGCTTAGGAAAGTCTATTCCCGAGCAGATATCGTTGCGTCCAGATGAAAAGATCGCAGTTATTTTGAAAAGACGTTATCCATCTATCATTTCATCTTTATTTGCAGGTTTCGCATTTTTTATCTGGATTATCGGTAGCACTGTAGTACGCTTCATATCAAGGTATATCCCACTTCCCGAAGAGGCGTGGGTCATCACTGGTCTTTGCATCATACTGGTTGTTGGCGGCGGCATACTGGCTATAGTGCTGTTAATCGGGTATTTCTATGTTAAAGGGCACCTTTACGTGGTAACCAACAAAAGAATCTTGGTCCTTAGAAAGTTTATAGGTATCACGGTGAGGGAAGTCGCCCACCGAGAGGTCACTGACATCGTGGTTAATCAGGGCCCGCTAGCGAGGCTTCTTAATTATGGATCGGTCAGTCCTATGAGTCCAGGCGTGAGAACTCCGTATGCGCTTCCATACCCGTTCATGAGACGTGGTTTCGTGGGACCAAGAGTTTCGTTAAAAGACGTGAGCGACCCTTGTAAAGTTGCCAGTAACCTATCTGGCTTAATTCGATCCGTCAGCTAAGCCTTAGGCGTGCATGCTTATGAGAAACTAGAAGAAAGTGGTTAGGCAAAGGGCGGGCGTGTGCAGTGACTATGAAGAAAGAAAATAGATTTTTAAATTTCGAAATAATTGTAATGATGATCATATGGCTTCTGGAACTTTCATCGTCCAAAACACTACGGTTCAAGAATTCTGCTCTTGGATAGAGCTTATGATGGAAAACCTAGGTTGGCCAGTTAAAAAACTCGTAGAGACGACGAGTTGGTGATAAAGGCGGTCACACGGAGCAAGCTTGAAGCGTGGGTGTGGCACCATTTTGTGCCCTTCGGCAAGTGGATGAGGAGGGGGCAAAGAGTGGGCATAGAAGTCCATCTACAACCATGCGCCGGGGGAGTGCTCTTGGGGATGGCAGCCGTCCCCTACATGGAGCTGTTTGACGCCAAGGAGATCTTCCTAATCTCACAGGGGCTCATCGAGTGTTTCGTTGACGATAGGTACAGCGAGGAAATCTGGGAACAGCTAATGAGTAACATAAAACAGCGCTACAAGCTTACTCCGCCCGCAGCCGCGAGGTTTCTTCCCAATGCCTATTTAAAATGCCCAAAGTGTGGTTGGCTCAACCTTTCAACCACCAATCACTGCAAAAACTGCGGAGCCAAGTTAAAAACTAGAAATTAGTATACTAGTAGTTCATGGGCGTGTTTCGATGAACGGTAAGCTTGAGAATGAGAAGAGAGCTGAAAGGTACTTCAGAACCTTGACGCGGTTAGGTTACGTGCTAGCCTTGTTTATAGGAATCTGTTTGGGGGTATCATATTCGGCATGGACACTTAATCCTCTTTTGGGATTCGCCGTCTCTCTTCTGTCAGCGACCACGGCGTTTCTTTTTCTGGCACTGCTTGAATACCGCATAGATCGAAAGTATAAGGGGATTACAAGCTCTCGAAGGGAATACTTGATTGTAGCTCTTCCCGTCTATGCCATTATGCTACTTTTCGTTATCACAGGGTTAACTTGGCGGACTGTTCTAACTTATGCCGTTGGCACAATGGTCTTCGTCTATATGAATGCGACTGTCATCCTCCTGCTCTACGCGTCTTTTACTTTATTCCCACGAATGTTTCGCATCCGCTCCAAGGGCTTGGAGCTGGAAGATCCCAAGTTAGTTGACAAAATTCTTGGCCTCGCTCAGAAAATGGATGTAAAGGTGGAAAGGATGATTATGCTTTCACGGAAGAAACTCAAGGTTGCTAACGCTCTTCAAGTCGGTCCCAGAAAGTTCTCCATTTACATCTCCGACTATTTGATTGAAAACTTCACACCTGTGCAAGTGGAAGCCGTCATTGCCCATGAGCTGGCCCACGCGAAGAAGAGGCATCTGCTGAAGAACCTACTGTTTACATTGCCTTTTGGGCTAATTAGCATGAACTTATTGCTTTACTCTTGGGTAATCCGTGCCAACCACATAAGTCTTATCATCGCAATTGCTAGCATCATTTTCCTTCTAACTGTAAACATCGCCATCACTCCCCTCCGCAGAAGGCTTGAACTCGAAGCTGATGCGCTGTCTGCCAAAGCCTTGGGCAACCCTGAGCCGATGATTTCTGCATTACAGAGGATCGGCGAACTAAACCTAATTCCAACGAAGTACCCCCGCATCATCGGATGGGGACTACCACATCCATCAATAGAGACTAGGATAGAAAAATTAAGACGATTAAGATAAACACAGAGAACTACTTCGTCACGTTTGAATCTAACTCTCGAAATTATTTCCTTATCTCTTACGAATAGCAAATATGAAGATCAGCATAAACATATTTATGTGCACTATAAGAAAACATGCATATCAACGTTGCGATCATGAGTAGCGCTCAAAGCGTAGCTCATACTTGAAGATAGAATCCCCGAATTATGTCCTGTCTCGAGACGATCCCTACAAGCTTCTTTTCGAGCCTCTAAAGGTTTTGGGAGCCGTGATTCTAGGGTTAGTCATGCCGGAGTCATCTCCGTTCCTCGGCCTCCAAGGCGTCCAGTACGAAGCCGGTTGGCGCTCACCGATGATCCATCTTTTCAGCCACCTTTTTCCCTAATTCCTTCGCTATTTTTTGTTCACGCGCTGGATCCTGTGGGTGCAAAGAGCGAAGATGTTGCTGTTTTTCGCAATATTGCATTTTTGATTTTGAAGTAATTTCGATTTAAATGGAGAACGCCTCAAAGGTATTTTTGGTTTGAGGCGGTTTAAGTGGGTTTTTTAGACGCAGGTTACGGTGGTTGAAGGAGGTAGCTTCAAGGCTTTATTCGAGCGGTGTCTTGCTCCCGGCTTAGCGTGAAGTATATGGAGAAGCGCCGCAGTAAGCTTCTCTGATCCGTCAGAAGGGAGCTTACTTTAAGCTTTGTTTAGTTTATTTATTTGTTGCGCCTAGTGCAACATAAATAACGTAACAGCAACCTACTCAGACGGCACAATAAACTCAAACATCTCGGAAGACTTATCTCCATCCACTCTTGTTCTTAATAGTGGCGATGAAACGAGCAAGGGCGAATCCCACCGGAACCTACTAAAAGGGCCCATGCAGACGGACCCAACAGAGGCTGGTGATTTCACCTACCCTTGACGAAGGGTTTACCCAGGCATGGGACAGGTGGGCGCGGGCGCGCTAATAACCCGCGTCAGAGAGAGCTCCGCTGAGAGGAGCGTGAGGCTCCAACTGTGAGGCTGAGTGTTAGTTACGTGGGACACAGCGCCCGCGACAAGAACTTTTAAGTTAAGAGACATCGAAAAACTAAGAGGCGATAAGGCTTGGACCTAGAGCAGAGACTGACCTTAGTTACGAGAAACACAGAGGAGACCGTAACTCTCCAAGAATTACGTGTGCTGTTGGAGACCGAAGCTAAGCCCAAAGCGTACTGGGGATTCGAATCCAGCGGTCTCATGCACATCGGGATTGGCTTCTGTGGCTACAAGATTAAGGATATGGTGAAAGCTGGCTTCGATTTCATCATTTTTCTCGCCGACTGGCACTCTTGGATAAACAACAAGCTAGGAGGCAACATGGAAAACATTCGCACCTGCGGCGAGTATTTCAAGGAGTGCTTTACTGCACTTGGCGTAAATCCGGACAGCGTGGGGTACGTTTGGGCTTCCGACATAGCCAAAGACATAGAATACTGGGAGAGAGTAATTCGCATAGCGAAGAACTCCTCTCTGCAAAGAACGTGGCGCGCGCTTCCAATTATGGGTCGAGAAACCGACTTAACCGACATGGAAACAGCTTGGGTCTACTACCCCTGCATGCAAGCAGCCGATATCTTCCACATGAACCTCGACGTAGCCTGCGCGGGCATGGACCAAAGGAAAGCCCACATGCTGGCGAGGGACATCGCCGAAAAACTGCACTGGAAAAAACCAGTGTCCATTCACACCCACCTCCTCATGGGACTACAGGAACCTGAAAAGCTGGAAAAGCGGTTTGACGAAGATACCAACATAAACCTGCAGATAAGCTCAAAAATGAGCAAGAGCGTACCCCAAACCTGCATATTCATACACGACACACCGGATGATATTGAAGCTAAGGTGAGGGCGGCCTACTGCCCACCTAAGCAGGTTAGGGGAAACCCCGTGCTTGAACTGGTCAAGTACGTGATATTCGCGGAGAGGGAAAGTCTAGATATCCCGCGACCGTCCGAGTATGGTGGTCCAGAAAGATACGAAACTTATGCGGAGGCGGAGAAGGCTTATCTAGAGGGAAAGCTTCACCCGCTTGATTTGAAGAATGGTGTCGCAGAAGCCCTCGCGGAAATTCTGAAACCGGTCAGAGAACACTTCCGTAGGCGTCCGCAAACTTTGAAGAAGATGATGGAAATAGAGATCACAAGGTAAGAGTTTTGTCAACTAAACTAGAGAAAAAAACCGAAAAAATCCTGCAACTTCTGGAGAGACTTGAAAAAGAATCAGCCAAGGGAATCCCAATAATTGTAGAGGGAAAAAACGACATCAACGCCCTGCAGAGCCTAAACATAGGGGGCGACATAATCTCAGCCAAAACCTCGGGGAAGTCCCTCCTTGATGTTCTCAGCGAGGTGGAGAGAACAGGAAAGCGGGAAGTTGTCCTTCTAATGGACTTCGACAAGCGTGGCAGGGAGTGGACTAAACGCCTGAAGCAACACCTTGAAAGAATGAGGATAAAGCCCAACGCGCTCTTTTGGAGGGAACTCCTGGGTCTCGTGGGACGGGACGTGAAAGACATTGAAGGTTTAGCAACCTACTTGGAAACGCTGAGGAAAAAATGTGGAGGGTAGAGTAGTAAAATATAAGAGGTACAAGCCAGTTAAAGCCTTAAGAGCATCTCATAAATGTAATGAGGTTAAATCTGTGGTAGAGGTGAAAATTAATGGGTTCATCGCAAACGGTCACGGTAAAGTACGTTATCCGTGCCAAATTCGAAGTGGAGGGAGTTGTCGAAAAACCTGACGTTATCGGAGCGGTTTTTGGTCAAACAGAAGGATTGTTTGGCTCTGAACTCGACCTTCGAGAACTCCAGAAATCGGGAAGAATAGGAAGAATAGAAATCGAACTGAAGTCAGAAAAGGACAAAACAATAGGCAAAATATCTATTCCAACAAGCCTCGACAGGGTCTCCACCTCCATAATCGCAGCAAGCCTCGAGAGCATAAACAGGGTCGGACCTTGTTCAGCCGTAGTCACCTTAGAGAAAGTCGAAGACGTACGTGACGCGAGGAGGAGGGCGATAATAGATAGAGCAAAGAAAATCCTTCAAGAATGGACCATTGAAACTCTTCCCAGCACAGAGGAAATCTTCAGGGAAGTTTCAGAGATTTTGAGGGCGGTCAAAGTTGAAAAATATGGGCCAGAAGGATTACCCGCTGGACCAAACATTGAAGGTACTAAGGAAATAATCCTCGTTGAGGGAAGAGCCGACGTGATAAACCTGTCGAGGAACGGAATAGATAACGTCATCGCGGTTGATGGTGCCAAAATCCCGGAAACTATCATAAAATTGTGCCGAGAAAAAGAGGTTACGGCACTCCTTGACGGAGACCGAGGTGGAGACCTCATACTCAAGGAGCTCCTTCAGGTAGCCGACATCAAGTACGTTGCTAGGGCTCCGCGCGGCAAGGAAGTGGAGGAGTTAAGCTTCAAGCAGATCTCAACCGCCCTCCACAAGAGGGTTCCCATCGGAAAAATAAAGGGCAAGAGGTTTAGGAAACGACAGAAGATACTCGTTCCCAAACAAGTCGTTGAAACTGCGAAGGGGTTAGAGGGAACCTTGGAGGCTGTGTTATTCAATGAAAAGATGAAGCAAATAGAAAAGTTGCCCGTGAGCGGACTCGCAGAGAGGCTTCAGCAAACCGAAGGCGTTGACACCGTGGTTTTTGACGGAGTGATAACCCAGAGACTCGTGGACATTGCAAATGAAAAGAACGTCCAATACATTGTAGCAGCCCGCGTTTCAGAAGCCATAAAACAGCCGTTGCGCATGCGCCTGCTGACGTTCGCAGATATTACGGACTAACCCTCCGTAAACTCGAAGAGAGTGGGTGTTTTAGAGGGCAACAACCCTTCTTCGGTTATACCAAACATGGCTAGTATTCTGGATGCAACAGGCACAACTTGTTTTGACACGTAGTATTCAACGTCTACATCATCATAGGAGACTAACATGTAGGGCTTCGCTTTTTCGTATAGACGACCGGAACCGGTAATGATGACGTAACCTATTTTGTCGCCTAGCGACAGGTCCCAGCCCTCCTTCTTTAGTGTCCTCGCCGCTTCAACGTGGGGAGCTCTGATAGCGTATTCTTCGATTCGTTTGGTGAGGGTTTTCCATATGACAAGATCGCGGTATGACACCTTCTTTGCTCTCAGGTCGAGAATGTATCGGCGCACGAACTTTGCGGCTTTTTCCGGTGACTGCTCCTTCAAGATTATGTCCAACACTTTCTCTTGCACGTTTTTGGCAACCGCCGCCCAGTCTCCTCTTATTACCTCCAAGCCCACTATGTCCAATTGTCCGTCCGGTAAGAGCCCGCAATATCGCTTTTTCGCCTCGGTGAACAAAATGCGAACGTAAACCTTGTCGGGTTTTATCTCTAACCCAAGCGTTTCACCGATTTCTTCAGAGACCTTTTCAACCTTCTCAGGATCGTGTTTTATGAAGATGCTGTCCGTGTCGCCGTATACAACCTCCAACCCAACTTTTTTCGCCAGTTGTATAGTGTTCGAAATAACGTGCCTTCCCCAAGCCGCTGTAGCTTCGGCAACAGGCTTGATGTACCAGCGCGCCCCTATCCAACCCGTGTAGCCATATGACGCGTTAGTGATAACCTTCACAGCCTTTTGCCGAGCGTCGAGAACCCGATGTTCAACGCTTTTAGGATCAAGCTTTCTCAGTTTAGGTCGGATTTCGTCTCGGGTGGCTATGAGATGAGACAAAACCTCCTTGTAGAAGCCAGATGGTTCTCTCCGGAACCTGTGCTTTACCTCGGGGGCTACGTTCACGCCGCATGGAGGGTCCGGCTCACCTGGCGGAACATAGGTGTCGGGTGAAACGTTCTGAGTGATCATGATATTGGGATACATAGACTTGAAGTCAAGCACCGCAACATTTTCGTGAACACCCGGTTTTGGCTCGAGAACCACGGCTCCCGCATAGGGGAAGTAGGGACGCCCAACTCTCTTGGGAACAAGCTCGCCGATCCTGTGGGCTTCCCGAATCAGGAACCACTCAACTCGGAAGCCTACTGCGGCTGTTCCAATGTGGTCAAGGGGCAAACCAACGAGGTTAGAAAGTTGCATGGCGAAGTCCAGCATGGCTTCAGCTATGCCCATGACGCACCGGGTGTTTTCCTTGGAATACTTCAGCAATATGGGGCGTTTTTCTGGATTTTCCCAGTGTGTGGGGAAGTCCACATCTTCGATAAGTGTGCGTTCTTCAATTTTCATAACGCCGAGGAAGTCAGCCACGTTTTCTAAGGTTTTCACCTTTACCTCAGGTAGGTCGTCTGCGAAGTCGAAGAAGTCAATGTTTGCTCGTCCCGTTATCGACACATGGCCAAACACGCTTGTATGGGGTTCAGTGCTCGCTCGATCAACGAAAAGGTTGACCGCGAGTTTTCGTGAGCGCCCAAGAAGGTAAGGCCAGTCTTGCCGGTTGGTTCCGTAACCAACAATGATGTCGGGATCAAAACTCCTGACGTACTTTATGAAAGATTCCAAGATAGTTTTATCGTCTGAGTTCTTGGTCACGAACTGTCTCTCTTCGCTGGTGTTGGTGACCGTCGAGATGACTACTACCGGGTTTTTCTCGGACTTGGGTGCTCCCTTGGGACTGTAACGAATCGTGGAAAAGCCTAGAATTCTTAGTTGCGGCATTTCGGTTTTTTCAACGCTGTGAGGAAAAGACTTTGCTAGGTAAAGCTTGTCAACCTGAACTTTCAACTTGTTTTCCACTTCTTCTGCTTCCACGGCATGCCAGCCGCAGGGGGTTACATTGTTGTCGATGAGATAGCGCATAGAGTAACGGATGTCGTCCTCCAGAATTTTTTCAACGCCTTCTATGTTTTTGAGATCTTTAGAATACTTCGTTATTAAGTTGGTGTCTTGACAAGCGACTTTAATCGCCTTCACAGTTTTCCCGAAGAACCTTCGATCTACGGGCTTTAACTTGACTAGAAATGGGAAGTTTTCTTTGCGTGACTCTATTCTTTCTATCACGGCCTGTGGTTTTTCTTTGATCACAAGATAAAAATATGCAAGAAAGTTTCGGTCAATGATGAGGATGCGCTTTCCGTCGTCGTCTATGCCCCAGATCCAAATTTCAGGCTGGTGATTCTTAACCTCGTAATTGACATCTAGAAGCCAGAAAGTCTTTTTCATCGGTTTTTTTATCTCCACAAAAATAAGGCGGCAATAGGTTTTTAATGCTTTCAGTGATGACTGTCTCTTTTTCTCTCTACTCCCCCTGTAGCTCCCTTTTTCAATGCAAACGGTTCCTGTGCGCTTTTCTCTGCACCGGTCAAAGTGTACTATGTGTTTGGTGCTGGTGGCACGCCACACGATATTTTTGTTGATCGAGTTTATAGGAATATTCTTAAATACATGTACTGAGAGTAGGTATTCAGTCGTTGTAAGATGTTGCGAAGGCTTGTCTTAGACGTTTTAAAGCCGCACAGTCCTAATGTAATTGAACT
>Ga0224501_10004819_pt1 | contig 10643 bp, 9 predicted proteins | sample SF_Oct11_sed_USG_4_FD_169105 | JGI IMG/M metagenome (GOLD analysis project Ga0224501, IMG submission 169105) | Sediment microbial communities from San Francisco Bay, California, United States - SF_Oct11_sed_USGS_8_1 | ecosystem: Environmental > Aquatic > Marine > Sediment | place: USA...
AGTTCCGAAGTCGAGAGATGCTTTTTTAAATCGCATTTTTCGGTCGCAATCTTGAACAGTTTAGCAGATTTCACGATCGAAATCCATTTCAGTCAAGAACAAAACAGCCACACGAATGCACCAAACGTCTTACCACAGGGGGACACTGAGTCAACTAAACTCAGTAGGTCCAATTCTGCACCACTACTGATAGCTGTTGTGTGTTGGAAATTCGAAACCACTTTTACTTCTTTGACTAACTAACCGTTGATTTGATTTCATCACATACTTGCATTGTAGTATTTTCTTCTATAGACCACATTTATAACAAAAACCATGATGACTAGTTAGGATAGTCATCACCTATAGATATTGCTAATGCTCACCGAATTTTTTTCCTAGCAAAGAGCAGATCAGGTGACACTAAGATGTTTATGGCTGTTTATCAGATCGATATCAACAGCACAAAAATCAAAGAGCCTATATTAAACTGTTCTATGTTTGTTTAACTATTTCCGCTACCCTGGAGGCGATTTGAACTTGGTGTGCTGGCTTGATTTCTGGTGGATATTCTACTCCGAAGTATAACTGAAGAAAGACCATGCCACCAGCTCAGGATAGTTTTAAAATAAATTAGATCATTAAAGCATAAAGTTGTGGGATAGCAGGATGGTTCAATGGCTAGGGTGCTTGGCTTAAGATTAGAAGATCATCCTAGTCATTCTGAGTGCCCACTGTGAGCATGAGCTCCTCACATAGTTCCTAGCTCCTACCGCTACAACAAGCCTCAGGGTGAGAAGGTGCCAAGGCCAAGTGCCAGAGTGAAACAATAAAAACTTCTCCTTTATGCACCCGAGCTACTCAGGAGTGAAGGAGTGATGCAAATACCCGTTGTGATAAGCTGGCAGTCACGCACTGAATCATATATGATTGTCAATAACTGAGCTAACCATTGTTTTTACACTTGATGCCATTTGTTCATTCTTAGGGCCCTTATTCCTTGACAATGTTATGACGCGAAATGAAGTCCGTGTCAGCAATATACATGGCCCAGCCCATTTGGTTGTCATAATTCTCCTTATCTGGTTTGCAGGGTTAAAGTCAAATCCTTGTATAGAATTGTGGTAGGAACAGACCAGGAGGAAATACATCAACCTATAGACAGGATTATCAAGGTAAAATTATGTAACAACTTACAGTAATGGGTGCAATATGATGATGAAAGACTGATAACTGTTTGTGGAATGGGCGGTGACAATATGCTGCATGAAGCAGGTGAAGTAATAGCTTAGTGCATCGAGATCAAATAAGTAGGCCAATTTCTGCATATTCCTGACACTGGTCAGGATAGGAGAGAAGATGCTGTATATGAGGGATACTGCAGATGTTGCATTGGTGTTCAGAGTAAATAATTAGGTAAGATAGAGTCATATCTATCATTACAAACTGTAGATAGTAGACTTATCAGCCTTCATACAGCCTAAACAACGGATGGTTACAGATAAGTCTATCAACAACCATTGCTTCCATTATTTCAAATCCCTGCGTCTATATTTCAGCATAAACTGTACAGAGAGGACACTGCTCAGGAAGAATCATTGGGACACGCTCACAAGTATGACATCGCGTTAGTTAAACTAGGAGAGACTGTGATGTTCACTGATTACATCCAGCCAGCCTGTTTACCCAGCGCTACGGATAACTTTGAAGGAGAGCAGTGTTGGCTGACAGGATGGGGATCCACTAGCTATGACCTCACAGGTATTGCATCTGCTATTTTATGACATCACAGTAGGGATAGCTTTATAACTCAGTGGTAGAGCACCGCCGGGCTCCAACTGTGACAACCTGGGTTCGAATCAATGCGGGATCCCGCTGTGCGTGCAAGGTCCTCATTTTAATCCTAGCTCAAAACAACTTACTATTCATACTGACTCGCTTGTGGTGCTCCATGTTAAAAGAAAATTTCCAAGCTGGCATGCAGCTTCATCATAACGGTGAAGACTTCATACAAGAAAAACAGTGACATCACGAGAGACCGTATAAAAAGCCTCATGCGAATAATCAATCCATTGCCAGTAGGCAGTCTGTAATGACATCATGAAGTTCGTTATGTAAGGATTCCCAGAGTTGTTGAACAAAATGTTGATCTCAGAGACAAACAATGCTTGACCTCCTAAGCGTGTGAACAGAAATTTCCATGAAGTCAACAGCAGGCCTTATACAAAAAATGAAAGCCATAATACCAAACAAAGCATATATGTCATGGTGGGCATTGCCATGCTATCATCTTCTTCCCTGGGGGTAACAATATTTTCTTTTCAAATAAGTTGGTCAAACCTTTCTTTGTATTTATTTCTCCTGGGTCCAACAGGTCCATAAACTGACCAAAATGACTACCTGTGGCTATTTGGAATAATAGGGACAGGATGTGCACTGTAGTATACTCGGGTATACTCGGCACCTGACAACCACCAAGTCCTTGCTGCCGCGGTTCACAGTCACTGCACTGCATCAATGCTTATAGGCTCAAGATCACTCTATGACTTTAATAAAGTCCATGAGACTATTTGGTCACATTTTATACAAAATGCTGTCAAAAAGACTAGTTTAGCCTTCAACCTAAATAAATCGCTTGGACTGTAGATTTTCCGTGTTTCATAATAGCTTCAATTCCGTGTCTAGATAACGCGCACCAGTCAGTAGGTTTTCATTGACCTACATTGTTCGATGACTGTGCCTACCATATCATTGAAGGCATGGATAGATGCTGAGCAATCTCAGTCATTGCCATTTAACTGTGTCCATAGCTATCACAGTGACTGCGTCGTTTACTATCACAGTGACTGCGTCGTTTACTGTCACAGTGACTGTGATGTTTATGTTGGTTCTGGTACCTTGTAGACGAAGATGTTAATCTAAGACATGTTCAGGGCACAGTACTTGATAATGAGCAGTGTCAGGAACTATGGGGTGATCGTGTGGATGGTAACATGACCTGTTTCGGCAACCCCAATAAAGGAGCATGCAGGGTACGTGAGCTAATCGATTAATCCAGTAGAGGCCGCATGTGGCCCAGATAATCTGCTTATAGGTTTCATGAGTAGTAGCCGGTACATGAATGGTGGAGGCACATTGATGACCCATAGGCACATAGACTTTGGAATAGCAGGATAGCTCAATTAGCTTAATAGTTAATTGATAATTTTGAGTTGTGCGCAGGCTCAATTTACACTGTGTACACTTCTGTTCATGTCTTCATTACAAGTTTTCCAGTTTAGGAAACTATTGCTACACAGTAACACTCATATAGGTGTGGGTAGAATCTTTTAGGAAGGGCTCGTAGTAGGGGGGATAGGCTTTTGTATCCTTGGGTAGTGTGTATGTCAACAAGTATCATGCCTGTGGTCAGTTTGGTGGAATAGTTAGCAGGTGGCCGCGGATGACCTGGCCTTCGGTATAAACAGGGTATTATTTTCACTGTTCATGGGTCAGAAAGCTCAATGGTTTTGTTTTATGTCGGGTTATAGCCGGATTTTTTCATGAACTTATATACTGACTGCATGTCATGGTTGGCCCATCCTATCAGGCCAGAGCATCGGGGTAGGGCATTCGGCTTTGGACAGGTGACCCGGTTCAATGGTAAGTTTGCGTGGCTTTCTACCCATAGAGTACCAACTCCAAGGGGCAACCCATGAACCACTATGAAAACAAACCATTGGTTTAGTGGTACCATCCATGTTAAACAAGCTGATCCTATCTTACTATCAGCTATCAAGTCTGTAAGATTTTTTTCGTATTGCAGGGTGATTCTGGAGGTGGGATGTTCTGCGAAAGCGGCAGTGGCCAATTCACGGTAGCAGGCATCATATCCTGGGGCAGTGCTCAATGTAACCAAAAAGCTACAGTTCTTACTGACCTAACTCAATATCGCCAATGGATTCAAGAAACTATGAACAACAACTAACCACCACATACCCACTGAACCAAGTCGAAAGTCTAACCCAGTTCAACTAGATATTCTTCCCACTCAGGACTAGCACAGAGGCGTTGACAGTTGACTGTCAACTAATAACACAATGAATGACGGCCAGGACATGCCCTGGATACACGGCACGATCTCATATATTCACCTACACACAGAGTAGCTTCTTTTTATATATAATGTTGTTCTTTTTTTCTTATGATCTATTTCGACGCACCAACGTGTAAACTCTATAATTCATGTTATGAGGTACTCAGTTAATACCCATCTGTGGGTGTGTGAGTCAGGGAGACCTGCTATGTGACAGCCTCGGTGACAATACAATACCTATACATACATTCCAACCCAATTTTTTTCAGAATAAAATACAAAATACATGCTTATTTATACGATGGTTTACCATGCTGACACTTAATCAAGCGGTGGCATAATGGGAAGAGTTTCTGTGTCACGTTGAGCTTTCTACCTCGTTGTCAGATTAGAATTTGGATCGTGGTGTTACACGGACCATATTGAAATCAAACCATTGGCTTGGCGATACTACTATCCATGTAAACCAAGATGCTCTTATCATAGATAAATGTTGCGAGTTAAAATAGCATTGATAATAATTTAATGATTGCACATAACTTAGATTGAAAATCTACAAAAGAAGTGAGCCGCATTACAACAAAGTTACAAACGAAGTAAGTCGTTAAAACCTGACTACCTAATCCTCATTACAGCCAGTGTCATATAATTATGTAAATAAAACAGACAATCACAATGGAATGAACCAATGAGCAGAGTTATGTTCTCTTGGTTGAAATGTGGCATGGCGAGAAGACCCTACGTCTCATTCCTCCATGTACCTTTGGAGTATAGGACTTATTAGGGCAGTTATTAGTTAGATATCATGAGGGTGACTAGTGCCTCATACTCTAGGCTATGACATGTAGTCCTCATCAGAGCTGTATTCTTCTCTACAAAACAACACAAACCCCATCAATGACCACTCTGCTCAGTCCAGCACCTGACACCAAGAGCCACACGGTTAACATCGACAACATACATCCAGACATCCAGACAACCAGCCATACCCAGACTACCATTACAACTCCAGATTCCCAGCTTCAGTCCCACACAGGTGTCCAGTTGCACATTTTTCAGAGCAGGCAACTGGGTATGCCACACTGAAATGCCCTACAGAGCTTCTAGACAGAGTTAAGGGCTCTATACTCAGTAACCAAACATCCCGTAGTGCACAACTCTAAATACCAGTAGCAGCTAGAGCCCTCTACTTTATCTATAAACACTGCTATGCCATAGTAGATGAGGAGTTGTTAGCGTAATGAGCACAGGGGTTTTACCGAACGGTAGGCGTTTCTGGTCTATTTGAACACAAGAGGATAAAATAAAAATGAGCCAAGTAAACACTAGCCGCTGAGCCGCTGAGCCGCTGAGCGAGCCAGTGTACGTACAGCAACCATGTATAAATCCTTCCATGGCTTATCATTTGTTAATTCTCTACAAATGTGTCCATTAGACTATGTAACACAGAGTGAACATAAGGCGGATGCACCCACTACAAGTCTTGGAAAAGACCTTAGAACTGATACACAATGGTGTTGGTCAACAAAGGTTTGATGAGTAGATCCATAGATTTGACCACACCAACCCCCCAACCCTCACATAGCCACCAGATTCCCTGTGGCTTTAGTCTATACCCGACATGGAATAAATGAAGAATTCGGTTTCCCTGCAAATACATACCTACTGGGACAGAAGCCCCCCTTTTTTTATCAAGTCCGAACCACGGGAACATAGACCTTCCATATAAAAGTGTACCACACTGGTTCTGTCCGGTACGATTGTAACAGTCACCAGGGAGCAGATGAAATTTTCAATCGGAAATCTACTCACTCATCATCCGAGACTACCGACTCTTCTAGGGAAGATTTGAGCTGCTCTATTCGCTTATTCGCTGATTTGATGTCCATCTGGAGTTGATAATTCTCGGCTTCACAATACTCTATCTTCTGTTGCTGTAATACAACATCATCATGCACAGTTGACATACAGGGCAACCTCTGTAATAAGGAAAATGCTACACGGAAATCCTGTCCCTTTCAAAAACCCCGATCGATATGAATTTATGGAACGGCAATCAGTCCGCAGTACAAGGCTGATCCCATGGACAGTCTCATCGAGTTCTTACGTCATCAAAATAGAGCCAAAGGTAGACAACTACAAAAATCGAATCTGACACTAATGGGGAGTCGGGTGCTCTCTAATATAAAGAGAAGACAACTCGTGATATGCAGTGATTGTATGTCGTCCTATATAACCACTTGTATTTGTGATGTCACAAACGAACCAGTCCGCTGGACCCTAAAATTCGCGACTGTCTATCCATTTAAACACTATCTTACCATAATAGCAAGACTCTGACTCTGCTCCACATCCTTTCGGCTACCCTCCTCCTGGGTCTCCAGAGCGCGGCTCAGTTGGGTCTGTAAACTCTTCGCCCTGCGTTCCTCCTCACCGAGACGAGCCTGAAGCTTAGATATTTCATCCTCTAGGCGTTCACAGGCATCCTTCGACTTGAGTGAAGAATTCTGTAGGATAATCAACAGTATTACCACTAAGTGGTTAGAGCGGTCTCCACTGGCGCTGATTGTCCTGGGTTCGAGGCGGCTTGTATTTGGAATCTTTTCCAAAATATTTCTGTTCACCCAACAGGGAATGGCGGTGAGGATGAGGAGTGGCACCCTAACTCAGTTACACTGTTGTCAGTATGAGTTGGCGCCTAAACTTTTCATACGATCATTGGCTATGGAACATTTACCTTTATTACAGATTTTCCCAATCTTTAGCCCTGGGAGCAGGTATTTTGTCCTCCTATAGCCAGAGTAGCCGTTAAGGAGGCAGATGCAAGTATACAAACCTCAAACCGCGTGCGTAAACTCTTCTCGTAGTCTAGTTTACTCTCCAAGTCCTTACAGCGTGACTCAGAGATAAGGAATATATCCTTCTTTACATACGTTCCATCGAGGTGACTCAGCTTGTTGGACAAGCTATCCACCTGGCAAGTATAATTATATATACCATTATCTGGACCAGAGGTGCTCCACCTGTGGCCCAGTACTAACCTTAAGCGGCCCCAGCCATTTCAAAATATCGTGCCACACTGTAAAACCCACCGTAATAGGGGAGCAAAATCATTTGTGATCAAATCAGTAGGACATTATCTGATTCTTTTGACAGATTTGGTAGTAAAATATGGGCCTCAGCTATTAGCCCATTTTTTGAAGGTTGCCCTCAATCCTGAAAAGGTTGGGCAGCCCTGATCTAGACTATACTAACAGCATGGGCGCCCAATCGTGCACACACATCAGACGGAGCAGGATAGATGGAGCACTATTGGAACATTGGGGAAGTTTCTTGCGCAATGACATTATTTGGTTTATTTTAAATAATAAATGGGACAAAACAAAGCCAATGGAAGCATGAATTACAGATACCACTGTGGGTCAAGGTTGTTTCCGGGGGAAACTGGGTGCAAAGGTAAAACCTCATGATATAGCGAGTGCCAACAATATGGGGGTAAAATATGGACCATACTGAAGACAAGCCATTGGCTTAGTGATGCCATCCATGTAAAACAGGATAATCTTACCTCCTCTTGTAGTCTATTTTTACTTTCGTTCAGAGCCGTTATCTGTTCCAAATGATCTTTTATAGTCATGGTATTAATAGAATTCTACAACAGATAATATACATCAACATCAGTTCTGTACAGCGCTCGCAGACAACATTGCTCTCAAAATAGTGCGAAACTTACAAACGCGAAACTTAATCTATCATTTACCAAATGATGTGTATATCAACAAGTGGGTACATATCCATGATTCTATAGATATTAACAGCGTCATTGCCACCTTGAGGCAGCTGTAGGTATACTTCCTTAACGTACTACCAATATTTAAGCTCCTACTAAAGTCAGTGGACAACTCTCAATTTAACCATCCTTGCCGAAGTCAGACAGGCGGGTGCCTGACTAATGTCCTCGTATCCGAGGTGAGGGGGCTGCAGCTTCTCTTATCCCTGACAAAGGGGCCTTGACTACAGCTCTTCATCTTCTTTTTATTTCAATGACAGAACAGCTGTCAGGAGTGGTGCAGAAATTGGCTTACGGAGCGTTTCCCAGGGTGAGTCATTAGGAGACTTTCTGCTGGCACCCTCGTACCCCGTAGAGAAGGTAACTCTATGGGAGGGCCTCCTTTAGTTAACACCGGGAGCCGAAACTGTCTACGGGTCTGCATCATATAGGTTATTTCATACCGCACTGACCTGTGCTACTATAGCTTGATATCTCTTGAGCAGCTCATGCATCTCCTCTTCCAGGTCCTCTTTATCATTCTCTACATCAGCTAGTGTCCTCGTTATCTTTGCCAATTTATCTTCACACTCCATTTTCTGCCTACAAAATTATTAACCGCAGTCACCCTTCAATTCAATTCAATTAAATTCAACTTTTGTACGTGAAAGGAGAAAAAGCTTCAATCTAACAGTTAGGAATTGTCTTTCCCGACCTATAGCCAGCAACTGATGTACAATTTGCATTGGTTGGTATTCAATCTTTAGAGACAACTCCAAACAGCCATAGCTCTACGTGCTGTTCGTTATAAATGAAGTGAAAGCTATCCTCGACTCGGCAAACTGTTTACATGTTTTTCCCTTCAAACACTTGGCTAGGTCCTTATTTAACCAGTCTCATAGTCTTGAGGCTTGTTGGAGCGATAGAAGCTGGGGTATATGTGACCGGGATTCGACCTCAAGTTCCTACGGTTCACAGCAGGGCTAGATAGTGAACATCAGCAGGCAAGTGTCTCAGTGTGCGCATACAGGTAATACAGCCCTAGGCATGTGTCAGCATACCTGTTGGCAGCATTTTGCTGCTGCTGGCTCTCTTGTAGCTCTAACTCAAGAGATCGTTTAGACTTGAGAGCGGCGGTAAGCGCTGACTGTGAATCTTCGAGCTGAGTCTCAAGAGTACGAATGTTACTCTTATGATTGCTTGCATCTTTTGATTTCTCCAGTTGGCTCTGAGCATCGTGCAACAAAGCTTTCAGCCTTCTGATGACCATTTTGAGCTCGCGCTCATGTTCTATAAATACCGTATAAATGTTAATACAGGGAACATATGTGAGAAAATTTGAGTGGCACTGAAATTAACTCATTAAGTGTAATCTAAACACCTGTAAAGTGAATTAAGCCATAAGCTACTCATTAGACCAAACCCTAAACTTACTAATTAATCATCAATAGGTATCGATCATTTGTATTATGAAAGCAATAAAATCTATTCTTGCGCTATGGTGTTTGGCTAGTCAGCACTTTCAAAAAGGCTTAGCAGGACATACAGCTGTTTAGAACCGACCTTCCATTCAAGTTTACACAGAGTAACAACAATGTAGCTAGTGACCATTAGCATGCAGCGAATCATTAGCAGGAAGGCAAACCACATGTGGTCAGGTGCATGCAGTCCACTCCCTAGATTGCATGTAGGTACATTGTGAACTTCCCGAGATCAACCAAGGGCAGTTGCTGTGAACTCACCTAGATCATGGGCAGGTACACTATAAACTCACCTAGATTATGGACAGGTACGCTGTGAGCTCACCTAAATTGTGGGCAGGTTCTGTAAATTTTTCTAGGTCGCGGGCAGCTGCACTCTTAACTCACCTAGATCACGGGCAGGTACCGCCTCTTTTTGTTCTAGCAACCTCCTCTCAGCTTCTCTGCGAGCCGTCATGGCATCGTAAAGCTCGTCTTCCAGTTCTGATACTCGATTCTCTGTTGTACGTAGCTACAAACCAATAAATGCCAGTTTTACATTCAACGTCTATCGGTGGATGAGTTGCGCGGAGCCCCATACAGTCTCTGCCTGCAGTAATATGATATTTTATATACAGTGAGACTTGGATAACTCGAACTGCAGAGGACCGCCAAAAGGGCAGAGTAATGAAATGTTTGAGTTGTGAGTTATGCTCTCCCTTTGCTTTAGCCATATGGCCACCGTAGTGAGTCCATTTTGCTCTAGTTTATTCCGTTTTCTAGCTAAACTTTCTAAAATTTGGGAGATTTTCTTCTGACGTGAATAAAAAACCAATGAAGTTAAGCTTGTTACAGAAGGATGTAGTAAACACATCCATCCAAAAGTAATTTGGTGGCACTAACCGCAGTTTATCAGTTCGAGTTATGACTGAAAGTTCCAGATATGCCCAGCAAATTATCATTACCCAGGCAGGGACCATGAAACTTGGTCTGAGTTAAGCAAGTTTTCGAGTTATCCAAGTTTCACTGTAATTGCGTATTGCAGGCAGTCTCTTTTCATTCTGTTTTTATTTTATTCGAAATACATTGTGGAGCCATAGAGGCATTATAGGCATATATGGATTCGCTAGCCTATGCTAACCTGCATTGTCACTTCTCTTTTTCTCTCGTATCCTAACTGGAGTCAGGTATGCAAAAAGTGACCTAATGAGTTTTCGATTCAGTATTTCTACTCGCGATAGGCGAAGTTTTGCTCGGCAATCGAGCAAGGGACACCTGGTCCAAGGCCTACTGTGCTATTCACTAAGCTATCGCTTGCCAGGTCCTCATAGGTCACTGGCACTGCTAGAAGCAGTACAGA
>Ga0224501_10004820_pt1 | contig 10643 bp, 9 predicted proteins | sample SF_Oct11_sed_USG_4_FD_169105 | JGI IMG/M metagenome (GOLD analysis project Ga0224501, IMG submission 169105) | Sediment microbial communities from San Francisco Bay, California, United States - SF_Oct11_sed_USGS_8_1 | ecosystem: Environmental > Aquatic > Marine > Sediment | place: USA...
AAACTCACAAATGTGAACATGGTGACTGGATGAGTCAACGTTCTCACTCACTACACAACATTTAGTAGTTACTACTAGTAGTTGGTCAGCTTTGCCTTTGAGTTAGACGGGTTTATCTATTTTATGCCGAGTTTGACTTTGAAACTGAACTTTGATGGACTATCAGTATCACTATGTGCCACACAGCAGCCAGCAGATGAGATAAATCACTCACCGACTGATAAATCATTTTAACTAGCCTACGATTGAACCAATAACTTTGAGTGTAACTATAACTAGTTGAGCACGTGAGGTAGTGAGTTGGACTTGGAATGACTCACGAGTCAGCAGAGCAGAGCATTATGTAGTAGAGTAAATGACTGACTAGGCACTGACTCCTGACCTGAGTAAAGCGGTAATGCACGGCATAGCGATTGCAGAGAAAGGCGGGTGCTAGTATTAAACACAGTTTGTTTTCGGCAGCACACACCAATAACGCCCAGACAGATTACGAGCGCAACACCTATTCTCCCATTCATGTCATTACCTGAAGCAGCTTAGTAAAATGGTGGACCCAGCCCATTCAATCAACAACAACTGAACAAGGTACAGTAGGCTGAGGTGAGTAGCGTAGGTAGGAAAAGGAAATCGGAATAGTTGGGTTTAAATGGAAGCGCTGTCTGAATGTATAGTCTCAAACATTACAGTTTTGAAATACTTATACAATGGGCTGCCATATGTGGCCAATTAATAATTGCTAGTTGAAAGTATAAATTGTAGTATATCCTATGTTGATTAGTCTATTGAGATCCGATTTATTTAGTTAATGCTTTGCAATTTGCCTTTTCATTCTTTATACGCTTTGCTTTATAGGTCATCTAAGACGTTGGACTGGAACGGAAAAGTGATGAAAGTTTAAACAAATGATATTGTGTGCGTCGCTATCGGCATATTGTTTCTCGCCACCTGCGTCAATTCTCGCGTTCCGTCGTCAAGGAGAAGAAGCTGCCCTCAGAGCTGAATTCAAAGTTGAAATTATATGCCTACCTAGAAAATGTGAGTTTATAGCCAAACCTGAGAACGTAAGCTAATCCTCATTGCAAGCAGAAGCTACTTCAATGTATTTTAATCACTATCGCATGTGTCAAATGTAGCATATATTGCATCGCTTCGTTAAAACCCGGGGTTCAATGATTGAGTCGGTGATTGACAGGATCACTCCAACTCTAGGGGGGGGGTGTGAGTTACTCAGTCGTCTAGTTCATTGGGGAACGATAGGTTAGTTAGTATTATCATGGCTCATGTAATGTTTGCCATCATTATCATGAGTCTTTCATCTGACACAATGACTCACTCAGCTACTAGGTGAGTCTGTCTGAGACTGTCTGAGTGCGCCTGTGTGCCTGCCAGTGTGAGTGTGACTGTCAGTGCTTATTTTGCGCGACTGCATCCAATGCACGCATAGGACATTGTAGCAGGTAAAAATATCATATCACTTGTCACTAGAGAGTGTCTAGAGTCTATCTACAGTGTTTTTTCTTATGTTCCTTAGTTGGTGCCGGGCAGGCTTTTAGTATACTTTGATGCAACACTTGTCTGCATAGATAACCTGCCCATCAAGCCTCAGTGACCAGCTGAATAAGCGATAGATACACAATTGTCCTTCTTGTTTAAAAACACATTAAAAGTTTTTGATATATTTTAGATAATTCAGCACAAGATATACAGGTGAATCTGGGCGCTTAAACACTACAGACATATTAGCCAATATGGCGGACGCGGAGAAGAAATCCGCGTCGAGAAAATCAACAGCGAAGTCGGGGAAGGCGAGTCCAGGACGAAAGACGCCTCAATCCGGTCGATCGTCCCCCGGTAAAAAGTCACCAGGGAAGAAAACTCCCGTGGAGAAGGGAAAAACACCAGAACCCTCAGCTGAGGCAGAAGGTAAATCAAGCATGCATTTCATCTCCGTGACCCCGTGACCCTGTAATTGTTCTAGAACACCTCAGCGTGTGCAACGGATTCTTCTTCTCGCGTATGGCAGCGCTGCCGGTTTAGAAACTTGTTTTGCACTAGTTTCGGCACGGAGCACCATGTGTGGGCTAGTGTCAAAACTCCAGGTTGGGGATCAGTCAATTTATAAGTCAGTTTACACATCACCTGCCGAAACTCGGCTACTCTTATCGAGGAGGGAGAGATGGACCTTTAGTAACCATGGAATGGTTTTGACCCTGAATTACTGATTGAGGCCTCAATTTTTTAACGTGGTGATCCGAACCCACGCTAACAATTTGAAGTGACTTGCTAAAGGCCCATACCAGAAAAACAACCCCGCCGGCAGTGAGGTTCGAACCCGCGATCCTTAGATTACAAATCCAAGGCTTTAACTAACTGGGCTATCCTGACCTTGTATAACTGATGAGTGTGTAGATTGTCGGTATCTGTTGTGCAAACAGGTGCTATGATTTGTATCTGAGCCTAGTTGTCTGTATTTGTCTTTTACGTATGCCTAGTGTACAAACTCATCGCTAGAAACCCAACTGAAAATAAACGGCAGCACTCATTGCTGTTGTTTTTTTGTTGAAGAGACAGGTTTTTAGTCTCTTAGGAGTGAAATTTTCCCTTAAATCACTCTTTGTTTTTTATTTGATGTTTGTAGAAGTTATCCAGGCAGTGGTAGAGGAGCCCATGGAGGAGGAAGCCGAGAACTCTCCCGTCGCTCTCCTTGACCCTGTAGATATTGTGGTAAGTATTCCCGCTACTCGCTTTCTCTACTCTCTGCTAGTCACTCGGTGGTGGGGTGGGGAGGGGAAGTCTAGTGCAATGTCTAGTCTACATATCATCTCTATTCTTACTGGGTAACTTAATTTCCTGTTTGCTACAGTTTCATATTCAGAGGTCATGTTACAAAAGTGTCTCGACTAAAGTAAAATGAGGATTCGTGGTTACGCTAACATTTGTGTTTCCTAGAAGAGTCTCAATTTTGGACGTCTTCCCGAAACAATTTTTATCATGTCTTCAGGTCCCATTTTGGAATCTTAGTCTGAATGAATGTTAGATGTCTGAGTGCAGCCGTTTTGTTTTTCCTCACACTGTACTTGTCAGCCATCTTATTCGCCTCTCACTGTAACGGTCAGCCATCTTATTCGTCTCTTACTGTAATGGTCAGCCATCTTATTCGTCTCTTACTGTAACGGTCAGCCATCTTATTCGCCTCTCACTGTAATTGTCAGCCATTTTATTCGCCTCTCACTGTAACGGTCAGCCATCTTATTCGCCTCTCACTGTAATTGTCAGCCATTTTATTCGCCTCTCACTGTAACGGTCAGCCATCTTTTTCGCCTCTCACTGTAACGGTCAGCCATCTTATTCGCCTCTCACTGTAATGGTCAGCCATCTTATTCATCTCTTACTGTAACGGTCAGCCATCTTATTCGCCTCTCACTGTAGCGGTCAGCCATCTTATTCGTCTCTTACTGTAATTGTCAGCCATTTTATTTTTCTCTTACTGTAATTGTAGCTGGTTTTTTTCAGGCTGTAATGATGAAGGACAGAGTACTGTTAGCCGGACTCACTGTGCTCATGTGGACAGACGACATAGTCACCCGGCTCAAACAGTTTATCAATGATCCCACAGACAAGTTACTAGTTGTGAGAATAGCCAACGAAACACTGGTGAGTCGTTGGCTGTCAAGACTGGGCTAATTCAGTCCCCATGAATCTTTATCTCAATTTGGTTTTATGGCAGTGTTTCAAAGATATTTTGCTTGCTATCTGAATGGAGGTACAGCGAGTGTCAGTGCGATTGCTGGAGAAAATTAATCGAAAATATTCATTTAGTGCGAGTGGCATAAAATTTTGTAAACCTAATATACTCATTTGTGTGCCGAAGCATACCTAGCCAAATAGTCTCATTATTTTGAAGAATTTACCAGACACTCAAATGGTTGTCACCTTAGAGATTAGCTGCTGATGGGATTATTAGTTCTGTCAGTAATCCCATTAAGGTGAGAATCAGGTGATTGGCTTTCAGGGGTGATAAACGCGCGTTCTGAATATTCATAGAAGTTGTTTTACTACTTCATAAAAGCAATGTTTTGACTTCCATTTAGAGGAAATCTCAAGCCCTCTGGGTATATCGTCCATTAGATAAGGTGATCCCTGACCTCCCGCAGTCCTGAAGGTAACTAGTATATTGTCTGTTGGATTGATATAGTCACTGACTTCCCATTTTTTGCAGATTTTGGATTCAGCGATACCGACTCTGCCATGTGAGGAGTTAACTTACTTCATTAAGAACCGTGAATCACATATCGCCACATCAATGGAACCGCTACAACCAAATAACTTCCTTACTAAAGTGCAGTACGGCACCATCAAAGGTCAGGGTCATAACTTCCTTTCGAAAGTGCAGTACAGCACCATCAAAGGTCAGGGTAATAACTTCCTTACTAAAGTGCAGTACGGCACCATCAAAGGTCAGGGTCATAACTTCCTTACTAAAGTGCAGTACGGCACCATCAAAGGTCAGGGTCATAACTTCCTTACTAAAGTGCAGTACAGCACCATCAAAGGTCAGGGTAATAACTTCCTTACTAAAGTGCAGTACGGCACCATCAAAGGTCAGGGTCATGGCTGTCTGGCTGGCCACTCATATATAGGTACATCGGTGTGGATAGAAAATCTCTTACGATGCCCACCAGGGAACGCCAAGTCAAAGTCTCAAGCATTGTACTTGCTGCTCCCATCAGAGATAGTGAAACTTTGCTCAGCAGGAACTAAAATTGCCGATTTTTGATCAGTTGTACTGTACTATCGCCACAACATAACACACAACATCCCTACACCGTGTTCAGGTTTGGCTGCATGGGTCTTCTGTGGTCTCCCACTAGACACATGAATCCCTCTGTTAAGTCATAGTTCCTACCAATCCAAGACAGAGGTTTTTGATAAACAGAACACAACGGAGCCACAATGAGAAATCCATACAGTTTCACTTCTTTTCTCTCACCTTGTTGTAGGAAATAACATTGAGAGTTTAATGCGAGTTATGAATAATATCTATGCACCGATATTCTTTGAGAACACGAGCTGGCCAGACAGTATCAAAAATGATTTCTCAGCCCAGCTGCATAAATTCCTGGCCACTCTCACCGATACCAGGTAAGGCAAACCAGCGGCTACACTCACTATAGCTCTGATTGGGCGGGTTGTTTTGGTGTATCGTCGAATGCATAGCAAGTATATAACTGGGATAGTGAATCCTTCTAACTGCCAATCGATAGTTTTTTGGGGCGAATAACTTATGAGAGAATTGGATCCACCAGACTTTCTCATTATATTGTTAAAGGTTCGTATTCAAGAGATTTTACTTAGTTCTATTTAATTACAGTTGCTAAAATCTACCCAGATCTTGTCGTCTCATGAATTTGAAGATATATTTTACTCAAGCTGATGTTTGGTCACAGCGCCAATCAGGTACTCTCTCCCCCCAGCATTGCTAGTCACAGGTTTCTTCAAAAACAAAACACCTTTTTTGTTTTCCAGGTGGAAGATGGAGGGTAAAACCGTTCTCTATGTGCCATCAGAAGGACAGAAGTCAGATTCAGAACAGGCGAGCAAAGATAAAGATCTTGTTCAGAGATTAGAAAGTGAGTTTATGAGCTACTAGTACTAGTACTAGTACTATTCTCATAAACAAGTGGTTCTTATTACAGTACTAGTTGCTAGTTTTTCTGCTGTCATTATGATGTTTGTAATTTTAATTTACAAAAATGTGCAGTCATTGTATTGACAGTCAATCTGCATGCATGTAGCCCAGAGTTAACAGCACTAGGGTTGGATACTGTTTAAGGAGTCAGTCATTCCATGCCTATTCAGGTTTATTCTGACTGTGGAAGACTTTGCTTTATCTATGTCTCAATATAGCTCTCATTATTCATCGGTAGTTGGGCTCGTAACAACTGTGCCTATTAACTCTGAGGTGAATCTGACCTTTCCATGACCCCAGCAGAGGAAGTAATTCTCTCCCTAATGTTAAGCATGGTTTTTGCAGCCGCTATGATCCATTGGACGCGGCAGATTAAGGAGGTGCTCAGCTCACAGGATAACTTTGAGATGAGTGAAAACTCAGGTCCTCTCGAAGAGATTGAATTCTGGAAGAATCGGTTAGTGTCAGCCATATTTCTTTGCACTGGGATCAAGCGGCAAACGCGGTCGTTCCGTAAGCAAATCCCCACGTGGCCCTCAGTGTAGTTAGTGCATGTCAGTCCACCCAGTAGTTGAAGCTTAAAATTTGAAGGTGGGCTGTTACAGGTTAGATGGGGGTAGCAATACAGACTAAATTACTGGGCTACAAGACTATAGTGATGTTGTGCCGATTGAGTTGGAGGGGGAATGCTACTGGTGTGGAAATGGGGCATTAAAAGTTCATTGGGGAGACAATTTGATGGGGATGCTGATCAGCCAGTGTCCACCTACCCAACTTTACTTCGTGACTCCGTACTCCGCACCGAGTACATCATATCTTTGTGTAAACAGCTGCCGTCGGCACTCAATGTCAGGGAACTCACTCTGGCAGTGCTTTTACCTTTTAGCTGCTCAGATTTATCCGGAATCAGCGCTCAGCTTGATAAACCAGGAGTAAAGAAAATCTCTCAGATCCTGGAATTGGCAAAAAGCTCCTACACGGCGCCATTCACAAAGCTCGCCGGTCAAATCAAGGTGAGTACCGAGGGGATAACTCCAAATAGGCGAAAATCGAGTTATTTGGAATTGTTTACCCTTGATGGTTTTGAAGCTATGGGTAAACAACTCCAAATAAAGGACAGGTTTATTATTTTCAAAGCGAGGCCTGCTGATGTAATCTCAATGTAACCAAAATAGTTAGGGACCAACCATCATTATAATTTATAAGTTAGTATAACTTTTCTGGTTAGAGGTCGTAAGTACTTTTGCGTTTAGCCGTCTGTGCTATATTTGGTGGTTTAATGCTGGGAGTGAATAGTCAATAAGTCCGGATACACTGTCACGCTATTTTACATGCGCCCGAATTCATGAATGGCCCAGTAACCCCCAAGGGACATACATCACTTAGGCAGCAGACGGGTGGATTTAGGCAGCGGGTAACTAGACGGCGGGACAGAGCGAGTATGGCGTGACAACAGCAGGTAGCCAGGTGACTGGTAGGTAGATAGGGTTTGCATTTGTGTTTTATCGCAGGTGTATTTCGACTTTGATCAAGGAGCTAGGTAGTAAGGTAGCTAAAAGTAATTCGGCTTTACAATTATATACATGTAGGTTTCAGTTTTACTTACCATAGCAAAAATAAGACCGGTGATAGGTTTCCAGCAGAAGGTAACATAGAGATACTCGTATTGGCAAGCAGCCAAATAGGTAACATATTACTCACTTGCCACGAAGCTATCGGTTCATTATTATTTCTTTTTACACTATAGTTACCTAGTTAGGCGGTGGACAGGTATTAGTGCGATGCACCCATGGACATATACATACGTACTGTACACTGTAACCCACCAGGCTGACGGAGAGACAAAATGTCCGTTACTTTGTTATAGGAAGGGTCAAGGCAAGCTGAGAGTAACCTGAAATTCCTCAACGTGCTCAAGGATCCGTGCGCGGATCTCGCTGACGCTAAACCGGCTGACATTCCTAACATGCTGCCAAAGATTCTCAACCTCATCCGTATGATCTGGGTCAACAGCGACTTTTATAAAACTCGCGAGCGACTGACCGGTCTACTGAGAAAGGTGAGTTGGGATAACTCCAATTGTAACCGCACATGGAGTATCATGGATCATCTTGAAAGATGATCCACTAGCTTTGTGGGCTTTCCATTGCAAGCAAGATGATCTTATCTTATCCGCGAGACTCCATGTACAAAAAGCAAAAGAGATTGGAGCTCACCGCCGCTTTTAATTGGGATTATTATGGAGCGTGGCATCTTCCTTTCCCAGGGTCAACCAACCAAAAGAAGCCAATAATCACCTCACCGGTGTGCGTCTTTCAGGCGGAGGAAGAGGATAGCTAGTTAGAAGAGACAGGAAGTCGGCTCGCTTCCCCTACAGCGTGTCTGAGTTGTGTTCTCTCTTGATTTTTCAGATGAGTAATGAAATCATAAAGCGTTGCTGCGCCGATATTTCCTTGGACAGGATTTTTGATGGGTATGTGACATCTTCCATGAAGACACTGGAGGCGTGTATAGAATGCTGTGAGAAATGGAAGGAGATTTATGATAAGACGTCACGTATTCACCACAAATACAGGTCAGGGTCATGGGAAGAGGTCACATGACCATAAATGAAATATTGGGTTCATGAGCCAAGTGAGAAACTTTAAGGATAAGCAGATCTCTTGTAGCTAGCCATTTGATTTACATACTAGATTGGTAAATGGCATGGGTCAATATTGAAAGATTCTGGGTTCGAGTCCAAATCACACTGAGCACCTATTATGAAAATAAGGTTCTCTAAGCCACAGGCTTAGGGGGCCCGAAGATGGCCAAGTGCGTGAGACAAAGGCCTTCATCCAGTCCATAAATAGAAAAGATCTCGACGCTGATCAATGACTGCCTCGCGCTTTATTAACCATTGGCATCAATTTATCGTTCGCATGTTTTAGTTCGACTGGCTGGGTGCTGGATAAGTCCAGCATCTTTGCCCAGGTGGACGCGTTCGTGCAGCGATGTAAAGATCTTATAGAAGTGTGCGAGTGCCAGGTTCTGTTTAAACGTATGGAGGACGGAGAGCAGAAAGAAATGCCGGCGTTTATAGGTCAGCGAGGACCCGAGATCGCGCGAAGTCTCGTAGAAATAGAAAGTTCGTTTGATAGAAACCTGGGCCAGCTTCGTCTGGTTAAAAAGACAATTCTGGATGTCAAAGCCACATCATGGCATGATGACTACAACAGGTGGGTGAGAACTCTCGGTGTACTAGAAATCAGTTCAGTTACAGTGTGAATTAAGGTTATAATGAGGCGAACACGAGCTCTACTGGTGTAATGTTTTACTTAACATTGGTATCCAATCAGATTGTACATATTACAGATTATGCAAATTCAGTAGCTGATTAATTTTTATGAAACTTTTTTGCCTATTGATAGTCCGTTGCTACGTAATGTGATTATAATGTATTTATTATGTGATTATAATATATTTATTATATTATTATAATATATTTATAATATAATTGGTATCTGTTGATTGAATATTATCCTTAAGCCAGTGACATAAAGCTCACTTTACCTCACTGTGTAATCTGTGCTTGGTTATATTATTTTTGATTTTCCACTTAATTTATATTCATTTATTTAATAACTAGTTAACATATATTTTTATTTATAATATATCAATATTTATTTATATCATGTGTTAACATACATACATATTGTCTTATTATATAAATGCTATTATGGATTATTCATGATATTTTGATTTTGTATTTATTTACATTTTATTTAATTTATTGGTATTATTTTAGATTCCGTGCCGGTATGAAGGATCTGGAAGTGATGATGATCAACGCCATCTCCTCTGCATTTGAGACGATCGGTACAGTGGAGCAGGGAGTGGAGCTGCTAGACATATTCATGCATCTACAAGTTAGAGAGGTATGCAGCGTTTATACTACCATTAAAATAACGCACAGATGAGAAGTAGGGGGCATTCCCATACCAATATCACTCGACAGGGAGGTGAATGAGCATCATCTTTCCATTACAATAACACATGGCGGAGGTACGAAGCATTTATGTTCTCATTACAATAACGCAGGGCAGAGGTGGGAAGCATTTACGCTCCCATTACAATAATGCAGAGTAGAGGTGGGAAGCACTAATGCTCCCATTACAATAACATACGGCAGAGGTGGGAAGCATTAAAACTCCCATTACCATAACACACGGCAGAGGTGGGAGGCATTAAAACTCCCATTACCATAACAAATGGCAGAGGTGGGAAGCATTTACGCTCCCTTAACAATAACACACAGCAGAGACGGGAAGCGTTTAGGTCCCATCACGATAACCCAGGATAGAAAGGTAGTGATTATTCATGTTAACACACTCCACCTCTAATCTCTGTTTTACAGCCAATCAAGCGCGCTCTTGACAAGCGAACAGTGGAAGTGTACACTCTGTTTAATGAGGAACTGAACGCCGTTAAAAAAGAGCTGACTGGCAAGGCGCTTCCACTGCCGTTTAATCACCCCAAGTATGCCGGACAGGCGCAGTGGGCTCGACTGCTTAAAAAGAGAATAGAACGAGAAATGTCTGTGCTAAACAGTGCCCACTTCCTGCCGCATATGGGTCAGTACTTCCTGTATTATGTTATGGTGATAATACTGGGCCACCTCATAGTGAGGCTGGTGTTTGTGTTCAGTTAGGATTGCGTAGAGCTCACACTCTTAGCGGGGTTCTGATAGTTGCCAGTCCTTCACCGAGCTATCCCGCCATTCCTAAATCTCAGTAACTATAGCCACCACTGAGCTATCCCGCCATACCACTGAGCTATCCCGCCATACCACTGAGCTCTCCCGCCATACCACTGAGCTTTCCCGTCATACCACTGAGCTCTCCCGCCATACCACTGAGCTATACCGCCACTGAGCTCTCCCGCCATACCACTGAGCTATACCGCCACTGAGCTA
>Ga0224501_10004821_pt1 | contig 10641 bp, 10 predicted proteins | sample SF_Oct11_sed_USG_4_FD_169105 | JGI IMG/M metagenome (GOLD analysis project Ga0224501, IMG submission 169105) | Sediment microbial communities from San Francisco Bay, California, United States - SF_Oct11_sed_USGS_8_1 | ecosystem: Environmental > Aquatic > Marine > Sediment | place: USA...
CCCCCCCCAGTCCCACACCGCTCAGTATATTGTTTTGTTGCTTGTTGTAGATGCCACATATAACATCCCGATCATCGCATGGCTGATGGAGCGCCATCCGCACGATTCACCAACAGTCTATGTTCAACCGACATCCACGATGAACATTCGTCCTGGTCCATATGTGGATAACACCGGGCGGGTTACAGTGCCCTACCTGAGTGAATGGAGACAGGGATCCTCGGATCTGCATGGACTCTTCCAAGTTCTGACTATCGTGTTCGGTGAATCGCCCCCCGTCTTCGCTAAATCCCGAAGTGATCGACAGCAGGCCGTGGCACAACCTCCATATCCAGCGGGTAAGCACAGCCATGGCCATGCCCAATAGGTGTGTTTCTGTCTCTCTGTCTAGTTGTTTTTGTTACGCTGCTGATTTTCTTTTGTTGTATCGCTTGTTTTTGTTGGTGCTATCTGCATGGCTCCTGCTTGTAGCGGGAGGTGGTATGCCCCAGCCGAGCTACCCTGCAGTAACGTGCTCCTATCACGGAACTGGCTATCCCTATCCAGCTACCACTACCACTACTACCTCCGCGTCTGGCTCAGGTGAGTCACTCCCTACCATTACCCAGGATCTGTGCATGTGTGCGGGCGCGTCTGATCCTACTAAGTAATCTCGGTGTGCCGTGTTATGAATGCGCTGAACTTCAAAGGTGGTGTCCAGTGTTTGAAGATGTCAGTTTGATGAAGCTAAAGTGGGATTGCTACATCAGCTGACAGCGGAGGACAACTGCGTATTAAAAAGAAAAAATGCAGGTTTAAATACGGCGTCGTCTCTTTTTGCAGCTTGTTAGCCGATTCCATTAAAACGTCGACTCAGTTCGAGGCAGGAAATTCCTGGCGCGATCCAGAGTAGGTAGCATGACATTAATTCTGTGCTAGCCACCTTGATCCGCGCAAGGACATCGTCTTTGATGTTCGGCGCGGTGAACCGGTTCGGTCCTCTAAAGTGGCCAGAATACAGCTGCACTGTAGCTCAGCAGCCTGGGGAATGATCCCATACCATAGCCAGTACTAGCTGAAGAGGGCCATTACAATGTAACTTGCTTCTATATTGGAAAAAAAGTCATCTGAAATGCCAGCCGAAAGCCAGTGGTGTGACGATAGAGTTCGCAACTGAAAAGCTTTTCCAAGCGATTCCGCCCCCAAAACAAATAGCCCCGGTGAGATTCCGATCAGTCAACTAAACAAATCTTATCCAGGCTGCCCCGCTGCCGCCAAAACCGGGCGACGTAACCAGTAGTTGTACTAGCCCAGTAAGTGGCGATGGTTGGATGACTGCTGAGTTAACAATTTTGTTATGGAGTTAGGCCGTGCTGTAGAGTTATGTTCCCCGCACAATTCCGCATTCATTGCAGCGATAATGTGTATGAAGAATGAAACCCACCACATGCGCGTTTTTGCATGCTATGCGTATTTTTCGATTGCGTGACTCGGAATTCCTTCAATACGCGCAAGTACGTGTTTGATTCAAGAGATTGAACTTTGGCCGCGACACGGGCACTGATTATTGGCGGATGTTTTATAGGTCATATAGCAAATCCAGTTTTTGCACTTGTATAACTGGCAATCATCTGCTGCTCAATCTCAACACTCAACAGCGTTACCTCGCTTCTCAGTACTTTTACTTAAGCGATGCCTTTAAAGGAGTTACTTGTTAAAAAAGTGCGAGGTCGGCTGACCCTGTACAACTTTTTGTGTAAAGCGTATTGTGAAATAAACGTGGCCACTAATAACTGGCGGGCAATTATTCAAGAGCTAAATGAACTAGGATTCTCTGATAGAACAAGCACTTGCTCAGTACGACTACTAGTACTAGTTCTAGTTGCCCTCACACTTGCAGTTTCATGATTCGTCATCATGATTAGGTTTTCACTTGGTTTACTCATTATTGTGTTTCGTTACCCAAATACTAGTCTACTCAGTTTCTCATTTTCCACGCTCTTATATATTTAATTTAGCAGTTATCTCAAATCTCTAAATAATTTAGACTGAGTAAGTAAATAATTGCTCTCGGTCTCACTCTCGGAGTCTCACTCTCAATCACTAGTCAGTCAGTGTGGTTACTCTCTGATTTACTGATTATTCAACAGTTTCCTTCAGCAAGCTTCCTGTGCATTTGAGTCACTATAGAAAAAAGAGTAGTGAAAACCATACCCCGAAAAAAACTCTCACACCTCTTCTGACATAGCTGCGCTGCCAGGTGACAGTTCCTGGTTCATTGAACCAGCTTTTGAGCAATCCTCGAGCAATCACCGCGTCTATTGCCGGATTCTGCGAGGTGGATCGGGAAAGCGATGTCATTAGCTCTGCTATTCCATCCACTCTCCAGCTGCCATCCACAACCTGGCCATCGGGAGTTAAAGAATCGGCTGGGCCAGCAGGCATATACGGCGGTTGGTATGAAATACATTAGGTAGAACTAAATAGGCCAGCACCACAAACTTGGCATTTTCCGCACTTATGGTGAATACTGTTCTGAAACAGCGCCATCTAAAATAGATTATGCCTCAGTGAGACTACTATGCATTACCTCTTCTGTCATTACATACATTGGCCAAGACTGATAAACGCGTAAAATAACAATTGCGGGCTTTATCCTTGACGCGGGCCCCTCACTCCAATATTTCGGATCATCACGGGGTAAATACTGAAGGTGGGTAAGAGCCGAGTTTTGTACAGTTTTTTTAGCTCACTCCATCACACATGATCGAGACACAATTGTTTTATCAGGCATAGCTTCATACCACCATTATAACATGCCTATGACACTACCTGGACGTTAAAATGCCAAAAGCATTTTCTATGCAGAGTCTTCCCCTGCTGTGTCGATAATTAAAAATTTCCTGCTGCATTGTAATGCCAGCACGAGCATATGGGTTCATAAGCCACAATCTCAGCGGAAAAGCATCATCTCTGGCCAGAACACGAGGAACATGCTGATTTGTGCCTACCAAAGGGAGAGTTTCCACAGTGAGTACTTCAGCGAGTTATTGCCCTGCTCGTGGTCTATAACATGCAGAAATTAGCCTATTGTCTTGGATTCAGCGTTTCTCAGGGTGCGTTCCATAGAGGAGGTTACTTTATGGGTGAAACTTTCCATTGGTCTGGTCACAAGAGGAGTCTTAACAACACAGAAAAGATGGAGGCTTACCAGAACGCTAGCATACCAGGGAGTAATGGTGACTTCATTTTTCTCGAGAACATCCTTGAAAGGTCAGTCCTCAGACGCCACCATCTGAGAATCGCCCAGGTGTACCCACATGCACGTAAGTCAATCTATAACTGGCATCACACACAGCTAGGAGAACCACACTGCAATAAAGATAGAGAATGTAAACAATTCTGCAGTTTGCCAGTAGCCAACATGGCATGACTTAGGTAGACCACTGTTTATGTAACTATTGTGCAATTATGCATTTCTGGTTAACTAAAAGTTTTCTGGTAGTTGAAATACTCGGACCCAGAGTTTCTTGGTGTCCAGACCTGGCAATACCTTCCGCTAATTGCTCCCACACAGTTCGAATAGTTCCATTTAATCTCGAAACTAAAAAACAACTTACTTAACTAACCATGCTTCCCATATTTACCAGCGCTACCAGATGCAGTTAACTGGTTCCAATAATTGAGCAGGAAACGGTGCATACTCACCAAACTTACCATATATGAAATCAAGCCTCTCCAGAGTGCTGGACAAACATTGAAGGAAGATCATAGCTTTACCAGCACAATTTTGGCAATCTGAAGAGGGTGTTCAGTAACGAATGATCCGATTACACTCCTGTGAAGAGTGCCAGCCACGGACTGAACATGAGTAAAAGCGGAACAACCTTCAACTGTTATAAAACAACAACTCACTCCTTCACAATCTGCTTCCATTCAGCAGTGGAATGAGGCAAAGTCAAAGTCATATGTTCACCATGAAGGCAGCCCCACAAGGCGCGAGTGGTTTGATGAATGACATTTCTATGGGGAACAAAGATTCTCAATGACAGATTTGTCATGGTGATGGGAGTGACTGATGTAGCAGATTGAGTAGATGAGGTGAATAGTGGAATGAACTGGTGTGAAAATCTCACCTCAAAGTGGTGCGCCCAACTCGAAAGAGCATGGCAACTGTTCGGATTGAGTCATCAGTGGATAAAAAAAGAAGTGTCATGGCGAGTCTAAGATCAGGACTGATGGCTTTTCTAAAATTTATGTTGCGGAATGTTATTAGATGCCTAATTTTGTTCAACAAGAAGTCGAACAGATCCGGAGTGCAGCGCAAAGTATTTGCAAACAGGACAGGGTGCCAAACTCGATACCGTTAAATGACACGTGAATACCCCCTGTGAAATTAAGCCCTTATCGCAGCTACTGAGCCAGAGCCCTAACTCCAAATGGCCTACAAATCCCCTGACTCATTGGACCAAGAGATTATCACTAGTGGGGGCATCTCCTAAATCGGCACCGTTCACAAACCTCAAATTCCTTATCTAGGTTGGGTCGTTGGACCCAAAATCGGCGCCTTTGTCGCCTCTGCAGCAGCCACAATCTTTCTTTTTCTTGACTGCATTGCAAGCTTGTTACTGTTGTTAAAAATGAACACTGAAAAGGACAGTGCACAACCGGAAGTTGCAAGCAATATCGAACCTCCTTTTGTGACAGTTTGGGGTTTTGTATATTTGTTGTAACGCATTCGGTGAGTTTAGTGTGAAAGCGCAATACTCTACGCGCGTATACACACTGCCTACAAACGCGCTTGGTGAGTTTCAACTTTTAGTTTTTATAAAAGCGAATATCGGTAACCCGAATAACTTTGGTCCGAGTGGGTCAAATAGAGAGAAAATGAGGGCAGAATGCGATCTCGTAGGATTTATACCCCGCAAGGCAAATAGCAATTGAGTTGTCATCTTGTGTCGCAGGGCTCGTTCCAGTACCATCGCAGCATCCTTACAGATCTGTCAGCTGAACTGTCATGTGTAGCTGATTTCAAACCACTCAAACTTGGTTTGTTAATGGTATTCTCACTTGTTAGACCATGCACTGAACCATTAATGGAACCTAACACCTGCCATTTTCATTAAAAGGGGTTTGTCATGGCCAAAAGTGTCTTCACTTGTTTTCAGATTTTGAAGCCTACCATGAACAAATGGGCCCAATACTCAGCTCAAATGGAAGCTTAGATAAAGCTCTATCCAATGCGCTTACCTAGAGCTCCTGGTGACGCACATTTCAGACTGTCGAAGCAACAGAATTGGCCCCGGGATAGGAAATTAACACAGAGTTGTTGGTGTTTGCATTGATTTCTCGGCTGATGTTTGGAAAATCCCCCTGCAGGTGCACACTAGACCAGTGCAGTTGTTCACCTCTGTCAGTGAGCATCAGTACCATAGTTGCAAAATGAGAAAGGCCCAAACGCAACGGCCTCTATTTAGGGCTAGGGAAAACCGGCAAAGCACTTCTTATAACTTTTGTTTTCTCTAATATTACATTCGATTTTTGAGTTCTACTTGATGTTATGAGGGAGTAAAAGGTCATTAGGTTACTAAATAATTAAATCCCATTTTATTTCTATTTGGGCCGTAGTTATTCAAGTGACCGATATTCCTTTTGCTATTGCTGCAATGAATGCGGAGTTGCCTCCCTTTAATAATGGGGAACACAACTCCAAAAGTGCGTCTACCATCGTTCGTGTCATAACCCCTTTAATATAATTTTTACTTAGGAAGTGGAGGGGAGATCTTGAGAATAAAATTGATATCGAGTCACTGATGGTGATACTGAGTGACTGATGGTGATAATGAGTGACTGATGGTGATATCGAGTCACTGATGGTGATACTGAGTGACTGATGGTGATACCGAGTCGCTGATGGTGATATTTAGAATTATATTGACACTGAGACTAAGTCAGACAATTAGTAACTACTGACACAGTGGCTGAGCAGATCGCTGACTGAGTCAGTGAATGACCTGTAGTGTAGAGTACTGGTGTATTGAGTGTTGACTAGCCTATCTGCTTAAGTTACTACAATTTATTGTCTGGCAGTTTATACAGCGAAAAGCAGTTTGGAAGTTGACAGATCTTTACGGACTCAAGATGAAAACCCCACATCATTTTGCCTTGGGATCCAAGGTTTGCCGCGGGCTGTGGCGATGCAAATCTCATGAGATCCCAAGTTGCCAAAATGAGAACCAATCCCTAAATAGAGGCCATTGCGTTCGGACTTCTATCATTGTGCAATAATGAAACAAACGCTTACTGACAGGTGAAAAGCTGCGATGTGAAACCCTGTTTCTATATTTTTGTTGCGCACTTTCTCCATTCAGACTTTGTGTAGGATTTGTGCCAAGCAACAGCTAGTTGGCCTAGGAAGAAATGCAAACACAAACATCTCTGTGTATAATGCCCACCTTGAGGCGAATTTTGTTGCGTGGACATTCTGAAAGATGCTCTAAGCCTTCATTAGACCAGGGCTCATTTGTTCATGGCAGGCTTCAGTATTTAAAAATTTTTGGGCATGTCTTGACCCCCATGGATGTCTCCCGATTGTTGTGAATCACTTAACAATAGCAGGTTGCAGTTTGGCAAAGACCACAACATATGAAGCGGCAAGCCTAGCCAGGGTTGAGACAGTGGCGGCTTCAGGACTATAATGTAATATACTATAGTAATAGGAGCTCTAATACTCAGGGCTTTAAAATATGGATGACAAGGCAATTTTTGGCCAATCAGAATCAGTGTGTCTTAAAACCTACCTGATTCCCGTGAAAGGTCATACTGAGCAGGTGATTTAGTTAAAAATGGGGTTAAATGTTGGCATTCTCAAATAAACTTTCACTTAGTTAAAATTTTCCCGCGTGACCTAAATTGTTGCAAAAATATCACAGTGGGTCCACGTTATTACATTTGTGCGCCTGCGCGATGGGTTGCCGAAGTCCACCTTTTGAAACTTTGTCATGCTTTTGACTACTGGGATCAAAGTATGAGCTTGAAATGAACCCGAAAACGAGAACAAAAACCTCTGAATCCACCGGGTTTAACTTTGTCTCAACTCTGGTCTAACTCGCAACGAAAGTGAGTAACACTGACTCGGTGACCGAGTGGGTCTACTCACCTCTTATGAAAACAGTCTTATCAGTCTTAGTTTGTGTCAGTTACTATGAACCAAACAACTGATCTTGCATAGACAGTTCAGCAGTATGTTTGCAACCTAGTTTTATTCCATGTGGCTGTTTGATATTCCAATCTGTAGGTTTTTCTACCAGTTAAAGCAATGGCATCAGCGCTACCATTTAGCATGATAGTTGTAGCAGGGCACGTGCATTCCCAGGGTTTCCCGGGCAATATTAGCCAAACATGGCTCTCTTTACACTAGCTTTGAGAGAGCTGAAGCAAGTGCTCCCATACTGTACCCATACCCTGAAGTTTGTGTACAATCGCAGGAATGTGTCGGTGGTGGTCAGCTGTCCCAGATTTTGAGTGCTTGGTCATTGCCTAGTCATCAAGCTCACGCTATTATACATCATATAAATGGCCGGTTAGGCTCCGCCTTTTTAAAAGTGTTTCGGGGGGCGCCAATTTTGCCATCCTTTGCACAGATTTAAGGGTACTTCTGCTGCGCCAACTGCAATGTAAATTTTGACTCCGGCAGGTTTTGAGACACTCTGATTCTGATAAACCAAAAAACTGCCTTGTCTCGTCATCCATCCTTTAATAATTACGTTGGTGGATTTTGTTGTAGTTTACAATCCGTATGGGCCTCAACCTCCAGCAGGAAGTACTGGATACCAGCCCTATTCAACGTCTGGGTACCCTACTAGTGGTCCTGCCTACCCACCTACCAGCGGCCCTGCCTACCCACCAACCAGTGCAGCAGGATACCCACCTACCAGTGCAGCAGGATACCCACCTACCAGTGCAGTAGGATACCCACCAACCAGTGCAGCAGGATACGGTGGTTATTCACCCTACGGCTACCAGAACCCAGCTGCTAAAGGTGAGTATTACTCATATTCCACACAGGCTGATTGAATCAGTCTTCTGTATCCTGATCAGTGGCAAGGTTTGCAGAGAATTGCCTTCCGATTCAACTCTCCTTCCCAAGGGTACATCATAGGAGACGTTTTGCGAACACCTGCATACCCACAGAGAAGATTTGTTTATCATCGGGATTCGTAACCAGCGAGGGTTTTGCGAAAGACAATTCTTTTCTCCGAACCGGGAATTGAGCCTGGGTCTAAGTCTAAGTATGTTGTCGCTTCACCAGCAGATTGAGGCAGTGAATCATACCATATTGGGGGAATAATCACCCTATATATCACCTAACCTTTACCCTGTCTTGGCTTTCTCTCTCGGCCAGGGTCCAACCAGCAGTCCAGTGACCTGTCGGACGAGCAGATCCGTGCTTCTCTACTCTCAGCTGTCGAGGATAAAATGCGTCGCAGCCTCAGGGAAATCTTCGCTAAACACAAGGTATCTCATCTCCAAGCCAACCACTCACCACTCTCCCACCATCCTTCCACCGCTACCACCACCATACCACTGCTACCGCCACCCTCCCACCGCTATCGCCACCCTCCCAACAATACCGCCACCCTCCCACCACTGCCACTGCTCTCTCACCATCTTCGGTTTGCTGCCACAACCCATCACCCGCGAAACTGAAAATTTTCTGTTGGCCGAGTTTCAGAAGAACAAGTTGTTATAAATTACCCAACTAAAAATCCAAAAGTACATTCAAGCCGATACTGACGAATTTATGCCATTTTTTGACCGGAAAACATCTCCCCCATCATCAAAATAAGGATAATCAGTGCTAATCCAAACTTTCATCGCTATTGGAAAACTGGAACACAGTAATTGCTAATTGCTTCTGGTGAGTTAGAGTAGGCAGTTCACTCAGAGCGAAGTCTCATTGCTGCTACTCCCTGCTAGACCAGAAGTTCCTGTGGGCGTCAGCATACAAGCCTTGATTGTTATTAAACTTTTTGGGCACACATACCTACTTTTTATTAGCCATTGTCTCTACGGTTCCTGTCTAGTTGCCATTAGCAGAAGTGAGATTATTTATGGGGGCTGCTTATTTCTTACATAGCCTGTTGCGTTGCGCCAATTGCAATAGCACTTTGGATGAGCATTAATTATTTGCTTTTGATGCGGGCGACAGTGGTTTACCTGTTCAATATTGGACATATGTTTGCCTTTATCTGCCTGTATATACCTTTGGATTGACTCTAGTGCACGGACCGAGGTTTGAGTTCAAAGGGCTCCCTATTCAGGTTATAGCTCATTCTAATGGTACTGTAGGCTGAGATGGATGTGTTGCGTAAAACTCAAGATGAGCTGACAGCCGGGCAGACAAAGCTTGAAAGCATGCTCACTACAATGAACCAGGAGACGGTGAGTTCAGTGAGTCAATCACTCAGGGGCCATGTAGTCAAGGGGTCAGGCAGCTAGTACTAAAACTTTCTGGAACTGAGTTTTCCGCGATCGGCGAGTGATTGATTGAAAAATACCGATATTTACAGTTAGGCTTCTAGTAGCCTACTTATTGAAAAAATAGAGCTGGTTGAGCAAAATAACGTCCAAATGGTTCATGGTAGTAAACCTCTATGCCAACAATTATTATGGAGGTAGAACCTCTCTCTTGGTTGTGAGATATGGCCGGGTTGACTGAAAACCGAACTCAGTGTTTGAGTGGAACCTGGATAACTCGAACTGCAGGGGACCACCAAAAAAAGTTTGAGTTATGAGTTATGCTCTCCCTTTGCGTTGGCCATATGGTCACCGTAGTGAGTCCATTTCGCTCTAGTGTATTTCATTTCCTTGCTAAACTTTCTAAAATTTGCGCCTTTTTTTTCTCATGTGATACACAAGAATGTAAACACATCCAGCCACAGAAAAGATAATTTGATGGCACTAACCGCAGTTTATCAGTACAAGTTCTGACTAAAAGTACAAGATAAGCCCAGCAAATTAACATTACCCGGGCAAGGACCATGAAGCTTGGTTTGAGTTAAGCAAGTTTTCAAGTTATCCGAGGTCGGGTTAACCGAGTTTCACTGTATATTAAATGGAGTCCCAACAACTTCCCACTACTTGACCATCGTGGGGCTTGATTTAGACTCTATTTCTGCAAAAGTAATATGTAAGTCTCTACCAGTTGCAGTTTTGTCCCGATATACTTTCTCTTTTGAATGCGCTAAATCGCCGGGTAGAGAGCTAGTCTTTAATTATATAATCGTTTTGCGAACACTTAATACTGTGACTGTTTTGGCCGCTAAATGGGTCAGTGAGCACTTTGTGATTGATAATTTAAAAATATTGATAAAATTATTTTTTTTAAATTGATGGTAAATGTCATTTTTTGACAGATCAGCTCAAGCAACCAAAAGACAATTTACAGATTGCCTTTCACCAGTTTTACATGCTGCGCGAGTTAAAGAGATTTAGCCACTGTCGAGGGTAGACACATTTCCGGAGTTGTGTTCCCCATTTTTAAAGGGAGGCATCTCCGTATTCATTGCACTGATAGCGAGTCCAACTAACAAAAACAAATGTCGGTCACTCAAATAACTGCAGCTGGAATGTCCCAAATAGAAAGAAAATGAGATCTAA
>Ga0224501_10004822_pt1 | contig 10640 bp, 6 predicted proteins | sample SF_Oct11_sed_USG_4_FD_169105 | JGI IMG/M metagenome (GOLD analysis project Ga0224501, IMG submission 169105) | Sediment microbial communities from San Francisco Bay, California, United States - SF_Oct11_sed_USGS_8_1 | ecosystem: Environmental > Aquatic > Marine > Sediment | place: USA...
AAAAACAAAATATGCCGGTCAGGTTGATATGGCGCGCGCGGGGGCAATCGTTCGTAAAAAATTGGCTTAAAGATCAATATTTTTAACGCAGTTTTTATGAATTATTTTTGGTAAAAAAAGCGGCTACTCTTGCTCTAAACTGGTCCCAAAGAGGAAAAGAACTGCAGTTTTCACCATATTCAATGACATTGATTTTTGCGTTTTTTGAAAATATCTCCGGCATCTACCAAACCTAACTTCCGTATTTGTTATCTCAAAATATGCGATTTCATAAAATGATCGACTCAAAAGCCCATCTTTTTTAACGAACCTCTATACTTATAATATAGGTATAAAGTTTAAAAAGTACAAATTTCAAGTCTAAAAATAGTTAAAAAATGCCTTTTTTGTTTTTTTGTGATGCTTTTTTGTCACATTTTCCCTGTATAGCCGTTTCGCTTTATTTTTACACAAGGCATGAGGAGCGAAGCGTATAAAGCATAGGTGAGCGACGAATAACGCTGTGCAAAAATAAATGGGAATGGCTATAGCGGCGACTCGGAAATTTTGCTAAATACAAGAAATGGCAATATCTCCACAGTTTTTGGATGAAATAAGAAATCATGTGACGCTTTCCGAAATTATCGGGCGTAAAGTCAAGCTGACCAGGGCAGGGCGTGAATATAAAGGCTGTTGTCCCTTCCATCATGAGAAAACACCATCTTTCACAGTGAATGACGATAAAGGCTTTTACCATTGTTTCGGGTGCGGCGCGCATGGTGACGTTATCAAATTTATAATCGAGCATGAAAATCTGCCTTTTATAGATGCGGTAAAAGTTCTGGCCGCCGAAGCGGGTCTTCAGATGCCGGAGTTTAACCCGCAAGAGGCCAAAAAAGCCAAAAAGCAAAAAGATTTGTATGAACTGATGGATGAGGCAGCCGACTTTTTTGAGCGCTATCTGTTTGATCCGCGCAACCGCGATGCATTATCTTATATCACAGATCGCGGCTTTTCCATTGAGACAATTAAAACCTTTCGGCTTGGCTTTTCGCCAGAGGACGGGCAAGAGCTTCGTAAATATCTGGAAGGCAAGGGGTATACATCAAAGGATATGATTGAGGCGGGCGTGCTCAAACCCTCTACGCGCGGGACAGAGCCTTATGCGTTTTTTCGTGGACGCGTGATGTTCCCTGTGATTGATCGCCGTAACCGCGTCGTGGCTTTTGGCGGGCGGATATTACCTGAGCATATAAGGCCGCCGACTCGCAGTGATTTCGAGCCACCTAAATATATCAACTCATCAGAGACTGCCCTGTTTCGCAAAGGGCATATGCTTTATGGTGAACCGCAGGCCAGAAGAGCGGCTGCGGATGGGCAGACAGTGTTAGTGGTTGAAGGATATATGGATGTGATTGCCTGTGCGCAAGCCGGTATTAATGGAGCGCTTGCTCCGATGGGCACGGCCTTGACCTCCGAACAAATTCTGGCCCTTTGGAAGATGATTCCATCTGATGAATCTGTGCCCGTATTGTGCTTTGATGGCGATAATGCCGGAAAACGGGCAGCGCAGAGAGTCGCGGAAAATATCCTGCCCTTGCTTGAGCCGGGAAAATCAGTGTCATTTGCTTTTTTGCCGGAAGGCGAAGACCCTGATTCGCTGGTACAGAAAAACGGGGCTGCGGCGTTAAAACGCTTTTTGGATAGGCCAACCTCGCTGATCGAATTTATTTGGCAAAACCAGATGCAAGGACGTGATTTTAAAACCCCCGAATCACGCGCTGGTGTTGTAAAAGCTTTGAATAACACAATAGATAAAATAGCCAATCGTGATGTGCAGGTGCATTATCGCACTTTGCTCAAGCAAAAAATTTCGGAGACATTTTTTCCGCCGCGCCAGAGTGGTTTTTATGATAAAGATCGGCAGAAATCAAAATTTTCATCTCTTAAACCCCCGAGGCCGCCATCGACGCAAATCAATACGATTGCCCCTAAAGTCATATTGGCCGCGATGATCAACCATCCGCATATCTTTGAGCGGGCGGAAGAATATTTCGTAAATATGGCTATGCCGCATCCTGACTATGAGCATTTAAAGAGCACTATTATTATGAATTTGAATGAGAATCCCGATATGTCCCGGGATAAATTGCTCGAATCATTAAAAAATTCGGGTTTTTCACAAGAAATTGGTGACATCTTAAACGAATCTGTTTATGTTCACGCATCTTTTTCTTCTCCCCGAGCGAATGAGGAAGAGGTTGCAGAAAAATTTCTGGCCTATGTAAATGATGCGAATGAGGCTGAACTGGAGAGAGAAATAAAAGGCAGATGGAAAAAAGCGTATCTGGATTCTAGTGAGGAAGAAGAAACAAAGCTACGGCATTTAATATCTATGAAAACTGCAGAAGGCTATTAGAAATTCTGTAGGTCAATCTTATGGATAGTTTTTTAAATCAGTGCTTTGCGCTTTGAATATCTGTCTGGTTATGATTAATTTTATCGAATGCGGATAGGGTATTTATCGGGATATGGTTGTGAGTAAAAAACAGCAGGAAGAAAGTCAGGACGAAATCAAAAAAGGCACATTTGCCGACGTCATTAAGAAAATGGTGGCTGAAGGTAAGAAAAAAGGTTTCGTGACTTATGATACGTTTAACAGGGCTTTGCCGGAAGAAAACTTTTCTTCCGAGCAGATTGATGATGCCATGTCGGCTTTGTCTGATATGGGAATTCAGCTTGTCGAGAGCGATGATGATGCATCTGGTGATGATGATGCGCAAGGCAAGTCCAATGATGATTCGGATGGTGACGATAGTGACAGTGATTACGAAGCCGGCGGGAATATAAGCGATGATGATTCGGGTCGTACCGATGACCCTGTGCGCATGTATTTGCGTGAAATGGGCGCAGTCGAACTGCTCTCACGCGAAGGCGAAATCGCGATTGCCAAACGCATAGAAGCCGGTCGTGAATTGATGATAGGCGGGATGTGTGAAAGCCCGCTCGCCATCGAATCACTTATTGCGTGGTATGAAGCGCTTCAGGCCGGGGATATTTTACTACGGGAGGTTATTGATCTCGACGCGACGTATAAAGGTCCCGAGGTTGATGTTTCCGCCGCATCTGTCGAGAGAGATGCGGAAGGGAAGAAACCGGAAAAAATTCAAATAGTAAAAAAAGAAAAACCCGAGCCGCAAAAGGTTGAAAAACCTAAAACCGGAGACGAGGAATACGAAGGCGAATTAGAAGAAGGTGATGAAGACGGCAACGTAGATGGGGATGATGGAGACGAGGATGATGAAGCCGCGGTATCCTTGTCTGTGATGGAAGAGGAACTTGCTCCGCAAGTTTTTGAAATTTTCGCCGATATTCAAAAGACATATAAGAAAATGCAAAAGGTTCAGGCCGAACGTCTGGATGCTTTGCAAAAAGGCGATGAACCCAAGGCGGCTACAAATAAAAAATATCAGGAATTAAAAGAAGAAATGATCGCTCATATGAATGAGGTGCATTTGAATAATGCCCGAATTGAGCAGTTAATTGACCGTCTTTATTCCGTAAACCGCGAACTGGTCAGCATAGAAGGCAAAATGATGCGTATGGCTGTAGATTGCAAGGTCAAACGCGAGGATTTCCTGAAGGAATATTACGGCTCTGAGCTGGATCCGTCATGGATGGAACGTGTTGCAAAGTTAAAAGGCAAGGGCTGGGCTAAATTTGCCGAAAAGCACACAGAAGATGTGAATAAGATGCGTGATCACATTTCTTTGATCTCGGAAGAAGCTATGCTCCCCATAGCCGAGTTTCGCCGCATTGTTGGGACTGTGCAAAAAGGTGAGAAAGAAGCCGCGCGTGCCAAAAAAGAAATGGTCGAGGCCAATCTTCGTCTCGTGATTTCCATTGCCAAGAAATACACGAATCGCGGTCTGCAATTCCTTGATTTGATTCAAGAAGGAAATATCGGCTTGATGAAGGCGGTCGATAAATTTGAATATCGCCGCGGCTATAAATTCTCGACTTATGCGACATGGTGGATCAGACAGGCTATCACGCGCTCTATTGCAGATCAGGCCAGAACGATCCGTATTCCGGTTCATATGATTGAAACCATCAATAAGCTTGTGCGTACATCCCGCCAGATGATGCACGAAATTGGCCGCGAGCCAACGCCTGAGGAACTGGCCGAGCGTTTGCATATGCCGCTTGATAAGGTGCGCAAAGTCCTGAAAATCGCCAAGGAGCCTGTATCCCTTGAAACCCCGATCGGAGATGAAGAAGATTCCTCACTGGGTGATTTCATCGAAGATAAAAACGCCATCCTTCCGGTGGAAAGTGCGATCCACTCCAATCTTCGCGAAACAACGACCCGCGTTCTGGCTTCTCTTACTCCGAGGGAAGAGCGCGTGCTTCGGATGCGATTCGGGATCGGGATGAATACGGACCATACCCTTGAGGAAGTCGGGCAACAATTCAACGTAACGCGCGAGCGTATCCGTCAGATCGAAGCCAAAGCCCTGCGTAAGCTCAAACACCCCAGCCGTTCACGGAAATTGCGTAGTTTTCTGGATACCTAACCTAAAATTTCTTTAGGTCTTACAAGGCGCCCTTCGTACTCGGTAGTTGATCGCCAGCACGGGGATCAGTCTCTACAGCCATGCGCAGCGCTTTGGCCGTGGCCTTAAAGATACTCTCGGCGATGTGGTGATTGTTAAAGCCTGTGAGATTTGTGATGTGCAGTGTTATCCCGCCAGCACCTGCTAGAGCTTGAAAAAACTCACGGAACAATTCCGTATCCATTTCACCGAGGGCGGCACTTGTGAACTCTGCCTTCCATACCAGATAGGCGCGGTTGGAAAAATCCAGAGCAACGCTTGAGCGTGCTTCATCCATCACAAGGTCAAAATGCCCGTAACGGCGAATACCTTTTTTATCTCCTAAAGCTTCTTTCAAAGCTTGGCCCAGAGCAATGCCGCAATCCTCGACACTGTGATGCGCATCAATGTGCAAATCGCCCTTACATTTGATCTCCATATCAATCAGCGAGTGCTTGGCAAGCTGTTCCAGCATGTGATCGAAAAAGCCGATCCCTGTGCTGATATCCGCCTTGCCTCTGCCGTCAAGATTAACGGAAACAGAGATGTTTGTTTCATTAGTCTTGCGGGTTATTTTTGCTGTTCTTTTGCTCATCTTTTTATGTTTTTATGTCTAAAAAATGCGTTCCTCATATGCTTTTTAGCATGAATTTCTTAATATATCATTCCCTAATACGATTAACATCAAAAAACTTAGAAAAATCAGTCTTTTCGGTTTGGTTCGGGGGTGCTTCCCTGCTATAAATAAGGGTCAATCAAAAGCGAATCGTGACAAGGTAAAAAGTGTAAAAATAAAGGCAATATTTTATGACCGAAAAGAGCACAGAAAAAAAGGTAAGTATCGGGGATAATGATGAGTACGGCGCAGATTCCATTAAGGTTTTGCGCGGTCTTGAAGCGGTTCGTAAACGTCCGGGGATGTATATTGGTGATACGGATGACGGCACGGGTTTGCACCACATGGTTTATGAGGTGGTTGATAACGCGATTGATGAATCTCTGGCGGGATATTGTGATCGCATTGATGTGATTTTAAATGCGGATGGCTCGGTTACCGTGAAGGATAATGGTCGCGGTATTCCTGTGGGCGAGCATAAGGAAGAAAAAGTCTCCGCCGCGCAAGTTATCATGACGCAGCTTCACGCAGGCGGTAAGTTCGATGATAACTCCTATAAGGTATCCGGTGGGTTACACGGCGTTGGTGTGTCCGTGGTGAACGCCTTGTCCGAATATCTGGATTTGCATATCAAGCGCGAGGGCAAGGAATGGTATATGCGCTTCAAACACGGAGAAGCTCTTGAAGACTTAAAGCCAACCCGCGATCTTGATGATGGCGAGCGTACAGGAACAATGGTAACGTTTTTGCCCTCAACCAACACGTTCACACAAACCGAGTTTGATTTTAAGACATTGGAAAACCGCCTTAGGGAGCTGGCGTTCCTGAATTCCGGTGTGAATATTTATATTTCTGACCGCCGATCTGAAAATGAAGAAGAATGGCTGTCTTCCCATCTGCATTTTGAAGGTGGAATAGAGAGCTTTGTCGAATATCTGGACCGCACCAAAAAATCCATCTTCAATAAACCGATTTCCCTGAAAGCCTTTGATGAAGCAGGCGGTGTTACGGTGGAAGTTGCGCTGGAATGGACCGATGCCTATCACGAGACAATGCTATGCTTTACCAATAACATCCCCCAGCGCGATGGCGGTACGCATTTAGCCGGTTTTCGCGGTGGATTAACCCGCGTTTTGGGCAAATACGCCGAAGAAAAAGGTTTGCTTAAAAAGGAAAAGGTTAAACTCACCGGCGAGGATATGCGCGAAGGCATGACCTGTGTTCTTTCGGTCAAAGTACCCGATCCGAAATTTTCCTCACAGACCAAGGATAAGCTTGTCTCTTCTGAGGTGCGTCCTGTGGTCGAAGGCGCTATTGCCGAGCATTTGGGCACATGGCTTGAGGAAAACCCCACCGAAGCCAAGCAGGTTGTCGGCAAGATTGTAGAGGCTGCTACAGCCCGTGAAGCTGCACGCAGAGCCCGTGAACTCACTCGCCGTAAGGGCGTGATGGATGTTTCCAACCTGCCGGGTAAGCTGGCGGATTGCCAGTCCAAAGACCCGGCCGTTTCCGAAATTTTCATCGTTGAGGGGGATTCAGCTGGAGGTTCTGCAAAACAGGCCCGCGATCGCCATAATCAGGCTATTTTGCCTTTGCGAGGAAAAATCCTGAACGTGGAACGCGCACGTTTTGATAAAGTTCTATCTTCCGAGCAGGTCGGCACGCTGATTACGGCCTTGGGGACCTCTATAGGGCCGGATGAATTCAACATAGAAAAAGCCCGCTATCATAAGATTGTTATCATGACGGATGCTGATGTTGACGGCTCGCATATCCGCACATTGCTGCTGACCTTCTTTTTTCGCTATATGCCCGAAGTGATCGAGCGTGGATATTTATATATCGCGCAGCCGCCTTTGTTCAAGGTCAAGCGCGGCAAGTCCAATGAGCTGTATCTTAAGGATGATCGCGCTTTGGAAGATTATTTGATTGATATGGTTCTGGCCGATGTGATGATTGAGGATGGTAACGGCCATGCCAGAAGCGGCTATGATCTAAAGGATTTGCTGGTCAAGTCACGCACCCTTAGAAATTCTATCAATTCCCTGTCACAGCGCACCGGAAACCGCCGCGTCGTTGAGCAAGCAGCTATTGCGGGCGCGTTTGATGAAAATATCTATTCGGATGAAAAAACAGGTCAGGATTACGCCGATCAAGTATCTGCCCGCCTTGATGCACTGGAGCCGAAAAACGCAAAAGGCTGGAGCGGGACATATACACTGGATAAGGGCTACACATTCAAGAAGACAGTGCGCGGCGTGACCGAGCGGATTAAAATTTCTGCTGATCGTGTGCGCTCACCCGATGCACGCAGACTTGACGGTGCGAAAGACTGGCTACAGGACGTTTTCGTCAATCCTGTGATTATCCGCGATACGAATGACAAGACCAAACAGATTGCAAAAGTAAATGGTCCTGCGGCGTTCTATGACAAAGTGCAGGAAATCGGACGTAAAGGTTTGAGCATCCAGCGCTATAAAGGTCTCGGGGAAATGAACCCGGAGCAGCTCTGGGAAACCACGCTTGACCCCAATGTGCGCACACTTCTGCAAGTCGGCGTTGCCGATGCCATCAAGGCTGATGAAATATTCTCGACCCTGATGGGCGATGTGGTCGAACCCCGCCGTGAATTCATACAGGATAATGCTTTGAAATCGAATATTGATGTTTAGGTATGCCCTCATTAACCCAAAACCTGACCGAGATATTTGAAGCCGCATTCACGGCGCTGGACTTACCCGTGCAGCATGCGCGTGTGCAAGTGTCGGGGCAGGGGCAGGACGCGCAGTTCCAGTGTAATGGCGCTTTGGCCTGCGCCAAGCCTTTAAAGAAAAACCCGCGAGAAATCGCACAGAGCATTATTGACCAGATACAAAATTGTCATCCCGACCAAGGCGATAGCCGCGTGGAGGGATCCAAAAAAGATCCCTCGACTACAGACCTGCGGTCTTTCTCTCGGGATGACATATTCGAAAGCCTATCCATTGGCGGGCCGGGTTTTATCAATATTACACTCAAGGATGAGTATATCTCCGCCTTTCTGGGCAAGCTTTCAACAGATGAAAATCTTGGCATTGAAAAACACTCTGATGCCGAAACTATTGTTCTGGATTATGGCGGACCGAATATTGCCAAAGCCATGCATGTCGGGCATTTACGCAGCTCTATCATTGGTGACTCCCTGCGCCGACTGTATGATTATGCAGGCTATCATACAATTGGTGATGTCCATATGGGGGATTGGGGAACGCCGATGGGGATGATCCTGTCCGAGCTTGAATTGATGAAATATGACGGTGAAATCACGATGGAGATGCTCGCCGAGATTTACCCCAAAGCTTCAGCCGCGTGTAAAGAAGATGAAGGCCGTATGGCTCTGGCCCGTGAAGCAACGCGCAAATTACAGGACGGTGATACTGAATACACAAAACGTTGGCGCGAATTTATCGATGTTTCGATTGAAGGCATGAAAAAGAATTTCGATGCGCTAGGCGTTCATTTCGATGAATGGAAGGGCGAGAGCGATGCTCACCCTTTTATTGATCCGATGGTCGAGGACCTCAAATCCCGTGGAATTGCCTATGAAGATGACGGTGCGTTGATTATTGATGTGTCCAAAGAGGATGATAATAAGGAAGTTCCGCCGCTTATCTTGCTGAAATCCGATGGGGCAGTGCTTTACGGGACGACCGATCTGGCGACGATTATTGACCGGATGAAAAGCCATGTGCCTAAAAAAATCATCTATATTGTCGATCAACGCCAATCCTTGCATTTCGAGCAGGTTTTTCGGGCGGCGAAAAAGGGAGAAATTGCTCCGGGTATAAATCATGTCGAACTAATCCATGCCGGTTTTGGCACGATGAACGGTCCCGATGGTAAACCGTTTAAAACCCGCGCAGGCGGCGTGATGAAGCTCGAAGACCTTATCGAGATGGGCATTGAAAAAGCAACCGCGCGTCTTGATGAAGCCGAGCTTGCCAAGGATATGGACGAGGAAGAACGTAAAGATGTGGCTCATAAGGTCGCGATTGCCGCGTTGAAATTTGCTGACCTCCAGAATAACCGCATCGCCGATTATGTCTTTGATATTGACCGGATGACCTCATTCGAGGGGAAAACGGGGCCTTATCTGCTCTATCAGGCTGTACGCATACAATCCTTGCTCAAAAAAGCGGGAATCGACAAGCATATTGATGCGCCCTATAAAATCGAAGATGCCGACCGTGAACTGGCTTTACTGCTCGGAGCCTTCCCGGATCATTTCAAAAATGCGCTTAAACATAATACGCCGCATGTATTATGTGACTATGCCTATAAACTGGCGCAGGAGTTCAGCTCCTTTTACGGGAACTGCCATATCCTGTCGGAAAGTGATGAAGTATCAAAGCTCTCACGGCTGAAACTCTGCCAGCAAACCCATAGACAATTACTTACAATTCTGGAATTGCTTGGAATTCAAGTGCCCGAACGAATGTAGATTTTTTTATAAATCACTAATTGATATTTTATCACCTGCGGCTATAATCGGCTAATCATGTTGGGACTCCAGAATTTACGAATTTCACCGAAATTGCTCAAACTCGCCTGTGAAGTAGATGAGTTCAAAGGTGCGTGGGGTGCGATGGAAAGTCATACAACCTCGCTTCAACTCCTGAGCGACGTATCTAGCTTTGGCCGCAATTTCAAGGATATTGCAAAATCCTGGCAGGGTAAACCCTTGAATGAAGAGTTATTGTGTCGCCTGCACGCCTTATTTACGGGGGCCAAGCAAATGAGCCTGTATCGTGACGGACCAACGACCTTAATGATCAAGAGTGACAGCGGTATTATTGGCGAGCTTGAGGCCGCCGGGCCAGAGGAAATCCGCGCACTGATGCCGCGTTTAATGCAATGGGTGGAAGAAGCTTTTGAAAAAAAGGAAGAGCATCCCTTAATCGTAATTGGAGTTTTTATCGCCGTATTTCTCCAGCTTGCCCCATTTGATAAAAGTAACCAGAAGCTTGCGCGCCTATTAGTCATTTTGCTGATGTTTAAGGCTGGATATAGCTATGCACCATATTCAACGCTTGATTCTATTCTCAATATGCGCGGGAAGGAATATTTTGAAGTTCTCAAGCATACACAAGAAACGCTTGCACAAGGGCAGATTGACTGGGAATCATGGATGGAGTTTTTCTTTTCGCTTCTGATTGAACAAAAGAACAAATTACAAGTACGGATGGAAAAGCGCGGCGGTGAAATAGTTAATATGCCGGCGCTATCAACTAAAATCCTTAAATTATTTGAAAAGCATGATCGCTTGAGCATGAAAGAAATCGAGCGTCTAACGCGCGGTAAGCGCTCCACGCTTAAACTTCGTCTGGGTGAATTGGTCGAGGGCGGTTATCTGATCCGGCACGGTCAGGCCAGAGCGACATGGTACAGCAAGGTTTAGCAGGTTCGGCTTT
>Ga0224501_10004823_pt1 | contig 10640 bp, 6 predicted proteins | sample SF_Oct11_sed_USG_4_FD_169105 | JGI IMG/M metagenome (GOLD analysis project Ga0224501, IMG submission 169105) | Sediment microbial communities from San Francisco Bay, California, United States - SF_Oct11_sed_USGS_8_1 | ecosystem: Environmental > Aquatic > Marine > Sediment | place: USA...
CTTTCAGTTTCAGCCTCTAGTCCAGACCTAGAGGCTAGCATAAGTACTAGTACTAGTAGTAGTAATACTAGTAGTAGTAGTAGTAGTAGTCTAGACTGGTCTATGACTGAGTATGACTCTATCGATTCATGTGATTATTGATAATGATATGCTCCTTCTGGTACTTACTACTTAGCTATACTCTCCGCTGCAAGTGTAATAAAACCCGCATACGAAGTATTACAGGACGTACCTCAGTTTGCAAATGTAATCCCTGGTAAGTTAGTCCGTACCCTTGCGATGGGCACTATAACTAGTCCCGTATAGGTCTAAAAGTTAAAACTTTAAATTGTAAAGAAAGAAAACAAATTGGTCAGATTAAAACCACGTGGTTGAGGAGAGTCAGATTGCTTGCTATGTGATCGGATCGCTTTCCATTGTAACTCGTCAAGGTCGTAGCAATTCTTGGACGGCTTCGCTTTGTTTCATAACACTCAAGCGCGGGAGGAGAGAAAGGCTGACGCATCAACAATTAGAAAAAGTAGGGTATTATGACTCCACCCGAGGCAAAAGTTGAAGTGGGGTTGCAGTTTCCGGACTTTTTGGCCCCGGAAAGACAAATCACCTCAAATCAACGAACACAGCTATTGTCATCATCTTTCTGGTTTCTTTAACTAAGAATGTAAACACCGGGTGGTATTTTTGTTTTTGTAGGGGTTCTATTGCTTAGAGCCTTTTAATAAATTTAATAATTTATTAAATACCAAATTGTTACGCTTACAGAATTCATTTGTGTGCTTATTTGTAGGTTATGCATTAAGATTTGAGTCAATATATTTCTTTGTGCAAGACTGCACACGACGGGAACCTGTGATCCATGGCTGCTTGCTCTCAGCCATGCACGGCCATGCCAGACGGCCTTGAATGTAAACACAGCCAAAATCCAAAGCTGAAAGTCCTGCCGTTTAAAACTAGCATTAGATTCATTCTCTCACCGAGCTATCATGTCTCCTATAAACCGTACTTTTTCGCAATAAAGCCTTTGTATAGCCTGCTGGAAAAGATGCTGGAAATTTTGATCTCGTATAAAAATGGCTAAAGGTCATAAGGTATGCGGATACTGAGAAATCCAACTGTATAGGCAGCTGGCAGCCTAAGCCATCGGCAATAATCTAAAACCTCAAAAATAATATCAAAATGCCCTTCTTTCCTCTCACCCTAATTTCATCACCGGCTTTCTTTTGAGTTATGTCATGAAGTGAAACCAACAGATGATAATATTTGACATTAGGCGCATCCATATGTTCGGTTTCGCGACCAAAATACGTTTTGGTAACGAAATCTAAAACACTGTTCAAGAGCGCGACCAGAAAGTGGGATCTAAAAAAGCATCTTTCAGTTTCGGTCGCGGTCTGCGACCGCAAGCACGCAAACAGAATTCCGCGACCGAAAGTAGGAGTTAGCCTAGTAGTTCAGGCAAATGTCAAGGTTGTTGCAAAGAGTCTTGATTACTACGCGGGGATAACGATTGTTCGGCTCTAACCGATCAGTTAAAGTTGAGAGAGGACAACTCTGATCCGATCGAAATCCATTCTGAACTCAACTGCACTTACTCACCACGACTTTTGAAGTTATGAGCAAAGAATGATTGTCATTTCTGCGAACACCGGTTTGGCCCCATTGATTGGCTCCAAAGTTATCCGGGATCGCGCGTTCGTCAGATCTGCTTGGAGTGAAAAGGGCCCTCGGATACGTCCTACGCCCGAGCCAGACCAGTCCTGCGTCCGGTCCGAGGTGAACCAGATGCCCGAATATAGAGTGCAAAAGCCCCTTAAGAGAATAATATAAAGGGATATGTTAAAAACTTAAACAGCTCTTTAACTTTGTGTACTGCAACAAGGGATAGCAGGACAGCTCGTGAGTAGAAGCACTGAGGTTGACACCATGAGAACCTCTGTTCGAACCCAGGCTAGTCGTGAGTATGAGCTCATCACATTCACCGTAGTTCCTACCATCTCTATCAGCCCTGGCTTCAGGAGGTTCATTGCATAGGATGGTCAAGTGCTCGAGCAGAATTTTAACAAAAAATGAATCAACAAGATTAATTAGATATAATAAATTTTTGGAGGTAAATCGATATTTTGCTATTCCGAATTTAAACTCAGATAGAGGGCATATTATATTTGCATTTTATTCTTCAACAAAACACAGCTGGTAATGCTAATGGTACATGCACCTCTCTTGTAATCTAACCACGAGTTACTGCGGATTAACTTCAGTTAAGTGCTGTAGTTTGAGCTCACCTGCATGCTACTTGGTAACCTGAAAACACCAATCACAATATGCTGCCTTCAAACAAGGTCAATGGGTCAGTTGTTAATCTATGTTGGCATAGTAACAGTCACAGACATGCCACAAGCATCGCCTGGTTAGGATGCCCTGGAACCAAAACGCTAGATCATGATAGGAATTGGTATTATTTGACAGAAATGCAACTGTTTTCAAGCTCTAGAACATACTGATGACACATGATCAGCAAACATAGTTCATCACCTCACATAGGGTGGTAGAACAAAACAATATTGGAGTTGCCTCCCAGAAATCTGCAGTTATACTCTGAACTCCCAACTCAATCATGTACTATTTCTCTATTTTTGTTGAGCATTTTCTCTATATAGACTTTTGTAACTACAAGCCTAGTGTGCACCTGCAAGAGGATTTTCCAAACATCAGCTCGTAAGCTGAGAAATCAAGGCAAACACCAACAACTCTGTGTTAATTTCCTATCTCGAGGCCAATTCTGTTACGTCGAAGGTTTGAAAAGTATGTCACTGTGGGCTCTAAGTATGCGCATTGGATAGGGCTATATCTAAGCTTCCATTTGAACTGGGTATTTGGCCCATTTGTTCATGGTAGGCCTCAGAATCTACAAACAAGTGAAGTCACTTTTGTCCATGTCATAACCCCTTTAATCATGTACTAACAAGGCACACAACTCGTGTTTTAGTTCTGAGGGCCTACACATGGACGAAGATAGCGGTCACATCGCGCATAGCTCCCCTCCTCCGTACTTCCGTACCTCCGCACCTTAGCAACCGCTTCCAGGAACAGTAAGCGATGAGCAACAACATTTCACTTCTTAGTGGATTCTGAAACCAGATATTTTATCCTGGAAACAAACTTCGATTTTGAAGTAAAAATGGTTACAGTTTTCCCAACATAGATCCAGGAAATTGTATCTCATTCACCAGAAGGTCGATCGAACGGAGAAGATTAGATTTTATTGAGGGAAGCTCGAATACTTCAGGTAGGAAAGAACTTTTCATGTCTGCATGTCTGTGATGGATTGGGTTTGTGAGGGCTTGCGATGCGTGTCTCTACTGTCCCATCAGGTCCATATGTTATTGATATAGAGTCTTTCAATGGCTGACAAACTAACTACTTTATTCAATGACGAACGAGCAGGCGACCAGCTAGCCGAGGTCCCAAAACCATCCTCTCGGATAATATATGCAATTCCATTAAGGCCATTGCGTAACCACAATTCACTCAAACAATACTCATTACTGAATGGGAAAGACTCTAATCTTGAGGTCTATCAGAGGGAGGTAATTCCTATTGTCCAGACCACATATCACTACACGTGACATGCCAGCAGGGCATTTGTTTCTACTCAGGCGCTCCGCGATCCCGTACGTTTAACAGATTTCCCTAACATTACGAGGGGGTAGCTATGGCCTAGCTACCATACCGCTGGATCTTGTGGCTTCAAATCACAACGGTTTAAATGATATGAACTCCCCATCTGTTTCTACTATCGTGGGGGGGAAATAAAAATACTTTTGGGAGAGTGAAGCGTAGGTAAATGGTAGAGACTGCCTGAGTGCCAACTGAGAGCCTGAGAGGGTAACAAGAGGCCACCTCAGTACCATTCGATGACATACAGCGTGGCAATGGACAGCCCACGAAATTCCGACCTTCAGCAGTACACCTCTTCCCTGTGATCATGTGATCATGTGATCATGTGATCATGTGATCACTACCATTGAGATGCTAGTTTAGTGTTAATCCTCCTAAATCTAGTGGGAATCCTCCTAAACCCATTGTATTTTTACCGGCATCTGATTCATATCATCAGACCTTTTGAGTGCGTCTGGCTGAAATCACGCGACTACATCTAGACTTTGGAACACTTTGAATCAAGAATTTTTAAATGCAAAAACTTCATATAATTTCAAGACTCGACTACGTTATTACGCAATACCCAAGATGTAGATGTTTTCAATGCTGACCAGGACTGTCAAATGGACTCTGTTTACCGGACCGATGTCTTTGATTAACACTTTCTTTGCTTCATGGACCTTGATGTAAAAAAAAACTTCTGGTCTTATTTAAGCTATCAATGTTAAATAATATTATCAAATCAAATCAAATCAAATCAAATCAAATCAAATCAAATCAAATCAAATCAAATCAAATCAAATCAAATCAAATCAAATCAAATCAAATCAAATCAAATCAAATCAAATCAAATGCAATCATTTAAGTATGTTGAATGCCTGCCACACAATGGAGAATTTGCGAAAAAGTGCAAATAACGTTGTTTGAAGAATCGCAATGAGAATTGACAGAAGCTGTTTCGCACGAAACTGTAGTTCTAGCATGCTAAATAAAATTGCAGATCGCGCTTACAAGGCGCACGCTGAGTGGCTCAATCACTTCCATAGCCTGTGGGACTCCGAAGACTACAAAGTAGAAAGTCAGGGTGATCAACTACATCTGAATTGAAATTGTATTTGAGTTAGTTTAGAAGCAGTCATCATCGCAGGGCAGGAAACAATCAAATTCATGAAAACCAGAGCATCCGAAGCGATTATAGAATGAAATATCTTCGAATTTTCCTGCGAGTAGCGGGTAGTTGAGTTCGACTATGAACGCAATTCCGACGCATGATTTCTAAAGACAGTCTCGCTGGAAATAGAACCACGATACGACACCAACTCTGCAGTCTCATTGGGCTCGGTCATGTGACTGTGGGAAACCCAAGTAGTTCGCGTGTAGTGATCGCAAGGGTATGGCTAAGAATGGGAGTTGCCATTTTTTCACGATTTACGATTAGCTTATCGCAAAATCGCAAATTGGCCATCGTGTGGACGGCCCTTTATATTGTCATTGACACTTTGCCCAACACTACATGCTACAGGATGATGAGAGTCTAGACCATTGGGAAGCAGAACTCTGTGCATATGCGAGTATCTTTATCCGACGGGAGCTGGTGGAGAGATGATGGCACGCGTTTTGCTACTCACCGCGTCCATAGCCTTTCTCTGGTGAGTCTGCGAACAGTTTGATGGCTCATTTATTAATTAGCCTTAGCTATTTGAACACGATCTATGCCGTTTTGTGGTCAGCAAGCAGAAAATGCACCTGATTGTTTGCTTTGATGAAGTCACTCATTTTTCAGCAGTCGCGGAAGTGGCCACACAGGAGTTAAGTTTAGGCGAGAGAGGACGCTTTTGCTGCCAATCATGTTCGTGGAAATTGATAAACGAGACTCATCACAACTTATCTGTTCAAACTCAAGCCGGATTTTCAGGGTGCACAAACTGAATGAGACCATAACTTCCTTAGCAGGTGCTAGTGAGTCCGGATACAGAGAGGGTATCGGCATCGAGGCTCAGTTTAATAAGGTGGAAGCGATTGTTCAACTGGAGGACAGATACATTGTCTCTGACAAGATGAATAGTTGTCTGCGCAGTATTTCGTATCATGACTACAGGACTAGCACGTATGCTGGGGAATGCACAAAGAGGCGAGAAAGGAATATTATGTTCAACGATGCGTCATTACTTTCAGTGAAATTCTTCAGACCAAGAGGGATGGCAACTGAACTACGTAATGACATCACAGTGATCTATCTGGTAGATGATGATGCTCTCTGGAGTATAAACACAGCGATGTCCACAATTACAACACTGTCATATGAGGTCGTCCATAACCGATACCAGGACCCACTGAGTTATCCATTTCTCACTGATCTGGTAGTTCACCCTGCTGGTGGGCTTCTGCTCTCTGCCCGTAGATTACCTAGGCAACTAACAGGTGGTTTGGTGTCATTCCGTGATGGTAAAGTAAGATGGGTCACAGGAGGACACAACCATTCATACTACAATCATATTTGCATCAGTAGCCTTTACCCGTCAGTATTCTGCACTGGGAGGAAAGTTTCTTTGGATAACTTATACTCTTTGGACGTGCTGAAATTTCTGCTTCATGATCTGCTTATTATTTATTCATGGCGACAGAGGGCACTGGCTCTGCTCAATCTGACCAGCGGGGCAATCACCCCACTCTGTGACTCATTGGATGGTTCTAGGGGTGTGTTCAAGTGTGACGATGAAATCATAACGTCGTTAGCTGTCGACAACGAGACTGTGTATATTGGAACTTCGTATAAAGCAATTCACATTCTGGAATTTCAGTTGACAGGTTGGTATAGTCTTATTTTAAAGCAAATAACAGAGTATGACTGAAAGACTTTTGCTCAACTAAAAGAACCCTTCCTCATGATAAGCGCTGTGTGTAACTCTTCTTTAAGTGGAATTGAGCTTGCTAGTTACCATCCATTCCCGCCGCAGGTACTAAAGGACCGCATTACAGTTCCTGATGATAAATTGACCTTATTTACAGAGGTTTGCTCTGAGCCACCACCTTCAAAGTACACATCTACCAATGCCACTAGGGGTGACGTTGCGCTGGAAACAGTGGTGGAGTACCGCTGCCTGGAAGGATATACGATCACTGGGGGAGATACCCATTTGATCTGTTCAGTCAATATTGACCAAGAGTCCGCGTGGATTGGTGATATCTTGCGATGCAGTCGCCGTACGTTACAACTTCTTGGTAAACTGAATTCTTGCTATAGAAAGCCTAGCCATAATTCTGGGTGCAAATTTTCTAAGTCACGACCACCGACCCGTAGGTCCTTTAGCTTGGACCTGATAAACCCCTTGATCCTTTAGGTGTATTTTTGATAGCTTACTAAACCCAAAACGGCAAGAGCTGTTAGTCGGACTTCGTTAGGTTTAAGTCAAATATTGCTCCATTTTCCAATAAGGTTGCTTACCTATGGTGTAGGTAATGCCTGATGCCTGATGCATCTAACCGAAACATATCTGTTGGTATTTTCAGCATGTTCGGAACCACCAGCTTCAAACTACACTACCGCTAATTCAACTGGCAGTGACTCTGCCCCTGGGACATTGGTTGAGTACAGCTGTCTGGAAGGATATCAGAGCAGTGGGGGAGATGATCACCTGATCTGTGAAGCAGGTCATGGTGATGAGGAGTCTGTATGGATTGGTGCCCCTCTGCAGTGTCAGCTCAATCAAAAGAAACGTGAGAGCAAATTGTTTTTCCCACGTCTGGCAAATCTGCCGGGTTAGATATTGTTATTCACCAATTAAGGCTTAGCACTGAGCACCATGTGTATGTCAGTATCAATGCTCCAGGTTGGGGGTCAGTCGACCTAAGTTAGTTTACACATCACCCGCCCATAAGCCAGATAACACATCACTCGCCCAAACTCAGTTACTCTTATCGAGAAGGGAGAGGTGGGTCTTTGACAACCGTGGAGGGGTTTTGACCCTTATCCACTGGTTGGCATGCACCTCTATCTTTTTACCAGGGTGATCTGAACCCACGCTAGCAACTTGGAATAAGAGGCTTTCTAAAGACCCGTACCAGAAAACACCCAATACGCAGTGAGGCTTCAATCTGCAATCCTTAAAATGCAGATCCAAGTTTTTTTTTACCAATTGAGCTATTCTGGCCCCCCTGTGAGACTGAATGATTAGCCTTTTTAGGATTTTACATAAAAACCTTATGATCCCAACTTATCAGTTAGTCTTTTTAAATGATTTGACCCACACCCATCTAAAGGCAGTTAAGTACCACAATATCCTGGATCCTATGGATCCACAGCAAGGCATAAAGCATCAGTATGACCAAATGATGTTGCCGAAACAGGGACTAAGATCTGTGAGTTGACTTTCAGAAAGTTTCCACTGGGTGATGAATTTAACCACAGTATTCGCAACCATTGGTATCACTCTGACAGCAATCTTGGTGAAGAGGACAGTTGCCAGAAGACACAGAAGATTTCATGCTGGTTTGTTACAACGCAATAATCTCGCTTAATTATTTCAATTCTTTTATCGTTGATCATTTTGAGCCTCGAATAGAGGTCAACTTGTACAGGTAATTGAGACAGACAAGTCTTAGATGGCCTTTAACAAACTGTCATGCAAGTAAGAAAGTGCACGTGCGGTAATTTTACTCCCCGTGTTCGCTGTACTCACTCACTAACCCAACATCAGAACGCACGACATCTCCAATCCGAGTTGAGAACTTTGTATTTCAAGGCTGGATGACGAGGCAAATTTTTTTGCCTATCAGAATCAGTGTGTCTCAAAACCTACCGGAGTCCAGTAAAAGTTCATACTGAAAAGGCTATGTAGTAAAGAAAAATGGCTAAATCTTGGAATTCTCAAATGAACTTTCATTCAGTTGAAATTTTCCCCGCGTGACTTAAATTATCGCAAAAGACATCACAGCGGGGCCACGTTAACACGTATGCGCGCCTGCTCAGGGGGTCGCCAAAGTCCAACTTCCACATCCTTGTCACGCTTTGGACTACTGGGATCAAAGTATGACCGCGAAATGGGCTCAAAAATGAAAACAAATACCTATGAAGTCACTGAGTTTAGCTTAGTCCTAACTCTAGTCTACCTCGCAATCAAAGTGAGTGACACTGACTCAGTGACCGAGTGAATTCACTCACCTCTGTCAAAAACGGTCTTTCAGTCTTAGTAGTTAGTTTATGGTCGTTACTAATAGCCAAAACTTATTGCGTAAACAGGCCAGCAGTAAGCTTGCTATCTATTGCTATCCAGTGTGGCTGTCTGATGCCCATTAGCACGATAGTTGTAGCAGGTCACGTGCATTCCCTGCGATTCCCGGGCAATATCGGCCAAACATGGCTCTCTTCACACTTGTTTTGACAGACCTGGAGCCAGTGATGCCACTCTAGACTCTTTCTCAGCCCTTGTGCACAACCTTAGGAAGGTGTCAGTGGCGATGAGGTGTCAAAAATATTGGGACACTCTCTGTAAAGCCAGGTAAAAAATGACCAACTTTGAGTGCCTGGTCATTGACTAGTCATCAAGCTCGGGGATAGTATGCGTCGTATAAATGGCCGATTAGGCTCCGCCTTTTTAAAAAATCTTTCAGAGGGTGCCAATTTTGCCATCTTTAGCAAGGATTTAAGGGCACTTCTGATGTGTCTATTGCATTATAATTTGACTCAGGTAGGTTTGGAGACATGCTGATTCTGATCGGCCAAAAAAATCTGTCTCGTCATCCAACCTTTAAGGAAATCACCAAGGCACTGTTGCTTAAAACCATTCTTTTGTAGAGATCAACTTGGAGTATGATAATGATATGGGATACGCTGTTATTCAATTAGGTGAGTATCTAAGCTAGGATCAGTAATCTTTAGTTAAAGACTACAAGGCAAAGTTCGGGACTGGATTATGAACTAAAATCTCAATGTAGGCCCGTCGATACCATATCGAAGATGTCCGGTCTCCCAATGTTGACACCAACTGTAGCCACAGTAGTCTCAGCAGTCTCGGTCATGAAATTAGGTGTCAGGGATTGAGAAGTTTCCATTGTTCCCCTAAGCTTTTGATGTTTAGTAATCGAATGAAACTAGACGGCTTTGCTGACCAAGATATTTAACAGGTGACTAGCAAGTAGTATGAGACAGGATACAGAGGTAAGATTTCAGAGCTTACCAAAAATCAAGAGTTAAGATACAGTACCAGGGCAGGGAGCCCCCATAATTGGTGGACCAAGCTATTTCAAGTGCATGCCTCATTAGTCAAGGCATCATAACATCATAACAAAACCATGTGGTGTATGAAATCACCACATGACATTAGGTCTCATATCGTTATATCTAACTCAAGTCCCGGGTGAGTATTTCGCCAACTTTTTGAGTCGGAGCATGTCAGCTTGATATCGCCGCATAAACTCATGAAGTACTCAGAACATTTACTTTAGTCGGGAATGTTGAAAATGGTCATGGATTTTCTGCTGCTGGTGATCAAACCGATGAGTTCCTGCCGTTCAAACTTCAAAAAGGTGACCGAATATGCTGCCAACGGTCTAGTACTGGCTCTTTTAGTATCAGATTTTGCGGACGGTTGACCAATCCAACATACCAAACCCGGTCGTACTAACCCGAGGATCGGCACTTGCCATGCAAAGTTTTCGTTACCCCAGTCGAATGGCTGCTATTGAGCCCCGTAGAGGCCTTAGGATTATAGATAAAGAAGCCAAGAGGCTTGTTGAATTGAAGGAATTTGGTACGCAACAGAGACTTCGGGGAGGATTCCCATAGCTGTCTGTTAGGGGCTCAGCTGGAAGGGGCTTTATAAGTAGATTGCTGAGCAAAAAGTTTACACTCGGACGGGCGGGTTTTACTGAGGTTGGCATGCGGATGGTGTAAAAGTCTACACATCTGAGACTATAAGAACCACAATTCTAATGCATGCTGGTAAACAGATGAAGCCAAGCTTGAATTCCAAGAACCCATT
>Ga0224501_10004824_pt1 | contig 10640 bp, 11 predicted proteins | sample SF_Oct11_sed_USG_4_FD_169105 | JGI IMG/M metagenome (GOLD analysis project Ga0224501, IMG submission 169105) | Sediment microbial communities from San Francisco Bay, California, United States - SF_Oct11_sed_USGS_8_1 | ecosystem: Environmental > Aquatic > Marine > Sediment | place: USA...
GGTGTATAAGCAGTTGGTGACCGATGTTTTACGCTACTGTGTGAAGCTAGAATTACTGGGTGCCTCAAACTCTGATTGGATTGTTTGCGACCACCACAGCTAATGAACACACCCCCCCTATTGTGGCAATGAGGTGGCAACTGATGTTTGCAACCACATCATCAACAGGCCGCGATACAGCAACAGTCATAAATGATAGGCATATACCACATATGCTTAGTTAGTAGGCGGTAGTCTGTCCATTATATTCCCTCTATAGACTAAAATAGCCTATATGGAGTATGCTGAATGGTGGTCGGCATTAAAGCATAAATCTAGTCTAAGCTAATAACTAAGCTAATAATCATAAATATACAGCGACACTCACTTGAGAGATCCATCCCGCTGCACCTGGACATTATCACCGCTGCTAATGGTCTGGAAACCACCCTGTGGCATCAGTCTTCCCCAGATATATTCTGGGTCGGGAGCTCCTTCGGCGAGACAGGTCAAGGTAACTCTGTCTCCTGCGTCGTATTCTTTAACTCCGTTAGGTGAGAGTTTCTGTCCATCAGCGGAGATCACTGGTGTACCTGAAGAGTGAGATTATTTATTTTATCTAAATGGGACTGCCTTAGAATCTACCAGTCCTAATACGTTTAATTCTATACCTCAGGTAAACGCACTTCAGCTGAACACACATACAGCCTTGCAACTCAGGTAAAAAATTACTTATGATAATGGCATGATAGCTCAGGAGCTACAGCGGTTGGCTTCAAGATGAGATCCTGGTCTAAGTCAAATCGTGGCCCCCCCTGTGATTATGAGGTCCTAGCATAATTCCCAGTCCCCACTACTCAAAAATAAGCCTCAGGCTTAGGAGGTTCACTAAATATGATAAATGCTCCAAGTAGAACAATAATGTGTTGCGAAAATGGGAAGGTGGGGTGGCAGAGTAGACAGGATTCAGGCCAGCAACAACTCACTGGGTGGTCCTTCCACAATAACTGTGGTGTATAGGGTAGCAGAGCCAAGAGAGTTTCTGGCTGTACAGATGTAGACTCCAGCATCTGATGAGCGAATACGTCTGAACTCCAGACGTGATCCTCTCTGCTCGGCGCCCTGAGGCAGTGCTCCTCCATCCTCTCGCTCCCATTCAGTGGATGTAGCCAGTGACGCTGAAAGGGAAGGGTGCATTGTCACAGGATACGTCACGGATTAGCTGAGGAATACCTGTCCTTTTAAGTAAAGTTGACATTAAAGGCAGCTTCTCTTCATGAATCACTCGTCACCGATCACTGGAGATTTGAAGGATAAAACCAGTTAACTGAGCTAGGATATCCAAATCTCCCATCCGCGATAGAGTGGCCTCCTGCCTCGTGGGGTTTTTAACTTCAAAGAAGTCATACAGGCTCGTTACAAATACCTTGCTTTGTCTTCAGTACAGTTTTCCCCACTCTGAACCAGAAGAAGAAACTTACTTGTTGGCTTACAGTCGATAGTAACATCATCATTAATGTTAGCGGTAACGGTTTGTGGGTTGGCTGGCCAGTTGATTGGTCCTCTGTTGTCAGTAGTCACACGTAGCACCAGAGACTTGCTGCTGGTGGCTCCAGGAATTTCGGCCACACATGTGTAGTTACCAGCGTGTGACATGGTCACAGACTCAATAGTCATCTTTGATCTAAAATCAGACAACTCGCGATCATAACAGACATACACATTATTTTACGTAGCCACCCTATTCAGTGAGCCTCCAAACCTTCCTCTGGGGTGGGGGGAGCTACGGATTTATTGAGGAGGCTTCACTCGCACTGGGAGCTGAACATTGCCAGCGCTTGAACCCGGAACCTTTCGATCTTGAGCCAAGCACTCTAGAAACCGAGGTATTTCGCTTTCCCCCATACATGCTACCACATTCAGTAGATTTCATGTGAAGCAGTGATCAAAGGTCAATCTTTCTGCCTCTGTGCAACTTATTTCCAGTCTATAGAGTAAGCTTCTACAAGCTTGGTACGTAATACGTAGTGTCATGCTCGGCATGGTGGTAGACACAAACTATGATAGATAAGAGGGCTTTGCCAGGGATTCAGCGAGAATACCTAGATACTCACACGGCCATATAGGTATAGGAATATGGGTATGCCCCATAACGGTGGCTAAATTAATAACACACAATATATAATATAGTACATAATATATAATATAATATATATATATAAAGGAAAGACTAATGAAAAATAACGAGCAATTTTATAGTGAAAGCTTTAGTGGGGGTTCCTGTAATTAACAAACAGTATGATGAGTAAGGCGAATGGTGAAATAAGTTATGCTCCTTTCTCCCTGTTTATAGAGAAAGAGAAAAATTCAGGTTTTACAGCAACAGAGTGGATGCCTGCTCTGCGTGCAAGACTTACGTGAGGGGATAACTCTCAGTAAGACGCTGGCCTCGAGCGTTTTTCCAATAAACTGTTGGCTGCAGTCCGCCTTGGACCGGTGGTACCTAAAACATGAATAATACACCATTATCAATAGAAGAGTATACGGTCAACCAGGATGACCTTCACAATGGGGGCTGACCTTATGGGTAACAAACACACCGGAGCTGTTCACAATGTGAGTTAAGAGTCAGGCCTGTCGAATGCTCTGTCTGGCAAGTTGTTGGTATGATACAAACGTATGTAAAATAAAATTCCCTTGTCAAAGCAAACTTTTACCCATACACACATAAATTGTTGTTTATTTTGGTGATCTGACATTCTCAGCAAGCCCCGCATTACCATAATCTTCGCCAGAGAACTCACGCTGCATGTGATATCCACAGTGCTGCCGAGGGGAGCATCTATGACCTGTGATCCACCTAGCTGAATGTCAGGTAAAGTAGATTCACCAGGTGTGATCGGTTGCGATACCCGCACATAGGATTTCTGTGAATCGGTGCCATAAGCGTTGCTGGCTGTACAGGTGTAGGTACCGGACATATCGAGCCGGGCTCGGGTGAAAGTCAAATAACGACCACTGGCAGTCACTCCTGGCTGGAACCTTCCTGTCTCGCTAGAAAAAAATACTTGACACTCAATGTGAGTAAGAGGGTCAGTAAAGCTGCATTTATGCAATTCAGCAGATTGTTCAGATTACAAAATTCAGGCCAATTCAGAGTCCGTATCAGTCGTCCACCTCGTACTGAGGCTTGTTTTTCTTTTGAGCTAGGATTAAAATGTGAGGAGCTCATACTTACAAAGGAAGTGTACCGTGACCAAGATTTGAATGCAGATCCTCACCACTGCAATCCATCCTGTCACCCCCATGATATTTAGGTAAATAATACCATTTGTGGGTTTGTCTAACAAAAATTAGTTAGTACCTTGTCCATAGGATTTCTGTGTTGTCTCCTCCAGCCTCCAGATTACAGGTCAGCCTGCCTGACTCATCCACATTCAGCTCCATGTTACTGGATCGCTGATCCGGACCAAGTACGCGCACGACAGGAGCCTCACCTATAACCATAATGAGAGTACAGTAACTCATCCGTACACCTGACTATCATATAGAAACCCGTCTAATTTTATCTTCTGTGTTTGGAGTTTTCTTCTCCAAAAACAGTTATTGCGAAGACTTTAACTAGCATCTAGCCATAACACAGAGTGGTGCAGATTATAGAAAGGACCACACTGGTGTTGAGTTAAGAGCACCTCATAACTGCAAAGACTTTCAACTGCATATTAACTTAGGCAGCACAAAAGCATAAAAGCTGTGTTGGACACAATGGTGGTCAAATTAAGAAGCTTGCATTATTTAGCAGGCACACTTTGACCTTCACTAAAGGACCAGCTACACGGCCATGATCAACCGAGATATCCCCATAATCCAAATGGTGAATCGTGCTTAAGCTCAATGGCCGTGTAGCAAGAAGAGATAGCAGGGTCTGAATATATGAACCTTTATTTAGTTGCTCGTGTTCATGGCTGGTGAGTGTCCGCATGAGCTTATAATAAGGATGGGGGCTAGGCTAATGTAGATTTATGACACATAGCATGTAAGGGAGCATGTAATGGGCCTATCAGGGAATGAAGGTCTGAACTAAAGCTACATAATGAGGGTGACTGGCTGCAATAGTTCCTACCATTCTGTCTGGTGTCCACCAGAACACCCAGAACGACCCTGTCTGAAAACCAAAATTTGTTAGTTTCATGAAACTGGTTATGGTCACTTCAAATGATTGAATCAAAGGAACACCTCCCATCATGCAGTGCGGAGGTCATGGTGAACTTCAAAATGTGGTGTCTAGTTTGAAGGCCTAGCACGGTCTGTGGCCATGTAGCACACTTTCCCTACTGTGCTACATGGTAAAGCTCATGCCACTTCAATGGTGTGTGTATGGATGAACCGTGAAAACAAAGGCACAGGCTCACACACCACACTCCCTTTAAATCCACTGATAGCTTGTTGACAATCAGAGAAGCTAATTTCAATATCCTGAATATATGCGACATATGGAATATGACTCGCAACCAGGAAATAACGCACACCACAGAAAACAAGAGAAGATGCACTACTCCCACTCACCTGTTGGCCGGGAGGCTACGGCTAGTCTGGCATTGCCGCTAAGAACTTGTCCATTAGTGGCTCTAATAGTGCATGTGTAAGTACCAGAGTCAGTGGGTCGGGCACTGTTTACAGTTAGTATACTAGACTCTGCACTGGCCTGCTCGGTGAATCTAAAAACACAAAATTAAATTTACATAAACATGCAACATAGTAACAACCAATGTTTACGAGACCCTTCCATTGAAAACTCTCACTGCAAGGGACAGAAATTCGGGACCAGGGTTATTCCTAAACTTGAAGAGTGAGTATAATGACTTTCAGTCTGTTCTACATAGGCACTTGGTATAGGAGCTGAGAATTATGTGAGATCACACATCACAGCAGGAGCTCGACAGGGCATGCGAGATCACACATCACAGCGGGAGCTCGACAGGGCATGCGATTTACCCATGCAGGATCTTTAGATATTGAGCCAAGTGTTCTAAACACCGAGCTCTTTAGTCATCCCGAATTATCACAAGTTGCCATGGTGACACGCATCAGACCATACTCCGAGTTTCCTTACCTTGAATCGTCGAGAATATCTAAGTCGGCATTAGACCAGTCGATGGCAGCAGCGGTGATGGATCTGTCAGCACGGCATTCCAGCTGTACTCTCTCACCTTCCATCGCTCTTACATCGGGTGTCATGATTCTAACAAAGTTACCTAAAATACAATGTCACATTCTCATTTGTCACAGAACAACAGAGAAAGTTGAAGGTTTACTTTTTATTAAATTACTTCGCAGCTGATTCCTAACACCATTGACTGACAGAGTCATAGAAGAATGAATCACAGAACAGGTAGATCGGATTCTCCAGCTTGGTAAGTGATGCTCAATTTCCCTATTTTTGGGCTCATGCTGACAACGGTCTTGCAAAGTTAGTACAAGTACACATGACAGCTGTCAATCCGTTATGCCCATGCTGGTTATTCTACAATTATCTACAGGGGCAGGGACGGAAGAATGTGAGAGTCTGTTTTTAAGGATTCGTCCCATGCTGGAGAACGAGAATCACTGATCAGATGGACAAGGGCCAGAGACAATTTGCATCGAGATGGAAAATTAGTAACCATTAACCAGGTAGTGTGAAACGATTGTCTCAGAGAGGAGCCAGTTAGATAAAGGTGAGAGCGTTATTGATGCTTGTGATATATGCTACCAGAAAGTGACAAGTAGAGACAAGAGTGATTTAACGCGGTAAGTGTAAGTGACTACCGACTAAATCTGATAGTCAATCACTGTCATGGAACATAGAAATCTGAAGAAACAATCCACCAGAAACAAACGGTGAACAATTGCCTACATATACTTACGAATCTCGCCGGGATCTGGGCCCCCGTTCTGACCTAAATATGGCCGAAGGAGGATCAAACAATACAACTGGTTAACGCCGCATGCATGCTCAACCAAACGGTGCTCAATCAGGATACTCAAGGTGTGCGATAAAAATAAACTAATTCTATAGGGTTTACAAAGAAGAGTTGCCCAGACGGCTGCTAAGGATGGGAAAATTCGAATAAAATCAACCCTTACCAGGATATAACAACGGAGGGAGATTACCATTGGCTACAATCGGCTGATGTGTCAGTTATAAGAGTCTAACAGAACGTAACTATGGGATTTATAACTACGTAGTCTAAAAAAATCAAGATGCTGCAGGATTGACAAAACTGGAAATAATGTAAGGAATACTACAATAACTATAATGAACGGAAGTAGCCTATAAACTATATAATCAGTGTAAGGTCACAACGTATTTGACAGGATAACAGCGTGTGTAAATTTCACAATGTCAAAGTCGTACCATTGACAACGATTCCAACGCGGGAGTTTGATCCTGAAATGTTACTGATAGCATTAAAACATAGGAAGAATAAGGGGAACTTTACATGTTCTATGGAAAGTCTTATGAATTAGGTTTTTGATGACCTTTCATGAAGAAACCTACGGAACGGGAATTTGATTTTTTTATTCTACCAAGATTCCTTAAATGATCATAAACAGCGCTTTTGTAATGTTGTCCCAATTATGACAGAGAAGGTTGGGGTTAAAAAATATAGCAAGTAATAGGGGATAGCGGATGACTAAGTGATAAGAGCACTTGAAAGATCTTGGGTTCCCAGGTTACACCGTGATTGTGCGAGGTCCTCACATAATTCTCTGGTCCTACCGCTTTAAAACAAAAGTCAGACTTGGGAGGTTTGATCAGCAGGATGGCCTGGTGGCTATATAAAATCGAAAATAAAAAATAAAAGGTGGAAAAACTCACGTTGGATGTCGACTAGAGCGGGTGATGAGGTAACCCTGGTGACAGCATCAGCTCCTGCTGCTGTGCAGTAGTAGTATCCTCTATCGGCCACAGTCATACCAGCTATAGTGAGGGTATCACCAGACAGACGATAAGTACTCACCTACAGAAAGGAAGAAAATGCTGCTAAGGCAACCAGAAATTCATCATGGTGTCATTAATTCTCTGATGATGTCATGGTGCCAGGAACTCATGAAAGCGTTATTGACACAACTGCAGCAAATACATTGGTCTGCTTATGATACACAACATCAATCTGCTGCGGATTGCATCTAAAATGATTTAATCCAGTTTGTAGACATATGCAACTGTATCTCTATACGACCGGCCGTTGCACAGCTAACATTTCTAATTTTATTCCAACTGCCAATCTGAAGCAATACACAGAACACATGCAGACGCCTAACCACAGAATATCAGTTTCGAATGACTCAATGCTGACTAACAGTAAATGGAGTTATCCTCCCGATATTCCCACATTGCTACTCCTCTTTATCTGCGCTGACCTCAAACTACGTTATCGAACAGCAACCCGGTCTTCTAATAACAGGCCCATTGTTGAACAGATGCTAGTTAAAGGGTAGTTTGCTTACCAGATTCTTGGAGTCAATCTCTCCACGGCCTTTCCTCCATGTGACTGAGCGAGCGTCACCGACCACCTCACAGCGCAGAACACCCGATGAGCCCTCAGTCACATATAGTTTAGCCGGCTCTATTCTCACTGTCATCTCAGCTGTAACACAACATACTCCCATGTCAATGGTTGGGTCGGATAAGGCGAAGGCGTGAGGGGCAGGCAGGTTATAACGAGAGGCTTCCAATCACAGACACGGGGACACGCCGGGATAAAACAATTGGGGCTCGCGGCAGAAAAACAGCAATTATCGGGAACAAATAAGCGACAGTGCAGGAACGTCCTTGCTCCAATAACATCCAGACATTGCAAAATTAACAAGACGCCAAGCAAAAAATTATTGTGAGAACAAGAGGCGATTATTTGCTGCAAGACTTATTTTATCTACGACGCAATTATGTAGCAACATTATGGAAGCAATCCTGAACCAAAATCTGCGTAGAAAGAATATTGCCAGTGCTGACAGTCAAAGACTGACACGGTAGTAACCACGACATTGTTTGATAATGAAAATCTGGGTAAACTCATGTTAGTTCGCTGGTTTAACGAGGCAGGCATTTTTTATATGCATTAATTTAGCTAATCAAGACCTTCCAGTAGTTGTTGTCTAAACAGTTGTTGACCAGTTACCAAGTGAACATGTCAGTCAGTTGCTTCCTATGTGTATGTTGTCTTTGCTTCCAGAGTTGGTCAGTAAAATTAACAGCTGCGGTCCTACACCAGCCCGAACCCATGTTACAGACCCTGTGCTTTGTGTTTGGGAGTTGCCCTCCCCTACGACTGAACGCTCGTTCAGCGCTAGGCAAAGACAATACCTAAAAAGTCCATCAGCTGGTTTACACAATCCCTAATAAAGTTGTGACTCAATAGTGAGTGAGTCAGTTAGTTCAGTCACCCTATTGGTCAGTTCTGTCACCCAATAGTTGGGAGTTATCTAGGGGTTAACTGCTGGTCAGATGACTACATGGTAAAGCTTTAGGCCAGGTTACTCACATCTTTCCTTCACTATAATCAGTGATTTTTCACTGAGTGAGAGCACAGGCACGGAACAGAAATAAAACTGTTCGTCCTTGCTCGAGGCTGACGGTATAATTAGTCGCCCGTTTGCTTGCGTTGCATTGGGACTGAACTGCCCCTCCGCTTTCCATATGATATCGGGTAGTGGCTGACACACACTGGCATTATTACACGTAAGTGTGCACTGCAACTCAGCCACCGTGCCCGGTTCTACCGATATCCATGGGGGATAGATACCAAGAGAGACCTCACCGTTACTGTTAAGACTTCCCGTGGTCACTGCTAAACGTAATCAGGAAAAATTATTCAGTGTGTATTCAAACTCGGGTGAAAACTGCAAAGATAGGTTGCATAGGAGTACATAACTGCAGCCGCAATGGCCTCCCACATGCTGAAGGTTCACGGGGTGGAAATGGTATTGATTGGGAATTACCATGCAATGAAATGAATCAAGGGTGATATTAAAAGTTGATTGAGGAAAATATAAAATATCACCAACAGCTCATATGTATTACTTCCAAAGCATGAGTATATCATCATAGAGCTGACCTATAAGTCATGTCACTTACTTGGGGGCCTGGTGGGCCTAACAGCCTGAGTTACACGAATATAAACTTCAGCATAGGCAACCTCTCCCTGATTGCTAGCGGTACAGGTATAGGTGCCTGAATCAGAAGCAGAGGCTCGAGATAAGGTGAGCTCCCCATCTCTCTCAATAGCAGAGGCAGGTAGTCTTCCGCCATCTTTACTCCAAGACACCACATAGACAGTCTAAATGAAAAACATGATGTGACCATGGAGTGAATGAAATGAATAGGCGAGACAGCAAACTATGTGATGAGCAAAATTAGAAGAGCTTTTGGCTTAATAATGTCACAAAAACCCATTATGTTATCTAGTACAAAGCATATATGATCTACAGGGATTCAAACCAATAATTAGCTCATATATATAGTAGTGCTAGTAGCAAACTAATGAAGCACTGGTGGGTAGCCAACGCACACTGTAGGTAAACACAAGACAACCTGAGAGGACGATAATCTGTGGGAAGAATCATCGAGGCAAATGAGTGCGAGTCTGCACAGATCGAGGAAATGGATTATAGAAACAAGAATGGCAGAATCGCCTCTCAAAAGAATTAAAACCGGTGGGACAAACGGCATCGCTTGACACACATAGAATTTTAAATTCGTATTTCCTGAAATAAATCTGACGGTGCTTCCATCATCAGAAGTTCCTCACATATACCCTAGCTCCAAACACTTGCAAGGGGATAGGCATTGCTAAGCTGTCACAATCTCGCTCGAAGTAGAAGCAACAAAGCTTCTTCAACCTTCAGGCCCCCCCCACCCGATGACTGCCAAGGCCATCGGACATGGGATTCTCCGTGTTTGCAATCCAGAGGTAAGTATGGCAACCATCTGCTTAAAGGGGTTATGACATGGTCTATGGTAGACGCACTTTCGGAGTTGTGTTTCCCACTCTTAAAGGGAGGCAACTCCGCATTCATTGCAGTGATAGCGAGTGGTCATTTTCCAAAAACCGACTACCAGTTACTCGGATAACTACGGCCCAAATAGAAATAACATAGGATCTAACTAGTAAAACTTAGTAACCTAGTGATCGTCACCCCCCTTATAACATCGAGTAGAACTCAAAATTAAACGTAAGATTGGAGAAAACTTAGGTTATAAGAAGTACTTTGCCGGTTTTCCCTAGCCCTAAATAGAGGCTGTTGCGTTCGGGCCTCTATCATTTCGCAATAATGACTCTAATGCTCGCAGACAGAGGTGCAAAACTTGACTCTGAAACCCTATTTCTATATTTTTGTTGAACATTTTCTCTATATAGACTTGTGTAACTACAAATCTAGTGCGCACATGCAGGAGGATTTTCCAAATATCAGCGCGTAAGCCGAGAAATCAGCGCAAACACCAACACCCTGTGTTAATTTCCTATCTCGAAGCCAATTCTGGTGCATCGACGGTCTGAAAAATACGTCACCGAGGGCTCTAAGGATGCGCATTGGATAGGGCTATATCTAAGCTTCGATTTGAACTGGGTATTGGGCCCATTTGTTCATGGTAGGCTTCAGAATCTACAAATAAG
>Ga0224501_10004825_pt1 | contig 10639 bp, 12 predicted proteins | sample SF_Oct11_sed_USG_4_FD_169105 | JGI IMG/M metagenome (GOLD analysis project Ga0224501, IMG submission 169105) | Sediment microbial communities from San Francisco Bay, California, United States - SF_Oct11_sed_USGS_8_1 | ecosystem: Environmental > Aquatic > Marine > Sediment | place: USA...
GAGGGAGGAAAGAGAAAAGAAGAAGAAGAGAGAGAGAGAGAGAGAGAGAGAGAGAGAGAGAGAGAGAGAGAGATATATATATAGCACCTGTAAGTAGATGATGTGCAGTCAGACGAATGGTTGGGATGTGAGCATCAGACAATTTGTCATGTAGTAGGGTACTATATAGAATATTGCTATTTGGGCTACAAAGAGCTACAAATGGCCATGGAGAGGTGACTGTTTTTGTAGTCCGCTGAAGTTCATGGGGACTTACTTTTACCAAATAAATCACAAAGGGTTGGACTCAGAATAGCACACCCCCTGCTTTCTTCAGATCTTTCATTTTTTAATATTCCCACTTTACACACCTCCTTCACCGGTATCAATGATTTCATATGTAGAGTTATAGGGAAGGATAACTCCATGCCTGTATACTACAAGTGAAAGTGTTGCCATAAGAAGGATTGTACACTTAAATAATCTTTTCTCGACAATGATCATTGCTTGTAATGAAGAGTTATCTTACCTTACTCATCTCTGCTTTGAAACCCACTGAAACCCAACACTTAATCTTTGGTGAAAGGCAAACTAATAAAATTAGCATCATAGTCAATATCTTCACTATAGAATTGTTGCTTTAATTGATATAGTTGGTTGTTGAACTAGAAATTTCTTTTACTTTACGAAATAAAATGTTGCGTGCTCAAAGGTATGCACGCGTACATAATTAAAGGCATTCCAATAGCATCAGATTCAGATACATAGTTAAATGATAGGACACATGAGAACAAACAGATACAGTTTGTTACTTCAGCAATGTATGAACCTTGTCTGCCTTTAACAGTCAGACAGCGTGGCGCTGCTTTTTTTGTTAAACCAATATCTGTGACACTTCTCAAAGTTAATGATGACCGTGAAATCCCAGTTGAAATCCCACTTTCAATCCTGTGTGTAGTAGCACCCAAGTGAAGCCCTGTTTTGTTTCTCTATTTCCCTGCATAAATTGAGGATTAAACCTAATTTGCTGTTCGCAAAGCTTTGCAAAATATGACAGTCTCAAACTAAATCTTATTTTAGCCAATGTCAATAACATAGTGTTCTCCGCAGACCTACACTAGTTTCTTTCTGTCTCGCCAACTTTTGTACAGGTGATTTCATGTGGGTGAGTTAAAACACTTTCGTTTTCAATAACAGTATAGCTGGAAGAAAATGTGATGTGGTTATGTTGCGTTTAATAACGCCCTCCATCAGTGGCTTAGGGTAACCAACCGACACCCTCTATTATACGGTAGCCTGTTTGATTAACCGCATAATGGGCGGGCACTATAGTTCAAGCGGGCAGGCTAAACACAGCGAATAGTTGATGTTAGAATGATGTGCCGCTAGTAGCGCGTGGATTATTACCAGACAGCATGGCTACTCAGCTGGAAGACGTAAGTACAGATCAACACTTCACTGACTGAATCCATTGGTAGTAATACTGCTAAAACAAGGATAGCCAACCTGCTGTCAACATGACTATCAACGCGGATTGAGTGACGCAATTATCGGGATTTCTTCACCGTTGTGTGTGTTAACTGTTGTAGTGTGAACATGTAGTCTAGCAGGAGGGGGATTAGGGAAGGTTGATCGCAATGTTGGGTCTATGTTAGTCGTACACATACTTGTTTCTGCTTTCAGTGTTTGTTGTTTTATTATGGGCATAAAATAATGATTGGAGTGAGGATCTAGGTATCAGATAGGCAGATAAGGCTGTATCACACGATTCCTGAGTCTAATTAGCTGTCTTTCCATACTCATTGGGGTGATAGTGGAAACTTGTTTGTTCGAATTTACCCGCAAGCTGCCTAGTTAGTGTACTACTAAGAAAGTCCAGTGTAGAATGTGACCAAAACTTCCACTGACCCCACTCCACACCAACTAAAATCAATACACTGTATTCCCTTGGCCGAAAGTTAAGGCGTTGTTTTTTTTCTGTTTGCCTGTTGTGCTGGATGCTACCATGTTGTGTGTAAGTATTATGTGAATGCACCCAGTCCAAGTCTCAACTAACCCGTACACTTTAATAGCGCACAGCCACCCACTCATATACGTATGTCCTCACTATGACCCTATTAGTCATACAGCCTGCGGAGCAGGGGCTGAGGCGCAGTTTTGTATCAATGTATGATACCGCCTTTTCTATTGCTTGATGCTGTATAGACTTTTGACTTTTCCATTTTATTCTAAACACAATGACAATGGATGGATTCTAACCAACTATAAACTGAACCTGCTGCATACCTCAGGCAACTGGTTCCATGTTACATACAGTCATTCTAAACCTCCCCTTATCTGCTCATCTGTGGTGTTGGGTTTACGTTTACAGCCCGGCTCATATTCTCTTTGTATTTTTCATCAATATCAGATGATTTGATCAATTGGCCATAATCAGGAGTTACTTGTCTGTAACTAAGCAAAGATTTGGGTGGTGATGGTATGCAGCAGTGGGCAGTCTAGCGACCGGAATACTTTTCTGCATAGTAACATAGTAAATGGACTCTGGTTTCCCTAACAACTAAGCGGCGTTCACAAGCAGCTAGTGACTATGCATATGAATGTGTAGTTACCCCGGATGTTCATTCATGCTGGTGCCTCATCATCTATTGTCACATATCAGATATTCTGTATTGTGTGGTTCCTCATTCATATTGATCAGAGTTCAAACTGACTGTCACTAGCCCCAGCTCTGCCTGTACACTCCAGCAAACTGACCTGTTTACTTAAAATCACGGGCATGCCTATGACTCTTCCAATCACAGTAGGCCTGACCCACGCTATGTTTACTATACTCTCATATTACTAGGTAAAAAATGCTCCAATGGAAATGCCTTCATCAGTTATTCACATATGTATAGTCACAGGTCTGTCTGTAAACCCAGCGAAGAACTAAAGTCTAGTGTTATGATGGCATGCGAGGTATTATACCCTCTCAATAATGTTGCAGAATTCTCTAATCTCCACTCCGGCTGACTTATCATAACTAAATATTTGCAATCACATCTTTTATTCACCAGAGTATTTGTTTTTTTTATATAGTGCCATTCCTTTTCTCTCCGAGATCCTAGTGGGTTTTTATGTATTGTGTCATCAATCAGATTGAACCTCACTCTCTGACAGGCTCATTCTCTAGTTTCAGATGGATATCGGCAATGTGATGTCGGTACTAAGGTCAGAAAATGGCACAGTCGCTGCCGAGAATGACACTAAGGAGGGTCACTGGGTGTCAGAAAACTCGTATGATATCCCTGGCGGCAAAGTGAATAGCGTCAAGGAGACATCAGTACACAGTGGTCATGGCTGGCATACGCAAGCCTCAAAACAGACTACAGTCATCAAACAAGAACAGGATAGTTCTACTGGCTTCAGTGCTCTACCCTCCGGTGAGTACATTTCCTGCTGACTTGATTGGCAGCTAGATCAAGATCAGCTTATTAGGGCCGAACTTGTAATAGGTCTAGTGAACTGAACTGCAGGGGAGGTGTGAACTTTGCATAGAAGCCTGGAACGGAGTGCTATGTTTACTCTCACACTGATTTCTCAGCTACGGCACTCCTATGCTGGAATAACATTACTGCTTGCCAACTCAACTCGGCTTGTGCTCGTGTGACGAAATGTCCCTACTTAGGCTGGTTCTTTAGGTAACATGTAAGTTGTTATAGATAGGCTTACTGAACACCTGTGTGGGCAGAGAGGTACTAACGTCATAGCTAGAATGGGCATGTCACTTTATTACAGGGGCTGTGTCGGTAATGCCGCAGAATAAGAAATCCACGGGAGCGCTTCGACTTCTCTCTGAACTTGATTCACTCGCTCATCAGCTCGGTACTGACCTTGAAAATGCTAAGGTCACACAATCGGCAGTGAATACGACCACGCAGAGCAAAACGATAAAGCTGAGTAAAGTATCATCACCGTACCACGGTCAGGCATTTGAGCAAGCCATCAAGGGCGGATACCTCGATATGGATACTGGAACTTATATAGATTTTTCGGGCAAGAACCATGTGCTTGCTGATGCTTTTGAGAAGGATTTGATCAACCCTGACTCTGCTGTCTTCATAAACCCATCGGACAACCAGACGATGACAGTACACAATGCCATCCAGCGAGGTCTGCTACAGAGGACAGGTCATTATATAGAGCCAATTTCAGGCCAGCGTTTACCGCTCGCTGAGGCTATGGCTAAGAGCCTAGTAGTGACGCGCGAGGTGGAACCATTACCAATAGACTCCCAAAAGACAGAAGAGCATGTCCAGATTCATGTTGTGAAGGTTAGTTTGCTTTTTCAACCTTGTTGGGCACTTGGCCATCCTATTTAACGGTTCTCTTAAGCTCGGGCTTGTTGTAGTGGTAGGAACTAGGAGTTACATGTATGTGTGAAGCTCATTCTCACGGTTAGCGCTCAAAATGACTAGGATTCAACCCAGGATCTTGAGTCAAACGCTCTAGCCATTGAGCTATCCTGCAATCCGTGTCCATGTCTCTATCTAGTCACTAGGTAGCGAGTTATTATATTTTGTTGGTGCCTCAGGTTGTAGACCCTTCTTCTGGTGAAATGATAACCGTTGATGAAGCGATTCAGAAAGGAATCTTTGACCCTTCCAAAGGGAAGTACTTCAATATGAAAACTGGAGAGTTGCTTTCGGTTAAAGATGCTGTGAAGAGGAACCTGATGCTCACCTCTGATTGCCCTGTGAGTCACACTCTACTGCTCTGCCTTCAGCCCTTTGTATCGCTGCATTGCCATATACAGGTCAGGAGATATTATTTCCCTTTCCTTCGCTGTAATGGAGTTGTAGGCATTTCCAGATATTTCTATGGGGTTATCAATGAAGATAGTAAAGGGGCCTGTGAACTGATGCCTGGTAACTAGTTGTAAAACCTTATCAGTACATTTACTTTTCAGGGAGCCGAGACTACACGATCATCGGCAGCGCAGCTTATCAAGACTTCTAAGTCATTCAATGTAGTCGGTGCTATTCATCCAGTCCTTAAAAAACGTATGTCTCTGAACGAAGCCATCGCAGAGGGCATACTAGGTAAGTGGTCACATTACTGGGTCCGTCAGAATATTGGGCAATCCACTCATGCCATTTGGGTTTTACCGGTGTCATTAGTTTATACTGAACCTCGAGTTTACAAGACAGCGGTGACGCGGAGGCGAGTGGAAAGCGGTCTCTAAGCGTCAACATAGGAATGAAGACGAGCGATTATGCTAGGTCAAGGGTGGCAAATTCAAGTCAGCGCCGTCATGGGACACCGTTCACTCATCTCCGAAAAAAACTAGAGCATGCAGCATCGGCTCTCACCTGCTGGTGCACCGGAAGATCACTCCTATTGTCTGCGCTGCTTAAGCCTGTAAACTCCACTATACATTCATTGATACGGATGATCTTCTTTATTTGTACTTCAGCATTGTTGAACATCTTTCGAGCTCTGAAATTCAGTCACATTATTATTCGTAAGGACTGGGATTGTTATCTAACCTTTATAACTAGAGTGAGTCTGTTTGCCAGTTGGTCCTGTGTATGTTAGTAGACAACAACCAACTAGATGGATATTGGTACATGCTAGTTAGCAGCTAATCAGGCTTATACTAACCGGCAGAAAGGGTGTATAAAACGTATCATATATAATTCCAGTGCCCTAATGAGCTGATTGCGCCTGTTTACTCAAGACAAGAAGACGCTCAGTGATTTCTGGTTGTGATTCACTCGGCTACTCTTCTCGAGAAGGGAGATCTTTAACCACCATGGAATGATCTTGACGTTAGGCATTAAAGGCAATACAATGCCTATGCATAAACAATCGACCAGTTTCAATGAGTGAATGTACCTTTTTGTGTATTCAAGCTTCTCTGTGATCCCGGGGACTAATAGGAATGGAAAATATTACAGATCGTGCAAAGGGCGTCTATAAGGACACACTGAATAATAAAACATACAAGATCCAAGAAGCTATACAAAAGGGGCTGGTTGTGGCGGAGGAGGCGACGACTCAGAATGGAGAGAACAGTGATGTCATTATGAATAAAGAGTCAACATTCACGGTGACAGGCGTGCTGCATCCGGTGACAGGAGAGCGACTCAGTGTGGCGAAGGTTAGAGAAAAACTAAAAACTAAAAGCCTAAGTGACTCATTCATTTCTTGCGTAATTAGACTTTTCTGTAGAGTGTCAGATCAGATACAGTACTGCATCTACCCTTCTCCTCTTCTTCATCTACTGGCTCCTTCCCTATGGGTGCAGATCCTTGTGCTCGCATCGTTCAAGTTTGGCGGAGTTCTCTTCATGACCAGATGCCTTTTCGGCGGAGCAATGCTGCCTACCTCATATATGTAAAGTACGCTGGCTCAGCGCTAAGTTGCTTGCCCAACTGTCCTCGGTTACTTTTACCAGGCAACAGAACTGGGGATCCTCAACACTGACAGGGGTGAATATATCAACATTAGCACGGGTCAGGCGATCAGTCTTAACAAAGCCATAGAGAAAGGATTGGTGCTGGTCAAAAGAGGAGTCGTGGACAAGGATGAAAGAGAGAGAAAGGTTTCCAGCCTTCATATTGATGAGGAGGAGGAAGAGGTAAGAACTAAAGATGCCAATACTGTCTGAATCAGCTAACTCTAGGTGAATCAACTCTGAAGAAATAGCTTAAACTAATTACCCATAATGCTAACACTACTGCTATTAATTGTCTACCTGGGTAATTAACATTCGGGGAAATACAGAAAACTCAAGAAGAATTCATAGCATAAACACTCAGTCAGTCATTGAGTAAGTTTTCCACCACGCCTCCCACTCACCCTACCTGGCAGGTTTACACAGGAAATGATGAAGTTATTCTAATCATTTTTTAATGTGAATATCATGAGGTGAAGCAGGCCATTATTTTCACAGTCCCGTTCCGGTTTTTTGTTGTCTCACCTTTATCTCGTCCCACTCCAGGTTTGGACTGTTGTGGAAGAGGTCAAAACCGAAACCAAGAAGTGGGTGATCACCTCAGTGGTTGATCCACGAACCAATGAGAAGATTTCTTTTGACGATGCCTTGCTAGAGGGTGTGCTTAATCAAGAGCATGGTCGGTACTGCAACCCGGAAACGGGTGAGGAAATGAGTATTGGACAAGCTATCGAAAAGAACCTTATCCAGGTTAGTCAGAAAGAGCACCAGCTGTCTGAAATATTGGCAAAACGGGATTGTCTGCGATAACATGAAGCACTAACAATGGCTTTTCAACATTGTGGCGAAGCTACCGGGCTAGGTATTTTTACCAGCAACGGCTTAACACGGAGCACCACGAGCTGGTCAGCATCAGCGCTCCACCTCATAGTGAGGCCTGTTTTTGTTCTGAGCCAGAATCCCGATCAGGAGTACATATCCACAACGGGAGCCTGCCATAACCAGGATTCGAACCTTCCGAGAGTGGATGCATAGAGTTATCCCCCTCTTAGGATAACTCTATGTAGTAGTAGTAGTAGTAGTAGTAGTAGTAGTAGCAGCAGCAGCAGCAGCAGCAGCAGCAGCAGCAGCAGCAGCAGCAGCAGCAGCAGCAGCAGTAGCAGTAGTAGTAGGTGGTGTATTCATTTATACGGATTGATCATTTTGTGTCACTTATTGTTGTCATGTTCTCTGCACACAGGCTTCTGTTGACAGTGTGGTCTCAAGATTGGTATGCTTATTTTGTTGTACATAAATACTTAGGTAGAGTGATTCTGTTCTCATTAGTAGTAACTCTATTATATGATTGCATCACGTGATTGCTATGATTTTCTTATACACTGGATTCTATCAATTAAATGTGTGCAGTGCTACTAGGCTACTAGGCTACTAGCCATCCCTGAGTCATTGCTACGCTGTCTGATTTCAGGGCGAACTCGTGTCTGTAAACATGGATGAAGAAGAATATTCTTCCTTCCAAGCCTCTGCGGATAACATCGAACATGTTCGCGATCCTCGTACTCACAAAACTATATCCTATGATGCGGCCTGCAAGCTGGGCCTTATTGACAGCAATGCCAAAACCTTCCATAACCCAGTTACTAATCAGACAGTGAGCTTACAGGAGGCTGCTGAGAAAGGTTTTGTTAAGCGCAAGGTGAGATCAGCGGACTGCATGTTGCTGCAGTCTTACATATTTACGTTTGAGAATTCTAACTATGTGACGCATTAACAGACTCTCACCTGGTAATCAAAATGGAAAATAACCAGAACAGAATTGGACATTTAGGTATCAGGCATACATAATTGAATGGATTGATGAATATTTTGATGCTTTCATCAAGCTATCTAAACATGATAGCTCAGTGGGATAGCTCACTGTCTGTCCTCCCTGTGGCCCAGGTTCAATTCCCAACCATAACGGAGTATTTTAAGGGATTATAGCCACATATTCCGGTTCCGGTTTCAATCAGATGGCACAAAGACGTTAACATTATGTACGATCTAGCTGCAACGCGAATCGCGCAAAGGGATACAGTGTCATAGACCCCTGTAACTAGAGCCCTTATGAAGACTCAGCTGCATCATTCGGAAAATAGGCATCGTTACCGATCTTGGGAGTACCAAAGAACGGAGTGGCGCCCCCTTGGAAAAAGCCTTCAGTCTCATGAAGATCATGAGATGTTCACTGATCAGGCTGGTCTAGGGCAAACGGGAAAAAAATCCAGATGGTATGGATGTCTCAAATGGGTTAGATAACTTGTATGTGGATATCACTACCAAGCCAACAGCTTCTTTACAGGATGGTCTATAGTGTGCCCAAAAGAGAAGGTAACACTATAGGTGGGTCTTTGTTATTGTGTTTGACAAGGGTGAAAAGAAAAAGTGGTTCCCAAACCGAGAATCGAACCAGGAATCGAACCAGGAATCGAACCAGGAATCGAACCAGAAATTCTAAGCCCAACGCACTATGAAATGAGCTAGCGCTTCTTGTAGACGAGAACTCAGGTTAAAGAGAAGGAGGAGAAGCCTGTAGTACCAAAAGCCTCCAACCCAGTAGAGGCCCACAAAAATCGCTTTGAGGCTAAGCGAAGTGTGTTTGAGGAGGCGATGGCTAATGATAATTTGGATAGTATGTTCGATGAGTCAATGAGAGTTGAAGAAACGGCCGTGATGGAGACAGAGTATGTGGATAGTGGGATGTCATACAGACCCGTTATCCAATCATCCAGGAAACAAAATGAGTAAGTTTCCCAACTACAGAATACGAAATTTACAACCAATAAAACGACTTAATCATGGTTTGGGGAGTTATCATTCCCTTACATTACAGCAATTTGAAATAGATCTGAACAATTGAAGGAGTGAGATATTTGACCTCACTTGGCTATTGTGTGGGACGATTTTTGGTTTATGACTTGTCCGAATGAGCGCATTGTGTTGCTCTGTACTCCTAGTTACTTCAAAAGCCTGTGTTCATAACTCATCCACCAATCAGTGATAACAATCAGTGCGAAGGACCTATCGGTGGGCAATGCACTAATTACCCAATCATATCAGTTACACACATACGGAGCTCATTGCGTTAGTCGACATCCATCCTGTGATTCACTCTTTCATGGCTAAGGGATTATAGTTTCAGTGAGTCGACGAAAATGGCTGCGTCTTCTTATCGCAGTCGGCCTGCGATTAAGTAAGTGTGACATTGTGACCAGACATGCTTTCTGTAGCTCTGTCTTCTCTGTCCGTTAAAGCTGTTAAGTTAGTGAGTTTTGTAGACCCAGACTGTGAAGTTTTCTATTAGCTTGTAGTCAATCTATGTGATATTCTGTATAATCAGTTTGGTGTATAGCGTTTCATTTTAGTGGATTGTATAGAAACCACTAACTAACTTCCCATCAAGTAGTCATAGTATTTACTTTGCACCATCTTGAAGCTGTATCAATCCTCCACACCTTACTAACGCATCACCCCATGCTTCGTCGACTGATGGGCATGATAAACATGTGCATCCTGATGCTGTAGCTATCATAGTCCTGATCTATGGGCATCTAATTCACCCACGCACTGAGCTCGGACCACAGTTTGATGCACATCCAACGTAACCCTTCGCTTGCCCCACCTTTATGACATGATAAGGAGTTTTCTCTGATTTGTAGTCCTCAGTTACTGGAACGTGTGGATTCTGTACTGGACAGAGCAAAGCTATACACTGATGAGTCAGTAATATCCAGTACTGAGAGTCATCTGACTGGTTACACTACTGACTGGGCTAATGAGAAAGTTTATAATCTGCGGAGCGGAGAAGAACTTACCCTGGAGCAAGCGGTAGAAAGAGGCATCCTGGATGGGAAACAGGTCAGCTTCAAACTGGGGTCAATTAACAACCCCCTGCAAGTCGTTTTAATTACCTATACTCATACTGCTAGCGCTTCATTACCTATACTCATACTGCTAGCGTTTCATTACCTATACTCATACTGCTAGCGTTTCATTACCTATACTTATACTGCTAGCGTTTCATTACCTATACTCATACTGCTAGCGTTTCATTACCTATACTCATACTGCTAGCGTTTCATTACCTATACTTATACTGCTAGCGTTTCATTACCTATACTTATACTGCTAGCGTTTCATTACCTATACTCATACTGCTAGCGTTTCATTACCTATACT
>Ga0224501_10004826_pt1 | contig 10637 bp, 9 predicted proteins | sample SF_Oct11_sed_USG_4_FD_169105 | JGI IMG/M metagenome (GOLD analysis project Ga0224501, IMG submission 169105) | Sediment microbial communities from San Francisco Bay, California, United States - SF_Oct11_sed_USGS_8_1 | ecosystem: Environmental > Aquatic > Marine > Sediment | place: USA...
AATTACACGATTCAGCATGTTCTCGATTGACCATGCAAACTCACCTATCTCTGATGCTCCTACGAGACGGCCACTGCCTTTTAATGTGTGATAGGCACGCCTTAATGTTGACATGGCTTCCTTGTCTTCCGGATTCTGTCTCCAGGCAACAAGCATTTCCTTGATAGTGTCTATTTGCTCGCCTGCTTCCTCAAGAAATATTTCAATAATCTCTTCACCCAGTTCTTCCTCATCTTCATCAACCGGATTCTCTATCACAGGTGCCTGTAGTTCCTGCACCTCTTCTGCATCAGAATCAGTGATGCTTTCAAAATCCTCTTTTCTACGCAGTGGAATATTTTCAGTATTGCCTTCCAGCACCTGATACATTAAACCAAGTTGTTTCTGAAACTGTTCTACTATTTCATCAGAAGTGCTGTACTCTCCGCTTTGTGCCTGACTGATAACAAGTTCTGCACTGGAAATAGCAGTTTCAACAATTTCTCTGCTTATATCAGGTTCTGTCGACAGGAATGACTTGCTGTCTTCAAGCGCATCAATAACAGCACCCAGTCCTTCCATTTCACGCGCTCCTGAATGCCATTGCATGAACAGGGAGCGCACATAGTCAAAGGCACTGCTTAATGACTGCGGTTTTCCTTCCGGGAGTGAAACTGAGAAACCAAGGTAAGCCAGACTCTCCTCGGCTTGCGCCAGAATATTTTCCTGATTCCTGCGTTTCTCCTGGAAGGCCTCAAGATAGTACTCCAGACTTGCAACAGCATTCGCCAGATAATTCAGCTCGTCATCTGTCGGTACGTTTTTTTCACCAATCAATTTCTCGGAAATATATCTGGCACAGGCATCCATAATATTTGATGCCCGATCAAGTGATAACATTTTAATGCTGCCATTTATTTCATTCAGTAGTGGGGGAATATCATCCAGTTTAATATGATCCCAGGGGGCATCGATAAAGGAAACGACCGCTTCCTTGACCTTGGCAATATCTGTTTTGGCCTCACGAATGACGGTTTCTATCAGGTTCTTGTATTCAGCATCCGGAATCAGGTCTCTGGCATCATGTGTGTCATTAGCCGATGCTCCCTGTGAATGTGATGCAAGGCTATCCAGTGCTGATTCTACATAAAGCAATGCACTGGCCACTTCCATCATGTTTTCTTCATTTGCATCCTGCTTGCCATCAATAATTTCCTGCACAATGGAAATCTGTTCCTGCACTACGTTGCGCGCAATACCCAAACCAATGACACCCAATGTATCTGCATTGGAAGAAAGAATATCAACGATGGTAGAAAGTTCGCTAATCACCCTGCCATCGGAACGTACGAACACATCGATTATTTCCTTTATTCGATTCAGGTCTTCGCGGATGATTTCGGTAACTGAACCCATCAATTCCGCATTTCTGCCAGTCATGCTCTTCTGGGCTTCATCAATCTCATCCTGACTCGGGAGCAGATCATTCAGATTAAATGCGTTTTTCAGTTCAGTAACACGTTCGCCTGTTGATGTTGTGGTTGCTACATAATAAAGCAGGTTCTTTACCAGATTTTCCGGTGGTTCATTAGATAGTTCTTCTTCACCACCATCAATAAGATGTTTGAGCTGGCGATCAACCTGACCCATCAATAGTTTTACTGCCACACTGGCATTAAGACCATTCTGTTGCAATGCTTCAACAATGCCACTGGATATCCAGAAAAGCTGTTTCGAAACCTGGCTCCTGACTGCGGCACGTATTTGCGTGATGACATTGGCCATCTGCTCAAGACTGGACTCAATGTTTTTCTCGCGATACCAGCCCAGCAAACCCAATTGGTAGGCATGACGTATTTTACGTACCAGCTTGCTTATATCTTCATCAGATGTTTCAATTTCAGGTGATTCAATAGAAAGATCCGGTACCAGCAACATACCTTCTGATAACAGCTTTTCACCGGATGCGGCACGTAAATCATTTAATAAAGGTAAAAGAACAACGGGTACATCCTTATGACCCGATTGTAATCGTTCAAGGTAATCAGGAAGCTGAACCGTACTACGCATGAGCACTTCCATTGCATCATTACGTTTATCGATCTTGTTTTTCATCAGACCATAGGCAATCTTTTCCATTTCCTCGGCCACCAGTGCAGCACCATATAACTCGACAACCTGTAGTGTGCCGCAGACCTGATGAATATGATTAATGCAAAACCTCAGCTTTGTTTCATCATCCTGATCTTCGAGATATTCTTCCAGCGCCTGCCTCGCCTGTTTCAGCGATTGATCAATTTCTCCCTTGACCCAACTCAGCGTGCTGTAGTCAAAACCCTTATCCATAGCCATTATACTTCTGCTCCTTCCGGTGATTCTGACTTACGGCGATAGATCAAGGCATCCTTGTGATCTGTTCTTTCCAATTCAGGGTGTTCCCAGCCAATCACTTCTCCAATACCCAATACAAGGATTCCACCTGGCTTCAGATGCACTGATAATTTGTTTAATAATTCTTTTCTTCGCTGTTGCTCAAAATAAATAAGCAGATTCTGGCATATGATAATATCCATTCCCTGCAATGGTGCCTTATCTATATTGATAATATTGAGACGACTGAAACAAATTCGCTGACTCAGAAACTGTCTGACCTGGTAAAAATGGTTATCAAGTTGATCAAAATATTTTTCTTTCAGTTCCTGATTCACCTTCTGCAATCTTTTGTTTTCATAAACTCCCTTGCGTGCCACAGCAAGGGCACCACTGCTGATATCTAAAGCAGTAATACCAAAAAATGTATTTTCATTTATTGCAGAAATGGCATTATCAATCACCATTGCCAATGTGTAGGCTTCTTCTCCGGTTGCACAACCCATGCTTAATGCCTGCAATGAAACAGGCTTGTCACCTATATTTACCTGAACATGTTCACGGCAATATTCACCAATCGCATCATATGAAACAGTATGACGATTAAAGCAGGTTTCCTGTACGGTCAGATGATCAACTAATGATTCCCATTCAACCATGCCACGCGGGCCTGATGTAACAAAGTCATAATATTTTTTATAATCAGAGAAACCGGCATTTTGCATGCCGAATTTTAAATTTGTTTCGATAAAGGATTTTCTTTCTACCGGGAAATGCATACCAGTACGCACATTAATCAGGGACGCCCACTCAACAAACTGTTCATCACTCAATTCAGGTAATGAACTTATGTCATTCCAGCGGGATTTGTCCCCAATATTTTGGCTTGCTGTATTCATCGAACAGGTTATCCTGAACTGTTCTATCAGTGCGGTAACTTGAAGCCCGCAACCGATGTTCTCAGCTCATTCGCCAGTTCTGCCAGATTACCAATCGATGCGGCTGTTTCATTGGTACCCGCTGATGTCTGGTTGGTAATTTCCTGAATCAGATTCATCGTCTCGGAAACACTGGTTGCAGCCTGTGATTGCTGGTGAGATGAATTCGAAATATCCTGAATCAGTTCTGCCAGATGAGTAGAACCTTCTTCAATCCTGCTTAACGCGCTACCCGCATTCTGTGAGAGCTGGGCATTCCTGACCACATTACTGGTACTCTGTTCCATTGAGATAACCGCTTCGTTAGTATCTGTCTGAATGGTTTTAACCAGTGCCTCGATCTGTTTGGTCGCATTACCGGAACGTTCCGCCAGTCGCTGGACTTCGTCCGCAACCACCGCGAAACCACGACCAGCATCACCTGCCATTGCCGCCTGAATCGCTGCATTCAACGCCAGAATGTTCGTCTGATCAGCAATATCATTAATCAGCTCAACGATTTCACCAATTTCCTGTGAACTCTCACCCAGTCGTTTAATACGTTTTGATGTTTCCTGAATATTTTCACGCAGGTTATCCATGCCTTCAATGGTGTCACGTACAGCACCGGCACCTTCTGACGCGATACGTACTGATTCCTGCGCTTCCTCGGCCAGCTTGCCGGCATTTTTGGATACGTCTTCAATCGATACAGCCATTTCATTGATCGATGTACTGGCGCTGGCAATCTGTCCTGCCTGCTGATCAGAAGCCTGGGCAAGTCGTACTGCTGTTTCTCTTGATTGTTCAGCCGCACCTGTTACCTGTTCAGTTGTCTGGTTAATTGAGTTAACCAGATTACGCAGCGCATCAATCGTGTAGTTGATCGAATCAGCAATCGTCCCGGTAAAATCATCTGTTACCGTAATATTCACTGTCAGGTCACCATCAGCCAGATCACCCATTTCATCGAGCAGTCTGAAAATCGCTTCCTCATTCTTGTTGCTTGCTTTTTTTGCTTCTTCCTCACGCTTAAGTGCGCTCTTGATAACAAGATAACCAAGAATACCCAACACAACAACCGCAATAATGGCAAATGCAACACCCAGTGCGGGGCTAATAATACGACGCGATGCATCATTCAGATAATCATTCTTAAGGACATTTGCGTCCTCAACAATATGCTGACCGGTATTAACCATAACACTGACCGCATCCTGTGCTCTGGTGACTTCAGAAAACAGAGCCAGTGTTCCGGTTGAAATATCTTTAACAGAAGCAAATAAAATAGATATTTCATTCAATTGATTACGAATATCAGCATCATTTATTCGCTGTATTCCCATATCGCTGTCACCGTTCAACATTCCTTTCATTACACGCAAGTATTGAACAATATCACGACCAAAACTGTCTGCGGCAACCGCAGAATCAGCACCGCCACGCAAAATTACCGGCAATGCCAATTCCATGCGCAATAACAACAATAGCTGGTTTGATGCAGTATGAACCAGAGATTGTGAGAAACTTTTTTTAACCAGGGTATCAACTACATTATTATTCAATGCAACAAGCCTTGGCATAATGGTATTAATATTATTAATTGACTGATGTGCCTTGAGAATGGAATCTGAGCTCTGACTCACTGTTTCAACCTGGGTGCGGAACAGGCTCCAGTTTTCCCAGAAATAATCGGCTTCCTGCAATACACTATTTGAGCCATAATCAGGTAATCCGGTTTTCTTGTTCCCTCTAACCAGCTTATCTACAGTTTCCTGATATTTATTAAGCACAGTTTCCATTTCAGCAAATGATTTCTCATTACCTAATGATGCATCCATCGCTTGCTGAATCACAGACTGTGACAAAACACGCTGCTCATCAATATAACCAAGCCTTTCCTTATCATAACTTTCCTGAAAAGAGGCATATATCAGGATAATAAACATGGCTATCAATGAAAATACCATTAAACCCGAGAAGAAAATAAAATCCGGATTATCTCCTCCGATCTTGTTCAGGTTTTCCCTGCTTATCACACCTCTGTATTTACTTACTAACTCACCTGGTTTCATGACTAATCTCCTGAAATAAAGACTTCTGTTATTGCTTTTGTTTTAACAGAATCAGTAATCTCCCCTAAACTGCAACCTGCATAAAATCAGGACTTTCAGTAAGATGACTCACGCTGAAAATTCCCAATAACCCGTTTTCATCTCTAAATGAACCGCTCAAATACTGTTTTATTGACTCATCAATATCCGGCAGTTCTTTTGTTTCCTGTTCTTCCATGAAATAACGCAGGCCAAACACTTCATCTACGACCAGACCTGCTGATACAATTTCATTGTTTATTACCAGTACACGGCAATGCTTGTTTATTGCAACCTTTCCTCTGCCCAGACACCCCTGCAAATCCATTATTGGCAAAAGATTACCTCGAATATTGGCAATACCTTTTACCCATTCCTTTGCTTTGGGTACACGTGATATTTCCGGATAGGTCAGGATTTCCTTTACTTCACCCAGTGGTGCTGCAAGACTGGTTTCACCAATACGGAATGCAAGCGCGAGTAATGGACGTTTTATTTCTGCCTGCAATGGCAAACCGATCGCACTTGCAAGACAACGTTTCTCTATGTCTTTTAAAATCGTCAGTGGATTACCGGTCTGTGCAGTCATGGATTTCCTGTCCTGTCTCTGGTTGTCTAGCTGCCAATTGCCGACTTAATTTTTTCTATCAAATCTGATTCAACAACAGGCTTGGTCAAATATTCTTTTGCGCCCTGACGTTTGCCCCAGACCTTGTCTGTTTCCTGCGATTTTGTTGAGATAATAAAAACCGGGATTGACGCTGTTTCCGGGTCCTTGGTCAGCTGCCGTGTTGCCTGAAAGCCATTGAGATCAGGCATGACGACATCCATCAGGATAAGATCCGGTTTTATTTCCTTTGCCTTTGCAATCCCTTGTGCACCATTTTCAGCAGAGGAGACATCATATCCATTACTCTCCAGCATTTTGGTAAGAACATGTATTTCCGTCGGGGAATCGTCCACTACCAGTATATGTGCCATTATTAGTTCTCCTGTTTACTTCTATTAACTGTTTTCAACTACATGTTTCTGAATTGCACTTAGCAATTCATCTTTGGTAAAAGGTTTTGTCAGATACTGTTCAGAGCCAACAATTCTTCCACGTGCCTTGTCAAATAAACCGTCTTTGCTTGATAACATAATGACCGGCGTCTTTTTGAAAATCCGGTTATGTTTGATCAATGCACATGTTTGATAGCCATCAAGGCGTGGCATCATTACATCCACAAAAATAATATCTGGATGACTGTCTGTTATCTTGGATAATGCCTCAAAACCATCTACTGCTGTGATCACGTCGCATCCTGCTTTTTTCAACAGTGTTTCTGCTGTTCGACGAATTGTCTTGCTATCGTCGATCACCATAACTTTCAACCCGTCAAATCCATTCTGTTCCGTCACACTATCCCCTTCAAGAGCATCCTTGGTGTTGAAACCTTCATCTAAAACCGAACTCATGTAAAAATAACAACCCTTGGTAAATTAAATCTGTCCCTGGTTAATTTTCATCTGTACTGAACGGGTAAAACCTGTATTATCTTGTTACCTGTTTGTACAAAAAGTGCGCTAACATGTACCTGATACTGAATCCCTTTCCGGACATAAACCGTTATGAGTATTGAACATCTCCATTCTGTGCCTCATTTGACTACTGCTCTAACCGGTCCATTGCTACAGATAGAGTCGCACTTACTTTCCCAACAGGCCGATATTGAGGCCTGGTTCCGTCAGCAATGGCTCAATACCCCTGCTCCTTTTTATGCCTCAGTTGATCTGCGCAACGCTGGCTTTAAACTGGCACCGGTTGATACCAACCTGTTCCCCGCCGGTTTTAACAATCTGAACCCTGACTTTTTGCCCCTGTGTATTCAGGCCGTCCAACTGGCGATTGAGCATGCCTGCCCGAAGGCCAGAAAGGTGCTTCTGATCCCTGAAAGCCACACCCGAAATCAGTTCTATTTCGAAAGTATTGCGACCCTGCAGGAAATCCTTATAAAAGCTGGGTTTGAAGTACGTATCGGCTCATTAATTCAAGAACTTGAGCAACCCAAAGACTTCCCTTTACCCAGTGGTCGCAGCATCAAACTGGAGCCATTGATACGTGAAAACAACAAGGTCGGTGTACCCGGATTCTTCCCCTGTATGGTGCTATTGAACAACGACCTGTCCGGAGGACGGCCAGACATATTGGAAAACCTTGATAATCAGATGGTTATGCCACCAATCGAACTTGGCTGGTCTAATCGGCTCAAATCTTCTCATTTCAATTATTACCGGGAAATTACTGAGGAATTCGCTAAGTTAATCAATATTGACCCCTGGCTCATCACCCCCTTGTTCCGCAACTGTGGCGAAATAGATTTTAAAAAGCGTGAAGGGGAAGATTGTCTGGCACGTAATGCAGATGCCCTGCTCAAGGCCATCAAGGACAAATACAAGGAACATGGTCTGGACGCCAAACCCTTTGTCATTATCAAGGCCGATGCCGGCACGTATGGCATGGGTATCATGACCGTACACAGTGGTGAGGAAATTTACGATCTGAACCGCAAACAGCGCACCAAAATGTCCGCCTCCAAGGCCGGTCAAAATGTAAGTCAGGTCATTATTCAGGAAGGTGTTTATACCTTCGAGACATGGGGGCCGGAACAGGCCGTCGCTGAGCCGGTTATCTATATGATGGATCGTTTTGTGGTCGGCGGTTTTTACCGTGTACATACTGGCCGAGGTGCAAATGAAAACCTGAATGCACCAGGTATGCATTTTGAACCACTGGCTTTTGTTGAATCCTGTAATACGCCTGACCTGAATAAATCACCGGATGCCAATCCCAATCGGTTTTATGCCTACGGTGTTATCGCCCGACTGGCATTACTGGCTGCTGCACGCGAACTGGCTGAACATAAAAGTAAAAACACATGATCAAGCTCGGTGTCATCATGGACCCGATAGAGTCCATTAATATTAAGAAGGACAGCACCTTTGCCATGTTGCTGGCTGCACAGGCACGCGGCTGGAAACTTTTTTATATGACCCAGAATGATCTGTCCTATCAGAATAACACTGTCACTGCCCATTACCGGGAACTGTCTGTCACTGATGATCCACAGCAATGGTTTGAGCTTGGCAAACAACATTCCTTTCCGTTGCATGAACTGGATGTTGTTCTCATGCGTAAAGATCCGCCTTTTGATATGGAATATATCTATACCACTTATCTGCTGGAACAGGCTGAAGCCAAAGGCACACTGATCGTCAACAAACCGCAGGCCTTACGTGATGCCAATGAAAAAATGTTCACCCTGTGCTTTAGCGATCTGACACCACCGACACTGGTTTCACGCGAGGCAGAAGACATCCGTGAATTTTTAAATGAACAACAGGAAATTATTTTAAAGCCTCTCGGCGGTATGGGCGGTGAATCCATTTTTCATGTTACACAAAATGATTTAAACATTGCCGTTATCATTGAAACCCTGACAGCCCACGGTACACGCTATGCCATGTGCCAGAAGTTCATTCCTGAAATCAAGTCAGGAGACAAGCGTATTTTAATGATTGATGGTGAATCCGTACCCTACGCACTGGCACGTATTCCGGCTGAAGGAGAATTGCGAGGTAATCTTGCCGCCGGTGGAAAAGGTGTTGGTATTGAACTCAGTGAAAACGATCAGCGTATTTGTAAAGCGCTTGCACCCGTGTTGAGAGAAAAAGGTATTCTGTTTGCCGGTATCGATGTCATTGGTGACTACCTGACAGAAATCAACATTACCAGCCCGACCTGTATACGTGAACTTGATGCCATTTTTGGTCTTGATATTGGCGGGCAATTAATGGATGTTATCGAGAAAAAACTGAATCACTGATGTTGTCAGACCGTTTTATTCCTTTACTGATTTTACTGACACTATTACTGTCTGCCTGCTCCCGCCAACCTGAAATCCATAATCAGCGTTTACTGGTCTTTGGTACCATTATTGATATTTCTATTGTTGGTGTTGATAAAAACACAGCCAATAATGCCTTCAAAATTATTGAAGATGATTTCAAGTACATGCATGAAGCATGGCATGCATGGCAACCCGGTGCACTGGGACGTATTAATAACCTGTTACCCACTACTGCCAGTTTTACGATCGCACCTTCGATGCTGCCTGTCATACAAAAAGCCACTGCCCTTTCCGATCAAAGTAATCACCTGTTTAATCCCGCGATTGGCAACCTGATTCGTGCATGGGGCTTTCACAGTAATGACTTGCCCACAAAACTCCCTGATCAAAAAACCATACATGAACTGGTAAAACAAAACCCGACCATGGATGATCTGGAACTCAATGGTATTACCATGCGTTCCCGAAATTCGGCAATGCTTCTTGATATGGGTGCATTCGCCAAGGGTTATGGTATTGATGTGGGTATTGAGAATTTGCGTAAACTCGGAATAGACAATGCCATTATCAATGCCGGTGGTGATTTACGTGCCATTGGTAAAAAAGGCGATCGTAACTGGCGTATTGGTGTACGTCATCCTCGCAACAACAGCATACTGGCCTCCATTGAAATGCAAGGTGATGAAAGCATTTTCACCTCTGGTGACTACGAACGCTTTTTTGATCACGAAGGAAAACGTTATCACCATATTATTGATCCGCGCACCGGTTACCCGGCAGATAAAACCACCTCGGTCACAGTAATACACAGCGACGGCGCCACCGCCGATGCCGCCGCCACCGCTTTGTTTATTGCCGGTCCTGAACAATGGCATGCCATTGCCAGACAAATGAACATAAAATATGTCATGCTCATTGATAAACATGGTCATATCCACATGAACCCTGCCATGCAAAAACGCATCCGGTTTGTCACTGACACACAACCGGAAATCACCATCAGTGAACCGCTATGACACGCACCGACTACATTGTAGTCATCCTTGCCCTGTGTGCCCTGCCATGGCTGTATATTAAATACTGGTCAACCAATGACACTGCGACCAATGTCATCATATCCACTTACGATAATAAAAAAATTATTCTACCCCTGTCTGAAAACAAAACTATAAATGTAAAGGGGCCAATGGGGGAAAATATCATTGAAATAAATAATAACAAGGCACGCTTTATCAACTCTCCGTGCCCGAATAAAATCTGTATTCACTCCGGCTGGCTGGAAGATACCAATGATGTAGCGGCATGTTTACCGAATGGAGTTTCGATTTCAATTGGGAATAGGCATCAGGAATTTGATGCCATTAATTTTTAATTTCTTTTGTCGCTAA
>Ga0224501_10004827_pt1 | contig 10637 bp, 6 predicted proteins | sample SF_Oct11_sed_USG_4_FD_169105 | JGI IMG/M metagenome (GOLD analysis project Ga0224501, IMG submission 169105) | Sediment microbial communities from San Francisco Bay, California, United States - SF_Oct11_sed_USGS_8_1 | ecosystem: Environmental > Aquatic > Marine > Sediment | place: USA...
GGTGCGTTGATAAAGGGCCAATTAACTATGCTATATTCAACAAAGTAAACAGCCTAAATTGTTACACATACATGTAGTACTTGATAAGGGCTTGATTGTAGATCTCCTGACTACCAGCATTACCTAACCAAGTAGAGGATTTTTCTAGTATCTGGGCGTTTCACTAATGAATCAGCGTTTGGTCCATCGATTTAATACAAGCTTGTATAGATTCGTAGTACTGGTCAAAGTTGTGGCCCACTTTCACATATGATGGGCTTCTTTCTGTGCTCATAAAATATAACACTTTCACTTGGTAACCACATCTGCTCCAATCTATGCTACAATCATGTGTCAATGTATTATAGTGTCATGCTGAAATCATGTGCTGGTGCCCAGATATTTGATCATTGACATTTGATTTAGCATTGTCTTTTTCTATCTGGGCCCTGCCATCTTGCTCATTTGCTGGGGTGCTTTGTTATTCATTTAGATTTTCATGTACCGGTGATGATATATGATAGGTTTCCATTTTATGGAGTTTGGCTAGCTTTAGAATACTCTACAAAAACAAATTCAATCACTCATAGCATGATTTCCCTTGCCTGAAACCGTGTGTCCCAACGTAACACCAGAGAGCCGAATCACACGGAGGTACATGGGTGACTTGGCTTCCAAGGGTTTTGCTTACACCCCATTACACTAACCAGATGAGCTGGCTCTTTGGGCGGGGTAGTGGGGCGAGCGAAGCAGTACTTCTTCTCCGTTACATGCCACTGTTCTGGTTCACCAGCCCAACTACCCCGCCCGAAGAGCCAGTTCACCTGGCTAGCCCGATTTGTATCTTTGTACAGAGTTGTCATTCCTCTTTTCTCATTGGCTAACGATAAAACCTTATACAAAGTGAGGTTTTTAAATATAGGGTTTAAAACTATGCTTTTGAGTTTTTTTCTTGGCTGTGACCGTTTGATTTATCAGATTTCTGTTTGAAAGAGTTTCACAAGCCAAAATATTATTGTCATGATTGAATGATTGTATGTTGGTATCATCAAAGCATGCAAAAATTAGATAGTTTGGGCATCATTGCTAACTGAGAATAGAATTGCACCTGTTCAGTTTAGCCAGTAATCTGCGTGTTGATCAATCAGCTACCATTTTCATCCATTAATAGGCCTCTCGCTCGTAGGAAGCCTTTTCATAACATGCCACGGGATGTTTCATGTTAGTGCTATGGCCACGCAGGATATAAGACTTTGATGAGGGCTTTTTCGCTATCTCGGTTGACCATCTGATTATAGTGCAGATGCGCAATGAAAGAGAACTATACTTTAGCGTATCCACTGATCGAGAACTATAACAGGAAGTCACTATAAGTTAGATAATGAATGGTTGTCCCAAAGTAGGGATGCAAATATTATATTCATGTGAGCTTTTGTTTATTATGGGCCTATTAATTTACTTGGGCCTCCATGCTCTGTGCCCAATGTCTGGCAGATTACTTCAATAGTTAACGCAGCCTTATGCCAAACCAAATACACAAGATGTGGAATCTATGATGGGAACAATAGAACAGAAATGAAGGGGTCTAGCAAAGCACTTGGGTACATATCAGTGATGCCGGCTCGCTGCTGTTTCTTAGTTTAAGCTAACAAAGACATTGTAGCTATTTCTCAATACTTCAATGATGTGCTTAATACTTGAAAGTAATAAACAAATAGAATGATACCCTTCAACCTACTGCCACAAATAGTAACCATTATGTAACAAATAGTGTATAGTGACATTTCAGCTGAGTGGAAAATTAGTTTGCTCCCAGCTCTCATCCCGAACTTTCCGGTGCAGAACTCCAAGGGCTTTAAAGAAGGCTCTGAGCCAGGATAGTCAAGAGTCTGATTAAGAAGATTAACAGCTCCTAACAAAATGCAGACTGGTAAGTTAAATCAGCCCAAATATTTATCAGTGCTCTGTAATGATATTGCTAATTGCAGAGTTATATTTCAGACTTATTATGTGTAGGCCACCTCATTAGATAGGATCATTATTAAATTGACATGTATGCCAACCTAACATGATAGCAGCAGCTGGCCAAAAGGCGCTTCACTAGTATGGCATCTTTTGTGGCAAGGCGTCTCGAGGAGTAGATCTGTTATGTGGTAGCAATCATTGAGGCTATAACACACAGCCGTGACTGTCGCCGGAGTCCCGAAGACTCCGAGTTATAAAGACACAGTCTCAATGATGCATACTGATCAAAGACCCTGCATCACCATTTTGACATATTCAATTTTGTCTTTGAGTGACTATCATCAGTCATGAAGGAGAATAATGCTATTAATCTGGATGCTAATGGGGTCCGAGTTTTTTCTTTGTATTCCCGTGTCATAGAGACTGGTTTGAAGAAATTATTGTCTGGTATCATGGCTCGGGCACCCATAGTTCAAGGGTCCAGGTGCTACCACTGGTGACATGACTCAAACCACCTAAAGCATATGCTATCTTCTCTTGTCTTTTCAAAATAACAGCCTGGGTCACTGTAATACAAACACTCAATGGTCTATGTTACTCTATGTATGTGCCATCTGTGAAGAGCACAAGGGCTGTACTTGAAAGAGATAACACGGTATCTTTTCTGGAAATATCAATATTGAATTCCATCACTTCAGTAGCTTCTTATGAAAATTGATTTGCTCTTAGAGCAGCCTACCCAGCGTTGGTATTCCGCCCATTACGTAAACTGGCAAGATGACAAGACTCTTTGTGATGAGAAGGGCAGAACCTGGGTATTGGAACAAAGACTAAAGTGGCTGCTAGCCCCTGAAATCATCGCAGCTTTATTACTAATCATATCAAACCACATGGCGAGCAGTGACTTTGGGTGTTATATAACATATTTATATATGATCTAATTTCTACTTGGTGCAATATGAATTTTATCAGCTGGCCACCTAGTCAAAATGTAACACTATACAATCGGCTCTCAACTAGCATTACTGCAAATGTCTGGTCTCCGATCTTAATAATAACTTCACACCCTATTCCTGATTGAAATGATAGACTGGTATTCAAAACGGAGAGAAAATTTAATGGGATGGCTCTAAAATCTAAGATCCAAAATCGGTTATGGTTCGTTCAAACCAGGAACGTTCTTTGTAAGCGCGATAATTCTGCGGGCAAAATACGAGGTAACATCAAAGGCGGCTAGCAAAAGTGTTTTTTTGGATCGTTCTTTGAATACTAAAACCAATGAAGCTTCAGAAGCTGCTTTAAAGAGACATCAACAACTACAATGAGATCACGATATCGCCGGTGCGAGCTATTTTCGGTCAGGTCGCCATATTCCTTTTAGATTGCACTGGGAACAGCGATCACGTGAGTAACCAACAGCGATCACGTGATTAGCAACAACAATAACATGCTGAGCTACGTCATAAGACGGGAAGAACGATTAGCCCTGAAAGAACGTTCTTTGACCGCTGGCAAAGAACGTTCCAGGTTTGAACTGACCATTAGTGTGGCAGTACCATTATACAAACTAGTCAAGGGGTCCCTGAAGTAGGGGCCACAGTATGGGAAGCCATAATCTATCGCATATATTTGGGTGGGTGATATCGTAACGCGTAGAGTTATCTCCTATAACCCAATACATAACTAGTACATCAGTTGTTTGTGTTTGAGGAGAACAGCTGGGTGCTATGAAACTGCTTATTATAACATTCTTGCCATAAAACACTTTCTGGGTAACTGTGTAGAATCTGACCCATATTCCTATACTCTGGTACAAAACAACTTACAGGAAACCCTGCTATAGGAATTCAGCATGACGGGAGGGGATAACTTTATATGGACAGCGGAAGCTTGGGTTCAGAATAGGCCACAGTTGTGTCTGCTTTTCTCTTGCAGCTGCTGAAGTCTTTGTAACCTTTTCATAAAAATCCTCTGTGGCTGTATAGAAACTTAGGAAACCTTGTGAATTTGTCCTCTGACCTACAAATGTATAAAGCAGGTTCATTGTTTTGACACCTTCTGGTCTATCCAGCTGGCTGTGAGCTGGTCTATAGATTTATTCCCGGATTCCATTGTGGCTGTTTTGGGCTATTGAGCTGGTAGCTCAAAGGATGGCTTCCACAACAGATTGCACAACTTTTAGATTAGTTTTGCCAGTCACTCTGGTATTCCCTATCAGTAACTTCGAAATCCGAATCTGCATAATGCTTTGAACCACATCTCTTGCGTGTACCCCAGGGAGGGCTCAGCCAGAATGGAATGCCAAACTTTCTCTGATTCATTGACATTATAATCAAGCCAGCTGACAAGGTTCAACTATTAATAACTAAAATCCTGACTGTATTGTGTTTTATCTGTAAAATCAGTATGGGTATCCAGTAGTGGTATAGTATAGGCCATGATAGGCATACCAAATTACTTTCAATAAAAAGCATCCATTGGAACGGAGTTTGATTCACACTCTTTTGATTGAGAAACTCTGCTTTTAATTGACTGACCTAAAATTCTATTAACACAGTGTAAATTTGATTTGCCACTCTGTTGGAGACTGGTAGTTATTTCAACACCAGCCACAGAATAATTGATCAATTTACAGCTCCAGTGGTGTGATTCCTAGGAACCATTTTAGCAAACGCTAGCAATATAAGTTTAGCTTAATTTCCTCAATGATAGACAGACCCCATGAATGAAAAAATGTGTTGATTGGCATACACCTGTGTGCGGAATACTTATGAGTGGCAGGACACCTCCATTCGCTCGGTTGAAAATCAATATACAGACGAATCCAAAAGTCACTGCGTCAGCAGAACTGGTCAACTGAAACCTCTGTCCCTAGTCATGCCTGCTTCAGTCCACCTTCTCATATAAACTATTTAAACGGCCCATAAGTCAGTACCCAAACAAAATAGATTTTTCAAGTTCAACGGACTTTGCTTCAATTTAAATTGGAACAACAGAAGTATAGGGGACAGTGTTGTGTTTGAGTTTACTACAAAAAGTAGACTACAAGTCAGTGCTTTGTGTAATAGGTCTAAGTTTGTTTGATTTTGCACTATCAATAACATTACAGCTTGCAAACACGCACATCCTCTTGAAAAAAAAGGTTTTTTGCAGAGTATAAAAATAGGCAATGGTACTGTGACACTGAGATACTGAGAGTCAGTTCGGTTTATGGAAACAGATCTGTGTTAATTTCACAGGTTATGACCTGTATAGGTAGGTACATAACCGTGTTTTGGGTAAAGCTGAAAAGTGCTAACAGCAAATCTATCGGTATGAACTCCATATGATCCCTGTCACTGATTCAAAATCTACATTTATAATCTTAGCCTGACTTACATATTAACATCTAGTGGAGTACATGTATGCATGGCACAACAGGATGACAGTACACAGTCTTATCGATGTGCCCCGCCCCTCTTGTAAAGCTGTGCCTGTAATCCCGGGTCTTATCATATCTATTTCAAGCTTGAGTTTCCCTATGAAAACAAAATTGAAATGCAATAAAAATCACTACCACGTCAATGCTTTAGTTGGGATGGAAAGTAAAGAGTAATTTAAGGTTAAATACCACGCGTTTGAGTTTTGTCCTAGAGTTTTTCATGCTGTGTACTATATCCATTGTTTGATGTATTGTAGTAATTGTTGTGCCCTATCATTCCTAATTTTACTATACGGTCAGCAGGTGCGTGTCACTGAGTACGCTCAAATCCCAATCATAAACAGTGAATACAGGAGACTGGCCAGTAGAGCAGTGTTATTTCGACAGTAATTGAAGATAGTGGCTTGTTTCGTGTAGAGAGCACGACTGTTGATTTTTCATCAACGATGATCCAGAGTAGTGGAGTATTAGCAGCGGAACGGGAGACGCTATTCAGCCACAGCTCAGTAGCAATGGCATTTCAGCAGCAGAGTTACAACAGTTCTTACGAGCCTTATCCACCACACGACGGTGGCATGATGGGTATGTTGTGAACTATCTGTAGGATATGGCATTGACTTCGTAAATAGTTGAATTCTGAGTCATATAGGTTCACATAGAACACTAGCCAGCTATCAACTTTCAATCTGCTTCTAGAGATGTTTGTGGTAAACACCAATAGCTCCGGTCACCATTTCACTAGGAGTATTGATGGTGTTTTAACCACTATGTCGCAGGAAAAGTGATGATGAATGAAACCCAAATCATCTTACAGGAATGTACCGCAGTAATGGTTGGCGTGTGGTCACGCAAGGAGTTGTCGTCTGTTAGTGTTGTCTTAGAGATTACATCTTCTTTGATCATGAATGTCAAGTCATAAGAAAATTGATTTATTGTACATGTATGGAGACCAGATTGATTGGTAGATTAACGACGATCGGTTAGACCAACTCCTATCCAAACCCGACTTTGTTAACAAAAGAAAATATTGATGTTTCTTCTTTGTCAGTGTTATGTAATCCTCTAGGTAAGATGCTCTAAGTCGTTGATAGTAAAATTCCTTAATGGACTTGTTGACTTGTTCTATCTCTTGTTGGGTATGCACTGCATTGGCTAGAGTTTGACCTTCTGATGCTTAGGATGCCAAAGGAATGGGTCAGCAATTATCTTATGATTATAGGCTGCCAAATTGTCTACGGTTTCCTATGAGGCAACGGTATGACTATTATCGATACATCACACCGCTAGGCAGGTATCTGCAAAGTGCCGTGCCAGAGTTTCCCAATCAGTACGGTTTAGCTAATGCATAGAAATAGCTGGTCATATTTGTAATGCTATGGTGTGGTTGTGAAATTACCACCAAGTATGCAAACTAGCAAGGTAGTGCAAAAACCAATTCGCACCTCTCAGCAAATTCTTGCTTGGTACAAAAGGGCCTTTCTAGGGTTGCAATGTTAATTTAGTTAGCACAATTGTGACATGTTTGCCATAGGCAGAAGCTGGTACCAGCAGATTGCTGTTACAATGGACATTCATGCTTCACTAGCAAAACCTAAATTCACCAGTTTTGTCTCTAGCACTGTATAACCATGAACTGACTCGCTAACCGCTATTCAGTCACTTACTGCGGTGCGTGTGAGACAGATATCTGCTGAATGAGAAGTATTACCACTATCTCACCAAAATCTCCGCCATACTGTCACCAAAATCAGCTATAGAGTGAGATGGCAATTTAGAAGAATTAGCAGAAAAAACCCATAAAATTGAACATTTTTATGATTAATGGGTATCTCTTGACTGGTCTCCCTGATACTAGCTGTCTACTTTCCTGGTCAAGTCTCCTAAACCACACCCAATTCAATTGATTTAGTCGGCCTTCAAAGAAGTCTCACTGTGAACTCTTTGTTGGAATGAATTGGGAACCCGAACCAGTTCAGATAGCCATGGCCCTTAGACGAAAGATGCATGAGTAAAGGCGCTTTTTCACTCTATCGGGCGTCCGGTCTGCCTCGAACCGGACACAGTTTGCGTCTGATTCGGCGTCGGACCCTTTTCACTCCAAACAGATTCATTGGACGCGCGATCCCAGAATACTTTGGAGCCAATCAATGGTGCTGAATCTGTGTTTATGGAAATGGCAACCATTTCTTGCTCATAACTTCACAAGAAAGTCAACTCGCCATTCAATTCTTTCACTACCGGTTGCCTCTCTTTCCAGTGCAACTTTGTCTTGTTGGTCAAGTGAATATTGTTGCAAAATCAAACAAATTTACCTTTCCACCAATTCTAGTGTGAGGCAGGAGAGGAGTGAACATCACTAAGTAATCTGTGGAAGACCATTTGATTGGTTGATGAGTCGGACATCCGAGGCCGATGGGACTCATTTTGTCTCTGGGAAACAAACGTTCAGACGTCCGAGAGAGGGTCCGAGGCCGATCAGACTAGGTCTTTCACTCCATCTCTGGGGGGTCGGATGCCCGTCACTCCATCAGGTGTCCTGTCCGAGGTGGACTGGACGCCCGATGGAGTGAAAAAAACGACTTTATAAGCCCACAAGCTTCTAGTTTTAGTCTGGTTATCAGGGCCTCTATAAATACAATAGGATGTTGGACTCTCTAGGTTTATCTTCTCATCCCATCGCCTAATATTAGGTGAGTCACTCACTATCTTATCATCAAATGGACTAGCTGACCCAGAATCGAATAGTAAACGTTTTCATCACCCCATAAAGCCTTAACCAAACACGAATCTACTGTGTGTATTTTAGCAGGGTTGGTATTTTGGTTCGTTCCCATCATTGAAAATATTGTTTTGTTGGACGAGCAGACTGAAAATAGAGGGCATTGTGGTTTTGGAGTGATGGTTTTATTGTCCCTACGGTCATTAATTGGAATAGTTGTAGTGTATCTGTGTATGTAATCTGAGTGGCATTCTACCACTCAGACACCCATGACTGATTCACTGGTTGTGATTGCTTCTACTAGTCGGATTGAAGTATATTTTATTTTCAGTTTGATATTAGAACTTGATGAAAGGTGAAATGATCTGCATATAATCCTATCCACTGGCCATGTTAATCTCCGATATAGCTGAAAGGTTCCCATTGGTTTGTGAATCGAGAGGAAGCCAGTATATGCCATGCCTTTTATCCATAAAAATGATGATGCAGGTCATTGCTGTTCACAGAACTACATATTCCCTTGTCGATGACCTATAGATAGATAGATGTGTAGATAGATAGACTACATTTCCGGAATAACCTTTCAGAAAATCACCATTTCATGGACCAGCACCATTTAGAAATGTAATTTTCTTTTGGCAAACCGCCGTTATGTCTATCATAAAGTCTAGGGGGGTTTGGATGTAATCTAGTTGCCTGACAAAGTACATTGCCTGGATAAAGTATATTAACGGAGAGGTCATTGCTGCAAAGTTATCAACAGTAGGAGAAGGGAGTCGAAATGTTCTAAACCAGATACACTGGAATAATACATAGTGCTCAGGCAGTTATAAGGGGAGTCTAAAGCTTTCAAGATAACGTCCGACTAGCCATTGGTAGCCTCAAAGTGAGATCGCCATGACACGCCCCTGAATTTAAACTACATGTACAAAACATTTTAAATTGTAACTTTTTCGGTTTTGATGTTCCGATGAATTCTGAGTTAAACAACCCCATGCCTCATAGAAATCTTGTTGAAGTCGTGGGCAAACCTCTCTACATATCTCTCCTGTAGCTCACATCATTTGCTTTAGAAATAGTCTAGTTCTAATCCAATTTCCAAATAAAAACTTACTATGAGAATTGTCTCATTTAAAGATATCGGCACTATGCCTTTCAAGCTTTCTGTTATTTTCATTAGAGATTTTCTCAATAAACCCGTTGTTAGCCAGCGAGATAAGTCGGTAATTATTTGATGGCTATACTTTCCTACATTGTTTAGCCGGGTTGAAAGCTGATGATCCATCGTGACTACTGGTTGGCCGGCTGTTGGGTTGAAGATTTGCGGTTGGGCGATAGTGGGCTGTGGTCGAGTGTACTGACCACAGAGCCGGTTGAATAGATTGGGAGGTGTGTCCATATAACTGTGCCACTTATCATTTGACGACTGCGCATCGGCGAGTAATCATCTCAGTGGGGACTGTACTCAGCGTATACAGCCATACAGCATCAGTATGATGTGTATGAATTTCGACCAGTTTGGAGGACCGCCGAAGCTTCATCCAGGGTCCGGACATGGACATTCACCTGGTAGGAACTTTGTTAATTTCACTAAGCTAATGCCAAGCTACTATTCTCTCATGTCAGGCCTGAGCTTTGTTTGAGTTGATGCATCTTCTGTTTGCTCAGCTTGTGTTGATCATCGCACTCGACATAGTAGTGTCTTCCCAACCATTCTTACCGTGACCTCTTCATAACCGGCCAGCAAAGAGCTGCCCACATGCTTTGAGAAAAAATACTGAAATCTTCAGAAAAATTGCTGGATTTCTCTAACCATGTTCCACAATACGGTAAGATTTGGCTTTACACTGCATTGATCCCAAAGTCAATAATTCTGAAAAACTCCCAAGTGTTTCCAGCTCGATTCATACAATTATAGCCAGCCTTTTATTTACATAAGGCTTTTGCTTTTTTCCTACCCTTGCATGGCATTGATTCAGCATTTCCAAAGGCTTTTGTGGAGAGCATCGCTTGAAAAAGAATAGGCATATAATGGATGCTGAAAGCGCGTCATTGATCCTACTTTGCCATACTGTTGTTTTAAATTGCTTTACAAGTTTTTTCTTCAATTGAGTAATTTGATAGCTGTTTGCCTTGTCTTTTTTCAATAACTATGGTCGTTCTTCGTAGCATTGATTAGCTAAGTCTTGCTAAAAAGCGTTCTCCGTCTGTTCGTGTTAGTTTTTCTCAATTGTTCATTGGAATTGGAGGGATAATCTAGTGATAGTTGGTAGGTACATCGTTAGCAATTCTTATAATCTCGAGTTCTCATAACCTCTTCAGCAGCATTGGCAGCACTGACAGCAGAGTCAGCTTGATGCTGATGTACTCATTAGCACTCATTAGGAATAATAACATGGGGTATGGCTGACATCGGCTAAGCCATGGCCTGCGTATACTGTATATTTACTAGGCACCCATTAAAGGTTATCTACGCATGACATGAATATGGTCATTCAGATCACATACAGATATTCTTGAGACATTTTTGAGAACACGTTCTTTCGGTCATGG
>Ga0224501_10004828_pt1 | contig 10635 bp, 5 predicted proteins | sample SF_Oct11_sed_USG_4_FD_169105 | JGI IMG/M metagenome (GOLD analysis project Ga0224501, IMG submission 169105) | Sediment microbial communities from San Francisco Bay, California, United States - SF_Oct11_sed_USGS_8_1 | ecosystem: Environmental > Aquatic > Marine > Sediment | place: USA...
GATGTTGCCATTTCAGTCATGTTTCACTTTACATCCAGGTTATTATCTAATGGTCAAGTTGACCAGAACTGCAGTTTGTGTGTTCTGGTGACTGGCAATACTCATTCAACCCAGAATCTAAAGACCCATGAATTGGTCACAAGGTAACGGAATGACCTGATACAGAATCAAGTTGCAAAACTCACCAGCACAATGAGAAAGTCCAGTAAAGACCAGAACCCTGTGAAGTACTTCTTTAATCCAAGAGCGCACTGCTTAAGGACCATCTCGATAAAGAAAAAGACAGCAAAAACTATGTTGAGATAGATCAGAGCTGCCTGTAAAGCCGGTTTCTCGTGGAGATAGATGTCCTCAAAACACAGCATAATACTACTAGCACCTGTAAACAGAAAAACAATGAAAGACAATGATCTAAACTCCGCTGGTCAAACGCTGGTCAAACGGTCTAATGTTCTACTAAGCTCAGTAGTATAATATTTGATGAGCAAGTTGTACATGTATGATGTTTGGTGTGTTGTATGCCGCATATGTTGGATGGGGTGCGGTCAGCGATCTATACGGTATTTATAATGTGCTTTGTACGTGACTATAATTCCATGAACTATGATATATCACATTGGCTCGCACTCACCAATTAAAAGAAGAATAAAGCCCTCAAAGGCTTTGTGGGTAACAATTTTAGCGCATGTCATTCGGAAATCGTTCCAGCCACTGCAGCAGTTACACCCTTTCATCGCCATTGCTCTGCAAAGAGATACAATATATCTATTGGCTAAATCTGCCGTACATCATGTTGTGACTGAAGCACCTTCATTCAGTTGGGAGCACTGCCCATACACTTGAGCCAACGTACTTGTGGCAGACAGAACAACAGCAGTCTGGTATCACGATGTGTCCATCACCAGCCACCATTGTGTCCTCATCATCCTTAGTATCTACTGTCTGTTCCTCTTCTACCAAATTCTTCACTGGGTTCGGCTGTTCCTCAACAGCTAAAGGATAAAAGTTCAGTTTTTAGCAACTGCGCTGAAAAGTAGAAGCTAGGTGAGGTTTGAATATCCCCAGGTGAGGAATAGGAGAATATGCGCAGATGTCTGGGTGTCACCTGTAAGCGTGCCAATATTGGTAGCAATAGGGTTAACGGCAGGAATTACATGACAATACTTTGTGAGAAGAACTACCATCATGCAACACAACTCACTATAGGTTAGGTTTACTTAAGTGGGGTTGATAAAAATGGTCCCATAGATTCATTCATGTCATTGGTAGTCGTGGCATGTTGATATGAACCCATACATATTAATTTCAATAGGCACTGGGTTCACTATAGGCACTACTGGGGTTATAGGTGTAGGTTAGATTGCTAGGCCTAGAGTCACCTAATGTGAGAGCTCTAGATAGTACCTTCATTATTTCCCACACATACACATTTGGGTTATAACAACCTACGCTACCTAACAAAAACTGAGATACAAAAACGGGTTGGGTCTATAACCATAGAGTTACATGCAAAATCACTGACGTGGTTGTCAATCTATAGGGCACATACTTACAAAATAAACATGAGCAGCAACCAGTAGGTATTTCCTCTGTAATATTCGGCAGTGTGCATATGACACATCTTTTTATAGCAATGCTAGTGTAAGATTGAAACAGTGAGAGTCCTACCTATTTCTGATGTACATTGCTCTCGCAGAATCTTGAGATCTGAAAAAACGCCCAGTTATCACATACCTATATCCTGTTCGGATGCTCTATCTTCATCGTGAATATAGACTGTTTTTCTGTTCTCCGAGGAGTAGTCCTCTGTGATAATGATTGGGTTTTTCATTGGCTGGGAACACCCGCCAGCAGTTGCTACTACGGCTGTTTCAAACTTAGCATACTGATCTCGATGAGTGGAGAATGCTGACTCTATTTGTTGGAGATTATAAGGTGACATATCTGGACTCTAAAAACAGCAATTATTGGTTAAAACATGACGTAACTTAACCACAAGATTGGTAGATGCCAACTTGATGCATAGTTAGATCACTAGGTAAATTGTAGCTCTTAAATTTTTTCAGCCATAGCTGTTATAGCATACCTTGTTTTTGAGAATACCACTTGAGTTGTGTGTGCCATTTGAGATATTGGAGATAACACTTCCACTTCGACTTTTAGTATGCCCGTTCATCGAGATCGGCTTCAACTCCAGGTTCCCGGTGTTATGGCTGCTAGAGTCTGCAAAAACAAACCCTGGCAATTTTACTGGATATGCCATTGTCAAATTGGGTCTTATGCTTTAAATAATGGCGTAATAATGACGATTATGAGTGCATCCAGTGTTTCTGCTGCTGACATCAATACACGCCTAACATATGGCCATCAGACTGGGAAATGATATATATATAGTGACACATTCTGGTTTGCTGTTGAAGTTGTTTATGACTGATTAGTGTCTGTCTCAATCTCAATCTTTACCATCCATGAAGTTGCTGATGCTGCTGTTTACTCCTAACTCTGATCTCTGGTCGGACCCATTGCGCATGCTCTGGTGACTGCCATTAACGGTAAGAGATGCCTTGCGATGGCTATTATCCAAGATGGCTTCCAGCCGAGTAGGTTTCCTTTCCACCCCGTTTCCCTGTAAATGGTGAAATTGTCAGCAATTCACAGAATTCATAGAACATATCAGACTGCCACTGTATTCAGGTGTGATTGGTGATGTGTGCTAGCTACAACACTGCAGAGAAATATGGATCAGGTGTCAAGCATTCTTAAAATACGGTGTTATATTCGTTTAGTTTCTAACTCAGCCAGATAACAGCTACCCAACAGCGATAGGAAAGGTCCAATCACCATGACCAAGGATTGCTTCATATTAATGTTCTTGTGCATTGTAGGCATGCAGTTTCAATGGGACTGGTTGAATAGCCAGTGTCCTAGAGTCCTTGTGAAAATGAATGAGGTATTACAGAGAACTATCATAATCTTTTACCATTTCTGAAGGTTGAATTCGCTGAAAATGATTTACAGTACAGACGTTGCAGTATGAAGCAACGATTCAGCTCAGTTATATCAGCTATCCAGTCTCCGTTAAATGACTCTAACTCAAATCCATTTGCGATTGTTGACCGTAAATAGTTTTTTGTACTCGGGTGCCACACCCCACAAGAAGTCAGATTCCCTAACGGTGTGGTTTTATTTAGTAGTTGCCCTCCCTTGGACAGGTATTTGCACACTCACCACATTATTCTTTCTCTTTGGTCGGCATTCACGGTGGGAATTTTTAAAGCAGAGATAAATCCTCCGTAGACTCTTTTTTAATTTGTTCTCAGGCTCCACTGGTTTATCCGTTCGATTGTTCTCTATGCTAAACGAGTTCAGCAGCAAAGCCAAAAAGAGATTCAACACCTAAAATCAGATGCAGATAATCAGCCTCGGCGCTCTGCCCGTGATGTGAGATGTTTTATGCTTGTTATTGTATACATTATGCGGAATTTGTTGCATTACTGTAACTGAAGAGCAGAAATGCTGCTGTGAGTGAGTGGCCTTCGCTGTTTCGTGAAAGTAAACTGTTGACATTTGAGTCTCAGCGGTGGGACCTTCTGTGAGCCATTTTTTATGCATACACTTGTTAGTAAATCTGGCCAATAGCAAACAGAGACCCAAGAGTGTGAACAACCATTGATATAAATGCGTGACTCACTAAATCTACCAACTCACCACATCACACAGCAGCTGAGTCAACTGACATGGTACCCAGCTATCTCTACACAAAGTTAGAATAGAGGAGGAGACACCGACATTGTTATAGAGTAGACTGACTGTTTGAATCACTCACCATGAAGTTTCCTAAGATGAGAGTGGCTAGAAAGAGTGAGGTACATCCTGCTTCTGATGCGACGCGCATACAGTCCCACAGAGGCTCTACCCATTCCCCACACAAAACTCGAAATACCATCAGTAGAGAGTGAAAGAAATCATTGAAGTGCCACCTGTAATTTGATTGTTAAATTAGTAACTGATGGGTAATTTGACTTCAGCCAAGCATAGTCCCATGACACAACTTCTTTTGACAAAGAGTTGATGGCCACAAAGTATTTATGCTTGGAAAGATCTGAGGTCCCTAAGGGATACAATACACTAAGCGATACAAGATCCCTTAGTGTATTGTCACCCATGTGTTAAACCTACATCCTATATGAGTGTGTAAAGCTATAATGAGCACTCCCTTAAAGGCACTAGCCAGCCTATTGAGTAGGAAAGCCATGGCGCTTGGCGCATTCCGTATCAATATAAATATCTACTTGCGCATTACACAAATCCTCAAGTGAATGGGTCTGGATAAAGAGTCACCATGCTGGAATACTCTCAGCTATCCTTACCTCGGAAGTTCTCCACCAAGGTCTGCCAGGTGGGGATAATCTACTAAATTCTGATATTTATTGTAGTTGGCTCCAAACAGTTGATTGCCTAGCACGGCGAATATAAACATGATGATGAGGAGAATAATGGAGAGATTTAGTAACGCCCCCAGAGTACTGAAGATAATACCCAGAAGACTTCTCATGGCCGACCAGGACTGGGCAAGCTTGATTATTCTCATCTGTAAAACAAGCCATAGTTTTCACAGATAAGGTGATCTCCACTACAAATTGTGTACAAACTAAATGCATTGCTTTCCCAGTTGCATATCAGTCTGTTTCGCCTGCAGAACTCAAAACATTTCAGTGCTGATTGAGCAGAAGCTACGTCTGCGTGCATTTTCAGCTAGATAGCTCATCAGACAAACAGTTCAACTGTACTTTTAACAACCCAAAACTGGCCCCTACATATGCAAAAAATGAAGACGACATTTCGATACTAGACAAGGTTTTAGATAGTTTGAATTAAAAACCCCTCGAGCTGAATAGGTGTTGAGCCAGAACTTCTTGGCAAATGGCTTTATAGGTTCCACTACTTTCTTCTTGCCAAAAAACTGGGGAGATTCAATTTATAAACTCACCAGTCGAAGAATTTTGATGATACGAGTGATTTGATTGAGTCCTTCGACATCATTCAGACCCAGTGTGATCATATCCAGGAGACTGAAGCCAACAATCACCAAATCAAAGATGTTCCAGCCCACATTGAAGTACTCCCGACTCTGCGCTGTTAGCTTGATAATCGCCTCAGCAGTGAAGATAATGGTAAAGATCTGTGAGGGAAATGTTAAGTATAAGATTAATTTTCTCATGACCTCTCACTTCACTTTTGAAGGTCAAAGAAGGCATGCCATTTAACAGAGTGTAATCAATCATTGAGAAGCAGCGGCTCAGACCTAGGCCACACTGAGTCGAGGCAAATGGTGGATGCAGTAGTGGATCAAGTCGCTGTATAACAGAAGGCTTTGAGCAAGGAGATTGATTAAGTGGTAAATACATGTAGGGTATAGTTGCACATACGCAATACCATAGAGATAACAATTATTCCCAAGAGGTGTTTCTGATGTGATGTGACCAAAATTCAGCAGGAAAGGGATGCCTGCATGTGCGCTGACATTTTTTACTGTTATCTCAGGGGCATTTTGTAAAGGTTACGCGGCCGGTGTGCTTTTCTTCATATGTGTTCTAGGAGAACTAAATGTCACTACAATAATATTCCAGGCAGAGAAATGAGGATCACTGCTTACGGCAGTGAAAATAACTATTATGAATCATCCCCAATTCGCTGGGATCACATAAAAATGATATGTACTGGTTTTCTGTCAGTTTGCATAGAGATAAAATTTGCACAAACAAACCAATAGTCCCAAACGCTCAGCAGGCCCTTGTGCTACCATAACTGCGGAGATCATAAGCATGTCCTACACTTGTTTGAGGCATCGCGCTGGGCCTTAATGAGAAGCCAGGTATACTTACTATGTTGGCAATGTTCATCGCTTCATAGTGTGGGGTAGGCATTCCCTCTGTATAATGAGTGGCTAGCACCTTGTCCATATCACAGTGGCCAGGGCAGATCGTGCATGTCACATTCGGCACACAGAGTCTACACAACTCACAGACAGCGTAATACTCTGCGAATAAAGACAACCAGTCAGTCAATAACCAATGAGTCGGTTCTCAGAAGACGCAAAAGGTGATCAAGGTCTACGAAGTCAGGCATGGTCGTCACCGACCTCATATCAAACATGATCCGCTTGCCCATACCGAGGGTGTCATGACTTATTTTACCCATTGACATTGTACACTTTTATACACTATTATATATTGTATCTAGTTTTACCTGTTCCCATGATGATTGTGTTAGCTAAGATGCACAAAGTGATGAAGAGTTCAAATAGTCCATCATTAGCCACTTTAAAGACCATGTTTTGCCATTTGATCCAGTTATGATAGGAAGGAAGACCAGCCATAGCACAGCATAGACAATTACGGTCGAGTAGCCGGGCATCATCTACAACAGTTTCATTAGAGAAGGTTTGTTTTTATCAGTCAGCAGCACTGTCCTGGAATTTATTAAGAAACCAAACCACTTCTATGTTGTTCCTTCAGCCCATAGAGAAATAGACAGAAAAGTATCTACCCTTAGCCGGTCCAAGACTTTGTGATACGATAAGAAAACGGCTGCATTCACCAAGATGGCACTACCCGCCAACAATCCATATTCTATGCTACTTACGCTTACTCGACTCTGATTGGATAACCTGAATCCCCGAGGGCTCAGACTCGGGCTCTGATTGGCTCACACTCAACTTCGATGGTACTACATGGAGTCATAACTGAGAATTCACATACTGATTAAGAAAAGCTCAGTGAGAGAATCATCAATTCATACAGCGATCGCTGATTTGAAGGTCGCCTCGAGATTGGAATATATTCTATGATCACCGTTGCATTTCTGTGCCAATGGAAACCTTAAGTATCTCTTACTACCCGCGCTGTGCTCCTTCTAGCTATTGTTCTATTTTATTGAAGGGTTATCGAACATAACCTCCCAATTTGTGTGAACTGTGTAAATTTGACCTCAGAGAAGCTGCGGGGGAGTTTTATTTGATAGCCCTCTATATAGAAACCGATAAATAATTGTCACCCATAGTCAGATTTCAGGCTGCTGTCAATATCTTTGGGTTACATTCATACAGCATCAACGGATATACTAAAGCTATATACAGTACACATACCTGGTCTGATTCTGTTTAACCATAGCGTTGCAAATTTCTGCATGAGATATCTTTCCTGTTTGGCATCTAAATCTGGCAGGTCATCATTAAAGGCATCCTCATCATCCTCCTCAACCTCATCCTCAGACTCATGAACTACTGTCACCTAATAGCAAAATGAGATAGAAATTTTCTATGTATATGTATATTATTGAAGCTGTACTATGAATTTTCCATATAGGATTCACAGACTTCTAATGACATATCGGGATAAAGCCGTAGGAAGGATTGTGTAATAATCTGGTGCACCCTGCCCAGGAGTGCTGACATGAGACGGTCACCGTGAGGACTAACCAAGACAAAGACAGGACAGGGAACATTTACATGTATGCATATTTTCAGAGAGGGATATAGAGGACATTGGTTGTATGGATGTTACACCTTACCTCAGGTATTACTCTATGCTAAAATGACACAGGACATATGATTTCTCAACAGGTCACTGGCTTTTTAATAGCATTCATACACAAGCAGTCAAGTATACATGTACACACTGTTATCCTGTCATAACTAATAGCTCAGCAACATGCTAATGCATTTCTGAGAGAGAATTTGAGCAGAATTGCTATTTATCAATTTTTTCTCCAATGATTAGATATCCAGGTACCACCTTCGCCACACCCACTGACCTGCATGACCTCTTCATTCACTTTTCTCAGATCACTGTTACTGCCCTCCAACTCATCCAACTCCATACCAGGTTCATCATTAGGCCCACCCGCTTCCTCATCTACAGCTCCGACCACATTAGTGCGCAAAAACTGTCCATGCGCTGTGGTCGGCCTCTTTTTGGGACTCGGAGATCTCTTCGGCGTGGCCTGAGGAGTCTTGACGGGCGATTTATTTTGCCCAGAAGTTTGCACAGATGGAGACGGCATGGAGAAACTCGACTTTGGTGTTGAGAAACTAGATATAGTTTTGTTGGGAGTCGAGAAGCTGGACACCGCTGGTGATTTGGCGGTAGTCTCGTCTTGATTTTCATAGTTTTCCACTCCACCGCTCGCTTTCTGAGCCTCGGCGAGTTTCTTGGCTTCTTCCTCTTTGTGCCTCTGAAGTAGCTGCTGTTTCAAAACTTTGGGATCAAACAGAAGGGCGGTGTTTTCTTTTCTCTTAGCTTTAGCTCGTTCCTCCTATATAACAGAAAGTCTGACTTTAGCGATGAGCTTGCACTCCATCTGGCCAGTTGCCATTACTAGGATTAAAAGGGATTACTCCGTTTTGGCCTATGGCTGAGTATACATACCAACATTTGGCTGTGCGCTTTGTTATTCGGAATCAAAAGGCATGCATGCTTCAACTGCTATTACTACCACCACCAGGCACCAGTGTATTGACATGCGACTACATCAAATATGAGTGTAGGAGCTAGCTAACCCATACCACAGACAAAGCTAAACAATCTGTAGCCGCTTTCGAGTGACAATTTAAAGCCCAGACCATAGACTTATAATATTGTATATCATAACAGATTATAAGTCTACATAGTCCAACCAAATCAGAGTTGTGGTCTCATTTGGTTGAGGTGCACAACATGAATCTAGGCCCAGGGCGCTAACCACAATAGATATAAGCTTTTACCTCTTCTTCCTCTTTAGCTAGCTAAACAGAGTGTCAGAGTGATACATATGGTTCATAGCGAGCAACATTAAAACACCCATAACTTCAGCTTAGGTATTGGGTCTTTCTTGGGTTTAATTGTGGATAGATGTTTGTGTAGCAAATTCTCAAAGATTTGGGAAGTTATTCCTTGAAAAATTATATAAGCGTCACAGGAATCTTCACATAGACAAAAATCTTGGGTACATTTGCCTGATATGAGAAATCTACTAATTTAGGACGCCTGAGTAGGACTCGTGTCAATTGATTACCTTGGCTTCTACGTCTGCTTCCTGCTCGTAAGCCATAGCCACAACAGCCAGCATGAGATTCAGTAGATAGAACGAACCAAGAAGGACAACCATGAGGAAGAATAACATCTGCCATGGTCCCAGCACATCAATAATCTACAAATAGAAGGCCAAGTGTTTGAATTATTTGTATTCAAACACCAACCTTAGGTACACACCATATCCCTTCAGCTGAGGATAAAAACTTACATATCACAAGGCCATGTAAGTGCCAGTGTAAGTACTGCGTCTGTATGATCTATGTAGAGTTTTAGTTTGGTTTCAAGCGTTTCTTATATTCTTATATTGAGAGATTTTCCTTTATATCAGAACTGCCACCTGATCTTGATCATAGCACTTTGTTCCTGCATGACATCTTCGCTGTTGTCGAGAAGCGATTGGATTAAATATTTGTGTTTTTTTTCACATGGAGCACCGCAAGCGGATCAGTATCAATGCTCCACCTCATAATGAGCCTAGGATTGATGTGATAAGCTCACACTCACAAGGGGAGCCCGCTAGGCCCGGGATTTGAACGCAGTGTCTCACAGTTAACTGTGAGCCCTTTGCTTTACAACTGAGCTATCGTTCCATGTTACCCGACTCCGTACACATCTCAGCCTACCATAGAGTCATCTGGCTGTGACAGCGCTATAGTCGGTGTTTTCTGGTTCATGCTAATAACTTGTGATGACAGACTGCAGTCTCTAATTTACACCCGGAAAGATTAGTAAGATACATGTCTGTCAGTGACACCTAATATATAGGCAGCATAGCAGCATTACAGAAATTAAAGTCAGCAACCTGATGGAGAGGTTACCGCAGAATTACTGAAGGTCGCGTGAGCGAAAAGTAAAGACCATGCCAATTTCTAACACTTGATAACAATAGCATAATTGATTTTCTGAGCCTATAAGTCTTGATTAGGACTTTTCAATAGTTGAGAGGTCTAGCAGTGTATTTTTCAAACTGGCATTGAGAATTGGTCGTGATTTGGATTACTCGTTCTGTATGCCAGATTACAGGTAACAGTAGATGAAGTTTGGAAATAGAAATAAGTGCGCGCGAGTAAAACTAAAATTATCCGCAGTCCGCAAAACATGAGTGTTTTGATGCTGGGATTGGAAAAGATTTGAAATACAGAAACCAAAACAAAATACATGTAGTTATCACCTGATCCCTGCACAGTAATAGGGCCTATCATTATGCACCAAATCAGCCGAGGAATGCTGATGGTTATGGATTCAAACCAAAATGTGATAAAGAAACTTTGTTCTAGAAAGTGACTTCATAACATAGAATCGCTCTACAGGTTCTGACATGTGCCAACATATCCAAAGCCAGTCCATTCTTTATGTATAATTCAGTGCAAAAGACATAACATATTGGGCTGCTGAGATGTCATTGGAGCATTTGGTTGTGGGTTAATTTATATTGTAGTGTGTGACTGCAGATTCAGTGAACCGCCAGACAAAAATAATTGCAGTCTATAAGATTCGGATGTGATCTCGAGAGGGTTCTAACCTGACTTTTCAATAATAATTTTGATGGCACATGAACTGA
>Ga0224501_10004829_pt1 | contig 10634 bp, 10 predicted proteins | sample SF_Oct11_sed_USG_4_FD_169105 | JGI IMG/M metagenome (GOLD analysis project Ga0224501, IMG submission 169105) | Sediment microbial communities from San Francisco Bay, California, United States - SF_Oct11_sed_USGS_8_1 | ecosystem: Environmental > Aquatic > Marine > Sediment | place: USA...
ACCCGGCAGGCTCAATTGGGGACCAGTTACGGAGCGCCGACCGAGTTGGAAACCGAGTTGGCTCAAAAGCTGGTGGAGGCGGTGCCTTCCATCGAATCCGTGCGTCTGGTCAGCTCCGGGACGGAGGCGACCCTCAGTGCGCTTCGGCTCGCCCGCGGATTTACCGGACGAGACAAGATTGTTAAGTTTGAAGGATGCTATCACGGTCACGGTGACAGCCTTCTGGTCAAAGCCGGGTCAGGCGTATTGTCGCTGGGACTGCCGGATTGTCCGGGGATCGTTTCCGACCTGGCCAAAAATACCCTGACAGTGGCTTATAACGATGCAAAAGCCGTCGAGGAATTGTTCGCGAAAATGGGAAAAGAGATTGCCTGCCTGATCGTGGAACCGGTCGGCGGCAATATGGGGGTTGTCCCACCGCAGCCCGGATTTCTTGAATTACTTCGGAAGGTTACTGCTGAGTCCGGCACACTCCTGATTTTTGATGAAGTGATTACCGGGTTCCGTGTTTCCTATGGCGGTGCGCAGAAATTATTCGGGATAACTCCGGATTTGACCTGCCTGGGTAAAATCATCGGCGGTGGTTTGCCGGTGGGGGCCTACGGCGGCAGGAAAGAAATCATGGATCATATAGCGCCGGTCGGTTCGGTGTATCAGGCCGGGACCCTGTCGGGCAACCCGCTGGCGGTGACGGCCGGTATCGAAATGTTGAATCTGCTTTCCCAGCCCGGGGTTTATGAAGACCTGGAAGCGAAAAGCGAACGATTGTGCAATGGGTTCAAAGAGAATGTCAAGCAGGCCGGAGTGACCGCCACCTTCACGCGGGTGGGGTCCATGTTCTCGATGTTTTTTACTGATCAGGAAATCGTCAACTTTGAATCGGTCAAAACCTCGGATACGAATTTGTTTAAAAGCTATTTCAACACCATGCTGGAAGAGGGAATCTATATAGCACCTTCCCAGTTCGAGGCGGGATTTATGTCCGCCGTGCATACCAATAACGATATTGATCAAACCATCGAGGCCCAATCCCGCGCCTTGCAGAAAGCGCTGGGTTAGGCCCATCCTTTAACGGAAAAGAATAAAATCATGAGCGAAATAATCGGATTGCAAGCAAGACAGATTCTGGATTCCCGTGGTAACCCAACGGTAGAAGTCGATGTTTACCTGGAGGACGGGCTTATGGGACGGGCGGCCGTTCCCTCCGGCGCGTCCACCGGATCCCGTGAAGCGATCGAACTGAGAGACGGAAACGCCAAGGTTTACATGGGAAAGGGCGTTGAAAAAGCCGTTAAGAACGTCAATACCAAAATTGCCCCGGAACTGGTGGGGATCGAAGTCACCGAGCAGGCGCTGATCGATAAACTGTTGATTGAAATCGACGGCACAAAAAACAAATCCAAACTCGGCGCCAACGCCATGCTGGGAGTTTCGCTGGCAGTGGCCAAGGCCGCGGCCAATGACGTGGACCTGCCGTTGTTCAAATATATCGGTGGGACCAACGCCTGCGAAATGCCGGTACCCATGATGAATGTGCTCAACGGCGGCGCGCATGCCGACAATAATGTGGATATTCAGGAATTTATGATCATGCCGGTCGGCGCCAAGAGTTTTTCCGAGGCCCTGCGCATGGGAACGGAAATTTTCCACCACTTGAAATCGGTACTCAAAAAGAAGAAATACAACACCGCTGTGGGTGACGAAGGCGGATTCGCCCCAGACCTGAAATCCAATGCCGAGGCAGTTGAAGTATTGATTCAGGCGGTTAAAGACGCCGGTTATAAAATTGAAAAGGACGTGCTCCTGGCTTTGGACGTCGCCGCCAGTGAGTTGTATGCCAATAACAAATACACCCTCGCCGCCGAAAAGAATTCCAAATTGAGCTCGAGTGAAATGGTGGATTTTCTGGAAAAGCTGGTCAAAAAATATCCGATTGTCAGTGTTGAGGACGGTCTTGCGGAGAACGACTGGAAAGGGTGGAAGCAGTTGACCGATAAGGTAGGAGACAAGACTCAGTTGGTGGGGGACGATATTTTTGTTACCAATACCGAGATTCTCGCGAAGGGTATTCAGCAAGGGGTGGGGAATTCCATCCTGATCAAGGTCAACCAGATCGGTACCCTGACCGAAACCCTGGAAGCGGTCGAAATGGCGAAGCGGGCCGGATATACGGCTGTCATCTCTCACCGGTCGGGAGAAACAGAAGACACCACGATTGCCGATATTGCGGTCGCTGTCAACGCGGGTCAGATCAAGACCGGCTCGTTGTGCCGCACCGATCGAGTGGCGAAGTACAACCAACTCCTGCGGATTGAGGAGATTTTGGGGTCCAGTGCTGTATATAAAGGGAAAGATGTTTTTTATAACCTGGCAGGCTGATGAAGATGTCGTTTAAATCGCTTAGAGAATCCATTTTTAAATGGACCAAGGCCCAGAAGACACTTGCGCTGGGTATGGTTTTAATCGTGACGATGTTCCTCGCCGCTGCATTCAGCGATAAAGGTTTCATGAATGTCTATGACTTTGCCGTGGAACTGGATTATTTGAAACAGAGCAATGCCATATTGATGAAGGAAAATGGGCGTATTCAAAGTGAGATCGATGCGCTTAAATCAGACCCATACGCTGTTGAGATGGTGGCCCGCGATAAGCTCAATATGGTGAAGCCGGGAGAGCAGGTTTATCAAATTGTTCGAGAAGGCCATCCCTCTGAAAAGATACGATAAATTTCTATTATCCAACTAGAAGTTGTTCGTAAAATACCCCTCCTAATTCCATCCCCTTAGATATCCTTCCAGCCTGAAATTTGGGTCTTGCGATGGCCCCTGAGATTAAATAATGCCTTAAGTATCAATGCATTAAGGTTTTCTTGCAGAGGGCGGCCGGTCGAGGATGAGGTGATGCCCGTAGTCCCATTCCAATAATTCTGTTTGAGTTTGTAATAACCTATTGAAATTTTTGAAATAAATGGTAAATTAGGTAAATACTTGGAGACATTAAAAAGTCTTAAAAATCACCGGGATAAAGATTTTCCCCAAAGTATTTTTGAGATGGGAAGTTTTGGTGGGTTCAGCCCCGTTGGCCGTTATATTGGGCCAAAAGCTTTGATTTTATTTCGATTATTTACTTATCTTCAGGAGGGGGCCACCCGATAAGTAGAATCGAACCATTAATAATCAAAGTTCAACCGGAAACCTTTGGTTTTTCAGGTCTTGGCTGAATGTTGATAGTCCTTTGCAGTTTAAAGGATTAAGTAATAATTACCTTTGTAAGGAGGGAGCATGACCAAGCAGGATATTATTAACCATGTTTCTCAGGAAGCGAGCTTATCCAGGTCCAAAGCCGAGGAAGCTGTGGAAACGGTAATCAAGCTGATCAAGGAATCCCTGGGGCAGGGCGAACCCGTAATTTTGCGTCGGTTTGGGACCTTCCAAGTTAAACAAAAAACCAAACGGATGGGCCGAAATCCCAAGACCGGTGAGGAAGCCGAAATTTCAGAGCGTAAAGTGGTTCGCTTCAAATCCGGGAAGCATTTCAAGCAGGCGGTTAACGACTCGGATTAAGTTTGGTGAATGCTCTTTCGAGGTCATAAGATCAGCATCGCGTCGCCGTAGCTGAAGAACCTGTATTTTTCCCTGATGGCCTCCGTATAGGCTTTTTGCATCAGCATTGGGCCTGCCAAAGCGCAGACCAGCATGTAAAGGGTGGATTTGGGTAGGTGAAAATTGGTGAGCAGATGGTCCGTATTGTTAAAGGTCTGCCCCGGGTAAATGAACCGATCCGTCCATCCCGATACATCGCTTTTCTTTTCCTGTTTCAGCTCCACTGACTCCAATACCCGGGTTGCGGTGGTGCCCACCGCCATTATTTTTCTATTCTCCCTTTTAGCCTTTAATAGTCCGTTCCAGGTCTCCACGGGTATATTGAAGTATTCCTCCATCATTTGATGATTTCGCACATCAGCTTCCTCCCGGACCGGCTGGAAAGTTCCTGGTCCGACGTGGAGCGTTAAATATAATAGCTCCGCAAACTTTGTCAATTGATCCAACATTTCCCGGGTAAAATGAAGGCCTGCGGTGGGGGCCGCTATGGCTCCAGTATGACGGGCGAATACGGTTTGATAGCGCTCACGATCCAGTTTTTCGGTATCCATGTCTTCTGGAGAACGGTGGATATAATGAGGGAGAGGCATTTTCCCGATTTGTTCAAGCTGAGCTTCAAAACCTTCATTTGTGTTAAACCGAATTAAAGCGATATTCTCCAGGCGTTCCACGAACACTGCCTGCAGACCGCTTGTGCCGAAGATCAGCTGCTGACCGGGTTTGAGTTTTTTTAAGTTTTTCATCATGGCCTTCCAGATTCCCGGCTCAATTTCTTTGACCAGTAAAACCTCAATACTTTTTCCCTGTTCGCCGAGGGTGGCAAAAAGTTTAGCCGGTAGAACGCGGGTGTTATTGAACGCTATAACAGGATGGCCTTCCAGGTAGCCGGGTAAGGCGCCGAACGTGGAGTGCTCGATGGAGGCAGTAGCCCTGTCCACGACCAGCAAACGGGATTCGCCCCGGTTTGGGCTGGGAGTTTGTGCAATCAATTCTTTGGGAAGGTGAAAGTCGAAATCGGACAGCTTCATAGGCATCAAAGGAGTTCTGAAAATTAGATTATGGATTAACTTACAACAATTTAACCCGAAATGGGGTTGACCTGACAGGGTATTTATTATATTCTGCCAAAACTTTTGAAAGGGGAGTTTAATTCACCTATTCCATAATCTTCCAGGAAAAAACAATGGGTAAAACATTTAAAACGATCTGTCTGGTTTTGTTATCAGCTGTTTTTTTAGTTGGGGTGGCGGATAATGCCGATGCCGCGAAAAAGAAAATCCCAAAGAAACCCAAGTATGTCGGAGCCGCCAAGTGTAATGGCAGTTGCCACGATCCTTATTATCAGGCATGGAAAAATTCCCCCCATGGAAAATCGTTTAACAGTCTGAAGCCAGGAGAGAAAGCCGAGGCTAAAAAGAAAGCCAAACTGGATCCTGAGAAAGATTATACGACCGATCCGCAATGCCTTCGGTGCCATACCACCGGTTACCGGGAAAGTGGTGGTTTCAAGCCTGCGGGTAGCAAGAATAAAAAAGGTAAAAATGTCAGTACGAAAATCGATCCGGAAGAACCCAGTAAAGAGCAGGTGGGATGTGAAATGTGTCACTCTGCTGCCGGTGGCGGACAATTCCGTGTTGTCATGAAAAACACCAAGGGTGATTTCAAAAAGGATGAAACGGAAAAATACGGACAGCGCTGGGACTATGAAAATACCTGTAGCCGGTGTCACAATCATCCTAAAAGCCCGCATGGAGATGCCAAGTTAGACTATGCCAAGGTGAAGGATACCGTTCATCCCTTTGCAAAGTTTATCACCGAGGATAATGCCGATCAGAATATCGTGAAGGATGGTAAGGTAAAAGACCGTGCCAAAACCAAGGCGAAGTCTGAGGAAACCCCCTTGGTGATAGAGGATTGGGATATCAAAAAGGACAAGCTTAAGTTTACAAAAGGTACCCAGCCCTATGACAAGAAAAAGAAAAGTTTTAATTATAAAAAATAGACTTTTCGGTAATACGCTTTAAAATAAAAAGGAGAGCAGTCCGAATGGATTGTTCTCCTTTTTTATTTTTTTAGGAAAACTATGGGCGAACAGAAATTTACAAGAAAAATAGCCTGCATCGGTGCCGGATATGTAGGTGGACCCACAATGACTGTTATCGCGAATTTTTGTCCGGATTACCAGGTGACGGTTCTCGATATTTCTCAAGAGAAAATAGATCGGTGGAATTCCGACGATCTTCCCATATACGAACCGGGATTGAAAGAGCGTGTTTTGAAGGCCCGTGGTCAGAATCTGTTTTTTTCAACAGATATTGACCGCGGTATTCAGGAGGCTGATATCATTTTTGTGACCGTTAATACCCCGACCAAAAATTTTGGTGAAGGTGCGGGCAAGGCGGTGGATCTGCAGTACATTGAACAGACGGCGCGCCGCATTAAAGAAAATTCCAAATCCGATAAAATTGTCGTTGAAAAGAGCACCATACCTGTCCGGGCCGCGGAAACATTAAACAATATTCTACACTCAGGTAACAATTCCATTCGTTTCGAAATTCTTTCCAACCCGGAATTCATGGCAGAGGGTACCGGTATTCATGATATGGAAAATCCGGATCGAGTATTAATTGGTTCGATGAATACCCCTTCTGGACAGGAGGCTCGCGATGAATTGATTAAAATCTATGAACGCTGGGTGCCGCGCGAGAAACTGATCACCACGAACCTGTGGAGCAGTGAACTTTCCAAGCTTGTTTCCAATGCTTTTCTTGCTCAAAGAATTTCATCCATTAACAGTATCTCTGGACTGTGTGAGGTTACAGACGCGGATGTGGATGAAGTGGCCCTGGCTGTAGGCAAAGATACGCGCATAGGTCCCAAGTTTCTGCGCGCGGGATTGGGGTTTGGCGGGTCGTGTTTCCGTAAAGATATTTTGAATCTGATTTATTTATGTGAACATTTCGGTTTGCAGCCGATTGGAGATTTCTGGCAACAGGTAATCGCCATCAACGATTTTCAGATGCAGAGATTTGTTCAACGCATACTGAAAGCAATGTTCAATACTGTTGTTGGTAAAAAAATTGCCCTGTTTGGTTTTGCTTTTAAACCAGATACTGGAGATACGCGCGATGCTCCAGCCATACATGTTTCCAAAATGCTTTTGAAGGAAAAAGCAAGATTATGCATTACGGATCCGCACGCTTTGAGCAATGCACAAAAGGATTTGGAAGAAGAGGAGGGCGACATTACCTTCGAAACCGATCCCTATAAAGCGGCCGAAGGTGCCCATGCGATTGCCCTGATGACGGAATGGAGTCAGTATCAAACTCTTGATTACCGGCGAATTTTCGACAGCATGGAAAAGCCCGCCTTTCTGTTCGACGGACGCAATCACCTCGATCACCAGGCTTTGTTCGATTTAGGGTTTAATGTATACGCCATCGGGAAACCGGATCGGACACAGTTTGACCAGGGTTCACAGTAAACATCACCATATATCTATTGAGGTTTATGGCAAAAGGTGCAGTTTTCCATTGGTCGATGAGGCATGATGGGGGTTTGTTTATCCTGCGCCATGTGACAGGTCATACATTTTGCGACAGGATCGGTGGCGACATGAAAGTCATGCCGGCTCAGCCGGGGGGCCGATCCGAGGAACATGTAACCCAAGACGCCGGCTAAGATGATTCCCAGTACTGTCATGGCTTTATAAAAATTGATTTCGCCTGCCCGGCTCTTCTTTTTAGCCATGAGCCGCCGCGATCACATCGATTTCTACTTTGGCACCTTTGGGAAGGGCCGCCACCTGAACACACGCCCGTGCGGGTTTGCTGGTCGCAAAGCATTGTTCGTAAACTTGATTCATCCGCGCAAAATCGTTCATGTCAGACAAATAAACCGTCGCCTTAATCACATGCTCCATGGTCAGGCCTTCGGCTTCGAGAATGGCTGATATGTTTTTCAGGGTCAATTCCGTTTCCTGCTCAATTTCGCCCGCCAGAAAATTCCCTGTCACCGGATCCAGAGCGATCTGGCCTGAAGTGAAAATCAAGTCACCCAGCCGAATTCCCTGTTGATAGGGTCCGATAGCTTTCGGGGCCTTTTCAGTATGAATTCCTTTTTTAATCATAATGTTCCATTTCTAATTAAGGATTTAAACCCATTCGGCCATTTGCCGGATGAAGGGATAGGATTTCATTTCCCTTCCCAGGCGCGCAAGGACCAGGCGATGGGTGATGGACTCTATTTCCGCTTCGAGTTCTTTCGGTATTTTTAACCGATGTACATGGTTTAAGTCCAGCGAAAGAAACTTTTTAAGATAGCTGACGGTTCCAGATTTGATCCGGGTTTCCACCGGTTCTTTATCAAAACAGGATTCGCAGATGATTCCGTGTTGATTATAACTGAATCCCACCCACAGAGACTGGGGTTCCCTGCGGCAAACAATACATTTCCGGAGGCGGGGAGTATAACCGGCATGTGCCATGATCCTGAATTCGAACAACCGGCATAATAGTTCCATATTTCCGACTTTGCCCGCCTCCTGAAGGGATCGTACCAGAAGACGAAAAATTTCCGGTTCGGGATGCCCTTCGACGATGAAATGCCCCGCCAACTCCAGGAAATAAACCGCCGTATAGAATAAATCAGGACTTTCTTTGATTTCCTGAAATGACTGGATAATATCACATTGGTTGAGCCGGTAGAGCTCCTGATGTTCCTTGCCGAAATAGATCAGCGAAACGTGCGACATGGGTTCCAGGGAGGCTCCAAACCGGCTTTTGAGCCTTCTGGCAGCCTTGGCCACGCATTTGACCTTGCCATGGGTTTCCGTCAGAAAGGTCACCAGCTTGTCTTTTTCCGACAGTTTCATGGATTTCAAAACGACTGCCTGGGTTTTATAAAGGGGCACGGCCGGTCTTTTCGAGTTCGAGCAGATATTTTTTGATATGAATTCCTCCCGAATATCCACCCAACCCGCCATTGCTCTGAATGACCCGGTGGCAGGGCAGAAGGATGGATAGAGGGTTTTTCCCGTTGGCATTTCCGACCGCCCGGTGAGCTTGAGGGCGTTTAACCGATCGCGCCAGCCAGGTGTAGCTACGGGTTTCTCCGTAGGGAATGGATGCCAGCTTCTTCCAGACTTGTTTCTGAAAAGGAGTACCGGAAAAAAAATCCAGAGGCACGTCGAAATTTTTGAGTTTGCCTTTTAAATAGAGACGAAGCTGAGCGATGGCCGGTTGCAGTCGGTCCGGGTTTTTCTGGGGAGGATGAACAAAGGACCGCTTTAGAAAATCCACATAGGCCTTTTCACTGGATACCGCGGATTGAACATGAATCAGGCCTTTTTCTGAGGCGGCAAGCCCCAACAATCCCCAGGGGCCGGTAGACACTGCATAATAAATAGGGCCAATATCGAATGGCTGGTTCGGTGCAGTCAGCATTTGGAATCCTCCAAGGGGATTAAATGATGCAGTCCTTAGACTGAAAAAGGATTTTACCATAATCCCCGTCTATCGTTGAAAGAGGTTGACTAGAAACAGGCTCAGGGCAGGGAAATAGGTGATGATCAGAAGACCGGCAATGCGCAATCCGAGAAAGGGAAGGGCCGCACGGTACAGGCGAAGGACGGGCTCGGAAAAGCGTGAACTGGCAATAAACAGGTTGATCCCAACCGGCGGGGTTGAATAGCCGATTTCCAGGTTGGTGAGGAAAATAACACCTAAATGCAGCATGTTGACGTCATAACTTTTGGCAATGGGAACAATCAACGGAACAATTACAATCAGTGCTGAAAATATATCCATCATGCAACCCACGATTAAAAGCAGTACGTTGAGGACAATCAAGAAAGTCAACTGATCCCCAATGTATTGCTTCATGAAATTCAGCACTTTCATAGGAACCTGCATATCCACCAGATAGCTGGTGAACCCCATAGCCGTTCCGAGGATAATGATGATGGTTCCGACCAGGATCATACTGTTGATCGTTAATTTTGGTAAATCCCGAACCGGATGAATGTCCTTATAGACCCAGGATTCGATGATGAGTACATAGACTACGGTAACCGCCGCCGCCTCGGTCACGGTAAATACGCCCAAATATATTCCCAGTACAATGACGAACGGCAGAGGGATTTCCCAGGCGGCTTCCCTCAGTGCCGAACGTGCTTCCATTAGATTGAAGGGAATACGTTCAATTTTTAAATGTATATTCATCCACATGCTATACAGGCCCAGAATACCAATCATCAACAGACCCGGAACGAATCCGGCTAGAAACAGCTCGTTGATATTTACCTGGGCTACCAGTCCGAAAAGGATCAATGGGAGCGAAGGGGGAAACAGGAGGCCGAGGCTTCCTGAGGATGTAACCAGACCCAGGGAGAAATTCCTGGAATATTGTTCTTTAAGGAGTAATGGATAAAAGAGACCTCCCAGGGCGATAATGGTGACTCCCGAAGCTCCGGTAAATGCAGTAAAAAATGCACAAGCCACCATGACGGCCACAGGCATGCCGCCGGGTATTCCTCCCAGATAGCACTGGGACAACCGGGTTAATCTTTGCGGAGTTTTACTTTCCGCCATGATAAACCCTGCCAGGGTGAATAGGGGGATGGCGATCAGGGTGGGGGAACTGGCTACCCGGTACAACTCAATAAAGAGTCCGGCCGAATCAATTTCTGCATGGTAAAAAGATACCAGTCCGGCGAGTCCGATAATGGCGAACAGGGGCACTCCCAGAAGGGCCAGAAGGATGATTGTGAGGACGATGATAAAAGTCATCTCGCATTCCAAAACTTTACCGATTCGTCATACACGCGCAAGAAGTACCTGAGGGAAATTACTGCAAAACTGAATGGAAGGATAGTTTGGAAAATCCACGCGGGTATATCAAAAAACAGAGTGGTTGGAGATTCCATTTCGAATTCGACAAACTTCCAGGCCGCATAGGCAAGGAAGACGGTGATCAACCCTGAAAGAAAACCTATTAAAATGTTAAGGATGGGTTTAAAACGACTAGGAATAA
>Ga0224501_10004830_pt1 | contig 10633 bp, 7 predicted proteins | sample SF_Oct11_sed_USG_4_FD_169105 | JGI IMG/M metagenome (GOLD analysis project Ga0224501, IMG submission 169105) | Sediment microbial communities from San Francisco Bay, California, United States - SF_Oct11_sed_USGS_8_1 | ecosystem: Environmental > Aquatic > Marine > Sediment | place: USA...
AACCCACTCTGCCTTCTCAGGTACCATTGCAGTCTCGGTAGAAGATCTTCTTAAGCAGTACCCTGAGTGAAATAAGCAGTAGCTTAATTTACGCGGAGAGCCTGAGTTCTGTTAGGGGACATGACCCCAAAAAGACTGGAGACAAGTTCTTACCTCCGGGATAAAGTTCAACATCCCTGACATCAGAATAAATACTTCTGAGAGCCTCAACCGCATCCGCGGGGTGTGTGGCAGAGAGATCATCAAAGGATGTAGGGACGCTCAATCCATAATGCTTCCTGAAATAAAGGAAGGCTCATAAAACCGACTCCGAAATGACCTTCAGAGCAGCATGAGTAGAAAGGTCGTCCATGGGGCTGATTCCATAAAAATGTTGACTAGGCTTGAGCCGGAGGATGCTGAGCACAACCGAGGGGATTCCGAGTGCATGTCAGAGAATTCGGAGCACAAGTCAAGGGATTCCCAGCGTAAGACAAGGCGGATAGCACAGTGTTGCTGACACGCTCTCCACCCTGTGTCGCGCTAGGCCACTGCTTTTGATGTTCACATATGCCAAAAGGTGCACATCTCAGCTCATCCATATAAAGTAGTTATAAGGAAGAAGAAACCACTTTCATCCTGCCCACCTGTAATTAACATAGGAGTCGAGTCCATGATCTCTTCCTCTGTTGATGTTCAAGGTGAATATGTCCAGTTTACCATTGAAGAGAGTATCCCTCATCTGCAGAGGAACAGAGAACTGTGCGTCAAACTTTCTATGCAGACAAGATAACTCCTAATAATTCGATCTATGTAGGAATCCGAATGGGGGACAATGAACTAAAATCATTAGTCAGCCAATGGTTATTCAGGTCCAATGTTGGAGTTGTCTTCTCTCTTGTTTAGACAGGATGAAACAATGAAAATTGGGTCTCTAGGATTTAGTGCGCAGACCCTTTACTTATTTTTTTAAATAACCAATGATCATGAATCGGTTTTTGTTGTTTCTGTGGAAATCCTCCTAGGATTAAAGTGTTAGTGAACTGAAAAACATGGTCTCACATTGAACCCTTGCTCTCATTTCTTTGAAGATCTTGCTCAAAACCTGCTGCCGCTAATGCCTTATAAGGTATGACCCAATACAATGGTGGGTATAGCTGAGCGACTCCCATAGATTTCGTCCCTATCTTAGTATGGATCCAGTAGTCAGGCTGCTGATTCACTATTTAATAGGCTTATATAATGGAGAATGCAAAGAGTTTGACCTGCATCCGACGTGGTCTTACTGTCTAAGGTAAATCCGGCGCAGCCTCTTAGACACTTTAAGGTCTGAGCACACTGACGCGAACCAACGCGAAACCGCACACAGATTTTTTCTTACAGATATCGCATGTCTCAGTTTGCTTCATTGGCACACTGATCAATTCATCGGACGACACTGTTGATACTGATTATTCGACTTGGAAATTGGCTGGGCTGGCAGTACCTTTAGTCTTATTCATATTGCAGAATGATTCCTATTTAGCATCAATGGATTACACCTCATGAAATGTTCAACCAAAAATTACTCACATCGCTGACAAAGTTTCTGTCACTTTTCCAGGGAACATCTTCAATCAGACCCATCATGATGGGGCCAAATCCTGAAAGAGGAAAACAATGGAAGCTCCTGAATTCAGCATCATCATGCTCGTTGACTGCATAACTTTTTGCACCTCTTAACCCTGAGGTGTGTTTGGGGTTGGAATTATGAAAAGAGCCGATTCTCACAGTGGGCACTCGGTATGGCCGGGATTGAACCGAGGAACATCACGCGATCTAACCGCAGAGTCATTTGATTGGGGACTAGAGTAAAGCTGACCAACAGCCATGATAATGAACAAAAAAACTAAATCAAAGGATTTTGTATGTGGATTCTGCATACTCCTCACACCTGCCTGGGTAAAAAAGACATCAGATCGAGAAATGAAGCATGCACCTAGTTACAGGGTAAGACAACTGCTTACCATTCTCATACACAAGGTCAGCATCTCCAAAGTGATCACCCAGGCTTGTTCTCTGATCAAGAACTTGGAAAAAGCGACCAACAGTTGAATGGCCGAACCTCATGGCTGCTGTTGAGAACTCATTCCTAAAATACCATATAATCAGGTAGAATATTGTTTTGAATTGTTCTACAACTGTCTTATTTAATGGAACCCCTACACCTGAGCCTGGAACGGTAGGAGCTATAGGGATTATGTGAGAAACTCATTCTCGCAGTGGGGGGTTAAAACTAACCAGAACCTGATCTCAGGATCTTGAGATTTTGAGCAAGGCACTCTAGTCCCTCTATCGCACATCCCGTTAGTAATTTTTGATATACACAACAGTTGATCAATCAAATTTTTGCAGGCTGCAATCAATTCTAGAACATGTGAATGCTGGTTGCCTGAATTTGCTCTGTGAGAAATACCATGAGCCCAAAACATATTGGCAGTTACAAGAATTTATTGCTTACAGAATAGCTGGGTTGGTATCAGGGTTGAACCCTGTGTAGAACCCGCTGGGCACCTTGTTCAGCTTGAATTTATCCACCAGATTTGGTCCAATGATCTTTGGAATCCACTCATTGAAATGGATATTTGCCTGGATTGCTGCATTGATTCTACGAGCTTCCTACATGAAGAAGAACATTGCGATCATGTCTAAGAGTGTGAGGCGCAGGAGAATCCGTTGTCCACTAGGTGGAGCCCACCGCAGTGAATTAGTCTATAACATTTGTAGACAAAACTTGCTTTAAAGCAAGATGTAGCTGCAATACATCTTTCTTTAAAGCAAATTTTGCCACCTGTCTTCTCTTCAATGTCTTCGTAATGGCTGGGGCGAGCAGAAAACCGGAAGTCTGTTTTCCGCATAATTAATGCATTCGCAAAGCTTTTTATCAGTGCACCCAGAATTTACTTATTGGGGGTCTAAAAAATCCTTAACGTTTCATGGCAAGATGATCAGCGAGTCATGGATTTGATTTCTAGAAAAGTCAATGGCGGTGGCAGAAAGGATATAAGGCCTTAATGAGTTCATGCACACTGAGAAAGTGTCGCTGTTAATGAAAGAGTAAACCCCATGACCCCCTGCCGCATAGAGTTGTGGAGTAAACGCAGAAGAAAGCATGCAGGTTAAGTCAGCTAAGCTGTCGGGTGGATTCTCGCTATTTACCTGGAAGAGCCTTTCATCATCCCAATGAGGATTTATTTCTGCCAATCTTCTTGCTATTCTGTTATGGCTGGCGATGAAGGTTGCTTGGGTTGAGGCGAGGTAGGCTATGGAAAGATAACACACTATGACAGTGCGGGCTATAGGCAGATCAGTGAGCTGAAAAAGTTGGGATTGCAAGATTCCTCAGTGGTAGTTTGCTGGACCCATGATAATCCAGGCTCGAATCATAGTCATGGTGCGCTACCATGGCTGTGAGCATGATATCCTTACATATCTCTTAGCTCCTACTAGTCCAACAAGCCTCAGGCTTAGGAACTCCTCTACCACTCCATGACCAAATACTCCAAAAGAAGCGAAATTTTCTTTTATATTGTACTACAATTGATGCTTGGAAACAGTAACATCCCCAAGTGCTTTCATAAGTGTTACTGGGTCTGAATTACACTTCAACGAAACTAGTTATACCAATTAAAGCTGCACACTAAAATTCACTGGCGGCAACATTAAGCGTTCCCATTCCCTTCAACAGGGCCTCAGTATTATGGTAAGGCTTTTGGATAGGCGGTTTGTAAATCTCATTTCTCTGTTTGAGATAATTCTGTAAATATTGCTTTGTTTTTCTCCTTTTTGCTATTATGACAAAAGCCTCATAGTTAGATACTTGTTTTTTTACCAGTTAGGGCTCTGTATGGAGTACCGCGAACGGTTCAGTAATCGATTCTCCACCTCATAGTGAGGCTTGTTTGTTTGTAAGCTAGGAATAATGCGAGGAGCTCACACACTCACAGCAGGAGGCTGCCCTGACCAGGATCACTTACGGGTAGTGTTGATTCGTGAGTCTCCAGAGTCGAATGGGCACTTATTTGTTTTGGCAGATGGTCTTTCGCATGACTTCTCCGGTGGTGTTTCCTTACCGTCGTTGCTGGTCTGAAAATCAAAGTGAGGCACAAGTTATGACAAAAGGAAGATAATAGAACTGCACACCGGCTAACAAAATTGTTGTCTCGAGTTTCCACCCAGGTTAGGGCGGTTAAAACCATTGCTATGATCGACACCCAGCCAGCAGTACCAGGCTGGCCCTGCAAGCAGTCTCACTGACTCCAGCTGTCATCAAAACAGACTGAAAGTCTAATTAATCTGACTCCTGTAAATTTAACGGAAAGAGTAGATGACTCCATAAATTGGATGTACAGTAAAACCCCCCTCTAAGGTAAAGTCTGATACAGACCATTGAGGTATTACAACTGACCGGGGCAGCAAATTTTCACTTTGGCATTAGATTTCATCTCTGCAAAAGGTTCCATATTACTGCCATCTGCTCATGTAAAAGTAATAATTTTATATTTCTTTGCTAAAATCATTATGAGTTTTTGCTTGAAGCTCCTAATTCTAATAATCTCATTACTTCTTCGCACGTTCATTGTGAAAAGGGATAGATATACCAGCATAGCAAATTGAGATGGAAATGTTTTAAACTTTGACATCAAAGTGTGCGGTGAAAACAGGTGTCTGGCAACCATTTTGGAAGCTACGATGTAATTATAAATCTTTGAACATTCTAGTCGATCTTGTGTTACTTACGCCAGTCTTGAGTAAGCCTTCTGTAAACGTTCTAAGTCTTTTTATCGTTTCTTCGCTTGTTCCATAGTTTACGGAACCATCTATAATGGCGGTCTGCGTGTTCATCTGCTGACGTGCACCTAAGTATCAGGAAATATTTCTCGTTTGATTTGCAGCATTTGGTTTATAAAATCAAAATGGACTTGGGCTGAGCATGTGGCATAGGCAGCAGACAATTGGACAAATGTTGTATTGAAGTGAAAATCTACAGGTAAATGACTGAGCGGCACCTGCTTTGCGGGGCATGTCAAGGACCAAAAGAACTTCCAAAGTGTGTCATTAGGGGACTCTTTGCTTGCACCCGTGTGGTCTGTACAGAAAGCGACTTATTTTTCTACATCGGGAGCTGAATCCAAGACAAAGACCCAAAGTGGAAACCAAGCCAAGGAACATTTAAATCTGGGTGGAGATCTGGAGGCGCTTGTCATCCTTCACCGCCATCCTATTTAACAAACCCCCTAAGCCTGAGACTTGTTGGAGCAGTGGAAGCTAGGAAATATGTGAGAAAATCATTCTCACGGCATATCCAAAACTAGCTGAACTCGGGATTTCACAATCTTGAAATATCTCATGACACCACTAAGTCATTCGACTTTGGCTTGTGGACTCGATCGTGAACGTACCTGGTACACAGTTGCTCTCCATCACAGGCACAGTTCTGTGGGCATTCATGCAAACATCACCATGAATAGGATCATTCTGTGTTTCAACCTGGAAAAATAAAATCGATGTGGGAAATCTAGGTGAGCATTAGACCACAAAGGTTCACCATTGCAGTGGTGTTTGCTCTTGTCAAATGGCAGCCTTCAGTAGATAGCACTGCATGGACTAGAATCAGAAGTCTCCGATTTGAGACCTATTTCAGTCTGACATGAAGTTTGAGTTCTGCAGTTAACACTGGGAATTTAGCATACGAGATGAGTTAGGACCTATCCTTTAGAGAGGATCAGCTGGTGATTTTTGGTAAAATAGAACATGAGCCATCCTGGAGAATCAATAGTAGCAAAGTAAAAATTGCGATTTTGCTCAGTATTTCAGCTAGGTAAGTGATCGCTATCTAATTGTGTTTTAGAACAAGCCCTTGACTATGAGAAATTATTATCGTCACTAAATCCGGTTGTGGTAGGCTAATGACATTTTTAGGTTGCAAGAAGTTGTTGTACTAAAAACCACATCCTTGAAGAAAGAATAAGCTGAAATGACTTCAGTGGAGATTTATGTTGAACACACATTAAATAACATAGATTTACAACCCCACCCTCTGGAACCTCAGTGTACCAATCACTCTTGACTAGATAGTAGGATAAGGCGCTAGCTCAGTGGTAGAGTGCTTGGCTCTTAGCTGTGAGGACATGGGTTCAGATCCCAGTCATGGCAAGCTCCCGCTGCAATTTTGGGGTTCCCACCTTATAATCCTACGTTTGTGCTCCAAACACCATGGTCAGGAGGACATTCCCATGATTTCGGTCAGACGATACACAAATCTCAGACACCATAATGCAAATAAATAGGTGCAGTTAAAAACACAACGGATTTTGATCGCATCGGAGTTGGTCTCTCTCAGCATCTTGCGTGTCTAAGGACAGAAAATCTGCAGTCTGTTTCATGGTCTGTTTCGCGACAACGAAGCGACTCGTGAAGCGACCATAGAATGAGAAGCGATCGATAATTAGCGTTGACACTTTGATAACCTTGACACTGCATAAACTGTTCACATGATTGAATTCACTTTCAAACACAGCCGAGGTACATGGTTTTCTGAAAACACATTTTTCAGGCACACTTTTGAAAATTGAAACTGAGAATGCACCTCAAACCGGATTTCAGATGCCAAAACCCCTAATAGTGACAAAAGCTAGACATGGTCAGAAATGTGAATAGAACCTCTCGACCCAAACTCTCGCGTTATTCGGTAATGCGGAACCATGAACCACTTTCAGTTTAGCTCAGTTAGCACAGCTGCACGTGGTACACTAACGTAAAAGGTGACTTGGCACATCTGTGTTTGGCCAGAAATGGATGGCCACATAACACGGGTCCCTATCCATGCCTTATGGCCAAGCAGGCCTTGCTGGGCTATAGGTATGATTTTTGTTCGAGTTTAATGTTATTAAGCCATGCGCTATGCTCATCGGATTCGTCTTTGCTGTATACAATCAACCAAGTGTGGAGACAAATCCTGGCAGATGTGGGCTCAGCCGTCACTCAGATCACTTGAGATCAGATGGAAGTTGAAAGGTGTATCACCTGAATGCAGATGCCTGTATGGCCATTACTGCAACCATCCAATAGAACACCTTGATCATGTTAGATCTCATAAGAGTTGGAAGGCTTATTACCTGGATGCAGACGCCTGGGCGCTCTCTCCTCACTTCCTCTCTAATTATCTCCAGCTGCTCCCGGGTAGGAACCTGGCTCTCTCCATTCCTAGTCTTGAAGATACGGTCTGGACAACATTGGATGTTCGCTACAAGACAACCCTCCATCAGTGATTGACCTAGAGCAGGCTGGGGGCACTTATTTTAGTTTATTACTCAATGTGAACAAGTTTATCCCTCAGATAAATGTGATAAAAGGCCTATTCCCAAAACCTTGAAAGTGGGACGAAGGTAAATGCATTCATAATATGGCTGCATTAAGAGGTTTCCAAGGACACATCGTCACAAGCGGACTAGTCGATAATAATGCCTTCATTTTGATCTCTATATGGCCCGGGAAACTTCCAATGCGTTACATTTATGTGACAATTATAAGCCAATAGTGAAATTTCAAGTTGGTCTCCTGCCGTTCATTCAGGTCTATCTTCACACTGTTGGATTTAAACGAATAAAATTGGTGCTTGATTGTGGCGGTATCAACTGTTGAGAGGTTTTTGGAATAAACAGTTATACGCCTAGTATCTAAAGAGGATGCCATCCATCCATCAAAGACTGCGTCCAGTTTATCTAGTGGCAAGAGCAGAAATGATGGAAGGATTTGCCAAACTTGTCTGATTCTGCTACTAGGACCATGGGGAGTTTAACAAAAGATGAATAACCGCTCTATTCAATGAACCTCATGAGCACGGGGCCTGTTGGAGCAGATTTAGAAGGAGCTATGATGATTAGGCATTGTGTAGGCTGCTCATACTCTCCGCAGGAACCCAGTGTGACCTGTTCTTTAACCCATACAGTATTTAAAGATGTTAAGCCATGCCCATTACCCACTGAGCTAACCCAATTTGGCTTCTAACTAATTTGTACTCGCGGTGATTGTCAATGGTCATGACGAGAAATATTTGAAAATGTCTGCTGGGTGTCTGAATTTTGGCCATTATTTTTGCTACTATCACCGCTAATCACCTGAAGACCTTAAGAGTTCTGTAGGACTTAACTTCACCTACAAGTGTGCAAGCCAGTTAAATCTCCCATGCAGAGGGCTCTGTAACGTTGTTTAACTTAGAGCCTCCACATCTACCAACACGGAAGACACTCACAGATGCAGCCACACTTGACCATCCCATCTTGGTAATGATCTTTGGCAAAACCACTCCCAGCCCCGCCCACAAAGTATTAGGAAGCTGTACTCACACTCTTCGCCTCCTCTGTGTGTGAAGTCATGAGTGATGAACTGTCCCCACTGCATAATGTTGTTACTCGATCCACTGAAATCTAGGACTACAGCAGTAGTACTAACTGCCATGGAAGTCTGTCGAGCGTTCGGCAGAGGGTTTCCACTGAAAAGGCCGGTGACCCTGTGCTCTTCCACACCTGCAAGACAAACAGGAGTGATCCCAGGTATTCTCAGTGCTAGTGGAGGCTGAAAACCCAACTCCTAAAGCAAAGATATCCATCAGACATAATTAATGGAAGGATTAGCAAGCCAGGTAAACAAGAATAAATAGCAATAATTTCTTAGTAAACTCACTCATGTATCAAAACATATTTGTAGAGTTTTATTTCTGGTTTTCAAAGACTGTGTCATGCAACTACATACACCACTTAAAATGTTAAAGTGATATTACCTCTGTGAATTTATCTGTGCTTTAAATTTACGCTCCTAGTCCATCCCTTTAGGCAGACGAGCTAACCCTGAAGCCCAGTTAAAGTTGTAAATGCGTGAGAGTTTAGTGAGGAGCTCAAACTCACATTGTGAGGCTGACATGACCAGGGCTTAAATCCAAGACTTGAAGACATCATAGGCAGTGGGATAACTCAGTCGTTAGAAGCACTTGGTTTACAACCGTGAGAACATGGGTTCAGATACAATTCACGGCGGGCCACTGTTGTGAGTATGAGTTCTTCGCATTTATCCCAGCTCCTACCGCTCCAACAAGCCTCGTGCTTAGGAGCTCCATTAAATAGGATGGCCAAATGCCCGAGTAGGATTTTAAATAAACTTTTAATAAATAAGCTCTAGCCACTGAGAAACGTCACCATGTCTTGAAAATCGGTATTTCCTCTATTACATGTATGTGTAAGTACGTATATTTTGTTGCGGCAAGCTTTGACTAACAATCCAAACACACATGCTGGGCATGGACCTAATTGAAGATTCCAGTTAGTGGCATTTATCAAGTATTTCCTCATGGTTTGACAGGTTGATCCTGTTTACTGTGGTTGCTGAATGATTGACTGAATGAGATTAGTTCTGAATATATAAGACTACCGGCAACGAGCCAATAGCCACTGTGACGTTATCGGTATTGATTGATAGTGTCTGGAATCTCTCATGAGAAGTCGTGGAGAAAACTAGATCTTACGAAATCAAAACTTCTAGAAGTTATGTGGAAGCCACTGTTTACCTCTGTACATGATGAGCGCAAAGTAAATTTTATTCCTTCTTGTGAGATGCCTTCATTGTTATGCCACAGTTGGGCAGTTCCTTATATTTCTCATCGCTTATGGCTTAGCATAGAGCACCACAGATTCAAGGCTCCGCCTCCTTTAGTGAGGCCTATTTTCACTATCGTTCGCTATCCTGCTATAATGTTTTGTTAGACTCATGGGGCGATAATGACTTTTGTGCATTAAATTCAGAATCTCACTCACCATCTTCATATTGAGCTGGGAGAATTCTGTTCATCGCTGTCCCTGACATACCCCATGTCTTCTTCACCCCATCCAAACCTGTGAAAAAATAACAATGAATTCAATCAGAAATCTGTGATGAGGGGGCTTTTGAGAACAGATCAGTTTCCAGTGATTGAATTAGGTTTTCCATTTTAGGACTTGATTGGTTGAATAGAATCCCACTTGGGGGTATAGGTCCTGTTGTTAAAATCACTCAAAAATACATTTTTACTCGGTTTAAAATCAGCTATTTACTGAATTTTTATGAAACCATAGCACCTCTGTTCCTTCAAACAGCGTGGCAGACAAGCTAGTGTCAATCTCCCCTCAATGATACCACACAACCCGTGGACATCAAGGTGGAAGGCTGAAGTCCAACCATGGACAGAGGATGGCTGAAAGAAAAAAAATAAGCTGCCCTGGTCTATAATCCTTTAGTGGTTATTGACCGCAGAACTAACACCTCATCGATCCTACTTACCCGACGCACAACGACCACTGATCTCGCGGAATGGTGAGCTTGCATCACAATCTCTCTCAATGGACATCGTAAAGACACAGGGTACTTCTTCAGGTAGTTCTATATCTCCACCATCTTTGGCTTCTTGCCTAAAATCGGTCACCATTCTTCACTCTCACAACAAGTAATGTAATACTAGTGAGGTATTGTGCCCAAAGGCAGGTTTCTCATGACCTGGCATGACATGGTGTCGTGGGATACCACAGAGTTGGTCTCCCATTGCATTCCTCAGGTTCCTGGTTGAGAGTCAGGCAGTTTAGGCCAA
>Ga0224501_10004831_pt1 | contig 10631 bp, 7 predicted proteins | sample SF_Oct11_sed_USG_4_FD_169105 | JGI IMG/M metagenome (GOLD analysis project Ga0224501, IMG submission 169105) | Sediment microbial communities from San Francisco Bay, California, United States - SF_Oct11_sed_USGS_8_1 | ecosystem: Environmental > Aquatic > Marine > Sediment | place: USA...
TTACATCGAGGTCCATGGAAATCCGGGATTCTGTCAAACAAAATCCGGCATCAGAAACTGAGTCCAAACGACAGCCGGGATAAAAATCCAGGGTAACACAAATAAGCTGTCAAAAAGAGGTCGATACTCAACTTGCCATACATCTCACCTCTTTTCAGGGCCGTGGTATTTGGATTTATGTGACGCAGGCGGTCACCTGAAAAATCTTCCAGAGAAATCCCCTGTGGATAGTCTGAGTTCATCACTGGAACACCGCACTACCTATATACCAATATTATGCACGAGTAAGGCTCAGTGATTGTAGAACGCAACCACGTAGGGGATAGGGAAATACGATAGTTGACATGGTAGTTAGCGCGTTGATATAAATATATAGACAGGCACAATTGCCGGCTCAAGGTCAATAGCCAGTCATATGACGGTTCAAATAAAGGTGAACTCCGCAATAATCGCTAACCGGAGCATATGAGTGGCCATTAATTTTATGGAGTTGTCTTCACTTGTCATAAAGTTCTGGCGAATCCAACTTAGTAAAACTGGTCCCAGGAATGCAACAAGACTGTTTGCTGATACCCTCATACTCGGAGCTGACTGCGATCCATACAGTCGTATCAAGGTGTTAGCGGTCACATTTCCCACTGCGCTAGTCGCGTTGAGCTTCATGCTAGTCGCATTAAACTCCGTGCTAGACGCATTAAGCTCCACGTTGGTTGCTTTAAGCTCCGGGCTAGTCGCGTTTATCTCCATTTAACCTGCTGTACCCTACCCGCTTCTCTATAACAATATCTGAATGAAGATATCGTCTATACACAGTTATAAGGAGTGACACCTAGATGCAGTGATGTTACACGAATGGGCCACCCATTATATGACGTGTCTCTGCAGTTCTGTATTTACTCTGGATGACAGCTCTGATTACTTAAGCGTTTAGGGTGCACTATGTTTAGGGTGCACTATGTTGCCTGATTCGAACGGAGCTGATGGGAAATTTAGCGTCGAGCTTTCCATCGGACCTGCATGCCTAAATGCCACATAGGGGCAAATCTGATCGATTATGATCGCGAAGGTCACTGATCAGACCTTAGTTTGTAATTGAGCTGAACAGAGGTTGTTGACACTATTCCTGTTATTGTAGAGAGCTCGGATGGGCAGTTCAAGAACTTAGTACCACTCATAGAGGAGATTAACTCAGAAATGGATAGTGAGTAATCAATCAATCAATCAATCAATCAATCAATCAATCAATCAATCAATCAATCAATCAGTCAATCATTTTATCACTTAATTTATCGATCAATCAGTCGATCAATAAATCAATTAATCAATCAGTCAAATGCCAAATCAACCATGCAAATGACAAGTTACTCGATCAATTAGGCAATCAGTCGGTATAGTAATTAGTCATTCAAATATTTCATCATTTAAATAATCAATCGACCAATTAATTAATCAGTTAATCAATCAACCACTCATCCATAGAGCGGCTGAAGAAGCACCTGAAATCTAAAGGAAAGAGAATTCCCGATGAGTCGCGAACTCCTATACAAAAGAAGGAACGCTCCGGGCGAAACGAACGTTCCGAGAGTCGGAATATCAAGGATATGACATCACCGGCTAGCCATGAGAGGAAAACTCCAAAAATCAAACGTAATATCACGCCGAAATCTTGGGCAAAGGAATACGGATCTATAGGCTAAAGCTGTATAGCTGACACTAGAGGAGATATTCAGATTAATAATGTATACAGCAGTGCTGCTCAAATGGTGGCCAGCGGGCCACATCACGCCCCCACAACAATCTTATGTGGCCCCAGAATATCCTACCAATGTAGCCTACTCTATAATAAGCAATAATCAGAGCTGAGCATGGTGTTCTTGTCTTGTCTTGTTTGTCCATATCTGTTCCCATGTAAACCCTGCCAATAAATATCTGCATGCATGGCGGATTTTGAACCATCAATGTCATCTATGCATACATGTGCCTGGATAGCGTAACTAAAGTGTACCAGCATTGGGTACGGGCTGCCCCCAACTCCATCTGACATTCTCAACTTGGCCCAAAGTAATTGAGCAGACCTGGTATACAGTGTTTATAGTATGAGACTATGTAGAAGTAAGCCAGATTATTTCCATATACCCAATCCGACCCAATGTTTGCCCTGCGCCGCACTAGACGAACTATCGGATGAGAAATCATCGATGGCTTCGTGGCGGAGTCATTGTGGAGTTATCTTATCTTCTTCAAGAATGACTGAAACCCGTACAATTGGGGCTCTGGGCTGAAATAAACCATTTTAACTGAAAGAAACTAACAGTTCATAGTGGTTAATACTGATTCCATGTTGTTTTGCTATTTTTGTTCTGATGTTATTTTTTGGGAATTCAGCTGAAATCGTAACTCAACACGGTACCAGCAATCCACGATAAATGCAAAAACATTTATCTCCGATTGGCTCCCGTATAAACTCCTCATACTAACTTTATAGCCCAAAACCGAAATACACAAACCTCACTATGAGGTGCAGCATTGATATTGACCAGCAGTGGTGCTCCATGCTAACGGTGGTGCTCCATGCTGAGCTGCAACTGGCCTGGGGAGACTAGTATCTAACCCAGCAGCTTCACGATCACAATCATACAAGACGTCAGACAAAACACAGAATCTTGGCCTACCCACCGCCACGCACACCTAAACTGACTGCTATCAAGGAGGGGCTGTAAAACTGCTCTAATCAGAACTAAGTGCAAGCTGTGACTGATTCGTGACACGTTCGTGACCCCACAAACTGGGGTTACTGGGCTGATTCCTAAATTTAAACCAGACACAGAGTCTGTACTGGGACGTGATGTAACCTTGATAATGCTATGTAATATAAAACAGACAGGAAATAATACTATCAAATTATCAGAGTAGGGTCACGAGAAGAGAAAGTCGTGAAATTTCCACTGCCACATACAAAACAAAACATCTACTGGGAACTAACGTACCAATAGATGCTAGTCTGTCTGAACAACCGTGACTCGCTATCCCACAACTAACTAACCAACGTAACAATAAGTGCTAGTCTGTCCGAACAACCGTGAGTCGCTATCCCACAATTAGCCCAAGTTGCCTCCTTCTAACGGGTTGGTGGAGTATTTAACATGTCTAAATGTAAGATGGCTTAGAAACTGCTGTGCAGGAGAATAATTGTTACCAAGCACAGTTATAATACAGTTGCGACTGATGTTAAAAGATCTTGAGGCGACTTAGTCTGGTCCATTCGCTAGCAGGTTGAAATGATAAGCTACGCTGCTACTCAACGCTGCTGAATTACCAGGTCGGTGTTAAACGCCTCTAATTCGGAAGCCATTGGTCACATGAGACAACACCGCCCTCAAAATAAATTTATTATATGATGTTCATGATCAGGAATGACCCGTCTGAAGGCTGCTGGGTATATGTCTTGGTTTTACATACTAACAGTGTATGGATCAGTGATATGGAAATAGAGACTGTGCCAACTCCTCTAGTGTTCTGCCAAGTCAATTGCCAAACAAGTTGAACAACTCGACGCGAAATGCACCTACCCAATGCTTTTATGCTATTGAGCCATATTAGCCAAACCTGGAGTTTTTCAAGATGGGTTACCCTACGTTTTTTATAAAAGGTGTATTTTACCCAACTTTCTTTTTATGGCTGTGAAGCGTGGTTTGGTTTTTATCTCAGCAAAATAAGGATGCGCAAGGCATTAGTCTATGTTCTAGTGAAACTGAATCAAAAAATGAACGCCTATTCTGACAAAAGCTTCCTAGTAGAGAAAAGGGCTTTCTACCACACACCAAGAACTTTTTGACCTTTGACCTGATTGAGGAAAACGTTAGAAACTTATGGGAATAGACATTCAAGAAGATGTCATAGTATAAGGTTGAGATTGATTGGTTACTCAATTTATATCAAACAACTTTTATTAGTTGCTTTTTACAGTTGTGAAACATTATAGCGGTTTACATGACAGCAAGGTGTAGTGAGCTGCACAGACAGCGACGCTGCTGGGGTGTGCCAAATTCCACCGCATAAACAGCAGCCTCGCCGCTGAGAGCCGCTCCCGCACCACTGAAAGCCGCTCCTGCACCACGCCGCTGAGAGCCGCTCCCGCACCGCGCCGCTGAGAGCCGCTCCCGCACCGCGCCGCTGAGAGCCGCTTCTGCACCACGCCGCTGAAAGCCGCTCCTGTATGCACTACTTTCTCAAATGATGGGAAGACTTCTGCTTCCACTACAGGCCAAGTGCAAACTCAGTAGAGCGGCAAAGTTATATCTGCGTTGTCACTGGTCACCACCGGTTGTCGTTGGAGAAAATAGTCTATTTTAAATAGAGCATGCAGCATTGGCTCTCTTCTGCTGGAGCCCCGGAATTTGACACCCGTTTTCAGCAGTTTTTAAAGTGCTACTTAAGTTGTTAACACACCCTCATGTATAGCTCTCTTTGTGGAGATCTGTTATACATGCACTGTTCTCACCCGGACAGATTGAGTGAAAACACCCAAGTACAGCGTATTGCGTAATCAGATTCCGTGTCAGAAGCTGCTGATATTTTCATAGAGAACCTAATAAGCCTCATCCAATGGTAGACATGCTGCATATAGAGCATTTGATTTTTGATCATAACTTTTGAATGGGTGATCTGGTTGGAAAAATTATTTCACCATCCCACCATCCCACACATGTAGACACAGTTCAGCCAATTTTTCATGACCAATCACAAACCACAAGCCCCAAGACATCAACAGTACCAGATAGTACAGATATCATCACTGACTGTTCATCTGAGATCCACACGGAACTTAAGTATTCCGCTCATCAAACCTATTGACATTACAGTGTAATCTCCCAGCAAGACTCCATAGCAGCATATCCAGCATAACGTACTCAGCAGGTCATTTAATCGATCAAAACAGAGCAAAACGGCTACTATTGATGGGAACTATGAGCATTGGGTTCCTTATACGAATGCGCACGGACTATTCCATTCAGCGGAGGTTGGAGCAAAGGAAAAGCCAGATATTCTAGACTTGATCCTTTCACCATAAAGGTGGGTTGGTTAGCCTCAATTTGGTATATAGACTTCTATGCCCAAAAGGGTATTCATGGATGTTTGAGATCTTCTAAGGGGAGTCTGTTTCATATACGCTGTAATAGGAACTTTTACCCTGTAAGTTTCTATACCCTTTTCAAAATGGCGCTGGCCCCGCCCACCTCGCATCGCGTGCTCATTGGGCCCAGACCAGAGACTTCATCGTGTCTCTGCCACACATGCGTAGCGGCTATTGCATCGTATTCCGTGCGTGCAAGTAGCAGAAGAAGAGGGCTACTCCCTTTTTTGACATACAGGTGAGTCGCGCTTCACATCCACGTGGCTAGGCCGAGGAGTGGAACTGGTTTTAGTGGCAGTGGTTGGAAAGCATCCAGTGTAAATTCAGTTCTACTTCTAGTGAGGTCTTTTGTCACTATTTTGGTTAATACTAATACTAATAGTAATAGTCACTGTCACATGATAATGATTAGCTATTACTATTAGTATTACTATTAGTCATTTAGTGGTTGGGCTTTTGTCTAACTCTAACTCTAAGCAAACACACTACACGACACAGGGTCTGCGTACTGCGTATCTCACCCTACAAATTCAGAGCTGAATGTGTTGTGTGTGTTGCATCAGCCGCCAGCCAGTACTTCGGTAGAGTCCAACAGACTACAGAGCCAACTCACTGAACAGGTGAGTGATGGTATTATTAGTTAGTAGTTCTGGTGACTATAGACATAGTATACTACCCCAACCTACAGAGTTACCTTATTTATGCAATGACTATCACTATGAGTATGACTAAGTAGTAAGTATATGATGATGATATGAGGCACAGAATCCGTAGGCCAATCTCTGCATAGTGCATACTCCTGACAGTGACCCTCGTCAGAGTTCCTACATACTCCTGACCTTACAGTAACACTGGTCAGGGTACCTACACACACCTGACCTTACAGTAACACTTGTCAGGGTACCTTCACACACCTGACCTTACAGTAACACTGGTCAGGGTACTGGCATATTCCCCACACTGGTCAGGACTCAGGGTGCAAAAGAAAAGTTGAAGTATTCTTAACACCGGTCAGGGTACCTGCAGACCCTGACACCTGCAGACCCATGACACCTGCAGACCCATGACACCTGACACCCCTGACACCTGCAGACCCCTGACACCTGCAGACCCCGGACACCTGCAGACCCATGACACCTGACACCCCTGTCCCATAGAGAAGGTGTTTCTATAGGTTGGCCTCCTTTATTCCACATCACAAACTGAATCTGGCGACAGTGCCAACGCTAAACTTTCTCTGTCATACCTTCAATTCAAAGGAAACCCTCCTGAATGGAAGTCGTGTTTTAACGGCATCATTCTAAAATGCGAAGAAATTAAACTGATGATTGCCCCCAACCCGAGGCGCCTTACAGTTCTAGGAACATCTGCATATTTTGGGTAATCGGCTGGAACCACTGCGACTGCGCCAGTCGGTCTAATTTGCCACTTGACCCTTGCCACGCAGTGTGTCTGTGAATAGGACACACGTGATGACGTTAACATGGGAATATATCCTTTGTGGTTACAGACTTGACTGTGGTGTGATCATGGCCCAGAATCGTCAACTCGGAGTGGCGCTGTTTGGTCTAGGCCGAGCTGGCCAGATACATCTGGGTGAGTTAGTCTCCAAAGTACAACTTACTCAGGACTAAGGTACGCTGCTTAACTAGGAGAATGATACCTTTTATCTCAACTAAGCTACACTGCTTACATAGCCATGAGACGTGATACCCCATGATTAAGCTATGCTGCTTATGTATGAGAAAGATACATCGCCCCTTAACTAAGCTACACTGCTTACAGAAGCATAAAATGTGTCATACTGTGATTAGGCTATGCTGCTTATATGTAAGTTTATCGTAAGTAGCTACAATGCTCAGGTCATCGCTAGGAATACATCAATTGTTCCCAGTTTCAAAGCTGACCCCCAGGCAGTCTGATTGAGCACTTCCAGCTTATTAATGGTTTTATTTGACTCGCTGTATACAGAAAGATAAAGTAGATGTGGTCACCCTTTCCTTGTGTGGAGTTGCTTGTCCATTGTCATAAAAGAATGAACTTCGTCAGACACTTGTAGCAATGTTTGTGTTGTTCATGTTTATGACATGAGAGGTCAATCAGTTTATTTGACATTGGGATTGATGAATGCTATCGATTATATCAGGAGGCATAAATCAGAGGTGACATTCTGTGTCACTCCATTGGAGATTATAACCTACAAATGTACTTATCTATGTAAGAAATTATTAAAAACCGCATGACGAAAGTACCCTCAACTACCTGGCTGCCCCCTCATTCGCTCGCCCCCTTATCCTTTTTCCCCACCCACTCGCCTGTTCGCCCCCACCCGCTTGCCTCTCATCCGCTCATCGAGTCACCCGCCCACCCCGTCACCTGGTCACCCGCCAGCCCCTCACCCGCTCGCCCCGTCACCCTCTCGCTCGCCCCGTCACCCTCTCGCTCGCCCCGTCACCCTCTCGCTCGCTCACTCCTATATGAAGTAAAAAGATATTAAAAAGATGCCCATTCTCTTTATATAGGCAACGTGGTGAGGGATTTCACGCTTGAGCTCCTATACGCTGTTGATGAGAGAGTAGAGCATGCTCAGAACCTGACTGATACCTATAATCAGTCTCAGTGCGCTGTGCTCTCCCCAGCTGATAGTGCAACTGTCTATGGGGATAGCAGGTAACTCTATGGAAATAAAATATAATTGCTGCTATCTGGCTATGTGTGATGCCGTCAACAAAACCCCTCCTACTTCCTGTAAGGGCTCTATGGCAAGCATGACTGTGCCTGATACTGATCCGCCCATAGTGCTCCATTCTATCCAACCAGACAGCTTCACTGTAACATATTCACAGTGAAGGCATCGAACAAATACAAACTCCAGTAACTCAGAGCTCACATCGGCGCAGATGGAAGCAACACGCGATGAAATAGATTAGCTCGAAAGCCTTCATTTCCTGTCTGGTGGTAGCGCTGTCTGGTATATTTACAGGGTGGATTTCGTGATGGTGTGCACTCCCACCCACCTCCACGAGCAGATAATTCTGGATGCACTGAAAGCTGGTATGTATATAAATCCCTGAATATAGAGACAGCGTAATGAATGTTATAAATAGAGGCTATACTAAGAGGTCACTGAGGGCTCATTGAGAGGTCACTATGAAGTCACTCAGGTGTCACTGAGGGCTCATCGAGAGGTCACTGAGGGCCCATTGAGAGGTCACTAAGAGGTCACTGAGGGCTCATTGAGAGGTCACGGAGAGCTTTTGGAGAGGTCATTATGGAGTCACTCAGGTGTCACTGAAAGGTCATATGCCGGTCACCAGATTTTTCTGTAGAGCTGGTCAAGTCAAGTCAATGGGAAGTGACTGAAATTTATTTCCTTGTTTTCTGTCAGGTAAAGGAGTATTCAGTGAGAAACCAATAGCTGCCAATGATGAGAGCGTGGCGAAATGTTATGACTTGGCAGCTAAACTCGGAGTTCCTCTCTTCTGTTCCTTTAACAGGTAAATTCAGAGATCCTGGGCTCAAGGCCTGGCCATGGCGGGTCCCCCCACTGTACTATCGAGGGTCCCTCTGGACTGTGAGTTTCGCGCATGTCTCCTAGACTGCCACTATGCTGCTGGGCTCCCACTGTACTGCTGGGCACCCACTGTACTGCTGGGCACCCACTGTACTCCCAGGCACCCTCTTTACTGTTGGAATCCCGCTGTGCCGCCGGAATCCGCTACACTGTGTGGAATATGAATCCAATGGGAGAGAAAGCGGAAAATGACCTCAAACTTGCAATCGAACCCGGGTTAACTGGCCCAAAGCCGAATGAATGCATCCCCCAGTTACCTCTTTTATCATAACTTGCTTCGAACAACAAAGAGTTTTCGGAGTTGCATACTCTGCATTTTCCCATCAATGACGTCAATTCGAGGCCGTTTTCTCTAATAATAATGGGTTGTCAAGGAAACCAACTGGAGTCATCTGATCAGTCTGTGGTGCTTCTTCTAGACGATTTGATCCGAGTTTACGCACTCTGTATAAGAAAAGAGCAGAAGTGGGGCAGCTACAAATGGTAAAAAGCTGTGCGCGAGACGCACCATTTCCTCCTTTAGATTACCTTAAGATATCAGGTGAGCTCTGTATATTATAATAGTAATAATAATAAAACAATAAATATTGGGTGTTGTCATGGAAATTGGCATCTTGGTTGCAATTTAATCCACTCCCACTGTACTGTAGGGCTCCCACTGTACTGCCGGGCTCTCGCTGTACTGCCGGGCTGCCGCTGTACTGTAGGGCTCCCACTGTATTGCCGGGCTCTCGCTGTACTGTCGGGCTCTCGCTGTACTGCCTGGATCTCGCTGTACTGCCGGGCTCCACGCTGTACTGCCGGGATCTCGCTGTACTGCAGGGCTCCCGCTGTACTGCCGGGCTACTGCTGTACTGCCGGGCTACCGCTGTGCTGCCGGGCTACCGATGTACTGCAGGGCTACCGATGTACTGCAGGGCTCCCACTGTATCGCCAGGCTCCTCGCTGTACCTCGGGGCTCCCACTGTACTGCAGGGCTCCCGCTGTACTTCCGGCCTAAGGCCTAATGCATCCTGGCAAGTCTGAAATCTGTGGATGATACTAGTTCTCTGTAGGTGGAGTTTATCACGACTGTCTGGTCCATGATATCGACCTGATTTGTTGGATGGTAGGAGAATGGCCAGCCACTGTTTACTCCTCAGCTCATAGCTTCTCTCCAGGTGAGAATGGCCAGCCACTGTTTACTCCTCAGCTCATAGCTTCTCTCCAGGCGAAGATGGCAAGCCGCCATTTTCTCCTTGCCTCCAGGTGAGAATGGTGATTCATCCTGCCAGATTGAGAAATTCATGCAAACATTTCACTGGTGTGGGAACCCCAACCCATTCCCGAAGCCAGTAGATATTTTACGCTTGTACCTGGTCACTCCGCCGTCTCATTAGATGAAACTCCTATACTTGATGGTTGTCGAATAGGTTGTTGATAGGAGCTGGGAATTATGTGATCAGTGGTATATGTAGGGCTTTAGCTTGTAGATACTGGGGCTGTATATATGTATGGCTGTGACTTGTAGAGATTGGGGCTATATATAGGGCTCTAACTTGTAGAGATTGGGGCTATATGTAGGGCTGTACCCTGAAGAGATTGGGGCTATATATAGGGCTGTAATTTGGAGATATTGGGGCTGTATATAGGACTGTAATTTGCAGAGATTGGGGCTGTATATAGAGCTGTAACTTATAGAGATTGGGGCTGTATATAGGGCTGTAACTTATAGAGATTGGGGCTGTATATTGGGCTGTAATTTGTAAAGATTGGAGCTATATGTAGGGCTGTAACCTGAAGAGATCAGGGCTATATATAGGGCTGTAACCTGAAGAGCTTGGGGCTATATGTAGGGCTGTAACCTGAAGAGATCAGGGCTATATATAGGGCTGTAACCTGAAGAGCTTGGGGCTATATGTAGGGCTGTAACCTGAAGAGATC